>OBPV01000005.1_pt1 | contig 100965 bp, 87 predicted proteins | sample 1494121 | NCBI WGS metagenome assembly OBPV01 (sample SAMEA3275522, study PRJEB22092) | marine metagenome | biome: ENVO:00000039; feature: ENVO:00002151; material: ENVO:00002010 | collected 2014-06-21T16:38:00+00 | depth 10 m | reverse complement strand
CCATGTCTGCTTTGCCACTGCCTTTTTTGCCTTGCGCGATTTTAGCTTCATGGAATGATTTAGTTCTCAGGGAACAAACAAGCCGATTCTTTCGATAGTGATGTTGAAGGTCAGCGGGAACAGTCTTAGAGAAATAATAGATATTTCCCTTTTTATACGTGTATTTAGGATGTGTTAGATGCATGAAAATACCTACTATTCTGACACCAGACTAATCAGTCCGATAAGATTTATGTAGTATTATCAATGCTTTAGAGGTCTATTTAGCTAAAAATTGGCGCACCCGGCGAGATTCGAACTCACGACCTCTGCCTCCGGAGGGCAGCGCTCTATCCAGCTGAGCTACGGGTGCGTATTTTGCGCTGGCATGATACCAAATTAGTAGCAAAATAGAACCAAAAATAATATCGGAATTTCAACATCATACCATTAAGAATCATTTATCTGATTTAACTTATTTACTCAGCATGACTATGCCTCCATAATGGCTGGGCAATTATATGATAAATGGTATATAACTGAGTATATAAAATTTCCAAAAATTTAACACAACAACTCACTCATAAATTGGGTGAGGCGATAGTCAAAGGGGATTATCCTATTGGCACTAGAATGCCCTCGGAGGCGGTGTTGTGTGAGCAATTTTCAGTAAGCCGTAGTGCGACCAGAGAAGCGGTCAAAATGTTATCAGCCAAAGGCTTGATATCTTCTCGTCCAAAGCAAGGTATTACGGTTAATCCCGAGTCTAACTGGAATTTATATGACAGTGAGGTGTTGGAGTGGATCCTCAAAAGCAAACCATCATTACAATTACTCAAAGAATTTACCCAAGTACGCTTTGCGATTGAACCAATGGCCGCAAAACTAGCTGCTGAAAATGCGACACCCAAGCAGCTAATGCAAATTGAAGAAGCGTTGTATCGGATTGCTGAAGCACAAGAGGGATTAGATGATCAGCTTGATGCGCACATTAATTTTTTGAACATGATTTTATTAGCCAGTGGCAATCGTTTTTTTATTCAGCTGACCCAGTTTGTTGATGCGGCATTACGTGTCAGTATTCGCTATACCAACCAAGTCAAAGGGATCTCCAATACCGATGTGACCTTCCATGTGAAAGTTTATAATGCTATCAAAGATGGTGATGGTGCTAGTGCTCAAACATTGATTTACGAAGTATTAAGTGATGCTGTCGCTTTAATAGAATCAAGATTATAGCTCTTAACGACGTGTATTATCTCTAGCACTTGCCGTCGCTACCTCCTTTGCTTTATTATCCCCCGCTGATAATAAAAATAACAACAAAGGACAGACTTGTATGAAAATACTCCCCCTACTCGCGGTATCGGCAATGACCATTAGCGTCTTAACTGCATGCCAGCCAACGCCCACTAATGAACAAACTAACAACCCTATGAGTGATACGACTATGGCAAAAAATATGCCGCTAACTTACCCTGAGACTCGTACTGGCGATGTGGTTGATACCTACTTTGGTACAGCGGTTGCCGATCCGTATCGTTGGTTAGAAGATGATCGCAGTGCCGAGACTGGTGCTTGGGTGAAAGCTCAAAACGAAGTGACTCAAGCTTACTTTGCTCAGATCCCTTATCGTGACAAAATTGAACAAGTCGTGACGGATTTGATCAATTACGAGCGTATCTCATCACCTTTCAAAGAAGGGGATTACACGTACTTCTACAAAAACGACGGCTTACAAAACCAAAGTGTTGTCTATCGCCAAAAAGCCAATGAAGCGGTTGAAGTGTTTATTGATCCGAATAACTTTAGTGCTGATGGCACTGTCTCTTTAGCGGGGATGTATTTTAGTGATGATGGACAGACCTTAGCTTATATGACATCGACTGGCGGCAGTGACTGGCGTGAAGTGTATGTGATGGATGCTCAGACAAAAACACTTATCGGTGAGCCCCTGCAAGATGTTAAGTTCAGCGGGATCTCTTGGTATAAAAACGCGGGTTTTTATTATTCTAGCTACGATAAACCAACTGGCTCAGAGCTCAGTGATAAGACTGATCAACACAAAGTTTATTACCATGAACTGGGAACTGCTCAACGTGACGACAAAGCTATTTTTGGTCATACTCAAGCCGAAAAGCACCGTTACATCGGTACTCAAGTCAGTGAAGATAACCGTTACTTGTTTGTCAGTGCAGCAAATTCAACTTCAGGCAACCGCGCCTATGTTAAAGATTTAACTCAGCCCGATAGCCAATGGCAAACGGTGAAACAAGATATCGCCTCAGATGTCTATATGCTCACGAATAAAGGCTCAACTCTGTATTTAGTCACCAACGAAGATGCGCCCAATACTAAAATCATCAAAGTGGATGTGTCAGCGCCTGACGTCAGCAATTGGATTGACGTGATCCCCGAGACTGAACATGTACTATCCCCAAGTTATGCAGGCGGGACGATTTTTGCTGAATACATGGTGGATGCGATTTCAAAGGTCAGTCAATACGATCTTAATGGCACTAAAATACGCGATATTGAGTTGCCAGGAGTGGGTACAGTTGGCTCGTTCTGGGGTAAAAGTACAGATACGGAAACTTACTATACCTTTGCCAATTATGTCACGCCTTCGACCATTTACAAGCTGGCTATCGATCAAGGAACGACAGAGCTATACAACAAGCCAAAGATTGCTTTTGATGGGTCACAATATGTTAGCAAGCAAGTCTTCTATAAATCTAAAGACGGTACGCAGGTTCCGATGATCATTACCCATCACAAGGATGCACAATTAGATGGGACTAATCCAACGATGTTGTATGGGTATGGCGGATTTAATGTGAGTCTGACCCCAAATTTTAGCTCCACCGTTGCGGCGTGGTTAGAATTAGGTGGGATCTATGCTGTTCCTAATATTCGTGGTGGTGGCGAGTACGGCAAAGCATGGCACCAAGCGGGTACGTTGTTACAAAAACAAAACGTGTTTGATGATTTTATCGCAGCCGGCGAATACTTGATAGAAAATAAATATACCTCAAGTCAAAAATTGGCTTTGCGTGGCGGCTCTAACGGAGGTTTATTGGTTGCAGCAGTGTTGACTCAACGTCCTGATCTGGCCGCAGTTGCGCTGCCCGCTGTAGGAGTATTAGATATGCTTCGCTACCATACATTCACAGCTGGAGCGGGTTGGGCATATGATTATGGTACCGCTGAGCAAAGTGCTGAAATGTTTAAATACTTATTAGGTTACTCTCCGGTACAAAACGTGCAATCGGGTATAGACTATCCTGCAACATTAGTCACAACGGCAGATCACGATGATCGTGTTGTACCTGCGCATTCATTCAAATTTGTCGCACAGCTGCAAGCCAAGCATACCGGCACAAATCCAACTCTGATCCGTATTGAAACCGACGCTGGACATGGCGCCGGCACACCGATCAGCAAAACCATAGAACAAACCGCCGACATGTACGGATTTACGTTGTTTAATATGGGAATTACCGCACTCTAAGTAATGACATACCATAAAAAAGCACCATAATAGATAACCTGTTATGGTGCTTTTTTGTGTCTATCTTAATTTGTTTTATCTTATCTTGCCTTATGGATTAATCCGCATACTTGAATTAAAGCGCACTTGTCCACGTAATGGCGGTGCACCTGCATATTCACAATATTGGGTAAAATCAACCGATAACTGTGCTAAATCACCATTGCTAGCATAAGCTAACTCAATGATTTCGAAGTCTGCGGTGAGTTCATTACATCCGCGTCCATCACCACTAAAATCAAACCCAGCAAACCCAGGTCCCTGGAATGGCCAGCGTTGTGCTGAGTACTCTCCAATAGCTAATGGTGAGCCATCGGCGCTTTGAATATTCATCCACCATGATGATGAGACACCATTATAATTAAGCACTAACTCACTAGGAGTTTGGTTGGTGGACTCACTTGAAAAAGCAATGGGTTGATTTAAAAACCATAATGCTCCTTGACCAATATAATCGCCTTCAGCACTCACTAAGCTGATGTAAGACGCCGGAGAAGGCTGGTGGCTAAGGGTAATGTCTTCTTGCGCTGTACGACCGCTTTCGTTACTCACGGTTAAGCGGATTTTAATATCAGCGGTCACTGAATCATTGACATTATTTGGTAGGCTGATTGCTGTTATCGCAGCGCTTGCATCCTCAAACACCACTCCTACATTACTCACTTCAGTCCATAATATCGTTAGGTTTGAGCCTGCATTTAATTCACTTGCTGAAGCATCTAACGTGGGATAATCATCTTGGCGGTACGCACGTGACGTCGCCGTGATGTTAGGGATAACCGCATCGCTAGTCGTGATATCAAGAAAAGACATATAAGCGGCTTGACCAAACTCACTAAAGACATCAATGCCATAAATACTATAAGTCATTCCTGCTTTTAATGGGACTAGTGGAGTCACCGTCAACAATGCACCATCAGTGGTGACTTCGGTGGGCACTGTGGTATAAGGAAATCCATCGAGTCTAAAAGTAAGGCTCGAAATATCGACTCTATCGATTGGACGTGACATGAGTAGCTTTAAAACCGGCGCTTCAATATTTGAAAACTGTAAAAAACTAGTTAATTGACCAAAGTTAACAAAGTTATCGATACGATATTCGTTGGTGTATTGGTTGGCGTTATCAAAACCAAACAATGTGCCTTCGACATATTCAGACCATCTTGTACGATAGGTTTGACCATTAACAATTAACTTAAGCATATCTGAGTCAATAATGTTGTTGGGTTGGACTCTAAAGCTTTCGCCACCGGGCTGACCAATGCTCAACTCACCTTGATTAGGAAACTCGCCTAAAAACCCACTCAGAGGAGTGTTTGTCGTAACGTTAAAAGTCGATTGCGATAAAAACTCGGTAATTTGCGCGTTTAATTCTAATGTATATTTGGCCAGATTGAGGTTTTGAGTCTTACTAAAACTGGAAGAATCAATACTAATAAAAGGAATGTTCAGTACACTAAACACGACAGGTTGGCTGTTACTCATCGCATAATTACGGGTGGTATCGGTTTCACTTAATTGTAATTCCAGTTCACCTTGACTGGAAATAATTGTATCGCGATCAAATTAATCTGATACAGAAAAATTATCCAGTGAAATCAATGCATTTAGTGTTTTATTAGCCAACGATGCTTCGGTTACTGTGACATCCAGATAACCAAACGCGTATGTATCTAATACTGGGGATGAACAGTCATTAAACGTAATACGAATATTGTCTGTCGCACTGATCATGCCGTTGCCATCAGTGTCCGTATGGGTTGTTGTTTCTTCGCCACCGTTATAACAGACCGCGCGGGCAGCTGTATCAGGTTGAGCAATACGATTAACCGCTTGGCGCACTACTTCAGCTATTTGCAAATAACTCTCTTTGGCACTAAAGCCGGCAGTGGTAAAATATTCAGCATTATCTTCAAAGGTATTTTGACTTTCAACATACAAGGTATACCAAATAGGATCCGTTGAAACGCCATCTTTAGTTGCAACTAAGGTAAATTCCATATAATCCGATACGTTTATCCCAAATACCCCAGGTGAAGTAAACGTAATGGTGTTGCCATTAGCGACGGGTTGAACTGGCGTGCCACCTGTTTGTGTCCAAGTATATGTCACGTTACCCGTAAAACTCGATGAACCCGTTAAGGTTACTGGGGTTTTTTCAGCTACATTGCCAGGCCCTGAAATATTAACGGTCGGCGCTGGTGGTGGTGTAGTCGGGTTCGTCGGCGCCGGAGTAGTTGGGGTGGTAGAGCCACCTCCACCTCCGCCACAGGCAGTCAGTACGAATAATGTCGCTATCAAGACACAAAGATTGCGGGGTGAAAATGGTGATATATTCATCGTGTTCCCAAATTTATTATTTTTATTCGGCGTGCGCTTAACTGGCGCTCAGCCCTTGTTTATACAATGCCAATGCTTCATCAGAGTTTGCCTGTTGGGCTTTAATTTCAGCTAATAACAAGATATCTTCTTGTCTTCTATCCAACTCTAGCGCTTGTTGTAATGCCTTTTCTGCTAATATTTCATCTCCAGAGTGAAAGGCAACATGGGCGAGGGTGGAATATAACACAGCATTTTGCATATCTTTTTTGATCCACTTTTCAATCAATTTGATCGATGCGATAGGTTTGGGTAATTGCAATGATTTAAATAGAGGCAACAACGTATCGTGAGGTCCTGATTTTTGTGCAGTTACCAAGGCTTTTTCTGCTTCTTGATGCATCCCTTGATTAATCAGCTGCTCGATATAGGCTTTTTGATGCGCGATATCTTTTTTGTAGCCACGCGGAAGTTTGTGCCATTCTTGGATCAGTTCATTCGCACCAGAAGTATTAGCAATAGCGGCAAAATCAGCTTGTGAGGCGAGCTCTGACCAATGGCTATAACGTTCGCCTAATGGTTTTTTCCAGCCACCCGCTAAGCGTTCGCGTAATGCATGCCATTCACCTGCCGCCGCCAATGCGCCAGCCCAGATTTCAATGACGTTAGGTTTTTGTTTTTGTTGCATTGATAATGATTCAATAATCGCTAGGGCTTCAACCCCATTGTTTTGTCCAATTTCAAAACGCGCCATGTTGAGCTTCGCGGCGAGTTCACTGCCTTTGATTAGCGAGGCTTGTTGCCAATAACCGAGGGCTTTGACCGTATTACCTTGTTTTGCTTCCACATCAGCCAAGGCCAATAAATTTAAACCATCAAAGTTAGCATTAGTCGTTTTGCCTAAGAATTTTTGAGCAACGCCTAAATCACCTTCCGCTAAGGCTTGCATGCCTGTAGTAAAGAAGCGCTGACGCCGACGTTCGCCCCAACCGCCAAGCCAATGGCGTGATCCGGTCACCGCTCCAACAATCCGTTTAATTGCCCATTCGAGCACCAAAAAGCCAATTACCGCCACAAACACCATAATACCTAAGCTGATAACACTCATTTCAATCGTGGTATTTTTTAGTGCGATTAAGACATAGCCTTTTTCGCCAACCAAATTAGGACCTACAATTAGCCCTACGACTAAAAATATCAATAATAATATGACTCTGATCATGCTTAACGTCCTCCAGCAAAGAGGGTTTGGATACGTTGTTCAATGATCTCGCCTAGAGGCTGTTGCGCGTCTAATTGTGCTGGTAACTCACGTGAGGTGTCTAGCATTACCAACTCTTGAATCGTACTAATGTAAGCTTCGATACCCACATTATCTAACTGGTAGTGTGCTACGACGATATCCAGACTCTGCTGCAACGCTTGCTTATATAGGGTACTTTGGCCTTGCATCACGGCTTGTTGTGCGTTTAATAGGGCAAACTTTAATTGTTCACGAGCCAACCATTGTTGCTTAGCAGACATAAAAGGAGTGATTGCTGCAGTGCGTTTTTCAACCGTGACAAAATCACTGACAATCGCGTCCCAGCTGGCCTTTAAATTTTCTTGCCAATTACTAACGTCATTACTTACTGTCGCTTGTTGAGCAGGTACTTCTGCATCCGGTAATTTAAGCGTATCTAGCGGTAAGGTATCCACCTGAGCTATTAGCGCAGAAATAGATAAGGCAATCGACTCGGTTGCGACTTGATTGACTTGTTGTAATGTTTGAATGTCTTTGGCTAATAATGCGCGCACCGGTAATAAGGATGCATCTGCTAGATCACTAATGCGCACATCAGCAGATTTGAGTAACATAATCGCACTTTTCACATCGTTTTCGAGCCATAGCTTTTTACCTGCAAGCTTCACCAAGTAATCAGCTTCTGCCAATAACCAATCAGAAGGGCGGCGGCCAGATACATCCGCAATGCGCTGGGCTAAGCCTACGTTTTTTAGCTCATTCAATTGTACACGTTGTGCGATATCATCTAAGGTAATGACTTGTTTAGACGATGTTTCAACTAACTCTAACAGTAAGGTTTGTTGATCATTGGTTAAGGTCTCATTGCTGTTGAGTGCCGCATTCAATGTCTCAAGCTGGTTATTTACCTTCGTCATTGATGATTCTAGAGCTGTGACTTTAGGGTTCGCTTGAATAGTGGTATTTTGTTGTTGCCAGTACCAATAAGCGGTGGCAGCCAAAATGATGATCAATAGAAAATTAAGAATACTGACAACCCAGACGCCTTTATGACTATGAGATTGGGTTTCTTGAGTAAAAGTGGTCGTCGGAATCGCATCCGCAACCGACTCATGAGTCTGCTCTGTTGTTGTGTCAGAAACGCTTTCTTGTGAGGTTTCTGAGGATTTCTCGACTACTGTCGCTTCAATAATATCATCGTGTTGCTCAGCGCCCTGATTTGCGTCTTTATTCGCATTTTTTTCCGTGTTGTTACCCGTCGCATCTGCTGCCATGCTCTACTCCATTAATTGTTGAATACGCTCTATCAGCGCTGCGTCATCCGCACCATGTGTTACTGTAATATTGTGATTGGGGATCCCTAATGCATGCGCATATTGCGCAATACGCGGACTAACTACTATCCATTTTAGCTCACATAGCCAAGAATGTGGATAAACATCATACGCCAATTGTAATTGTTCGTTACTGGTTACCACTACCCCATGTATATCGTCCAATTCCCACACTTGTGTAGCAATTGGTGTGGTTAATGCATTGCGCTCATAAACCATGCAAGACGTGACTTGAGCGCCACGTTCAGTCATAGTCTCGGTGAGCGTACTGCGCCCCCTTTCACCTTTAATAATTAGCGCACGTTTACCCGCTAACTGTTGCAGTGAAGGCAATTGTAAAATCCCTTCACTCGTCTGCTGCGCCACAGGAGGCACAATCATTTGATGACTATTACACCAGAAAGGATATTGTTCTGTCCATTGGGCTAAGGTCTGAAAGGTAGACTTACCGATTGCGTATATGTAGGTATGATTGGGTAGGTCACCAATAAAGGGTAATGCCAGTTGCGCCGCCATTTGACTGGTGAAAATAATCACATCAGTATGGATAAAATCTTGTTGGGTAACAATCTCTTGTACATTGTCTTTGGGTAACACAGTTTGCAGCGCTAAACCAATTACGTCTATACCTGCCTGAGCAAACGCATCTTGAGAAAGATGTATTTTATGTTCAGGGCGCAGTACCAGCCACATGGTTTATTGTCCTAACTCAACAGCAGCCAAAATTTCACCCGCCCCTTGGTCTAGGAGTTGTTGGGCAATATGCTGCCCTAGAGAAATAGCTTGTTGCACCTGCGTGGCTACATCTTGCTCTAATATGACACTCTCATCTGATTCTAGCAATTGCGTGCCGTCAACTTTAGCGACCAGACCGGATAAATGCAGGGTAATGTTACCAGAGGCATCAGGCGTTACTGTGGCATAACTACCAATTGGGACCTGGCAACCGCCTTGAAGTTTGGCGTTCATTGCTCGCTCAGCTAGTACACGGATTGTCGTTTCTGGGCATGCTAAGCATTGTAATAACGCGATGAGTTCAGCGTTATCATTACGACATTCGATACCGACTGCACCTTGACCTACGGCGGGTAAACTATCGACCGCTGGGAGTTCGGCACGGATGCGGTCTGCCATATCTAAACGAATCAATCCTGCACACGCTAAAATAATGGCATCGTATTCACCTGCATCCAGTTTCGCTAGACGAGTATTGACGTTGCCGCGCAGATCTTTAATCGTTAAATCTGGACGACGCGCGCGAAGTTGTGCTTGACGGCGTAATGAACTAGTCCCCACGACAGCGCCTTGAGGTAATGTTTCTAACGACTCGTATGTATTTGAGACAAACGCGTCAAACGGATTTTCACGAGGGCAAATAACATGCAAGCCAAAGCCTTCAGGAAACTCAACCGGAACATCTTTCATCGAATGTACCGCAATATCAGCACGCCCTTCTTGCATGGCGACTTCGAGCTCTTTGATGAACAACCCTTTACCACCAATTTTTGCTAATGGCGTATCTAAAATACGATCACCTTGAGTGCTCATTGGCACCAAGTTGATGATCAAATCAGGATAATGTGCCTTCAGCTTAGCTTGTACATATTCGGCTTGCCACATGGCGAGTGCGCTTTTGCGGGTAGCGATATTTACTTGTGTAATGGGTGTCGTCATAAATCAGAAATTTCCGTTTTGCTAATGTGCTCTAATTTGGTTTTAGGGTGCTAAGACTTTTTGTAACCATTGGCTAATGTGACTTACTTCTTCAGGGCTCACGTTGTGTTCCATTGGGTATTCATGCCATTTAGCATTGTATCCAAGCTCGTTAACGCGCGCATACGCCGCTTTACCCATAGTGACCGGTACCACATTATCATGTGTACCGTGAGCAATAAACAAAGGAACAATACGCGATATTTCGCTATGTTCAGCGGCTAAGCTTTCCGGTTGTGCCATATAAGTAGATAGACACATAATGCCGGCTAATGCCTCAGGGTAACGTAGGCCAAGATGATAAGCGATAACGCCACCTTGAGAAAATCCTGCTAATACGATATCACGAGGCGCGATACCGGCATCAATTTCAGACTGGATTAAGTCCTTAATTAATTCAACGGATTCGAGCACGCCATCGATGTCTGCACGAGAATTAAAATCCATGCTTTTGATATCATACCAAGCACGCATTGCCATGCCATTGTTGATCGTGACTGCGCGCACTGGTGCATGTGGAAAGATAAATTTAACGCCAAGGGCATCTGGAATTTGTAAAGCGGGAACAATGGGGGCAAAACCGTCACCCGAATCACCTAAACCATGTAACCAGATAACTGTTGCTCGGTGCGCAGCTTTCGCTTCCACCACGACACTAGGAATTAAATCACTCATGAGTTATTTGATTCCTAATACGACAGCTTGTTCTGCTTGTACGGTCATGGCTTCATCTAAAAATGCCCAAAACTCACCCGCACCACGTTGATCAATCCACAAACCATCTTCATAATTGAAATGATGGCCATTAAATTTGGTGGCTACCCAAAGTTGTAATAATGGTTCTTGTTTGTTGAGTACCATCTTAGACCCATTTTCAAACGTTAAGGTTAAAATGCCTTCAGCGCTTTCTGTATCAATATCAACGGCAAAATCATCGAGTGCTTCTTCAATGGATAATAGTAATTGATCGACTAATTCGTGGTATTGAGTTTCAGTAATTTGTGAGCTCATGCAAAAATCTACCTGTATAATGTGCGGAGAAATAACGGATTAATATAGTTTATGCTACCATTGTTTACCTTAATCAATCTATTCTTACGCGCTAAAATAACGAGGAAATTTTTTCATGCCGGATATTACTAATTACAGTGCTCGGTCTAGCACCCAACATTTGGGACATTTGTTTGTTGTCTCAGCACCGTCTGGGGCAGGCAAATCCAGCTTGATTAAAGCCTTATTAGCAGCGCATAGTACTGATGAAAATCCGTTAAAAGTGTCAATCTCACATACCACGCGCGGGCCTCGTCCGGGTGAAGTCAATGGCGAACATTATCATTTTGTCACGCATGCTGAATTTGAAGCACTAATTGCACAAGGCGCATTTTTTGAACATGCTAAGGTCTTTGATCATTATTATGGAACCTCACGTTTAGCAATAGAAAATACCTTAGAGCAAGGTGTCGATGTCTTTTTGGATATTGATTGGCAAGGGGCAAGACAAGTCAAAGCGCAATACCCGAGCGCACAGCTAGTGTTTATTTTGCCGCCGAGTGTGGCTGAATTAGAACAACGCCTAATCGGTCGTGGTCAAGATTCAGAGGAGATCATTGCCCGAAGAATGCGCGATGCTAAAGCAGAAATGTCACATGCGACGGAGTTTGATTATCTCCTAATTAATGATGATTTTGCCCAAACCTTGGCCGCCTTTTATGCCATTGTTGTAGATAAACGCCAAACCAAAGCCCATCAGATGTTACGCCATGATGCATTACTCAATGCACTGCTAAAATAACTACTATCACTTATTGGGTATTTGATGTACAATCTGCGCCCATTTTTGAATATAAACCTCACTTTTCGGAGAATGTCATGGCTCGCGTAACTGTAGAAGACGCTGTTGAACAAATTGGTAACCGTTTTGATTTAGTGTTAGTTGCCGCAAAACGTGCACGTCAAATCGCTACTGGTGGTAAAGAACCTATGGTTGACATGGGTAATGATAAGCCAACGGTTGTTGCATTGCGTGAAATAGAACTAGGTTTAGTCACTGCTGAGACTCTTGATGCAGCAGAAATTGCTGATCAGCATCAAGCAGAGCGCGCCGAGTTCGCATCTGTTGCAAATATTCTAAGCGAATAGCGCCAAACCACTAGCATCACAGGGCATTGTCACGTATTCTATTTATATATGTGTTAAACCAACCACTTGTGATGCTACGTGTATTTATTTGAAGGTCTAAAATCCAAAGTTACTGCTTATTTACCAGATGACCAGGTACAACTGGTGCAATCTGCTTTTGTGCTTGCAAAAGATGCACACGAAGGGCAAATGCGCTCAAGTGGCGACCCTTATATTACTCATCCAGTCGCAGTTGCCGGCATCCTTGCTGACATGCACTTTGATCATGAAACAATCATGGCTGCCTTGTTGCATGATGTCATAGAAGATACGCATTATTCCCAACAAGATTTAGCGAATAGTTTTGGTGACGTTGTCGCTGAACTAGTTGAGGGCGTCTCTAAGCTCGAAAAAATCAAATTTTCCAATAAAGAAGAAGCCCAAGTCGAAAACTTTCGCAAGATGATGATGGCGATGGTACAAGATATCCGGGTTATTTTAATTAAACTTGCTGACCGTACTCATAATATGCGCACATTAGGGGCATTACGTCCGGATAAACGTCGTCGTATAGCTACCGAAACGCTTGAAATATATGCCCCGATTGCTCATCGTCTGGGGATCCACGATATGAAAAACGAATTGGAAAACTTAGGCTTTGAAGCCATGTATCCAATGCGTCATCGAGCATTGCGCAGTGCCGTCAAACAAGCGCGCGGTAATCGTAAAGAAGTCATTGATAATGTTTTTGGTGAAATTAAAGCACGCTTGCAGCAGCATGGTCTTGAGGCGAGTGTGACCGGACGTGAAAAGCACTTGTACTCGATTTACCGCAAGATGCGCAACAAAGAGTTGATGTTCAATGAAGTGATGGATATCTATGCGTTCCGTTTGGTTTTTAGCTCGATTGATGAATGTTACCGTGCATTAGGTGCGATGCATGGGCTGTATAAGCCGATCGAAAACCGCTTTAAAGATTACATTGCGATCCCACGTACCAATGGTTATCAATCATTACATACCTCATTAATAGGGCCTCATGGTATTCCGGTTGAAGTGCAGATCCGCACCCAAGAAATGGATATCATGGCAGATAAAGGAGTGGCTGCACACTGGTTGTACAAATCTCCTGATGAGAAAGATACCTCGTCTCAGCTGAAAGCACGGAAGTGGATGCAATCCTTACTGGAACTGCAACAAAGCGCCAGTTCTTCGTTTGAATTCATCGAAAATGTCAAATCGGATTTATTTCCCGATGAGATTTATGTGTTTACCCCTAAAGGTAAAATCATAGAATTACCGACTGGTTCGTGCGCGGTTGATTTTGCGTATGCAGTGCATTCTGGCGTTGGCAATACCTGCGTGGGTGTGCGCGTTGACCGCCGCAATTTCTCGTTATCCGAGCCGCTGCAAAATGGCCAAACTGTGCAAATTATTACTTCTCCTCGTGCCAAACCCAATGCCAATTGGTTGAATTTTGTGGTGAGTGCGAAAGCACGAGCAAGTATTCGTCAGTATTTGCGTAAACAACAAAGCGAAGATGCCTTAGGCATGGGGACGCGTTTACTTCGTCATGCGTTAGGTCATAATAATCTGGATGATGTGGCGCAAGTTGATATTGATCGCGTTGTGGATGAGACCAAACATGCGACGTTCAATGCCTTGCTTGAAGATATTGGGCTTGGAAATGAACTTAGCGCCATTGTTGCACGGCGATTAGTTGGGGATAGCGATTCGTTAGCCGATGAGAAAAGAGGCAAAGTAGCTATCAAAGGCACCGAAGGCTTGTTGATGCACTATTCCAAATGCTGTTACCCGATCCCTGATGATGAAATTGTTGCGATCCTCAATCCTGGAAAAGGCATGATGATCCACCAACATGGTTGTACCAATATTCGCAAACTTTCCAAAGAAGAGCCTCAGCGCGTCTTGCCAATGGAATGGGATGACCAGGTTGATGGTGATTTTAAAGTGTCAGTGAGAGTTGAGTTAATCAACCATCAAGGTACTCTAGCTAAGCTGACTAATGCGATTACAGCGTGTGATTCGAATATCATTAATCTGATTACGGATGAAAAAGAGAGCAATGTGTATTTTGTGGATCTTGAAGTGACCACACGCAATCGTATTCATTTTGCGGATATCATGCGCAAAATTCGCATTATGCCCGAAGTCCAAAAAGTCTCACGACATAGCCAAAACAAGCATATTTAACCCTAGACCTAAACCCATTACCATAAGTATTAATAAGTAGGAATTATCATGACTAAATCTGTGATCCATTCAGAGGCAGCTCCCGCTGCGATCGGTACATACAATCAAGCTATCAAAGCTGGTAATACGGTATATTTATCGGGTCAAATCCCGTTAGTCGCCAGTACAATGGAAATGGTTTCGGATGACTTTGCTGCGCAAGCGCATCAAGTATTCAAAAACCTATGTGCAGTGTGTGAAGCTGCGGGTGGCGATATTAATGATATGGTTAAAGTGAATATTTTCTTAATCGACTTAGGTCATTTTGCTACCGTAAATGAAATCATGGCGCAGTACTTTAATACGCCATATCCTGCGCGTGCAGCGGTGCAAGTTTCAGCCTTACCCAAAGCCGCTCAAATTGAAATTGACGGCATAATGCAACTGCCAGAGTAGAGAAAACTGCGTGAGTCTTGCTACCCCAGCATATGGTCATCAACCTATTACCGTCTTAAAAGGTGTTGGGGCAAAGGTGGCAGAAAAACTGGCCAACTTAGGCTTACGCACAGTCCAAGATGTGTTATTTCATTTGCCTCATCGGTATGAAGACCGCACGCATATCTATAATATCGTGGATTTGTATCATGGCATTCATGCGACAATCCAAGGTGAGGTGATTCAAAGTGATATTGTTTTTGGTCGTCGTCGTGCTTTGGTTATCAAAATCAAGGATGCGTCTGGGATCATTACCTGCCGTTTTTTTTATTTTTCTGCGGCGCAAAAAGCACAGCTCTCACCGGGTACGCAAATCCGAGCCTTCGGTGAATATCGTCGCGGTAAGCATGCCTTAGAATGTGTCCATCCCGAATATAAAGTCGTCAATCCTAATGACACTGCTCCCATGTCTGAGAGTCTGACACCTGTGTATCCAACGACCGATGGTGTGAAACAAATCACCTTACGCAATTTAACTGAACAAGCGCTCTTAGCCATGCAGCAAGGTGCATTAGCTGAGCTCATGCCTGCTGGTATGTATGCGCAACAGATCTCCTTAAACGAGGCCCTACATATTGTGCATCGACCGCCACCTGATGTGTCATTGCATTTGTTTGAAGAAGGTAAGCATCCAGCGCAGCAGCGTCTGATTTTAGAAGAACTCATGGCGCATCAAGTCAGTGTGTTAAAAATGCGCGCAAACAATGAAGTGCAACCCGGTTTTGCAATTGCACAAGATGATGATTTACAGCAACGGTTTTTAGCGACGCTGCCCTTTGCGCCGACGAATGCCCAAGCGCGGGTCGTGCGTGAAATTCAACATGACATGCACCAACCTTATCCAATGATGCGTTTAGTCCAAGGTGATGTTGGCTCAGGTAAAACGTTAGTGGCAGCTTTAGCGGCATTGAATGTCATTTCTGCTGGCTATCAGGTGGTACTGATGGCACCGACAGAGTTATTAGCCGAACAGCACGCGCAAAATTTTGCGACATGGTTCACTGAGTTAGGCATTCATGTGGGTTGGTTAGCCGGTAAATTAAAAGGCAAAGCACGTGAGCAAGTACTAACTGCGTTAGTGTCGGGCGATATTAATTTGTTAGTGGGTACTCATGCTGTTTTTCAAGAAAAAGTCATTTATCATAATTTGGCGATGGTGATTATTGATGAACAACACCGGTTCGGGGTGCATCAACGGTTGGCGCTACGTGAAAAAGGGGAGATGCAAGGGCGCTTCCCACATCAGTTAGTCATGACTGCGACACCGATCCCTCGAACGCTTGCCATGACGGCATATGCCGATCTCAATACATCAGTCATTGATGAACTTCCGCCTGGACGTACGCCAGTACAAACTATCGTTGTACCTAGTGCTAGACGGGATCAAATTATGGCACGCGTACACAAATCTGTCACCGCAGATAGCCGTCAAGTATATTGGGTATGTACGCTAATCGAAGAATCTGAAGTATTACAAAGCCAAGCTGCCGAAGATACGTATATTGCGTTAAAGACTGCCTTACCTGATCTGCAAGTAGGATTAGTACATGGCCGTATGAAACCGGCAGAAAAACAAGCAATTATGGCACAATTTAAAGCTGCAGAACTCGATGTGTTAGTCGCCACTACGGTAATCGAAGTTGGTGTAGATGTACCCAATGCCAGTTTAATGATCATTGAAAACCCAGAACGATTAGGCTTAGCTCAACTGCATCAACTCCGCGGCCGAGTAGGTCGAGGTTCTGTAGAAAGTCATTGTGTATTAATGTATGACGGTACCTTATCCAAGACTGCCACCAAACGCTTAGGTGTCTTGCGAGACTCTAATGATGGGTTTTATATCGCGCAAATGGATCTGGAAATACGCGGGCCGGGTGAGATTTTAGGTACTAAACAAACCGGCATTGCCGATCTGAAAATAGCAGATTTGGTCCGTGACGGGCACTTACTCGATCAAGTCCAGCAGTTAGCTGCGGATTTATTTGTGCATCACCCCGCCAATGCGCAAGCCATGATTAATCGTTGGTTAGGCGCGAAGGAACAATATTCAAATGCCTGATTTTAGTGGTCGAGTGTTACATAACGCTGCGGGTAAGCCGTTATCATTAATCAAATTTAACGATGTTTTGTCAGATATTAAACACCTTAAAGCACTAGCAAATACTTACCAACTTGAATTTGTTGGCCTTCAACAGTTAGCAGCCATTTACACCGATAAAGCTGTTAATCAATTTGGGCAGCACGCACTAGTGAGTGTCGATGAAGGCGTTGGATTAGTTGATTTACGTGATCCTAAATTGTTGCCATTGTGTGTTGATTTTGCCGCAGATGCGTTGCTCTATCGCAAAGATAAAGGCGGTGGCAAAAACGAAGCTATTGCTAAAGCTGTAGGGATCAAAAGTACATTGCGCCCAAGTGTTGTGGATGCAACTGCAGGTTTAGGCACGGATAGTTTTATTTTGGCATCCCTAGGTTGCCAAGTCACGATGCTTGAACGGACGAATATTGTGTGTGCGTTATTACATGATGGGCTAGATCGTGGTAGTGAAGATGTACAAAGCCGGGATATTGTCGCACGAATGAAGCTTTTACCTGGCAATGCGGTCGAGCGGTTACAAGAGCTCATTGAACAAAAGCAAGAGGTGGATGTGGTGTACTTAGATCCGATGTTTCCTCATAAGAAAAAATCCGCAGCCGTAAAAAAGCCAATGAAAATGTTTCAAACGTTACTCGGACATGATGCGGATGCGGATGATTTATTAACGCCAGCGTTATCATTAGCCGCGAAACGAGTCGTCGTGAAACGACCCAATTACGCGCCATTTTTACAAGATAAAGCGCCAACCATGCAAATCAAAGGTAAAAAACACCGTTTCGATGTTTATTTGCGCTAACGCAACGAGTCATTGGCCTATCACTTATTTTAGCTGATTAATTACCGGCTATTTGCATTTCACTGATCAATACTGATCCTGTCTGAATACTACCGCGAGCTTCAATATCATTTGCCACAGCAGTAATATTTTTGAGCATCGTCTTGAGATTACCTGCAATCGTGATTTCATGGACAGGATATTGGATAATCCCATTTTCTACCCAAAACCCAGCTGCACCACGCGAGTAATCACCGGTCACGCCATTGACACCCTGTCCCATCAACTCAGTGACCAATAATCCTGTGCCCATTTGCTGTAATAAAGCCGCTTGGTCTGGTGCATTGGTCGAGACATACCAGTTATGGATCCCACCAGCATGTCCGGTGGTAGTTAAGCCCATTTTGCGCGCCGAATAACTTGTTAATAGATAATGTTGCAACACACCATCTTGTACAATTTGCATATCTTTAGTTTGGACCCCTTCGTTATCAAAAGGTGAACTGGCTAGTGCGCGTTTAACATGCGGTTTTTCGGCAATACTGAGCCATTCAGGTAACACTTGAGTCTGGATAGAGTCGAGTAAAAATGATGATTTACGATATAAACTGCCGCCACTGATTGCCCCGACGAAATGACCAAATAAGCTAGAGGCGATTTGACGATCAAATACCACGGGGTATTTTCCGGTGTTAATTTTACGGGCATCTAAGCGGTCAATTGCATTTTTAGCCGCTTCTTGACCAATCGCTTCAGGTGCAGATAGCTCAGTACTGACACGCGATACGCTGTACGCATAATCACGTTGCATATCATGTTCTGATTGGCTTAACACCACACAGCTTAAGCTATAACGAGTACTCGGATAACCCGCAATTAAACCATGTGAGTTACCGTATACACGGCAGCCAATATTGGCGTTATAACTGGCACCATCAGAGTTAGTAATTTTGTCACTGCTATCTAATGCTGCTTTTTCGGCTGCGAGTGCATAAGCAAGACCTAGCTCAGTATCTAATTCAATTGGATGATATAAATCACAATCAGGGATGTACGTTGCCATTTGGTCGACATCAGCAATGCCATTACAGTCATCTTCGCCGGTATGTTTGGCGATCTCGATGGCTTTTTGTACGGTTAATGATAATGCCGCAGGGGATAAGTCTGCCGTTGAAGCAGAGCCTTTGTGGCGACCGACATAAACGGCAATACCTAAGCCGCCATCATTGGTGAATTCGATGTTTTCGACTTCTTGCATACGCGCCGATACGGCGATCCCTTGAACTTTCGACATACTTGCTTCGGCTTCAGTTGCGCCTTGCGCTTTCGCCATGGCTAATACATCACTTACGACCTGTTTAATGTCTTCGAGTTGCTGTTTTGTTTGCATAATGTCGGTTTCGCTATCCAAGTTTGTGGTTCCGTTGTTATAATAGAACCATATTCAAAAGAAAAAGTTAAATGTTATGTCCCAAGAAGAATTTACAGCCGCCCCAGATGAAGATGAAAATTGGGTCAGTAAAACTCAACTTAAGCAACAAGCAGATGCATTGCATCTGGTCGGTAGAACCTTAGTGGGCCTGACTAAGAAAGCCTTAAAAACGATTCCTTTGTCAGAAGATCTGGCTGATGCCGTGGCACTTGCCCAACGTATCGATAAGAAAAAAGAAGGCTATCGTCGTCAATTACAATTAGTGGCTAAGTTGTTACGTCAATCGGATTTTGAACCAATTGAAAACGCCTTAGCGGTACTTAACGCTAAACAGCGTCAATCAAATCAAGCATTTCATGCGATTGAAATCGCACGTGACGAGTTAATCCAAAAAGGTGATGAGGCAGTTGAAGCATTGCTTGATACCTATCCGGCCCTTGATCGTCAACGTTTACGTCAGCTAATTCGTCAAGCTAAAAAGCAAGAAGAACAAAATAAGTCGCCGAAAGCATCACGTGAGATTTTTCAATATCTCAAAAGTGTCATGCCAAACTAAGTTGTTCTTACGCTATAACCGCAGGCTTAGCTTCGGTTATAGCATTTGTTGTAACAACCCTTATTGCGTGCCACCGACGGTGATTTCGTCGACTTTCAAGCTAGGTTGACCTACGCCTACGGGTACACTTTGACCGTCTTTACCACACACCCCAACGCCTTTATCTAACGCTAAGTCATTGCCTATCATAGATATTTTACCCATTACATCGGGACCATTACCGATTAGGGTTGCGCCCTTGATTGGAGTGCTAATTTTACCATCTTCGATGAGATACGCTTCTGACGTCGAAAATACAAATTTACCCGACGTAATATCGACTTGTCCGCCACCAAAGTTGGGTGCAAACACACCAAGTTTAATGGTACTGATAATATCAGCTTGGGAATGTTCACCACCGAGCATATAAGTATTGGTCATACGTGGCATCGGCAAATGCGCGTAAGATTCGCGACGACCGTTGCCGGTTGGGGCAACGCCCATTAATGCCGCATTATGCTTATCCTGCATGTAGCCTTGTAATATTCCATCTTCGATAAGCACATTGTATTGAGACGGTGTACCTTCATCATCTATGGTCATGGAACCGCGTCGATCGAGCATCGTGCCATCATCAACAACTGTCACGCCTTTAGCGGCGACCTGTTGACCAATTTTGCCAGAGAATGTGGATGAGCCCTTGCGGTTAAAATCACCTTCTAAACCATGCCCAACGGCCTCATGTAATAACACACCAGGCCAACCATTACCTAACACAACAGGCATATTGCCAGCAGGCGCGTCAATGGCTTGTAAGTTGATTCGAGCCATGTGTATCGCTTCATCCGCTAAACGCTCGTAAAATGGCTTACCGTTGTCGTCAGATGAAAAATAATCATAGGCATAGCGTCCACCTGCACCAGAACTTCCTCGCTCGCGGCGTTCGCCCTCTTCGAGCAATACCGACACATTCAAGCGGATCAGTGGGCGTTGGTCAGTCGCAAATGTACCATCAGTCGCAGCGACAAGGATTTCTTCATAGACACCAGTGATGCTGACACTGACTTGTGATGCATTAGTGGCTTGTTCACGAACATATATATCCGTGGCTTTGAGTAATGCGATTTTTTCGGCATCTTGCATTTGCAATAACGGGTTGTCAGTCATGTATTTAGCATCAGCGACGACGGTGGTAAAAGGCGTGATCGCTTTTGTTACATTGACCGCAGGTGCAATTGATCGCGCGGCTTTAGCTGCATCATGCAAGGCGGTAATATTGATATCGTCAGAATATGCAAAGCCGGTTTTTTCACCGCTTATGGCACGCACACCAACTCCGCGTTCGATATTGTAGCTACCATTTTTAATAATGCCGTCTTCTAACACCCATGTTTCATGTTGTGAAGATTGAAAGTATAAGTCAGCATAGTTCACGTCATGCGTACACAACAAGCCCAGTGTTTCGTTAACTTGCGCCACTGATACCCCTGAGGCATCTAGTAAATTAGCTTGGACTGATGAAGTCACATGTTCTCCTAAAAAAATTGACGGTGCTGTTGCACATTAAGCGCAGCTCTTATCTCATCATGCCGAATAGGATCGTTTTTAGCAATCACAAATCCTGCATTGTGTTTAATAATATCTAAGACATCGCCCCATGGTGAATAAATGGCAGAATGGCCATAGGTTTGACGACCATTCGTATGGGTGCCGCCTTGATTGGCAGCGATGACATAGCATTGATACTCAATTGCGCGTGCTGCGAGTAAATGATGCCAATGCGCTTGACCGGTTTCTTTAGTAAAAGCAGCTGGCACGACCAAATAATCGATTGCGCTGTCTTTAACCATCGCATTAAACAGCGTTGAAAATCGAAGATCATAACAAATACAGACACCAATCCGGCCAAAATCAGTTTCTAGCACGAAAGGCTCCGTTCCTGCTAGCGTTGACTGTGATTCACGATACGCACCTGTAGCATCATTGATATCAACATCAAACAAATGTGTCTTGTGATATTTACCTACTAGTTGCCCGTGGGGATCAAAACACAATGCGGTCGCGTACATTTTATCTGCAACCGGTGAGGGGGTCGGTATGGAACCCGCGATTAACCAAATTTGGTAACACTTGGCAATGCTGGCGAGCCGATCAAATAATTGTGCTTGTACCTGGGCATCCAATAACGTTAAGGCACTGATATCGCGTCCACCAAAAAATGCAAAACATTCCGGCAACACCACTAATGACGGTAAATTAGTATCAATATTGAGTTTAGCTAGTTCAAGTTGCTCTATGACTTGTGCAAAATTATCATCAATATCAGGTGTGGATACGAGCTGTATTGCCACTAAATTAATAGGCCGGTTCATACTATAGGTTCTATTTAGTTTGAGGTTGTAAATTGACTGGAATTTTGTCGATTTCAGTCAATGGTACATCGTCACTTTTTAATACCTGTACGTTTTGACGTTGAGGCAGTTGGACTTCAGTACTTTGACGTTCTAATTCGGTGACAACGGGGGCACTAAAAGCACCACTGATTGAGTAGTTAATATTGGAGAAGACCTTGGCAGACGTGAGTACTTGGTTTACTGCTAATGCGGCTATTGCCGTAGGGGGATTGACCATAAAATAGACTAAAGCAGGTAAGTTACCGGTAACATTTGGTGCAAATGAGACCGTGTAATTAAGTTCTTGATTGACTAGATCAGAATAACCAGCAATATCGATTTCACCTGCACCACCATCAACAACAGTATCTTGGGTGAATGCAATGCCATTTTCAATCGTCATAGTGCCATTGATTTTGTCATAGAAAAAACCTTTGGCAAAGACATCACGAAAATCCAAACTGAGTTTACGTACCAAAGAATCAAGCGACAACAGGGTAAAAATACGCGATCCTTTATCACTAATTTCCGTAAGATAGCCATCAGATAAAGACCAATCGACATTGCCATTGACATCCGCAAAGGCAAAATCAAACGGTGCATTATCCCAGGCTAAATCCAACTTGAAACGGGCTGCGGAGTCTTTGATACCAGTTGAAAACGTAAATTCATTCAAGAAAGCACCAAAATCATCACTAGTGATTTCACCGTTGATAGCCGTACGTGAAGAGGTATCTGTTGTCGTGTCCCATGTCCCCGTTAAATTCACCCCACCATGATCATTTTGAGTCATGAGTTGATTAATCCGCATTCCGGTCTCAGTGGGAGTTGTGCGCAGGGTGACTTCACCAAGATTGTTATCGACCACACGGCATTGGGTGCAGGTAAAGGCAATTGGCGGTAAGGTGCGCGGGTCTATGGACGGTCGCGATGTCGCCAATGGTGTCTGTGCAAGCGAACTGATATTGATATAGTCTGCTTGAATATCGATTCCGCTGCCCAGCCAGTCATTAAATAAACGCACTGTGCCGCGCGCTTCTCGTGCATTCAGATCAATTTGCCAGTTGTTATCAGATTGTTTGGCTGTGGCATTAATGTTATGGATAGTTTGATTGGCTAGAGTGACTTGATCAATGGCCATGAAGATACGTTCAGGTGTTGAAAATATCGGTGTCGTCGTTCCCCCAAATCCAGCCAATAAGCGGTCTAAGGTTTGGTACCATTCACCGACATCAAGGCGGGGTAAATTGGCAGAAATACTAAATCCGACCCCTGTACCTTGAAATTCACTTGCGCCTAATGCTAAATGCGCGCGCGAAAACTGTTTTTCTTTATGAGGTAAGACGCCAGCAAAACGGACATCATCGCCAAGTGTTGCATTAATTTCAGAAGCTAAATCAGTTCCGGTTGCTCGGATAGATAAGGGCATGATGGTATCGGGTGTTTTGGCAAATGGAGCGGGTAACGAATGGGTGACTCCGACTAAATCACTGTTGAGATCAAACGTATAATGCATCCCTGATTGCGCTAACTGCAAGTTTAATCGACCTTGCCATGTTGCTTGACCTGCAAAGGCATGGGCATATTCGGCGCTCGCTAGGTGTGCAAACTGTGCCACATCCCAATCGCCGCTAAGTGCAACCTTTGCCGTGTAACCATCGGCACTGTTTGCGCCATCTAATGACAGGGCTATCGGTTGGTCAAATAGCTTAGCGGAGAGGGTATTCACCGTAATCTTATCGTTGACAAAGCTGAGTTGACCTTGCGCTTGAGTTAGCGCCAAGTCGACATCTGTAAATTGAATATAATTATTAGGTAAATCAATCGTCCCGCTAGCAATCACATCATCATTATCTAATGGGATCTGTAAATTGAGAGTGGCAGATAGCGCGTTTGAAATAATGATGTTTTCATTTAGTAGCTGACCCAGCGAACTGGCTAAACTCGACTGTGCCATCACTTGCGCCAATGCATAACCCGACCCTGAGCCAGTTGCATCAATGGTCAGTAAGCTTTGACTACTGAGACCTGGTAATGTAGCGGTCAAATCCGCTAGCGTTACATCTAGAATTTTGCCACTCGGCGCGCGCATAACAAGATCATTATTTTCAAATGCTAATTCTAAATCGAGCTCACTGAGCATCGGCCACTGATTACCAAACTTAAATTGACCTTGGTGCATGAATAAACTTGCTTGAAATACCCCGTTATTTCGTTCAAAAGGGAAATCTTGTCCTGCACCATGCCAAATTAAGCGCGTCGGTGTAATCGTACCCGTTTGTGTATCAGTGTCTAATGCATTGACAAGATATTGGTATGTTTGCGTACCCATCAATGTGGTTGGTAATAACTTGACGACATTTTTGGCGGTCTCAGGGGCGAGTAACGCGCTGATTGATAACACATCTTCACTCCCGCGATAAGCTAACTCAACATCTGCTTGGACTAAGTCTGAGGCAAGAGAGATCCTAGAAGGTAATATTGAAAATTCATAGGGGTCAATTGACAGGTATAGACTCGCATCCAATGCGTGCATAGTGATATTTTGGGCTAATAACTGATCGGTCAACAACGATTGTTCTTCACCTTTAATTTGGATCCCGACTAATACCGGAGTGTGCTCAATCTGCAGCGAATCAATCGCTGTTGTACTCTTCGTTTGCTTGAACGAGGCGATCAGTTGTAGATCATTTACACCCGGTAGTGATGTTTGTTGTAGCGCGACGTGATCAAATGTAATCTGCCCTAACCATTGTGCTTTATTTGCCACTAATTCGATATTGCTGACTTGCGCTTGTGGCTGTGCTTGCGTTAACCAAGATTGGGCATTGCCTGACAAGAAAAATTCACCTACGGCTTGTAATGGTGCGACAGCAAAGGGGGTGATGCTTGATAGTGACCAAGTTCCAGTGGCGTCACGCAACGCACTAAAATTCATCGCTAGGGTGGTGTCATTGATCCCTACGACGACATTTTGGGCATTCACTAACCAGGTATCCCCTTGAGGGATAGCCATAAAATCGACATTTTGAATACTGGTGATTAACGATGACTGTGCATCCTTCCAGCGCAGTTGAGTTGGTGTAATTTGTCCACGAACTTGGGTGATTGCAGAGCCATCGATGGTGAGCCATGCGTTCCCTTGTGCTGCACTTTGATCAAGCTCAATGTGAGCTGGCATATAGGCTGAAAGCCATCGACCAAATGCAATTTTTTGGGTTTCTAAAAATACAGTGCCATGTAAATTATCGGGCTGACCGATTAGTTGCGCCGAGACTTGTGCAATATTTTCAGGATTATTATTAAAAAATATTTCTCCTGTCCCTTTGTGCATTACGCCATTGTTTATCCAAGATAACTGTTTAATATCAATGTGTTGAGTCTGGTTAGTTTGTTTGATATTGATACTGGACTCGATCACTGAAAAATACTCTAATTTGTTGAGTAGAATATCTTGTAGTAAATCAGGCAAGTTACTTGATGTGTTTTCGAGTTCGGTTGGTTGGGCTTTATTGAGATCTAAGTCAAGCTGTAAGCCTTGCAGTTCAAACTTTTCAGTGACAATGCTCCATTGCAGTATTGATGCAAACAAATCCACTTCAACGTAGATGTTATTGAGTTCAAATTCGACACCTTGGGCTTGGCTATCTGCTGTTGAATTAGGCGTTAAATTAACTTGATGCAAGGTCAGATGAGGGCCGTTACCTTCCCAGTAGCCATCAATCTTACCGATTACAATATGTGCATTGAGTTGTTGTGACAAATATTGGGTAACATGCGCATTGATGTGATTTGTATGCGGTAGACTTAAGCGTATAGCTGTGATCAATACTGCTGCACACACCAACAATATCGTAGCGCTGCGCCACAATATTGATAAGCTGGTTGTGATCCAAGTATTGCCCGATGGTTTACTCATATTTACATCATTACCACATCAAATTTGTCTTGGTTATATAAATGTTCTGTTTGCACCTTGATTTGTTTTGTGACAAACAGTTCAACTTCGGCAAGCATTGCTGATTCTTCTCCCATGAGTGCTTCTGCTACTGCTGGAGATGCATACACGACAAATTTATCAGCATCATACGCACGGTTTACTCGCACAATTTCTCGCATGACTTCAAAACAAATGGTCTCGACGGTCTTAATTGACCCTCGACCCTCGCATACGGGACAATCTTCACATAAGATATGCTCCAAGCTCTCACGGGTGCGTTTGCGCGTCATTTCAATTAGGCCAAGCGCGGTAAAACCATGAATATTAGTCTTAGCACGATCTAAACTACATGCTAGGGTTAATGAATGTAAGACCCTTCTTTGGTGATCTGGTTCCTCCATATCGATAAAATCGATTAAAATCATCCCACCAAGGTTACGTAGACGCAGTTGCCGAGCAATCGCTTGGGTTGCTTCGATGTTGGTATTAAAAATAGTTTCTTCTAAATTGCGATGGCCAACAAACGCACCTGTATTGATATCAATGGTGGTCATGGCTTCAGTTTGATCAATGATCAGATAGCCACCAGATTTAAGATCGACACGGCGCTTGAGTGCCCGCTGAGCTTCATTTTCTACATCATATAAGTCGAAGATAGGACGCTCGCCCTTGTAATATTCCAATTTACCTTGTAATTCAGGTACGTATTCTTTGGTAAATTCCACCAGTTCATTAAATGAAAGCTTAGAGTCAATCCGAATTTTTTCAATTTCGGTTCCCGTAAAATCACGAATAACACGGCGGGCTAAAGGCAGATCTTGAAATAATACATTTGCGGTTTTGGTTTTCATTCGAGTTTGAATGATGCCCCATAAGCGTTTTAAAAAATCGGCATCCTGGACAAGTTCTTCTTCATTGACGCCTTCGGCTGCGGTACGCAAGATAAATCCACCATTTTCATCACAAAATGCCTGCACGATATTTTTGAGACGTTCGCGTTCTTCGGGATCTTCAATACGTTGTGATACACCAACATGTGTGACGGATGGCATAAACACTAAATAACGTGAGGGAATGGTAATATCAGTTGTCAGGCGTGCGCCTTTAGTACCAATCGGATCTTTAACGACTTGGACGACGATATCTTGTCCGTCGCGAACCAGCTCACGGATGTCTTTTTTGGTAATATGGTTGGGGTTAACATCCTCTATCACTTCATTGTGGATCACAATATCTGAGGCATGTAAAAACGCCGCTTTTTCAAAGCCAATATCGACAAATGCCGCTTGCATTCCTGGTAATACGCGAGAAACCTTACCACGATAAATATTTCCGACTAAGCCGAGCTTGGTATGCCGTTCGATATGGATTTCTTGTAAAATACCATTGTCTATTAATGCCACCCGAGATTCAGATGGCGTGACGTTAATTAATAATTCAGCACTCATGCATTAATCACTCCTGATTCTTGTAAGCAAGCAACAGTTTGTGCGAGGGGTAGGCCCACAATGCCACTATAACTGCCGTCAATATGCTTAACAAATTGTCCGCCTATACCTTGGATCGCGTATCCGCCGGCTTTACCTATAGGTTCACCAGATTCCCAATAGGCGAGTCGTTGTTGCTCACTCAACTCGCCAAAGGTGACTTTGGATGTGACCACCGCTTCACTCATATCTAGTCCAGTAGTGCCGATTGTCGCAATGCACACTGCCGTTATGACTTCATGAGTCTGTCCGGATAATAACGCCATCATTGTCATAAAATCATCAAAATCAGTCGGTTTACCTAAAATCTTACCCTTGATATGGACCGTCGTATCACTACCTAATACATATTTGTCGGGTTGTGTAAAAGCGACCACAAAGGCTTTTTCTCGAGCCAACCGCAGCACGTAATCTGCAGCTTGTTCATTGACATGGACATCTTCATTGACATTAGCAGGGGCTTGCGTAAATTCGACCCCAATTTGCTTTAATAGTTCGACTCGTCGTGGTGAGGCAGAGGCTAATACTAGTGCGTGTTGTTGGTTATACAATGATGTCATTTTAGATCCAATTGTCGTCTGATTTTACGCAATAACCAAAATAGCCAAGGCCATAAAAATACCGTTGTTAAAATGGGCCAAAAATACGTAAATTGAAATAAGACATCGGTTAACCAGTGTTGCAACCAAAATATAATTAAGTTGTACAAGGCACATAGTAGACCTAATATGGCCATCTGCTGCCAGATTGAATAATTGCGTAAACGCTGATAATGCAGTGAACTGATGTACACCGAAATAACTAACGCCAAGCTATTTAAGCCTAGACTATTGCCTAATAAAATATCCAAAATAATCCCGCAGATAAAAGCAATCCCGATATTGACGCGTTGCGGTAAGGCGATATTCCAATAGATTAACACTAATAACAGCCATTCAGGTCGGTATACGACGAGGTTTAACGGCATGGGGAGTACTTCTAATACCAGTGCAATAAACAGGGTCATGTAAATGACATAGCGTTTATTCATTACGGGTCTCCAGCGGCGTATTTTCACGACCCAATAATAACAAATACCGTAAGCGGTCTAACCGCGCCAAAGGTGTAGCTTTAACGGTTGCAAACGGTTGTCCTTCGTCACGTACAACACTGGCAATGACTGCCACCGGATAGCCTTCAGGAAAAATATTACCTAATCCAGACGTCACCAATATATCACCTTCAGCAATATCGGCACTGTGGGCGACGTGTCTTACATTCAGTGCATTAAGCTCACCGCTACCATTGGCTATTAAGCGTAGGTTATTGCGTAAAATGCGCACTGGAATTGCATGGGATAGATCAGAGACTAATAATACGCGAGATGTGGTTTGTGCCACATCGACGATTTGTCCTACTATGCCTTGGTCGTCAATGACGGGCTGTGAATTATATACACCACTTAAGCTGCCTTTGTTAATCAATACCTGTAATGAATAAGGGTTGTTATCGACAGCCATGAGTTCTGCGACGGTTTTTGGCAGTGCAGTTTGTACCGGAGCATCGAGCAATTTACGTAACTGCTCATTTTCAGCTAATAGGCTTTGATAACGCTGGTTATCTGCTTGCAGTGCCATCATTTGTTGGATCAGTAAGTCATTCTCTGCAATGAGTTCTTCTTGAGAAATAATGCGGTTGGAGCTGGCATTTAATAAAGATGCGGGTAGGGAGGCGATATATTGGATCGGGGAGACGAACGTCGTCAGAACACTGCGCACAGGTGAAAATATGCCATACAAGCCATCAGAAACAAGCAGAGCTAAAGAGAGCACGACAACAATCATTAGTCGTGCTTCTAGGGATGGGCCACGTTTAAATATCGGTTTCATAATGAAAAAGGCAACATCCGTTGCCTTTACTCGTTATTCATGTGAGAACAAGTCGCCGCCGTGGTGATCGATCAGATCAAATGCTTTACCACCACCTCGCGCAACGCATGTTAACGGATCTTCAGCTATCACAACTGGGATACCTGTTTCTTCCATTAATAAACGGTCAAGGTCGCGTAATAATGCACCGCCACCCGTTAATACCATACCATGTTCACTGATATCCGAAGCCAGTTCAGGAGGAGATTGCTCTAGTGCCACCATGACAGCAGACACTATACCAGTTAACGGTTCTTGTAATGCTTCTAAAATTTCATTGCTGTTTAGCACGAAACTACGAGGCACACCTTCGGCAAGATTACGTCCACGGACTTCAATTTCTTTGACATCTTCTCCTGGGTAAGCCGCGCCGATTTCGTGTTTAATTCTTTCTGCTGTCGCCTCACCAATTAATGAGCCAAAGTTACGACGAACATAGTTAATAATGGCTTCGTCAAATTTGTCACCACCAATGCGAACGGATGAAGAATACACCACACCGTTGAGTGAAATGATCGCAACTTCAGTGGTACCACCACCGATATCGACGACCATTGAACCGGTCGGCTCTGACACGGGCAAACCTGCACCAATTGCCGCCGCCATCGGCTCATCAATCAAATACACATCGCGTGCACCGGCGCCTTCGGCTGATTCTTTTATCGCACGACGCTCAACTTGCGTCGATCCGCATGGCACGCAGACAAGTACGCGCGGTGATGGACGTAAAAAATTGTTATCATGCACTTGCTTAATAAAGTGTTGGAGCATTTTTTCAGTGACATTAAAATCTGCTATGACGCCGTCTTTCATGGGGCGAATGGCTTTGATGTTTCCAGGAGTACGACCAAGCATTTTTTTTGCTTCGCTACCAACGGCAGCAACACTTCGCGGTGAGCCAGGACGTTCTTCACGGATAGCAACTACAGATGGCTCGTTAAGCACGATCCCTTTGTCTTTTATGTAGATTAATGTGTTGGCTGTACCTAAATCGATAGATAAATCATTGGAAAATAAACCGCGCAGCTTTTTAAACATGACAAGCCTTTATTTTGTAGTTATTAGGAGTCTTTCTTTATGACAGGTATTTTATGGGAAGTTTCAATATATTGCATACTTTATTTTCATAAAACAGACACAAAAAAGCCAGATCTGGTTAAACCTACCATAAATCTGACTTTTGATTTTGCTTAATATCGCCTAACAGTGGCGAAAATCGCGATTACTCTAGGACTTCACGGTAATTTATCTTACGATCATTACCTCTATAAATACCAAAATTAATCGTAGCTGATGGGGCGTCTAAGCCATTAATCATACCATCGCCATTCCAATCATAATTTAGATACTTGGCCCACGCTGGTGAGCCGACTAAAGAGGATATCGTGACTTGTAACCCACCGCGAAGATTAGCAGGGAGAAAACTCAAATCACTGCTATCCGATATGCCTGCGGCTAAAAATCCGGCGCTTTGAATATTGCTATACAGACTCGCAATATTATTTTCGCTATCAGGTAAAGGCGTTAAGCTAATCTGCCCTAAGTTTTGTGCTAGGGAGATGTTAGTTGAATTATCATCAATGTTCAGCAACCAGTTGCCAGCTGAGTAATACTGCGCTTGCAGTGCTATGGACAATGTTTGATCTTCTGGGCCAAACGCGTTGATCATATTTAATCGACCGTAACGTTGTTGAGTACCTGTGATATGGCTAAATGTAAATGCACTGCACCCACCGGGATAAGCAATTTGATAACAGGTGCCGTTAACGTCCGTTAAAAATGCTTCATCCAGCACCATATCGACCCCTGTTGCAAAGGTGGAGACGGGCAGTGTTGGTTTAGCATATTGTAACGCGATGTTATTGAGCAATATTTGGCCGCTGCCATCATTGTTATCATAATCACTCACCGTCGGCGTAGTCGGAGTAGTCGCTTGGTTTACTGTCAGGCCGGCACCAGAGACATCGGTGTAACTGATTTGTGCCTGAGTTTGCGCCGCACTTGGAAAAAGCTTCCATAACTCACCAGTATAATTATGTGCAACTTGATTGAGCGCGTTATAGGCGGTCACTTCGATTTTTGGTAAGGCACTAATATCAAAGAAAAATGGTTGCCCTAGATACGTAAAGGCGTCGGACGTTGCATCCTCAAATTCAGGTGTATAGACCGCTTGTACATCAAAATAAGCCGGAACAAAAGGACCAATACGCAGGGTATTTGATTGCACAGTTCGATATGCATGTTGGTCGACCATATAGAGTTCAATAGTACCTACATCAGAAAAATAGGCATTTTCATATACATATTGCCCTTGCGTGAAGCGCAGCTGAGAACCGTATAAAGGCGTACTAGGGATCACCAGATTAAGTTCAGGATTGGTGCTGACTTGATACTCTTCTGCAAAAGACAACGTGCCAAACTCTGTGCCTGTTTCTGGCGCGATACGGCTCGCATAGACCGTTAATTGCTGCGGGTTGTAACTTGGCAACAAGATATCGTTTGCCCCATACCCAACAATCGAAAAGTTAAACGGTGATCCGGCGATGTGGTTGTTGGTAATGTTATGACTTAATGTGATTTTTTGTGGAGTAAATTCGACGTTAAGCTGATTCGATTGTAATATCGCCCCATCAACATTCAGTTGCGCTTTGAGGGTGAAGTGGGTCGCATCCGGTAAGCTAAAGTTTCCAAAATCAGTTTGCGCCGCGTTATTAAATAGCATGTTGGTTGCGCGCGTTACATAGCCTGCTTGCGTATTGAGCGGGAGAGCACCAAACGGCACTGCACAACCTTGAACCGGATTGCCGGATTGATCATATTGATAGCATGCATACGTCAGGTTGACTTCTTTGGTTCCGGTGACAAGTGCTTCACATACGCCGTTATTATCACGCACTGCACGCATGTTAATATGACTCATAGACGCACCAGCGACCATGCCTTGTGCCGTGATTTGCTGGGTCAGTGTAGCATCAGAGCCATAATCCGTTGCTTGGTCAGCATAAATTTGTAGCCCTGCATTCACAAAATTGATATTACATCCGTTGGTGCATGTATTAACCAAACCTTCAGGCTTTGCATGATACATTGGCGTAAATACTAAAGGAGTATTACCAGGGGTGCGTGAGACTAAATCAAACTTAAATTGCCCTTGAAATTCATATACTTGTCCTGCGGGATCACCGTTAGGTGACGGTGCTAAACTGACTTGGACGGGGTGTTCATACAATTCACTGCAATCTTGATTTTTACAGGCTTTGACCGTGACGGGTGCGGCATCACAGGTTAAGGCTTGATCGGGGTGCTCGATTTTATAACCGTATAAGACTGCGCAGGGCTCTGCTTTTTGCATATCAGCTTGTATATCAGCGGCATTTTGCAAGTGACTATATACTCTAACATCATCATACCGGCCATTGGCCGATGAGGTTGCAGTAATATAATCGGTGCGGTTATCGGCAAACGCTAAATTACCATAGTCGGGCATGATGTAGTTCCAATTCGCGCCTTCGGTCGTGGTAAAGACTTGCTGGATCCCATTTAAAAATAATTGTACATCTTTGGTTTTATAACTGTAGCTCAGTGCAATATGCACCCAAGTTGACTCAGGATACGAAAACGAATTGGAGTTATAGCGAATATCTGCGTCGTTTGAAGCTTCAAAGCCAAATTGCAGACTGCCATTTTCTTTGAGCATTAAATAAAAATACTTATTCAACGCGTCTTTCGTCGTGGCTTGTGAAATTTGCACCGCATCAAATAAGGTGCGGTCGCGTTCATCTTGCCACCCTGAATTAGATTTAAACCAAAAGGAAATCGTCCCTTCAGGACCGACATCACGTTCTAAATCAATGGGGGTATCTAAAAAATCAGGTGTGTTTTGATTGGTATTTGGCGGAATGTCTAACGTGCCACAGGACATATTATTGACCGGTGTTAGCAGGCGTGTTTCACCCGATAACGTAGCGTGCATAGCATTACCTGAAGAATCCTGGATATCACCAGGATCCCCCCAACTGGTATCAGAGAAGCGATACTCTGCCACCAACCCTTGGGAGGACACATTGTCACACGCCGTGCACTCATAACCGGATTGTGCCATTAATTCACTGAGTTCATCGTTATTTAAGGCATCATCATACCAACGGATATCATCAATATTGCCTTGCAAAAAATCACTTAATTCACTTGGGGTTGTTTCACTATTGGCGCTTCGTGAAGCATTTCCTCCAAAGATCATGGGTTCAGAGTTATTTTTTTGGCTGCCCGATGCCTTATCGTCCTCGTCTACCTTATTGCCATTGATATAGAGTCGGGTTGTGTCATTATCCCAAGTAACAGCATAAAAATACCATTGATCAGCTTGGATCTCATCTTTGTCGCTTTTCAGTTCATAATCTTTTGAGTTAGTTTGATAACGTAATCTTACCCGGCCCTTATCATCAACCCATGAGGAGATATGACCTCCCATATCTCTATTGTATGAATCTCTGGAAAATAAATATTGCCCCCCGTCTTCTTTGGTGTTGCTGTAATCAAGATCATCGATGTTAAACCAAAACGAGATAGTGCCTTTTTCGCCACGTAATTTGGCGTTATCAGGAATATAAATATGGGCGCCGGTTCCTTGTAGACGGCCGGATTGACAATATTTACCAGCGTTTTCAGTAGATAAACCGACTTTGGCGATAGCGTGATGTTCGCCCACAATATCAGGAATGCTATCGGTCATCTGTGTTGGGCAAATATCCAGAGGCCAATGTCCGATTAATTTAGGGGGCGCTACATCAAAGTCAAATAATTTACTATTGACGATGTCATCTTCGTTATAATCAATTTTGATGTCATCTTCGAGTATAAAATTAGCAGCATTAATGGCGCCATTTAATGTAAAGTCATCGAGGATATATATAGTATCAAGGGCATAAATAAACCCATCTATTTTTGTTTTACCCTCTATTCTTGCGCTATTATATAGCACCATGCCTAGATTGCCTGCGCTACTATTTTTCTGCGTATTGATGTCCGTATCTTCAACAACTAAATTTTTAATTAATAATGTTACTGTGGTTGATTCATTTTCTAATTCAATTTCACTGTTTTGAGCAGTCAAGTTTTCGATGAAATAGATACCATCCTGTAAAATTAATGTGGCTTTATCGCTAAGCATCAAATGGTTAATGACAACCGTTTTGTTGCTACCACTTGGGCCTAAAAGCAATTCACCTTTGTCCATAACGGTGATGTTGTTGTAATCATCATTAGTGGTCAGGGTGTCATTTTCATCGTCCACCGTCAGTTGACTATTACCATTAGCATATTGAAACTCTGGCACATTAAGTGTTTGTGAGCGCTCACCGTTGGCATAGCAGCGTTGATTGTTGCACGCTTCGGTGACGACATTCCACCACCATACAGTGTAAGTATCATCAATACGGTCAAAATTAAGTTGGTCATCACCGCCTTTAAATTCAATAGCTCCACGCAAATAGAGATCAGCGCCAAATGACGAGGACACAGGGTCCGGAAATACCGGGCGTAAATCAGTATTTGCCCCTACCAAAAACGAAGTAAAGGTCCCAAAGAGTACAAACATCCGTATTAATTTCATAAAAACCTCTATAACAATCAGCTGGTTAGCTATGTTTTTTAGTGTAGTGTTGTATTAACGATCTTGCATTGCATCAACGGATAGGGTGCGGCTGACGATATTATCGCCAACTTGACATGTGCCTACGCTGGTGAAGCGGTAAAAATAGTGTTCAGTGCCACTTTTGGTGATTGAAATCGTGTTACATGCTGCTGTATATGCACAATTGCTAAATCCTATGATCCCTGTAAATGCGGCATTTGAATTTACGGTGGTGTTACACGTCTGAATCGAATTATCTAAAGGAAAAGATTGGCTGCCTAATACCTCTAGTCCAGTTTGTGCTGCGTGCTTGGCTCGCAGTCCTGTTAAATCAGTTACCAGAGTCACATTAGAAGCAATCACCATTTTACTCATTGTGGCACCGAGCATGGCCAATACAATGATCACAAATAGTGCAATAACTAACATGCTACCTTGTTGGTGGGTCAGTGAATTACGGTACATTGGGAATGTGAACCTCATGCATAAATGAAATAGTTTGACCGTTGTCAGAAAATGACAACAAAATCCGCGTATAGGCATTACGACGCAAGCTCATTTCGTACCACCGAAACGGGTCATCACTGGCACCGGTTTGAGCTGCAGGATTGGACGATAAGGTATTGGCAATATTTTGCGCCATCAATACACCACCGGATGTGAAGATGGTTTGTGTTGCATCGAGTGCACCAGTATGACGATAGACTTGCTGGTTGCGAACACAATAACTCACTGCCGAAGAGCCAATATACAAACGAGATGCAGGTGAACTTTGGGTAAATGCGTTAGCGACAGATAATTGAATAATATTATCGCTGTCGTCGTCCGTAGCACAATCGCCATCACCATCGTCACTGCAAGCAGTAATCATTTGCCGCTTGTTGCGTGTTCCATCATAAATATCCGCACTTTCCATTGGGTACACAAATGCATAATCGCTCGCTGCAGTGGGCAAGAACGTGGCATTGTTGATATCCGCCATACGGATTACATCGACTTCAGTTTCACTGCTGGGTTGCATCGGTAAAGCGGTGTATGTGGTAGCCCATTTGCTTGGGACAAACTCTAAACAATGACTGTTGCTGTTACCGCTGACACGGATTGAATTGGGGATCGCTTGTTTGATTTCTCGGGCCATTCGTTCAACAATAAAACTACTGTCATTGATTAATTTTGAACGACTCACAAACTCTGAATACTGCAATACGGTAGCACGCATAAAACTGCTGATCCCAATCCCAACAATGGCGACAATGATTAAGACAAAGACCAGTTCAATTAATGTAAATCCATGCTGTTGAGCGGGGTGTTTCATCAAAAATTCCTTCTAATAAAACTTGATCTGATCGGATCATTATTCGGTGTAATGATGGTGATAGTAATGACTTTCGTGTTACCCACTAATGTGCCTGAATCGAGCACACCATTGCCATTAAGATCATCATCATTGACGCCATTGAGGTTGTCGTCATACATGACAGATACGCTAGCGGTAAATCCTTGGTACATGGCGGCGCCATTAATCAACGGAGTAAACCCTTGTGAGTCGGATATTGCGGCATTGCTCAAGTTTAAGCCATGATAATCGTCGATGTCATCATAGGTGGCACGTGATTCGCCAGTATCTGGACCAAACTGACCGCTTGGGGTGCAGGCAGGAGCGGTCGGTTCGTTGCATCGAGTCATACCACCCACAAAATCAGATTTCTCATCAAATCCTTTGGCGTTGATTTCGTTATAAAGTGATTGGCTTAGCTCGGTGGCACGAATTTGCCAAAGAGGGTCAAAGCTTTGTTTAGTTTGTGGAATAATAATGGTGCCGATGATACCTATAACGACCCCAAACACCACAATGCCTGCGATCATTTCAATTAAGGTAAAGCCTTGTTCGTTGTGGTTATTAGATTTTTTACGGGGAAAATCAACAAGCATAAATCATTCCTTCACGATTGATGCACACACCATATACGGAGGCGATATCGAAGCTGATTTTGCAAGTGTTAGTACAATTATTAGCGGTATTTTGCGGACGCCCCAAGCTATCGAAGCCTAAGGAACGATATCCCAATGCTGCCCCATCAGCAGTGATCAACGTCATATCTGCGCTATCTAGTTCATTGGGTTGGGTAATGATCTCCGGGTAAACCGTAAAATCAATCGCGTTTTCATCACAGGTCTGTGCGGCATTACTTAGAGCATAATTGCGGGTAGCAAAACCATACGCAGGTACAACACTGCCACTGACATCGGGCAAACGAAAATTAATTTGGTAACAAATCGCGGGGCGGGTATCTTGCATCGCTTTGTTTTGGATAAGACGAAGGGTACTGATCAAACGCTCTTGTTGCGCAGCATAGGCAAACCCTTGTGTATCATTTAAGCGCGCAAATGCGGTTAACCCAATAATACTAACAATCATCATCACAGCAATGAGTTCGATGAGTGAAAATCCACGTTGCGCCATAGCCATCCTTGTATATGAGCTAAAAATCCTTTTCTACATTTTATATCGACACCAACATCGTGCTCTTTAATTATTTTATTCGATGAATGCCAAGCAACACGTCGTAGTAAAGCCACTCAACAAACATCAAGCAAAAAAAAGCCCTAATCAAATTAGGGCTTTCATCGTCTGTGAACCGAATTAGCAACCGGTTGTATCAAGGACAACAATCGGGGATGAGTCAACATTAGCCGCATCATTGTATACTACGTGACAATTCGCGGTACCATCTGTTACATAAGCAGTTTGACCTTTTAAGCTAACAGTAAATTGAGTCGTACCGACCGTTGCAATGTCAAAATCAGCATCATCAATATCAATCCAGTCTTGCAACGTGGCAACCGTTACGGTACTTGATTTTGGATAGCCATATTGAGTAGCTAGGTTAACAGCTGTTCCAGATTGACTGACATTGACTGAACCCGGTGTTTTCTTTTGTTCACCAGCTAGTGCTGCTTTGGCATATACTAGCGTCGCGCCACTTTCTAAAGAGGCTTTGACTCCGGCTAAGGTTGAGATTTTGGCATCCCCTTGCATATCCATAAAACGAGGAGCGGCAGTAACAGCAAGAATACCAAGTATGACGATCACGATGATCAGTTCGATTAGTGTAAAACCACGTTGTTTCATATTTATTCCTTTAAAAGTGACTTAATTAAGTAGAGAATTAAGTAATAATATCTCCAATGTTTTTATCGGTATTATGCGTATTTTGTTTAGTTATTATTTTACTAAAAAGTAAAATAATTAGCCTTTAATTGCCCCCATCATATCCCACATGGGGGTAAATATACCTAACGCTAACACCAGAACCATGCCTGCGACGACGGAAATTAAAATCGGCTCGATGCGAGCGGTTAATTTTTGTAAGTCGTATTCAACTTCGCGCTCATAATAATTGCCGACTTCGATGAGTAGCTCATCAATGCGCCCCGTTTCTTCACCGACAGTGATCATTTGCATAACCAAGGGAGGAAACAAGCCACTGGATGCAGATACCCTTGAAAGATTTTCACCACGCTCGATATTGGTGCGCATTTCTAAAATTTTCTTGGACATATAACGGTTATTGACGGCATCAGCGACCAAAGATAGCGCTGAATTTAAGGGAACACCCGCACTGAGCATCATCGCAAAACTCGCCGCAAAACGACTTAGGAGTGAGCGTTGAAAAATACTGCCCAAAATGGGTAAATTTAATTTAAGTTTATCCCAGCGAAACGCTCCACTATCGGTATTCAGGTATTGATAAATCGACCCAAACAGCAACAATGATCCAGCAACTAAATAGGGCCACTGATAGATAAAGAAATCAGATGTGGTCAATAATATTCGGGTCATTAACGGCAGTTCCGAGCCGAATTTTTTGAACATATCGGCAAAAATAGGGATCACCATAACATTCATAATGACCATGGCTGCGGTGATGGCAAACAGGACAAACGTCGGATAACGGGTAGCTGCTTTAATTTGTTTGCGTGTTTCTTGTTCCCGCTCTAAATATCTAGCAAGCTGCGAAAATGAGGCATCGATCTTACCGGTGTTTTCACCCACGTGGACCAGTGAGATGAAGAGTTGATTGAAGATTGTGGGGTGTTCATTCATCGCCGAGGATAAAGTGCGGCCACGTTCAAGGCTTTCTTGTATATTCATCAAGGCGCTTTTTAAACGTTTACACGTAATGGTATTCGCCAGCCCTCTGACAGATCGCATGATCGGGACACCGGCATTGGCTAATGAGTACATTTGGCGGCAAAACATCACGAGATCGGCTAGTGATACCTTAGGAGTAAATATTGAGATTTGTTCTGGTTGCTCCAAAGCTCTGACATCTCCTCCAGCAACAATATTCAATGGAATAATGTTTTTGGCCATAAGACTTTTTGCCGCTGCATTAGGATCTGAAGCATCTAACGTACCACGCGTGATTTGCCCTCCAGCCTTACGTCCCTCATAACTATACTGTGGCATCGTCTAACTCCAGGACTGACTCAGCGGTGGGCGAATAATCCATTTCCGAGATATTTTCAACTAATTTAAGTACCTCTTCAATTGTGGTAATGCCCTGTTTTGCAAAGTCCAATGCGCCATTGGCTAAGGGTTTGTAGCCAGGTGATTGTTTGGCTGCAAGCGCAAACCCCGAAGTATCATCGATTTTGAGCATATCCATCATAGGTTCAGTCATTTGCAATAATTCGAATACGCCGACCCGACCGGCATAACCGGTGTGGTTACATTTTTGACAGCCGTCGCCTTTTTTAAAGTTAATATGATGCGCGTTGGGGTCCAAATGCTGTAACCATGTCAAATGTTCATCACTTGGCAGTGTATCAACTTTGCAATTTTCACAAATTTTACGGACTAAGCGCTGCGCGATAACGCCGCGTAACGCACTGGCGACCAGATAACCAGGTGTCCCCATATCGATTAAACGAATTGCCGATGAAATCGAATCATTGGTGTGGAGTGTGGATAATACTAAGTGTCCAGTTAAGGCTCCACGCATGCCGATTTCGGCCGTTTCTTGATCTCGCATTTCCCCAACCATGATAATATCGGGATCTTGTCTTAACGCAGTTCGCAGAACCCGTGCAAAATCCAAGTTAATCTTGTTATTGACCTGGACTTGATTGATGCGCGGCAAACTATATTCGACCGGATCTTCTACCGTAATGATTTTTCTCTCAGGGGTGTTCAATTCACTCAACGAACCATACAAGGTGGTTGTTTTACCTGAGCCGGTGGGGCCGGTCACCAAAATCAGTCCGTTAGGACGACTGAGCATGTTTTTGTATCGATGAAAGATCAACGGTGGCATACCCGACCGCGCTAAACTTAAAATCCCTGCAGACTGATCCAATAAGCGCATCACCACCGCCTCTCCATCATGGGTGGGCATGGTGGATAAACGAACATCTATTCTTTTATTTTTGATATGGATTTGCGCGCGACCATCTTGGGGTAAGCGTCGTTCTGAAATATCAAGACCCGCCATGAGCTTTAAACGTAAGACCAACGCATTGGCGATATTTTTTTGGTTGATGATGTTTTCTTGCAGCATGCCGTCAACCCGATGTCGGATCCGTAACATATCATTATTCGGTTCAATATGAATATCTGACGCTTTAGACATGACCGCGTCTTCAAAGATGGATTGGAGCAATCGAGATACCGCTGTATCTTGGTCTTCACTTAGCTCAGTCGAGATAGAAAATTCATTTTGATCCAAGTACTCCAGCGCTAATTCTTCTGCAAAGGACGCAATTTCTTCAGTTTTGCGGTAATAATTATCAAACGCGTTGGAGAGCTGTGATTCACTTACAATCGCCAATTCTAATGTTTTGGGTAGCAGACCCCCGATAGCATCTACCGCGTTAAGATCGGCTGGATCAGCCATACCTAATAAAAATGAATGTGCATCTTCTTTGATAATCAATGCTCGATAGCGACGAGCTTGAATTTCGGGTAGCTTTTTTACGCTATCTGGATTGATTGGCATTTTATCAATATCAATCAGCGGGATATGCAAATGATCAGCTAATTGACTCAACATCTGCGACTCAGCCACATAGCCTAAATCAATTAATACTGCACCCAATTTGCGGCCGGTACGCCCTTGTTCATCGAGCGCAATATCAAGTTGTTCAGGGGTGATCAAGTTGTGTTGGATGAGCAGGTCACCTAAGCGCATCCGTAAATTATTTTTCATATTAAATCCTTTAATATGGTGATTCGTTCATCGATAAACGTAAAAATATTAGTGGGTAAATCACCAATTAATTTGACTTGTTCATAGGCAAATTTAGCATCTTGATAAGCGTCAATTTGATCATAAGCAATGGCAATACCCAACTGCCAACGCACATTAGTCGGCTCTAATCGTGTCAGCACCTGATAATCACTAATTGCATTGAGCTGCTCGCCTGCTTCGGTGTAAAGACTGGCACGAAAACCTAAAAATTCGATTGATAAATCATCTTCAGATGGCGCTGCTTGCAGTAAATTTAACGCTATATCAGGTTGATTGGATTGAAAATATAAGCGGCTTAATAACAGTCGTGAAGCATGATCATAAGGCTTAGCCGTCAGTAACGCTTGTAGGGCTTGAATGGCACTTTGGGTATTATTACTTTGTATCGCAAGTCGGGCTTTATCCTGTAAACCTGCAATAAAGCGTCCTTCGCCATTACTGGTATTAACTTGCATATAGCCGTCGAATGGAGCCTCATCGATGCTCGTATTAGTAACCACATCTACGCTTGGGATGATTTGCATCTGTGTTGCTGATGCGGGGATATCTGGTGCTTGCGACGTTGGGGCGACAGCTGCAGGCACGGCATCCGACGCGAGTATTGTGGCTGTTGACTGCGCGGTCGGTTGCTGAATCTGTGTATTGACCTGTGCGATGTCATTCACGGGTATAGTGCTCTTATAGGTGCTCACGTTTTGCGTAATAAGTATGATAGCAAGTATAGCAAAGCTGGCTGTTCCAACGATGTATTTTGCTGTCTTATTGATGCGAACGGGTTCAATAGGCGCATAAGTTTCTGCACCTTTCATGGCTAAATTGCCTGTGCGCGCATTGAGATCATGTAACATTTGATTGACAGTACTCATCACATTTCCTTATGGATAAAGAACTTAATTATTCGGGCGTTAACAGATGTATTTACCTTACGCCAGTGGAAATAACAACAGCGCCCCGCATAAACCAACGGTGACGAGACATGCCGCACGCCATTGCGCCTTGGCGTTTAAGCGCCATGGTAAGCTGACTTTGTTACATGCTTCTGTGTCTAAAGCCGCTAATTTCACGAGTTCAGGCGTAGCCATTTTTAACCCTTTGCCATACATCAACATTAAGATTTTATGGCTCAGAACATTAATAATGCGTGGCGTACCTCGTGTCGCTTGTTTGATCATGCGGCACACATCACGACTAAAAATCTCAGGGCCTTGATACCCGGCTTTGACCATTCGATGACGTACATAGTAGTAAATTTGCTCAGCATCAAGCTCACTAAGTTGACACGAAAAGGTGATCCGTTGTTTTAATTGTCGCAGTTCGGGCAGCGCGATTTTTTCATCTAACTCTGGTTGGCCTAAAAGCACTACTTGTAATAATTTATGTGTTTCGGTTTCAAAATTGGTGATCAGTCGCAAAGCTTCCATGCTTTCAACAGGCAATGCCTGAGCTTCATCTATGACAAGGACGACATGATCAAACGCTTGATGCAACTCGACTAAGCGCGTTTGGATCGCTTGGGTAAATTCCTGTTGATCGGAGTTGAGCGCCAAATTAACGCCCAATTCATTGGCCACCGCATGGCGTAATTCATTGGGTGCTAAATGCGGATTAGGAATATAGGCGGTGTGGACGCTTGCGGGTAATTCATTTAGTAATTTACGGCACAATAATGTTTTTCCCGTACCCACTTCACCAACCACTTTAATGAAGCCTTCGCCACTTAATAATGCATGGTTGAGCGTGATGATCGCTTCATTATGACATGTAGCCCCAAAATATTGATTGGTATTTGGGGTTAATGAAAAAGGCCAATATTGACAATTAAAATACGATAAATACATGCGTGGTTAATCCTTTTAAGCGTGCATTGTTCGGTTATTTAACGGATAACCATTCATCCATCTGGTGTTGGCTGCGCTTCATCTGCTGATGCCAAGTACCTGATTCAACAATGGTCGGTTTAATTAAAATAATGAGTTCTTTTTTCACTTCGCGCTGACTCTTGTTTCTAAACAAGTTACCGATAAAAGGGAGATCACCCAATATAGGCGTCTGTGAATACAAGTCCTCAGTGATGGATTGCATTAAGCCACCAATTACGACAATCTCACCTGACATGGCTTTGATGATCGTATCGGATTCACGGATGGTACTTTGTGCTAACGGCAAAACGATATTTTCTTCATTGAGGGTGACGATTTTTTCTTGTTCTTGGGTTTCGATAACTGATGGGTGGACATGTAATAAAATTGAGTGGTTTTCATCAATTTGCGGGGTCACATCCAGCGCAATCCCGGAGAAAAATGGTGTCAATTCGATATCCGGGACCACCGACGTAGTGGTCGAGGTAATCGTATTTTGACTCGATACGTCAGTCACGAAGTATTCATCATTACCGACTTTAATAACCGCTTTTTGATTATTGGTTGCGGTGACTCGTGGACTAGAGAGAACCTGGACATCGCCTTGAGTTTCTAGTAACGATAGCACCCCAGAAAAATCTTGATTAACAAACGACAAGCTCGTTACACCGCCTAATGATGGGGTGATTTGATTGCCAAAATTACCTCCTGTAGTACTAAACCCAAACGCAGTGGTACCAATAGTTTTGGCAATGGTGCCCCAATTGATTCCTTGTTGGTATTCATCTTTAAGTTCGACTTCTAATATCCGCGCTTCTAACACCACTTGGCGTTGTAAATTGGTTTCAGAAATATCCAGAAAATCACGTATGCTACGAATTTCTTCAGGCAGGGCACGCACCGTGACCAAACCTGCTTGTGGAGTGACAAACACCGCTCTACCTTTGTCAGTACCTATCATGGTTTTTAGACTCACTTCTAAATCTTTCCAAAAATTGGTTTCGGTACGGGTTGAAATCATAGTGCCATTCGTACTTTGCTGATTGTTTTGACTACCACCAAAGCCGCCTTGATTACCTTGGCCGCCCATTTGGCCCCCGGAGTTGTTACCTTGGTTTTGATTATTGTTTTGGCTATTTTGCGATACGCCGCCTGAAATAATGCTGGTTTGGGTTGTTCCATCTCGTTGCATTAATAGATAGTTGACGTTAAATGTTTCTGTACGCATACCGGATGGAAAAATGCGAAAAATACTTTGTTTACGTTCAATCTGAAAACCGTACAGGTCCGAAACTAAGCTAAATACTTGTTCTAATGGTACTTGTTTTAGGTCCAATGAAATCGATCCTATTACCTCTGGATGAACAGCGACACTATATGGTGTATCTTTTACTAAATTAGCAAAAAAACTCGCTGCATCAATATTTTGTGCGTTGATATCGTATTTAGCACTATCAATGACCAACTCTTGTGCCGTTGGTAGATTCGGTTTATAGGCTGCGAGCAAATCACTGGGTACATTCACCTTAGTACTCTGTGCTTCAGTATAGCGCTGTGCTTCGGCAACATTCAAAGCAAGTTCACCTGCGACATCCGTTGAATGTTGAGTGTTAGCACAACCGGCGATTGATAAACTAGTGGTGGCAATCAAAATAGATAAATATTTATTGTTTAACATAAGATTTCACTTCTTCTTCAAATACAGATAGGGTAGTAAATTGAGTAATGCCATCTTTGATCTGTGCAAGCACAACGCGTTGGCGGCCTATTGATTCAATGACATAATCCCGAATGGTGTCGCCCTGGACAAATGATTGGCCATCAATAACGGCATAATGTTGTTTAGGTGAAGCAAAAATTGCAGTGACCTTAATAGGAGGCAACGCTTTCTGGTTGCTACTCGTTAAGGGAGTGACCGTGAAATTTTTAGGACGTGTCGGATCTTTCAATTCGACCAATACATTACCTTGCCCTAGCACACTTGAGCTGACAAATAATGTTAAAATTACAATAGGAATAATCATGTTATACACCGATGAATGCCTCATTTGAACTTAACGTAAATAACTCAATTTCGACTAAGGCCAGCGGATACGCCTCAACTCGATACTCTAATGAATGCCAATACAGCTGAAATGGCATCGTTTCTATTTCCTGTAAAAAATGTTGCACATCAAAATAATCACCTCTAAACACCAAGCGCATTCCATGTTGATACAAGCTAACATCCCGTTTATCTTCATCTTTGGCAAATAAATCCACAGGTTCGATAGAGCGCATTTCAATTAATGCGAGTTTGAACGATTTGCTAAACAGGGTTTCTAATACTTTGGGCATTTGTTCTGCCGGGATCAGTTCGTTGATTTGATCTTGAAAGTTATTATCTAACTGTGCGATGCGCGCTGATAAGCGTTCAATGCGTTCTTTTAAGGGTTCGTTAGGATCCGTTGCGATCCGAATATTGACTTGATCAAGTTCCGTCTCGATCTTGTTTAACCGATCGTAGGAGCTGGTGATAGAAGCCTCAATGGTGTTAATTTCTTTAGCAATAGGAAATACTAATAATTCATAAGCATGATATGCTGATAAAAAGGAGGCAACCATCATCGCCAATATTTTTTCGCGTGGTGAAAATGTCCCATATTTTAAATTTAATTTCTCGATTAACGATAAATTTTTCATCGTGTATCTTCTCCTTTGCTTGTGCGCAGTTCAAACACCAATTGCTTATCTTTTAATTGCAGTTTCGCGCTATCAAATTCTCGACCTGCAAAATATTTGGTCTTACTCAATTGCGTTATCCATTTTGGCAGCGCGCTTGGTGCTGCGGCGTGACCTGCAAATAACATATCTTCACCCATGACGGTAATTGAGGTTAACCATAATTCGTCACTATGGTTGAGCGCTAGCGCTTCAAGTAATTCGGCAAAGCTATGTTCAAGAAGTGGATCACGTGATTGTAGCTCTGCGACAAGGCGTTTTTTTTGCTTGAGCTGAGACTCATGGCTTTTAGTGCTTTGGATAAGCATGGGATCTTCTAAGCGATTTTCTAGTTCAGCATTAATGACATTGAGGACCGAAATTTTGCGGTTAATTTCACTGCCCAGCGCATCTAGCTCCATAATTAACAAACGCTTGTCATGATCCATATAGCTACTCATACCAAACATCGACATGAACGAAAGCATCATAGCAATCATCACGGTATATATAGTTAAGAGCTCTAATTGTGGTTTAAGTGCATGAGGTAACAGATTAATTGTATGTTTCATCAAGCCGCCTCATGTGTCGAACGAGAGTTACTTTTGTGTAAAGCAATCATCGCAGCACCTAGCGCATTCAGACTAAAGTCATTGATATTGATATCAATTTTCATAGCAATAGCGGGTGTCAGTAGCGATACCGGCATATCAATGACTTTTTCAATATCCTCAGCGATAATATCTTGATGATCAATGGGGAGTCGTAAAAAGATATGTTTGATTGGCGGTTGGCGTAACTGATTACTGAAATAATCTAGCGAGCGCTGGATTTGAATACACAGGGATTCAATTATCCCCATACGTAGCTCATCCGGTGAAAACTGCCCAAGATTATCAAAACCACGTAAGCGACGCGTCATATAAAGTCGGTTGTCCTTGATGATGGTCAGACAGATTTCACCACTAAGTTCTTGTACCAGGGTTAACACCGCTTCGGAATGGCTATGGACTAATTCACAAGTGGCAATTTCTTCGACCACAATTTGCTTGAGATCCAAATGCAAATCAAGCATCAGTTGACTCATTGATTCGATGTGGTGATATTCAATCGCCACGGTATTGATCTTGTGTTGTCCGGAGATTTGTACCGGCAAATCAAAATAATCGTAGGCTACTTCATTATTGATAGTTAGTAATTCTTTAAGTGGCCATTGTAATGCTGTGTGAACTTCGTTTTCTTCGACATCCGGACGATCGACTTGAAGTAATTGATAGTAGGATTCGGTATAGGATATATAGGTCGGTGTGCCAGCCAAATTATTGGCCTTTACCCACAGACTAAATTCAGATTTAAAAGAGGTGATATCAAACTGACAGGCATGTGCCCAATAGACTTCAGCGCCTTGTTTGACTAACCCGACGACATAATGAGTATGTTTTCCAATAGAAATACCTAACGAAAATATCGCATTGCGCTTGGCAAGTTTCAATGTAAGGTACTGGCGCCAACTTATTTGCATTGTCATTCCTTTGCTCTTGCACAGTAAGTGCTAGATTCCGTTCCATATTGAGCATCATCAATGTTGCTGCAATAATATCGTGTTGCAATTTTCCTGCCGAAAAGTAAAAGTGCAGGTATATATACATTCCATGACACTTATATCGACATTCATCATTTTTACTTTAGACAAATTGACGCTAATTTTTTAGAACGGATACGACAATTGCGACAGTAAATTGTCACTTTGGGGGCATCTTCGTGGCAAGGGATTTCCGCTAATCGTAATATTGATGATGTTGGTCGTTAAAGTGAAAGTCACAAAAAAGCCCAACAAAAATACTGGGCTTAGTGGATTTAGCTGTGATGAGGCGTTTGGTTAATACGAACCATCTACAAGCGCTTCAAGTCGATCATGTATTTCAGCTTTAAGCTCTTTGTCTTCAATTTTATTAGCACTGATTTTGGCATTTTTCAGATTGTCTATTGCCGCGTCAGTGTGTCCCAATTCTATTTGTAAAAGCGCCATGGATAGTGCAATTGATGACATGTGATCTTTTGAATTAATCGCCTTTGCTTTGGTCAATGCTTTTTCATATCCGGCAACCGCTTCGTCTAAATCGGCAGTAAAATCAGCCAATGTTTCCCACTGTTCAGGATGGTCTTTGTTGGTATCTTCGTTATCGACGCATATCGCTTTTAATTCAGCGAATAATTGATCGAATGAGTCTTGGTCATTGCTATTGGCCGCTTTCATTAGCTGCTCAGATAGACTATAAACCGCTTTATATATTTTAGTGTTAATCATTATTCATTGCCAAATTATGTAAAAAAGCCCTTGTAATAAGGGCGTTAGATAAGGTGATTATTTTCGGGTTTTGAGTTCGATGCTAAAAAGGAATATCGTCATCAAATTCAAAATCAGGCTCTTTTGGCGCTTGTGGTGCTGAAGGTGCCTGTTGTGGTGGTTTGTTATAACCGCCTTGACCGCCACCTTGATTGTTTTGTTGTGGTGCTTGGTTGTAACCGCCGCCATTGCCACCTTGATTACTTTGTTGTGGTTGGTTATAACTACCACCACCCATGTTACTGCCTTGGCCGCCGCCAGTACGACCACCTAGCATTTGCATTTGGTCAGCAATAATTTCAGTTGTGTAACGATCATTACCTTGTTGGTCCTGCCATTTACGAGTTTGCAATTTACCTTCTAAGTATACTTGTGAGCCTTTCTTCAAGTACTCACCCGCAATCTCAGCAAGACGACGATACATAGTAACGCGATGCCATTCAGTGCGTTCTTGTGGTTGACCTTGTTGGTCTTTCCAGCTTTCGCTAGTCGCAACGCTCAAATTAGCGACTGCGCCGCCATTGGGCAAATTACGGATCTCAGGATCGTTACCTAAGTTACCTACGATTATTACTTTGTTTACGCCTTTAGTCGCCATCTGCTACCTCGTGATTATTGGACTGCTTGTTGTGCTAACGTTAAGTCAAAGGTTGCTGCGTCTACTTTAAGGTAGACCGCCTGCTCATCTTCAACCACAGTGATGTCTTTAATACCGGTTATTGCTTGTAATCGAGTTGCGATTTCAGCGACCGAGTAATTCGTTTGATTGAGGCTAAGTGTAACGCGTTTTAAGCGCTCATGGTGACTTAACATTGAAATAATTATGAGCCACACAACCCCAATCAAGATACATAAAGTATACAGCGCTGTTTCAGAAAATGAACTGATCATTAGGCCAGAAACGATCCCGCCTAAAAAAGCACCAAAAAATTGAAAGCTAGCATAAATTCCCATCGCACTGCCTTTATTGCCGGCTGGGGCAATGCTCGATACGAGTGCTGGAATATTTGCTTCTAGATAATTAAATCCAATAAAAAAGACTATCGCAAAGCCATACAAATAACTTAGATTCAACGTCGCATTAGCTTGATACGCTAGTCCTGAAAAGCATAACGTCATGGCAACAATACTGATTAGCATGGCGCCTTTAGGCTGAGTTTTGGCTAATTGCATGAGAACCATTAAACCCACAATTGAACACAACAATACCGGTAAATACCATGTCCATTGTGCGCTCAGGGCAATCCCACTATCGCTCAATAAACGGGGTAATTGTACAAATAAAATAGTAATAAACATATGCAATAAGCACACACTAATATTCAATAAACGCAGCTGTGGGTGGGTGAACAGGACTTTGATATGAGAGAGTCGTGGCAACGTATCGGCACTTGGCGCAATATTGGTGGCGTTAGGGACAATAAACAAGACTAAGCCAATACCGGCGACGCTTAATAATGCCGTAATATAAAAAATCCCGCTCAAACCGTATGAGCTTGATAGCACAGGACCTAGTAATAAAGCCAGATAAAAAGAAAACCCAATTGAGACCCCAATAATTGCCATGACTTTGGTGCGCTGAGATTCGCGCGTGACATCAGCCGCTAATGCCATCACTGCACCGGCAATCGCGCCAGCACCTTGCATTATCCGACCAATAATCAACCATGTCATACTATCAGCCATCCCTGCCACGACACTTCCGATAGCAAAGCATACTAAGCCACCAACAATGACTGGCTTACGTCCGATGCGATCCGATAGCATCCCCATGGGGATCTGCAGCAATGCTTGGGTCAAGCCATAGCCTCCAATCGCTAAGCCCACCAACCAGGGGGTGTAACCTTGGTAATCCATTGCTAAAATTGCCAATACTGGCATGACCATGAATAATCCTAGCATGCGCAAAATATAAATAGCGGCAAGTGCACAAGCGGCACGAATTTCGGTAGCGTTCACGGTTAGGACTTCAAGCTGTAAGTAAATAATTATGAGCGCATTCTAGCACAATTTTAGCAAGGGTAAATGTGTGGCATTAAGTCAATAAGGTGGCAGCGAGGTGATCAAAACCCATAATCTTACGTATTAAGACCCACAATTATAAACAACTTATATATGTCGTAATCTCAAGCGATTATGTCATACTACAGGTTTTGCACATTGAAACGGTTGCATGGATAAAATAGAAGTTCGTGGTGCGCGTACGCACAACCTCAAAAACATTTCCCTTGATCTCCCTCGCGACAAGTTAGTCGTGATTACTGGTCTCTCTGGATCGGGTAAATCCTCTTTAGCTTTTGATACTTTATACGCTGAGGGCCAACGTCGTTACGTTGAGTCTTTGTCTGCATATGCCCGTCAGTTTTTATCTATGATGGAAAAACCCGATGTCGATCATATCGAAGGGTTATCTCCGGCCATTTCGATTGAACAAAAGTCTACCTCTCATAACCCTCGTTCAACGGTGGGTACAATCACCGAGATCTACGATTATTTGCGTTTGATGTTTGCCCGAGTCGGTGTGCCACGTTGTCCAGAGCATGATGTACCGCTCGACGCGCAAATCGTATCGCAGATGGTTGACCGTGTTTTAGCAATGCCAGAAGGCACAAAGCTGATGTTGCTTGCGCCGGTGATCCAAGACCGTAAAGGTGAGCATCTTAAAACATTAGAGGGCTTGTCTGCGCAAGGGTTTATTCGTGCGCGGATTGATGGAGAGGTCTGTGATTTGTCTGATCCACCGCCGTTGGATCTCCACAAAAAACACACCATCGAAGTGGTTGTTGACCGTTTTAAAGTGCGTGAAGATTTACAACTGCGCCTAGCCGAATCATTTGAAACTGCATTAGGCTTATCTGGTGGCAATGCCAAAGTCGCCTACATGGATGATGTCAGCGCTGAAGAAATCATTTTCTCTGCAAACTTCGCTTGCCCGCACTGTGGTTATTCTATCAGTGAGTTAGAGCCGCGCATGTTTTCGTTCAACAACCCAGCTGGGGCATGTCAAACTTGTGATGGATTAGGGACGAGACAGTTTTTTGATCCCTCTCGCGTGGTGAGTAATGAGGAGCTTAGTTTATCTGGCGGAGCGATCCGTGGCTGGGATAAGCGCAGTTATTATTATTTCCAAATGCTCCAAGCAGTCGCTGAACATTATAAGTTTGATTTGAGCATTCCGTTTAATGAACTAGATAAAAAATCCAAAGACATTATTCTCAACGGCTCAAAAGGCACCAGCATTAGCTTTAAATACATCAATGAACGTGGTGATATCATGCAGCGTAAACATCCATTTGAAGGGATTATCCCGAATATGGAGCGCCGCTACAAAGATACCGAATCCAATGCCGTACGTGATGAGTTATCTAAATACTTAGCACAACAGCCTTGTTCTACCTGTTCTGGCTCACGTTTACGTTTAGAAGCACGCAACGTCTTTATTGAGAAAACGAATTTACCGACAGTGGCACATATGTCCATTGCTGAATGTTTAGCCTTTTTTGAAAACTTAACATTAACCGGTCAGCGTGCTGCGATTGCTGAAAAAATCCTAAAAGAGATCAAAGAACGTTTAAATTTCTTGGTGAATGTTGGCTTAAACTACCTATCGCTAGAGCGCAGTGCTGACACGTTATCCGGCGGTGAAGCGCAGCGTATTCGTTTGGCTAGTCAAATTGGTGCAGGTTTAGTTGGCGTCATGTACGTGCTGGATGAGCCTTCCATTGGTTTGCATCAACGTGATAACGAACGCCTTTTAAAAACCCTACGTCATTTGCGAGATTTAGGTAACACCGTGATTGTGGTTGAGCATGATGAAGATGCTATCAAAGAAGCGGATTATATTATTGATATTGGTCCTGGGGCTGGGGTACATGGCGGTGAAATTATCGCGCAAGGCTCACTGGAAGATATTAAAAATGCGGAGCATTCATTAACGGGTAAGTATTTATCAGGTCGTGAAGGGATTGCGATCCCAGCTAAACGCAATACAGCGAAGAACAACGAATGGCTAGAATTGACGGGTGCTACAGGTAACAATTTACAAGATGTAACATTGCGTGTGCCAACAGGTATCATGACGTGTGTTACTGGCGTATCGGGTTCAGGTAAATCGACCTTAATTAATGATACGTTTTATAAAATTGCGCAGCGTGAATTAAACAACGCAACGTTAGGCGAGCCGGCACCGTATAAAACCATGAAAGGCTTAGAGTTATTGGACAAAGTAGTCGATATTGACCAAAGTCCAATTGGTCGTACACCGAGATCTAATCCTGCTACTTACGCCGGAATTTTTACGCCAATTCGTGAAATGTTTGCAGGCACACAAGAAGCACGCTCAAGGGGTTACAAGCCTGGACGATTTAGTTTTAACGTCAAAGGTGGACGTTGTGAAGCCTGTCAGGGTGATGGCGTGATTAAAGTTGAAATGCATTTTTTACCAGATGTATATGTGCCATGTGACGTGTGTAAGGGTAAACGCTATAACCGCGAAACCTTAGAAATTCGTTATAAAGGCAAAAACATCCACGAGATTTTGCAAATGACCGTTGAAGACGCCCGAGAGTTCTTTGATGCGATCCCTGCTATTAACCGCAAACTGCAAACGTTAAAAGATGTAGGCTTATCCTATATATGTTTAGGACAAGCGGCGACGACTTTGTCAGGTGGTGAAGCTCAGCGGGTTAAGTTGGCCAAAGAGTTATCTAAGCGCGATACGGGACAAACCCTGTATATTTTAGATGAACCTACTACGGGCTTACATTTTCACGATATTAAGCAGTTGTTGGAAGTCTTGAATCGCTTACGTGATGCCGGCAATACAATGGTGGTCATTGAGCATAACTTGGATGTGATCAAGACGGCGGATTGGGTCATTGATCTAGGTCCAGAAGGCGGTTCTGGTGGTGGTCAAATCATTGCTCAAGGTACACCTGAAGACGTTGCTGAAGTCGCAGCATCGCACACGGGACGATTCTTAAAACCAATGCTCACAGGTCCACAACGTTATGTTGAGTGAAACATTTAACATTCGTTTTTATGAAACTGATGCCCTGCGTCATGTCAACAATACCGTGGTGCCGCAGTGGTTTGAAACGGCACGCGAACCGATATTCAAAGTCTTTAATCCGGAGTTAGACTTGGATAATTGGCCGTTGATTTTGGCGAGTTTCACGGTAGATTTTGTGGCGCAGATCCACTATGGCAAAGCAGTGACCATTCGTACTGGTATTCAACGTATTGGTAACAGTTCATTTGTGGTGTATCAAGAAGTGCAGCAGGCCAATGCCGAAAATGAGCAAGTTGTGGTAGCGAAAGGGACGACGACATTAGTGCAGTTTGATTATGTCCAACATCGTGCTATGCCAATTAGTGACACGCATCGAGCGCAGTTATTAGAGTGGCTAGTGCCACAATAAGCACAATTGGCTAATGTAAATACGTTAAGGGCGTGAGTACTCGCCCTTATTCGTATGGCAATACTTCCACGCCTTCTAGCGTATAACCCACGGTCGCAATATCACCACTCCAACCATCGGTAGACAACTTGCCCACAACCCACACAGCATCATATAAATTATCGATGGGCACCCCGTTTTTGAATGTCACATAAACAATTTGATTAGATGGCGGTGGCGGTACATGAATACATGCACCAAAGTAGGGGACTAACAAAAACTCCGTCGTCAATTCAGCTGTGCCTTCTAATGGCACAACAAATCCAGGGATTTTTACATATTGGCCGTTTAGCTCGGGTAAAACTGGCGCGTTGGGCGCAGCTTGTGACATGTTATTTAAATGATCAACCGTGACTTCTGGGGCAATAAATCCTTTAGGCACCATATCTTCCCAAAACAGTTCTTTGGGTTCTGGTTGTGCAGCGAAAACGCCAACACTGATTATGGTGAACAGCCAAACACTTAACCATTTGGGGGTCTGAGCAAAAGGATGGGGCATATCGGAGATTCTCTAAGTATTAAAGTGCGTAAATAAACGCAATAGTAAAGCGCAATGATAAAACAAAAAAACGGCATGGGCGAATAAAAAGCCAATGCCGTTGATTATTTATCGGTTGTAATAACCTAAGCACGCTTCTACTTCATTGGCTGAACCAATAATCACTGGTATTCGTTGGTGGATCTCGGTTGGCATCACTTCCATGATCCTTCCTTCGCCCGTTGAGGCTAAACCGCCTGCTTGCTCCATCAAAAATGCCATCGGATTGGCTTCATACAATAACCGTAATTTACCCGGTTTATCGGGATTACGCTTATCAAACGGATATGCAAAAATACCACCACGGCATAATACACGATGAATATCACCCACCATCGCCGCGACCCAGCGCATGTTGTAATCTTTGCCACGAGGACCTTCAGTGCCAAGAATTAAATCAGTCACATAATCTTGTATCGGTTGCTCCCAGTGACGTTGGTTCGATGCGTTAATTGCAAATTCGCTGGTGTCTTGTGGTACTTGTAAATTAGCTTCAGTCAGTAAGAAGCCTCCATGGGTTTTATCCAAGGTATAAAGATGAGTACCGCGCCCGGTGGTCATAGCCAGCATAGTCGAAGGACCATATAACACGTAGCCTGCTGCCACACTTTGCGTACCCGGTTGCAAGAAAGCGGAAGGATCATCTGCATCCATCCATTGCGGGGCGTGAGTAATCGAAAAGATAGTCCCGATTAAGCTGTTGATCTCAGTATTCGATGAGCCATCTAACGGATCAAAGCTGACTAAATAATTGCCTTCAGGGTTACAGGGGACAACATCATCTTCTTCTTCTGAAGAGATAGCTTTGACGTAACCTGATTCACTCAAGGTATCTTTGAGAATTTGGTTGGAGATGACATCGAGTTTTTTTTGTGTTTCTCCTTGGACGTTTTCAGACAGTGTCGAACCGAGCACACCTGCTAATGAACCTTGGGAAACACGAAATGAAATTTCTTTGCAGCCAGCCAATAAAGTCCGGATTAATAATATGAGTTCGAGCGGTGCTCCATCTTGCTGTAATTGCGAATTTAATCGTTTCATAACACATAAAACCTTTATTAATGAATAGAGTAGGGTACAGAGGAGTAAAGACTCCATAAGAAAGGATTATTGTTTTTATTGTACTTTCCCTGTACAGCTAGTGTACCTACTTTTAACGCGTATGTTAACTCGGATATAGATCCGATATAGCCGGTTGGTAGGTTAACAGGGTATAATCTGCTAAAGTATTACGATTATTTTTTTCATCTAGCCAAATAAGAATCCATCATGCATGTACATATTTTAGGAATTTGCGGTAGTTTTATGGGGGGCATTGCCGCCCTTGCCAAATCATTAGGCCATACTGTTACTGGCTCCGACCGTAATGTCTATCCGCCCATGTCTACGCAATTAGAAGGTCTCGGCATTACCTTGACCGAAGGCTATGATGTGTCCCAGTTTACACCTGAGCCAGATATGGTGATCATTGGTAACGCGATGTCACGCGGTAATCCTGCAGTCGAATACGTGCTAGATCGCAACTTACCTTATACCTCCGGCCCACAATGGTTATTAGATAACTTACTCAAAGACCGTTGGGTCTTAGCGGTAGCCGGTACACATGGCAAAACCTCCACTGCTAGTATCGTGGCGTGGATCCTCGAATATGCAGGTTATACACCGGGCTTTTTGATCGGAGGCGTACCAGAAAACTTTGGTGTGTCGGCGCGGATTGGCGAAGGTAACTTCTTTGTCATAGAAGCCGATGAATACGACAGTGCCTTTTTTGATAAACGCTCCAAGTTTGTCCATTACCGTCCACGTACGTTAGTGCTCAATAATTTAGAATTTGATCACGCGGATATTTTTGATGATCTCAATGCGATAAAAAAACAATTCCATCATTTAGTGCGTACCGTGCCAGCCAATGGTCTGATATTGTCTGAAAAGCACGATAACAATATGCAAGATGTATTAGAAATGGGGTGTTGGACTCGCCAAGAATTTATTTCCAAAGATTGGACAGCACAAAAAACACAAGCCGATGGTGGACGCTTTGAAGTGTATTACCAAGGTCAATTACAAGGCGAAGTGTCTTGGGAATTAATAGGTGATCACAATGTTCACAATGGCTTGATGGCGATAGCGGCAGCACACAATGTTGGGGTGACTACGGAAATTGCTATCGCATCATTAAGTGAGTTTGTGAATGTTAAACGTCGCATGGAAATCAAAGGCAAGATCAATAATATTACCGTATATGATGATTTTGCGCATCACCCTACTGCTATTAAAACAACGGTTGAAGGCTTAAAAGCCAAAGTCGGCGTGCAGCGTATTTTAGCTATACTGGAACCGCGTTCTAATACTATGAAGTTAGGTATTCATAAAGAACAGCTGACCGATTCGTGGGCAAAAGCGGATGAAGTGTTTATTTTTGAACCCGCTAATTTAAGCTGGTCTATTGATGAAGTGGCACGCGACAGTATTGCGCCTGTTCACTCTTATCAAGATGTGGAAAAATTAGTGGCGGCGGTTGTTAAAGAAGCCCAGCCGTCGGATCATATTTTAGTAATGAGTAATGGTGGTTTTGCTGGAATTCATGGTAAATTACTCGATGCATTAACCCGCAAATATAAGGACGCATAACATGAGCCTAACACCTGTATCGACCTTAACTGCTTGGAATAAGCGCATTACCTTAGCCATTACAGGAGCGTCTGGAACGCCATATGCTTTGCGTTTATTAGAGTTATTGGTCAAAGCGGATTTTCAAGTTTATGTCCTAATTTCGTCTGCGGCAAAAGTCGTCATGGCAACGGAAGAAAACCTCAAAGTACCAAGTAAACCCGAAGCGGTCAGTGCGTTTTTTACCGAGCGTTTTTCGGCTCAACCAGGTCAGATTATTGCATGTGGCAAAGATGAATGGTTTTCTCCTGTGGCTTCTGGCTCTGCTGCGCCCAAGCTCATGGTGGTATGTCCTTGTTCTACGGGGACCTTATCAGCCATTGCTATGGGGGCGAGTGATAACTTGATCGAACGTGCGGCGGATGTTGTAATAAAAGAGCGTGGCCAGCTGATTATAGTGCCGCGAGAAATGCCATTTTCGACCATTCATTTAGAAAATATGCTGAAGTTATCACAAATTGGTGTGACTATTATGCCTGCTGCTCCTGGGTTCTATCATGAACCTAAGAGCATTGCTGATTTAGTCGATTTTGTGGTAGCGCGTATTTTAGATCATGTGGGTGTGGATCAAACAATTATGCAACGTTGGGGCTACAAACCAGCCTAACCTGTATTTTATTGTAATTTATTATTATTTTTTTTAAGGACCGTTAACATGAAACACATTATTGTGTGCTTGTTTGTAGTAAGTAGCTTGCTGAGTGTCAGTCACTCAGCGTGGGCATGGGGCAAAATAGGTCATCGCGTTACAGGTGAAATAGCGACTCAATATTTGAGTCCTATGGCGCAAGCAGCCATAGCCGAATTGTACCCAAACCATACGTTAGCGGAAATTTCTGCATTAGCGGATTTTAACCGTTCTAATCCTGCGGAGTTCTGGCAAAAAGAATCCACAGCGTATCATTATGTCACTGTGCCGGACGGTAAGACGTATGCACAAGTGGGTGCGCCAGAAAAAGGCGATGCTTACACCGCGTTAATGATGTTTAGTAATCAAGTCATCAATACCCGTTTGTCAGTGGCAGATCGCCAAACGGCGTTGCATTTTATTGTGCATATTATTGGTGATTTACATCAACCATTGCATGTCGGTAACGGTGACGATCGTGGTGGCAATGATGTGCGTTTGGAATTCTTTTGGGAGCGTTCTAATCTCCATCGTGTATGGGATAGCGGTATCATCGAGCAGCAAAAGTTGTCGTATACCGAATACACGGATTGGTTGTCTCGTAAGATGACTGCAACGACTGTTGCGCAATGGATGGAGCCTGATCCTATGGTGTGGATCAAAGAAAGTTATGATATCCGCAAAGGGATCTACACTAAAAATGAAAAAGAAAACTACCGTTATGTGTATCAACATTTAGATACCGTTAATCAACGTCTTGCACAAGGCGGCGTGAGAATAGCGGCATATTTAAACGAATTATTTAAGTAATTTAGCTCGGTTTATACGGTTTCTGGTAGATTATTGAATCAAGCAAGTAGATTGCGACTAAATTGTGTCGTTTTGTGCTTGCTTTTTACGTTCATGTTACCGATCATACTACCTATTATAAGGTAATAGCGAAAGTAGTAGCGATGTATAGGTTTATGGGCTTTCCCAGCGTATTTAATAGACGAGTTCAGGTCTGGTCATTATTGGGCATTTTGCTCGGTAGTGTGTTGCTCAGTGGCTGTGGTCAAAAAGGACCGCTGCGATTACCACCACCTCCTCCTGAACAAAACAAGCCTAGCCAGAATGATACATTACCTCCTGCAACCCCTCAGCTCAGCGCAGATGAACAGTTAAGATAAGTAGAGAATAGTTTTATGGATTTTTTTGATTACCAAAACGGTACGTTACATGTTGAAGATGTGTCTCTCGCTGATATTGCCAAAACTCACGGCACTCCGACTTATGTGTATTCGCGTAAAACACTGGAACGTCATTGGCACAAATTTGATGAGGCATTAGGCGATCATCCGCATTTGATCTGTTTTGCGGTTAAAGCCAATTCAAATATTGGTGTATTGAGTGTGTTAGCCAAGCTAGGCTCGGGCTTTGATATAGTCTCTGGTGGCGAATTACAACGAGTGCTTGCTGCCGGTGGTGATCCGCGCAAAGTCGTATTTTCTGGCGTCGGTAAAACCGCTTCAGAAATCGAACTTGCCCTTCAACATGATATTTTGTGTTTCAACGTAGAATCATTTGCTGAACTAGACCGTATCAATGCCGTGGCAGCAAAAGCTGGCAAACGTGCTAGGATTTCTTTACGTATTAATCCTGATGTCGATGCCAACACGCATCCGTATATTTCAACAGGGCTCAAAGCCAATAAATTTGGCATAGCTCACACCAAAGCAGTCGAAACTTATTTATATGCCAATTCCTTATCACATCTTGAAATCAAAGGTATGGATTGTCATATTGGTTCACAGTTAACCGACACGGCACCATTTGTTGATGCGCTTGAGCGTTTATTAGGCTTAGTCGATGAGTTAGCTGAGCAAGGTATTGCAATCGAGCACCTCGATGTTGGTGGTGGTTTAGGCGTGACGTATGCCAATGAAACACCGCCACAACCCGCTGAATATGCCTCTGCGATTGCACAAAAAATGCAAGGTCGAGAGCACATGAAGCTCATCATGGAGCCAGGGCGCGCCATTGCTGCGAATGCCGGCGTATTATTGACGAAAGTTGAGTTTTTAAAGCAAAACGAAGACAAGCACTTTGCAATTATTGATGCCGCGATGAACGATTTGTTACGTCCAGCACTGTATTCTGCATGGCAAGATATCGTCCCTGTAACGCCGCGCACCGACGTTGCTGCTGCGATTTATGATGTGGTTGGTCCGGTCTGTGAGACGGGCGATTTTCTGGGTAAAGATCGCGAACTGGCGATCGCTCCCGATGATATTTTGGCCGTGAAAAGTGCTGGCGCCTATGGCTTTGTAATGGCATCAAATTACAACACTCGTGCTCGTCCAGCTGAGATTATGGTGGATGGTGATAAGGTGCTTGTAGTACGTGAACGCGAAAAGATCGAAGATTTGTGGCACAACGAGTATAAAGTCCAGTAAACTAAGTGCAATTATTAAAATTTAAGGCTGCCAATAATGTTGGTTGAATTCACCAAGATGCATGGTCTTGGTAATGATTTTATGGTGGTGGATTGCATCACCCAAAATATCTATTTTTCTCCGGAGCGGATCCAGCAACTGGCTAATCGTAATTTGGGAATAGGTTTTGACCAGCTGTTATTGGTTGAGCCGCCATACGATCCTGACCAAGATTTTCATTATCGAATATTTAATGCTGATGGCTCTGAAGTAGAACAGTGTGGCAATGGCGCGCGCTGTTTTGCCCGTTTTGTTAAAAACAAAAACCTCACGCATAAGAGTAAAATATCCGTTAGTACTAAAGCGGGTAAGATCATGCTCTATCTTGAAAAAGATGGGCAAGTGACCGTCAACATGGGTAAGCCAAAATTTGCGCCAGAAGACGTCCCGATCAAAGCACAAAAAGAAGAAAAGACCTATATTATTCGAGAACAAGACCAGACGTTTTTTTGTGGTGCTGTGTCAATGGGCAATCCACACTGTGTCTTAATTGTTGATGATATCGATACTTTTGATGTACAAGGTGTGGGCACATTATTAGAGTCGCACGAACGGTTTCCGCAAAAGGTCAATGTTGGTTTTATGCAAATTATTGATGAGCACAACGTTAAGCTACGCGTATTTGAACGCGGTGTGGGTGAGACGATGGCCTGTGGTACTGGCGCCTGTGCAGCTGTGGCAATTGGTCAAATTCAAGGTAAACTAGGGCAAGAGGTCAATGTTACCTTACCCGGTGGGCCTTTAACTATTCGTTGGCAAGGTCCGGATCATACGTTAAAAATGACCGGTCCTGCTGAGCATGTTTTTGATGGAAAGATATTTTTATGAGCCAAGCTGAAAAAGTAAACGGCATTAGTGCACAACAAGTTGCTGCTTATTTAAGTGACAATGTTGATTTTTTTGTTGAATACCCTGAGCTGACAGCTGAATTATCTATCCCACATCAACAACGAGGTTCGGTGTCTTTGGTGGAGCTACAAGCGGAGCAATTACGTTCACAATTACATCAACAGCGTCAAGAATTAGCAGCACTGATCCGCAATGCCGATAATAATGAACAGTTATTTCAAATCTATGCGCAGTTACTGCAACGTTTATATACGTGTGAGACGTTAACGGACGTAGAAGAAGCGTTACAAGCCTGTTTTAAAGGTCAGCTTGCACTGGCTAATGTTTGTGTTCAATTATTTGTTAAACATACCGATTATGCTGATTTTAAACATCATGCGTTGATTGATAAACGCTTTAAGCACTCAGATTTCTTTTTTGGGCGTCTATCCCAAAACGAAACCAAACAAATCTTTAATGATGTCTCGGTTGAGTCGTGTGCATTGATGTTAATTGGTGATAAAAAGGCATTAGGCTTGTTTGCGGTAGGCAGTGATTCTGCGACGCATTTTCATCCAGAAATGGACACGTTATTTTTATTGCAACTCAAGCAGTTATTAGAGCAAGTGCTCGCTCGGATCCTTGTCCGTCCTGAGTCGTAGTAAGCCAATGACTACGCCGGCCCACTCAACCACCATCCATGATGATGAGTGGGTATTTGCATTTGCCCAAATGCTCAAAGTTGAACGCCAATACTCTATACATACCCAACAAGCTTACATCTCTCATATTTTAGTTAGTAAAGACTTACTCACCTTGTACACTTGGCATAATTTGAGTGTTGAACAAATAAAACGAATTGTCTCCTTATCTAAGCAGAGCGGGTTAAGCGCACGCAGTATAGCATTACGTTTAAGCGCATTACGTCAGTTTTGTACATTTTTAGTCGAGCAGGGTGTCTTGCTGCAAAACCCTGCGGAATCAGTTAACGCGCCTAAAATGGGCAAACCGCTACCTAAACATTTACATGTTGAACAACTTGAAGGGCTACTGACCTTTACTCCTGAATCGGTGCATGAAGCCCGTGATAAAGCGATGTTTGAGCTAGTCTATGGTTGTGGTTTACGCTTATCTGAAGTCACCGGTCTTAATTGTTTAGATGTGCTTGATGATCATATTCTCAACGTCAATGGGAAAGGCGGAAAACAACGACGGATCCCGATTGGGCAACATGCATGGGATGCCGTGAATGCATGGCTAAACTGGCGAGTGGAGTTTATTACTCCTGCAAATTGCACAGAGACTGCGTTGTTTTTATCACAGCGTGGTGGGCGTTTAGGTAATCGCCAAGTAGCTAAACGGTTAGAGCAACTAGGCGTAAAACAAGGCATTGAAACGCATATTTCTCCGCATAAACTGCGCCATTCCTTTGCAACACACGTATTAGAATCAAGTGGTGATTTACGCGCAGTGCAAGAGCTATTGGGTCATGCTAATTTAGCGACTACACAAGTGTATACTCACCTTGATTTTCAACACCTAGCGGGCGTGTATGATAGCGCGCATCCAAGGGCTAAAAAATGATATTTTACCGACCAGTCACCCATATCAGTGCGATGACATTTGATTTAGATGATACGTTGTACGACAACATGCCGTATATTTATCAAGCTGAAGAAGCACTAATGGTTCATATTGCGTCACATTATCCGGCGGCTGCAAAATTGAGCAAACACGATTGGATAGCTTGCAAACGCCAAGCATTAACGACCGAGCCTCACATCCAATATGACATGGGTATGCTACGATTAGCGACGTTACGCTTAGGCTTGGCTGCAAGCGGCTATACTGGCGAAGAATTAGAGGCAGCAGCGCTAGATTGTTTTACGTATTTTTATCAACAGCGTAGTAATTTTACCGTTGCCATTGAGTACTGTCAGGTATTAGAACAATTAGCCGAGTCTATGCCTCTGGTTGCGATTACCAATGGCAATGTCGATGTGAATGCCATTGGGTTGGGGGGATACTTTAGTCATGTTTATCATGCGAATATTGATAATCGTGCCAAACCCCATGCGGATATGTTCGTCAAAGCACAGCGTGCCCTTGATTTACCCACCAAGGAAATATTACACGTCGGTGATAATCTTTATAATGACGTGCTAGGTGCTTATCAAAATGGTTACAAGTCGGCATGGTATGCTGCTGATCGCCCAATGCTGATCCGTCAAGAGCCGACTCGATGCTTACCTGATGTGCAGTTATCTCACTTTGCTGATCTGTTACACTGGGCTAAATAATAGTCGTTATAAAAGCACTGTATAAAACCACAGTTTTTCGCTATACTGGCTGCTTTAAGCCAAAGACCACAAAAGGCCAATAGATGGATGTTTCTCGATTACTTGATGGGTTAAATGACAAGCAACGCCAAGCCGTTGCCGCCCCTGCCCAGGATTTGCTAATTCTTGCAGGCGCTGGCAGTGGTAAAACACGAGTCTTGGTGCATCGTATTGCGTGGCTCATGGAAGTCGAGAATTTATCACCTTTTTCAATATTAGCCGTCACGTTTACCAACAAAGCTGCGCGCGAAATGCGTGGGCGTATTGAACATCTGAAAGGTCAATCTTTGCATCATATGTGGATTGGTACCTTTCATGGTTTGGCGCATCGACTATTACGCGCGCATTATACTGAAGCGAAGTTACCTGAAAATTTCACTATTTTAGATTCGGATGATCAGCATCGTTTGATTAAGCGCATTATCAAATCCATGAATTTGGACGAAAAAGATTGGCCAGCCAAACAGTTACAATGGTATATCAACGGCAACAAAGACGAAGGCTTACGTCCTAAAGACATCGATACATTTGGTGATGCTAATCAACAAAAAATGCGAGATATTTATCAAGCATATCAACAAACCTGTGATCGTTCAGGACTCATCGACTTTGCGGAGTTGTTACTTCGAGCTTATGAGTTATGGCGTGATAATCCGCGTCTGAAACAACATTACCAGCAACGTTTTCGCACTATTTTGGTAGACGAATTTCAAGATACCAACAATATTCAATATGCATGGCTGCGCTTATTAGCATGTCCTGAGAATAACATGATGATTGTTGGTGATGATGATCAATCTATTTATGGCTGGCGTGGTGCGAATGTTGAAAATATTTCGCATTTTTTGAAAGACTTTCCCAGTGCAGACACCGTTCGCTTAGAGCAAAATTATCGCTCTACAGGGCATATCCTAAAAGCCGCCAATGCCGTGATTGACAACAATGCTGGTCGTTTAGGCAAGGAGTTATGGACTGAAGACGAAGATGGCGAGAAAATTAAACTCTACGCAGGGTTTAACGAACTAGATGAAGCTCGATTTATTGTGGCGCGGATCAAAGAATGGATGGATGAAGGTAATGCCTTGTCTGATTGTGCCATTTTATACCGTAATAACGCCCAGTCTCGAGTACTCGAAGAAGCCTTGTTACAAGAAGCGATCCCATACCGTATTTATGGTGGGTTACGCTTTTTTGAACGCCAAGAAATTAAAGATGCGCTTGCGTATTTACGCATGATTAACCATCCGTTGGATGATGCGGCGTTTGAACGTGTGGTTAATACACCCACGCGAGGGATGGGGGATAAAACCCTATCTCAGATCCGTGAGTTAGCTCGCTCAACCGAACAGTCCATGTGGCAAACCTCCATTATGATGCTCCAAGAAAAACGTTTATCAGGACGAGCGGGGAATGCGTTGCAAGGATTTGTGGATTTGATCATGAACATGAGTAATGACATTAAGCCTTTGACGTTAGACAAGCAAGCGGATCATGCGATTAAGGCATCTGGTTTGTTTGCTATGTATCAGGCTGAAAAAGGCGAAAAAGCCCAAGCCCGTGTTGAAAACTTAGAAGAACTCGTCACGGCATGTAAACAGTTTGAAGTGCCTCTTGAAGCGGATGATATGTCGCCGTTATCGGCATTCTTAGCCCATGCTTCCTTAGAAGCCGGAGAAGGTCAGGCTGAAAAGCATCAAGATGCAGTACAAATGATGACTATTCACTCGGCTAAAGGACTGGAATTTTCATTGGTATTTTTAGCTGGGGTAGAAGAAGGGATGTTCCCTAGCGCCATGACAAATGATGAGCCTGGACGTTTAGAAGAAGAGCGCCGTTTATGTTATGTAGGTATGACGCGTGCGATGCAAAAGTTATATATTACGCATGCTGAAACACGGCGCGTGTATGGTCAAGATAAATTCCATACGGCGAGTCGTTTTATTCGAGAAATTCCCAAAGAATGCATAGAAGAGATCCGCTTACGCCAAAATGTGGCGCAACCTATACACAATCGATTTAGTTCAAGTGCTTCACACGAAGCATTTAGCGAAAGTGGTTTTTCATTAGGAATGCGAGTAAGTCACAACAAATTTGGTGATGGCACCGTCTTAAACTATGAAGGTTCTGGAGATAGCGCCCGCGTTCAAGTTAATTTTGATGATTTTGGTGCTAAGTGGTTGGTATTGGCTTACGCCAAATTAACGCCTTGCTAGGGCCATTAGCTACTAGCGTGTTCGTCGATATTGGCGTAATGCATCAAACGTAAAAACGGCTAACCCTGCCCATACAAACCCAAACGTGATGATTCGTTCGATGTTAAACGGCTCGTTGTAAACAACTACAGCGAGCACAAACATGATGCTCGGACCAATATACTGAAAAAAACCTAACGTCGAATATAACAAACGTTTTGCTGCGGCAGTAAAGCACAGTAATGGCGCAGTGGTGACTATTCCAGCCAATACAAATAACGCATTAGTTGATAAGGGGTTTTCAGCAAAGTTCGAGGTAGGTGAGTCTATCAAGCACCAATAGCCAATGGCTAGCGGAAGCATCATACACGTTTCAATAAGCAAACCTGGGATAGAATCAACCTTAACCTGTTTGCGCAACAAGCCATATAAACTGAAGCTTAACGCCAAAGTTAATGCAATATAAGGAATTGCTCCAAAGGAAATAATTAAGATGGCGACACCGGTAAAAGCCATTCCAACTGCGATTTTTTGCAGCTTACGAAAGCGTTCACCTAAAAATACAAAGCCAAATAACACGTTAAATAGCGGATTAATGTAGTAACCTAAGCTTGCTTCTAACAGATGATTATTATTAATCGCCCAAATAAATAACCACCAATTACACCCGAGTAATAACCCCGCGGTAGCGAGCAGGCCCATAACCTTTTTGTCAACCAAAGCGGACCTGACTTTACCTATTTGTTTTAAACCAATAATTAGACCCGTTAATACTACCGCAGACCAAATGATCCGATGCATTAATATTTCAGTCGGACTGACGTGTAATAACTGCTTAAAATAAATCGGTGCGACGCCCCAAATGGTATAAGCGCACACAGCAAAAATCATTCCTGCCTGAGTAGGGGATAATGATGAATCAGCAGGTTTGTCAGAAGTTGAATGCACAGTCAGCAGCGCCTTAAAAAATGAAGGTGCAATTGTGTATTATCCTATCCAGACAAGCAACGATTAGTTATGAAAGTTCCATGACCATTTGGCTAGGTTGAAACTCGGTTTGACCGACTACATGATGAGAAAAATAGTCATCAGCTAAACGGATGAAATCGACACAAGAGCGCAGTTCATTAACGAGCTGACGTGATAAGTTACGTTTCATTGATTTTAGATAGGTATCTAATTCTGGGTGACCCATGAGGGTGAGGTGGATTTTATTTTCAAAAATACGGTTAGCCCACAAGCGTACGCCGAAGTAAACCTTGCCGTTGATGTGTAAATCAAAAGTAATGATAGTGTCAGACATAGAAAGACCATTATGTCTGTCATTGACGGTCAGTGAAACGTGCTTAATTGAATAATCCATAAGTATTACAATCCATTTGTAGTTAAAACCCTTTTTCTATTTTGTATTGTATGTATACGAAAGTATATAGGAATATTTCTTAGTGACAGAGTTGTCTAAGAGAATGACGAAAATATGTAATTAATTACAAAATATAAAGGAAGATACCTGATATAATTTAGAACCATTTTTACCTGCTTTTTCACTTGCACTTGCAAAAGCAAATTACCACCTAGGTTACTGAAGATACCTAAGTCACTTATGAGCCCTATGATCGCTGATACTTTACATTCTACTTTGAAGCAGACATTTGGTTATGATGCATTTCGTCCTGGCCAACAAGCCGTAATTGAAGCGTCATTAGCTAAACAAGATTGTCTGGTGTTAATGCCTACCGGCGGCGGCAAATCCCTTTGCTACCAAGTCCCTGCTGTAATCAACGAAGGTTTAACCATCGTGGTTTCACCATTAATTTCGTTAATGCAAGATCAAATGGAACAGTGTCTCGCTGTAGGTATTAAAGCAGATTTAATTAGTTCGCAGCTTGATGCAGATCAAATAGCACAGGTTTACCAGCGATTGCATCAAGGGGTGACAGATATTTTGTTCGTGGCACCCGAGCGCATTTTACAAGGGCATTTTGTAGAGCGTTTACACGAATTAAACATAAGTTTGATCGCGGTCGACGAGGCCCATTGTGTATCGCATTGGGGCCATGATTTTAGGCAAGACTACCGTCATTTGGGCCGTTTACGTGAGATTTTTCCGTATATTCCAATTATGGCATTAACCGCAACCGCTGATATTGCGACACGCCAAGATATTCAAGAACAACTTAATTTGCATGAACCGCATGTCCACTTAGCGAGTTTTGACCGTCCGAATATACGCTATACGGTGATCCCTAAATTTAAACCTATCGACCAAATTATTCGCTTTATTCATGCGCATGAAGGCAATGGCATCATTTATTGTTCTTCGCGCAACAAAGTGGATGAAGTGCGAAATAAGCTGTATGCCAAAGGATTTAAATGCGGAGCATACCATGCTGGATTATCGCAAGCAGAACGTGCTCAAGCGCAGCGTGATTTCCAAAATGATAACTTGGATATTATGGTCGCTACTGTGGCATTTGGGATGGGTATTAATAAATCCAACGTACGTTATGTGATACATCATGATTTACCGCGCAGTATCGAAGCCTATTACCAAGAGACAGGACGAGCAGGGCGAGATGGTCTAGCGTCAGAGGCATTATTGTTATTTGATGAAAAAGATTCAGCACGTATCAAGCAGTGGATTGAAACATCAGAAAGTCATCGTATCGAAGTTGAACTAGAAAAATTTGAAGCGATGGAGCGCTTTGGTGATGCACAAACGTGTCGTCGTCAGGTGTTGCTCAATTATTTTTCTGAACTGAGCCAAACGCAATGCGGTAACTGTGATGTATGTTTAGATCCGCCACAACATTTTGATGGGCTGATGTACGCACAAAAAGTCTTGTCTTGTATTTATCGGATGCGTCAAATCGGCACAACCAATCAAGTCGTGGATGTGCTCAAAGGACGCCGGCCACAACGTATTATCGAGCAAGGTCATGACAAGCTTTCGACGTTTGGTATAGGTAAGAGTCAGGCGGATGAGTATTGGGTGAATATCATCAATCAGCTGATCCACAAAGGCTATTTATTCATTGATATCACTAATTATGCGGTCTTGCGTTTAACCGACGCAGCGAAAGGAATTTTACGTGGTGACGTGCCCTTAACATTAGCAGTACCGCGTTTGAGTACCAGTACGAAGAAAGCGGCTAACACGCCGCAAGTTAGCTACGACAAAGAGCTGTTTGCGAAACTTAAAAACTTACGTAAACGTTTAGCTGATGAGATTGGGAAACCTCCATATGTTATTTTCTCTGATGCGAGTTTGGTAGATATGGCACAGAATTTACCGATGGAACCGAGTGATTTTCTGTTTGTCTCAGGAGTCGGACAAGTCAAGTTGGAGCGCTATGGTGACCAGTTTATCAACGTGATCACTCAGCATGTCATGTCACAATAACGTTATTTATGCGGCATTTTTTGGACCAAAGTTATATTCACCACCCGCTTGTAATGCTTGTTGGTAAGCGGGTCTTTGTTGCATCCGATTCACATAAGCGAGGATGTGAGTTGGCATGCTACCAGGTTTATTAGCCACCATCGCTTCAAGTGGAAACAACATCATAAAGTCCACTGCAGTCAGTCGATCACCAACAAAAAAATCTGAGCCTTGTGCTACCTGTTGTGCTAAATGTTTTTCTACATGCGCAATATTTTGCTCATTATTGGGGGCATAATAAGCATTCAAAATTGCATCTATCACTTTATCCGCGATGGCTTTGATCAAAAAGGGTTTCTTTTTAGTCTTCGCTTTGCCCAGTACCAAGTTTGCAATTAATGGTGGCATCATAGTGCCTTCAGCAAAATGTAACCAATATAAATATTGAGAAAATAGTGGTTCAATTGGTTTGACGGTAAGTTGCGCTTGAGGATTCGTTTGAGCAAAGTATTCAACAATTGCGCCTGATTCACCTAAAATCGTATGTGCTTCATCGTCCAAAGCAACGACAGGTGAGCGACCTAAATCAAATACGGCTTTAAGAGAGTTTGGCGCAAGCCCTGTGTTGGCATCACGAAAGTGTGCTTGAATGTCATAATCTAAACCGAGTTCTGTAAATAACCATAAAATGCGCTGAGAGCGAGAATGATTTAAATGATGTAAAATAGGCATGTTGGTTCCTTTTATAAGTGTTCATTAATACTATTAACATGGCCAAAAGGTTTAAACATTTATTGTAGTTGTGTCGTATAAGCAACGTAACTCTATAAAAGCATAGAGAATTATAACCATATTATTTTTAAGGAAAAATCATGAGCCAACCGAGGTTGTTACACACCTATGCTGATGAATTATCAGATTTGGTCACGCCGATTAAGCCCACGCCGGTATATCAACCTCAGTTACAAGTGATCAATCATGATCTGTGGGATGCGCTCGGCTTACCTAAAGCATGGCATGATAATGATATGTTCATGGGATTGTTATTTGGTCGAGATTCAATTTTAACTCAACATAGTGTCGCACAAAAATACGGTGGTCATCAATTTGGTCAATGGAACCCGCAACTCGGTGATGGGCGAGGTGTGTTATTAACCGAAGTCGAAGCGCTCGATGGTTCTCGGCATGATCTTCATTTAAAAGGGGCTGGTCCCACGCCATATTCTCGCCATGCTGATGGGCGTGCGGTACTACGTTCAACTATCCGTGAATATCTAGCGAGTGAGGCACTGCATCATTTAAATATTCCTACGTCACGGGCGTTGTGTTTAATCAGTTCAAATGAGCCGGTATATCGAGAAACACTCGAAAAAGCCGCGTTGATGATCCGCACAGCACCCAGCCATTTACGTTTTGGGCACTTTGAGTATTTTTATCATGACCGAGAAGCCGGCTCTGATCCGCAAGTCGCACCCGACAAACTCGACCAATTGATGCGATATGCGTTAACCGAGCATTTCCCTGAGGCATTAGAAACCGATAATCCACATTTGACTATGTTTACAAGTATCGTCAAAAATACCGCCACGTTAATTGCAAAATGGCAAGTGTATGGCTTTAATCATGGGGTAATGAACACCGATAATATGTCAATCCACGGGATTACCTTTGATTATGGGCCGTATGCGTTTTTTGATGATTTTGAACCGCACTACATCTGTAATAAATCGGATCACCAAGGTCGGTATCGTTTTTCACAGCAACCAAGTATTGGTTTGTGGGATCTTAATGCACTCGCCCAAGCGTTTCGTCCCTTTGCCAGTATTGAGGACATTACGTCAGTACTTGATCAATATGAGTCAACGCTAGTTACCCATTATCATGAGTTGATGATTAAACGGTTTGGTTTAACCGAAGTGACCGATACTGCGCTGGAAATGATGGCGTTGTTCATGCAGTTACTTCAAAGTGGCCAAGCAAGTCGCGATTATCATAATACTTTTCGGCAGTTATGCGGGCATGCTGATTGGGCTGAAATGGCTCAGTTGCGTTATCATCATCTGGATATTGGGTTGTTTGACCAATGGCTTGCCGCTTATCAAGCTGAAGCAGAGGCGCAAGCAGTGGCCTTTTCGACTATGCAAGCAAATATGACCCAAACTAATCCTCACACAGTATTGCGTAATCATCATGCCCAAGCAGTTATAGCGGCGGCAGAAGAGGGTGATTACTCGTTATTTCATGCTTATTTATCAGCGTTATGTGATCCGTTTAACGAAGCAAGTAAGATTGACCAATTTGCTGCAGCGCCCTTGGCAACCGATAAAGGCATTGCGCTATCTTGTTCGTCATAAGTGCTGACACAATTAGAAATGCTAACAAAAACACGTGCCAATGCACGTGTTATCCGTTAAAATAATTTATAATTATATACATGAATGCTTGCTGACGTTAGTGAGTGCCTGTTAAAAAAATGAGTCATAGTGAGAATTAGTCTAGATGCCTGTTTCGATGTTTGAATTTGTAAGCCAAGCTAAGTTGCCCACACGTTTTGGTGATTTTACGATCCATGGTTTTGTGGATACGCGTAATCAACAAGAACACGTTGCATTAAGCTATGGCGAGTGGTCGATAGATGACACAGTAGATATCCGTGTGCATTCTGAATGCCTTACCGGTGATGCACTTTTTTCGACTCGTTGTGATTGTGGTTTTCAATTAGAAAAAGCATTGGCCAATATCGTTGAGCAAGGCGCAGGTGTGCTGTTGTACCTTCGTCAAGAAGGGCGAGGCATTGGTTTATTGAATAAAATCAAGGCATACGCACTGCAAGATACGGGGCTTGATACGGTTGAAGCGAATGAGCATTTAGGTTTTGATGCGGATTTACGTGAATATGACATTTGCAAATTTATGCTAGCGCATTTAGGTATCAAAAAAGTCTCATTGATGACTAATAACCCTAAAAAGGTCAATGCGTTAACTAATTTGGGGATTGAGGTGGTTAGGCGTCAACCGATTGATCATGGTATGACAAAAGACAACAAAAAATACCTACAAACCAAGACTGAGAAGCTCGGTCATGAGTTTGACCCGCATTTATTTAAATAAACACTCGTTCAGGCTCGGTTTAAAAAACATTCAGTTAACGTTAAGTTGATTTCAACTATATTAATATTATCGTTAACGTTCCCTTAGGAGGGAGTATGTTGTTAAATACACCGACCCCATCATCGCGCTCGTGTACTACAAAGTTAGGTATGCTCATAATTGGACTCTCTGCGATTAGTCTATCAGGCTGTGTCGTTGCGCATTCTCAAACGAAAGATCCAGTGCGCTATGGCTACGTTAAAAGCCAACCTAGTCAGACGATTACCACGACTACGACAACCTATCAGACCCAGCAAGCCCAACAAAGCGCACAGACTTCTGAGCAAGACGCTGCTATTGCGATGCTAGATAGTGCCTTAGCACCGATTGCGTTATACCCAGATTCGTTGTTAGAGCATATTTTTGCTGCTGTTACTCAACCTGTAGATTTAATTCAAGCGCGTGCGTTTATTGATGAAAACCCAACACTTGAAGTGGACGAACTACTCCAACTTGCCGAAGGGAAACCATGGGATGCGAGTGTGATTGCCTTGCTACCTTTTGCCGATGTGATCACAAATTTGACCGAAGATCTCGAATACCTTGAGTATCTAGGGGATGTGGTTGAGCAAGAGTATGACTTAGTGGCACATCGCTTGAGTTATTTGCGTGAACAAGCTCAACGAAATGGTAATTTGCAGTCAGATGAATATGTAAAGGTCATCGAAAAAGAGACCAAGATATATATTGAGTCAGCGCAACCTGAAATCATTTATCTGCCGACCTATAATCCTGTTTTAGTGTATGGATCATGGTGGCATAGTTATCAGCCGCGTTTATGGCATTACAATTATCTAACGCGTTATCCACAACGTTATAATAATTACGGCCCGCATGTCGGCGTGCATATTTCGACGGGAAATATAGCGATTAGTTGGAATCCGTTCCGTTATGTTAGACATAATTATTGGCGTGACCGTTATGACATTAAAACGCGTCACCAGATTTTTTCTAGACGGTTACAAACATCGCATTACAGCCATAATGTACATCGTCAAGAAAATTGGGGTCAGAACCACATTAAAGTAAACAATATACAACAGCAACAAACAAAGCAGCGTCCGAAAATTAAAGACCGTTCTGCCAGCAGCCAGTTTACTAAACGAGTGCCGATTAAACAAAGTGCAACGCGATCGAACCAGGCGATTAACCAGAATACTAACCGTGCGACCAACCGTCCTACCAACCGTACGAGCAGTCAACCGGTCAAATCACCAGTTCAACAAACGTATAGTGAACCGGTTAAACAAGCTCCAACACAGCCTACACGTGTGAAAAATCGTAACGTAGTTAGTCAATCAACACGACAGCCGGTCAGAGGATCTTCGCGACAGGAAACTAGCCAAAGCTCGGGGCAACCCTCTCAGCAAGGAACGAGACAAGCACCTAAACGTCCAACGGTTGAAAAAAACGTTAACAAGCCTAGCTATGACAAACAGCGTTAAGCTGCAAATAATCTAAGGTCGCCTGGACAAAGCGTTCAGGCGAATCTTCATCCATATTAAAGTACAATGACGGTTCAATTAACTCTACTTCCATTAGCTGCCAAGTATGCGATGTAGCGGCACTTACAAGATCATCACACGTGACATGATTACGTAATAAATCAATTCGCGCATAGAGCGATGATTCTGGTAATCGCGCTAAAACGTGCTGTGCTGTTGCTAATAATTGGGCTTCAGGAATGACCGTATGTAATTGCCCACCGTGTTCTTCTTGAACTCGAAAATCCCCCTGCTTAGGGACTTTTTTGATGGTATGACTGTATTGCCCATTAAAGTAAAACAGTGAGTACTCACCCTCATTTATAACACTATTTAAAAAGGGTTGGATAACACAAGGTGTGTCTGCAAAGATGGTATTTAAGTCTGTCGATTGTGCTAATAATGATGCCTTAGTCAAGCGAAAGGTATTGTCAGAGTTTGCGGAGATAAGCGGTTTTATGATCAGTTCTTCAGAATCAAAATAGGTAAAATGCGCAGCGATTATTGTACTATCCACTTGCTTGAAAAACGCTGATGGGATGATCTCAACACCTTGCTCACTGAGCGTCTGTAAATAATGTTTAGAAATATTCCACTGCATTAAAGAGAGTGGATTGAGCAGGGTAGTGCCACTTTTTTCTATTGTATTTAACGTTGCTATAAATGCGTCAGCATCATCTTGATAGTCCCATGTACTGCGAACAATGACAGCGGTAAAACGTGACCAATCGATATCTTTGGCATGCCATGAAATGGTCTCAACGCTGATCCCTCGTTCTGCAAATGGGGCGATTAATAAATTATCCCAGACGAAAAAATCTTCAAGATCGTCGGTGGTTAAAAAAGCAATAGTGTGGTGCAAAGTGAGCTCCCTAATTTAGTGCGAGCGATAGTGACAAATGAATATATTAGTGCAGAGTGGCACTATAATAGTGCATTCAATGCGGTGCAAAAATATCATAGTAAGAAATTCACATTAATATCAATGGGTTATAGTTGAAATTAATGCGGATCGTTTCTTGCATTTGTCAGTACTCACTCGTTTAGTGGCTGTGCGTTGAACGCACAGATTACTGACATGTAGCCATGCTATGACCTATAATTGCACAATGATAATGCTGAGTAGGTGCGTTAATCATTTTTTTTAGGTAAATATCATAGCATGAAAATAATAGTACAATAATAATCGCTAACATGTCGCCGAATTTGATACACACATAGAGATAATATTATGGATACAGTAAATAGTGCAGTTGAGACTTTATTACAAGGTACCAACACCCTTTTCATTTTACTTGGCGCGATCATGGTTTTTGCCATGCATGCGGGGTTTGCTTTTTTAGAAGTCGGTACCGTCCGTCATAAAAACCAGGTCAACGCATTGATCAAAATTATGACCGACTTTGCAGTGTCGTGTTTATGTTATTTTTTCATTGGTTATTTAATTGCGTACGATACGACCTTCTTTGCTAGCGCTGCAACGTTAAGTGAAAACAACGGTTATGAACTCGTAAAATTCTTTTTCTTAATGACGTTCGCTGCAGCAATCCCGGCAATTATATCTGGTGGTATCGCTGAGCGTGCTAAGTTTTATCCATTTTTGATTGCTTCAGGATTAGTTGTTGGTGTGATTTATCCGTTTTTTGAAGGCATTATTTGGAACGGAAATTATGGTTTCCAAGCATGGTTAGAAGCTTCTTTTGGTGCGGGTTTCCATGATTTTGCAGGTTCTATTGTTGTCCATGGTATGGGCGGATGGCTAGCGCTAGTAGCTGTGGTGTTACTAGGATCACGTAATGGCCGTTATAAAAACGGAAAACTTAATGCGTTTGCACCTTCAAATATACCTTTCCTAGCCTTAGGTGCGTGGATCTTAAGTATTGGTTGGTTTGGCTTTAACGTCATGTCAGCACAAACTGTTGATGGGATCAGCGGCTTAGTTGCGGCAAACTCATTGATGGCGATGGTCGGTGGTATTTTAACGGCAATGTGGTTCGGTAAAAACGATCCTGGCTTTATCCATAACGGTCCATTAGCCGGCTTAGTGGCTGTTTGTGCCGGCTCTGACATCATGCACCCGATGGGCTCTCTAGTCGTAGGTGGTATTGCTGGTTGGTTATTTGTCTGGTTGTTCACCACAATGCAAAACAAGAGTAAGGTCGATGATGTATTAGGTGTGTGGCCATTACATGGGGTATGTGGTGCCTGGGGCGCGATCGCTGCGGGTATCTTTGGTACTGAAGCATTAGGCGGTCTAGGTGGCGTATCTATGATGTCACAGTTAATTGGTACAGGTTTAGGGATCACTATTGCAATTGTCGGTGGTGTTCTAGTCTATGGTGGTGTGAAGCAGATCTCTGGCTTACGTTTGTCTGAAGAAGACGAATACAAAGGAGCAGATTTAGCGATCCACAGCATAGGTTCAACTAACTCAGATAATAGCTAAGTGGGTTATCATTAAGTAACAGTTAGCGGTAGGGGCTGTTACTTAAGATCTGTAACGAAAATGAAAAAGCCATTTATGAGAATAAATGGCTTTTTTGTACTTAAAAACATTGGTTCAGATAACTTAAGCTTGCTTCGGTGCTAATAAAAAGTTCAGCATTCTGCGGGTTGATAATACAGCGTGAATCTGCTGGATTGAACGTAATTTTACTACCTTGATACTCCATGCTTTTTTGCAAACATTGTGCAAGTGATAAAGGGCTATTAACGGTCTGATTTGTATGATCCCAGTTGCTAAAAAGACTGTTCTGACTTTGCCAGTAATGTTTGCCTTCGATTAAAGAGATATCACATGCTTTATACTGTAGAGAATACATAGTGCCAGTTCCGCCGGCACCACCGCCATTAACATCTCCAATGGCAGTATACCCACCGCAAGCTTTGACCAATAAGCACATACCAATGAGTAGTAGGGTATACAGATGTCTTTTAAAATAGGTATTATTAGCAAGTTTATTAGTGTTATTGCTACAGGTTAAATTTGTAAAGATGCGTAAAGGTTTGGTAATGTTAGCTACAGGCTGACCTTCAAGTCAGCTTATGCATCCATCCCTGCCACATAACCACTCGACCATGCCCATTGAAAATTATACCCGCCTAACCAACCGGTGACGTCGAGCACTTCGCCAATGAAATACAAACCTGGGTGGTCTTTGCTTTCCATGGTTTTAGAGGAGAAATGGTCGGTATCCACGCCGCCCAATGTTACTTCTGCTGTGCGATAGCCTTCAGTGCCGTTTGGCTTGAGCTGCCATTGTTTAAACTGCTCAGAGATAGTGAGTAATTGCTTACCTTGATATTGCTTCATTGGTTTGTTATCAATCTTAAAATAACCAAGTAATTGTGTAATTAAGCGTTTGGGGAACCATTCACTCAATACGGTGGATAATTGAGAGTTTGGTTGTGCATGCTGGGCTTGAGTTAATTCGTGTTCAAGATCAAGATGCGGTAATAAATCAATCTCGACAGCGTCGCCCGCTTCCCAATATGAAGAAATTTGTAAGATTGCAGGGCCACTAAGACCGCGATGCGTAAACAAGATCCCTTCATTAAATCGCGTATCTGCACAAGTGGCTGCGGCTTCTACACTGACGCCACTGAGTTCAGCTAATACGTCTTTGTCATGAGTATGCAAGGTAAACGGAACAAGTGCAGCGCGGGTAGGGGTCACTTTCATCCCAAATTGCTCGGCGATTTGATAACCAAACGGCGAAGCGCCCAGTTTTGGCATCGACAAGCCACCTGTTGCGATGACTAGAGACTCACATGTGAATTCACCTTTGGACGTATTTAAATGATAGCCTCTGGTGTGTTTATTGATGGTAAGGATCTCACATGAGGTGGTCACGGTGACATGGTGTTTGGCGCATTCAGCTAAAAGCATTGCCACAATTTGTTTGGCTGAATCGTCACAGAACAACTGACCTAACGTTTTTTCGTGATAGGCAATCTGGTACTCATTTACCAATCCAATAAAATCCCATTGAGTATATTGGCTTAATGCAGATTTGGTAAAATGTGGATTGTTGCAAATAAAGTTTTCATGGCTGCTATACATGTTGGTGAAATTACAGCGTCCACCGCCAGACATGAGTATTTTACGACCAACTTTTTTGGCATGATCTAGCACAGTGACGGAGCGTCCACGAGCGGCTGCGGTAGCTGCACAGAATAATCCAGCCGCACCGGCACCAATAATAATCACGTCTTGATGTTGCATACCCATTCCCTAGCGCAAGGCTAGTCAAAAACAAAGCGACATTATAAGGGGTATAAACCAGATGTACAGGTAACAAATAGCGTGTATTCCGCGTTTGTGTGGTAAAATATTGGCTGTTAAATAAGCGTTCACTGTTTTTAGTTCAGATGAATGCATCAATAGTGAGTTATTAATGTCAGTTAGTTTTTCCGAATTAGGCTTATCGCCAGCTGTAATGCAAGCGATTGCCGATCAAGGTTACACCCAACCCTCTCCAATCCAACAAGAAGCAATAGGTCCAGTATTAAGCCAAAAAGATGTTATGGCTGCTGCGCAAACTGGTACCGGTAAAACCGGCGCGTTTGCGTTACCCATTGTTCATTTATTAAGTGAGTCAGCGCATCGCGCGTCTCCTAACCAAGTTAAAGCGCTAATCTTAACGCCCACCCGTGAGTTAGCGGCACAAGTAGCTGAAAGTGTGGCGGCGTGTCATCAACACACTTCATTGCGCTCAGGCGTGGTGTTTGGTGGAGTATCGATTAATCCGCAAATGAAACAATTACGTCGTGGTTGCGATATTTTAGTTGCGACGCCAGGACGTTTGTTAGATTTGTTTCAACAAAATGCAGTGAAGTTTTCAGAACTTGAAATTTTAGTATTGGATGAAGCGGATCGCATGCTCGATATGGGCTTTATTCATGACATTAAGCGGATCATGAAGTTGATTCCTGCTAAGCGTCAAACGTTATTGTTCTCAGCGACGTTCTCGGATGATATTCGTCAGTTAGCGAAGCAGTTCACTAATAATCCAGTCGAAGTCTCTGTGACACCAAAAAACTCAACGGCACCCTCGGTTGAGCAAGCGATAGTACATGTGCAAAAGAGCAATAAAACGGCGTTGTTAATCAAGCTGATCCAAGAAAACAAGTGGGAGCAAGTGTTGGTTTTTTCTAGAACCAAACACGGTGCCAACCGTATTGCTAAGAAACTTGAAACTCAAGGGATTAAGGCTGCTGCAATTCATGGCAACAAAAGCCAAGGAGCGCGAACAAAAGCCCTTGCAGAGTTTAAATCTAATGATTTGAATGTCTTAGTGGCTACTGATATTGCGGCCCGTGGTATTGATATAGACCGCTTACCGAATGTGATTAATTTTGACTTACCGCATGTACCTGAAGATTATGTACATCGCATCGGTCGAACTGGGCGTGCTGGTGCAACAGGTCATGCCGTATCATTTGTTACCGATGAAGATACCAAGCAGCTTAAAGATATTCAAAATTTGATTGGCAAACACATTGATGTGCTTGAAGTAAAAGGCTTATCTGTCAGCGGCATAGCCCAAGCTGCGTTGAAAGCTCCGAAAGACAAGCGTCCGAAGAAACCAAGAAGAACGTCAAGTGGCAACGGTAATAGTAATAGTGCTGGTGGCAATCAGTCGGGCGAAAAACGCCATGCTAATCGTGCTAATCCGGATAAACCTAATCCGACACGAACACGACGTCAACGCACAAAAAAACCATCTGAATAGATGGTTTTTTTTTAACTGCTATCTTTTTTAACTGCTATATAGGGGTTAGCTTGCGCTAATGAACTCGTAACGAGTTATGCGTCAACGCTACCACAGAAACGATAACCTTCACCGTGGATCGTTACGATCAATTCGATATCACCTGGGTCAGATTCAAAGTGCTTACGGATACGACGAATAGTTACATCAACAGTACGGTCATTAGGACGTAATTCACGACCCGTCATTTCCATAATTAATTGCTCGCGCGTTAGAATTTTACCAGGGTTGTTGAGGAACAAGTGCAAAGCACGGAATTCACTACGTGGTAATCTAAACTCGGTGGTGTTTGGAGAAATCAAACTACGACTGTCGCCATCGAGTGTCCAACCATTGAAGCTAACACGTGATGGTAAGTCTTCATCATCGTTAGAATTAGAGGTGCGCGTCAACAAGTTGCGTGCACGGATAGTTAATTCACGTGGATTAAACGGCTTTGTTAAATAATCATCAGCACCGATTTCTAAACCAAGAATACGGTCTACATCATTATCACGTCCGGTTAAGAATATTAAACCGACATTTTTACGGTCACGAACTTCACGAGCAAGGATCAACCCGTTTTTACCCGGTAAATTGATATCCATGATCACGAGATTGATATTGTTGTTTTGGAAAAAGTCGTGCATTTGCTGGCCATCTTCGGCTTCAAACACATTATAACCTTCGGCTTCAAAAAGGCTCTTTAGCGTTGTACGTGTGACAACTTCATCTTCTACAATTAAGATATTTGGCGTTTGCATGATAATTTACTTACTTTAACGAAACATTAATATTTTTATTACGAATGAGTTTATCAGATAAATTTATAAAATACACAAGTATCTACCCATAAATAAGTCACATGGCACTATTGTATAGTATTGATAAATAAGACTTCAAATTCTTTAGCTGCTTTTTCCCAGGTAAACTTGGTGTGCATTGCCCGTTTTTGCATTTGTAAAAATCGTTCAGGTTGCTCTAAATACAACAACAACGCCCTGCGAATACAAATCAATAATGCGATCGGTTCGGGGTCAGTAAACATGAAGCCGGTGGAATCATGTGCGTTTTGATCGATTCCGACAACGGTGTCACTTAACCCGCCTACATTACGAACAATCGGTAAGGTGCCATAAGCTAGAGAATACATTTGATTTAGACCACAAGGTTCAAATTCTGATGGCATTAAAAAGAAGTCAGAACCCGCTTCAACTAAGTGTGCTAATTCAGGTTTGAATCCTTCGATAAATTTGAATTTAGTAGGGTGCACGCGACTTAAATCGGCTAGTTGATGACATACATAAGGATCACCCGTACCGACAATGGTTAGTTGCAAGTTATGCTGCATCAATTCACCCAAAATAGGTAATATATAATCAAAGCCTTTTTGTGCGGTTAAACGACATACCATGCCAATTAACGGTGTTTTAGGCTCATCAGCAAAACCGGATTCAGCCTGAAGTGCTTGTTTGCAAATAGCTTTTCCGGATAAATCATTAACGTCATAGTGCGCATCGATAAACGGATCTGTACTGGGATCCCATTGCGTATAATCACACCCATTTAAGATCCCTTTGAGATCGGATGAGCGATTTTGTAAGCATAAGTGCATGCCGTGCCCACCTAAATTGGTCAAAATTTCTTGAGCGTAAGTTGGGCTGACCGCGGTAATCTTATCGGCATAAGTAATACCTATTTTCATCATGTTGATATGCGGGTTTAAATCCAAGTGCAGGGCTTGACGGTAATTTTCAATCATGGGGATTTCATGTAAATCAAAACTCCCTTGGAATGCTGCATTATGAATGGTTAAGGTGGTTTTGGTATGCGCAAAAAAACCTTCCGCAAATTGGGTCTTGTTGTGTTTGACAAAAAATGGCACCAAGCCAGTATGCCAATCGTTACAATGCATCATATCCGGTTTAAAATCGACAACCTGCAAAATATCAATGACTGCCGCACTGAACAAACCAAAGCGCTCGCCGTTATCAGTATAGGCGACGTTATTTTCAGCATACAGACCGGCACGGTTAAAACAGGCGTGCCCAACCAAATGCACTTTGACTGCTCCAAGTTGATATTCATACCGAGTAAATTGTCGATGAGAGCTATTAAATTCAACATGCGAGTGCAAATTGAATTGTTCGATTACCGTCTTATAGGCTGGCATGACTATCACTACTTCATGACCTAGAGCGGCATAAGCAAGGGGGAGGGCTTTAGCGACATCCGCTAAACCACCGGTTTTGATAATATCTTCAACTTCTGAAACGATAAATGCGATTTTCATATTACTTCTTCTGTACCTTAGGTGCGCGTGCGGCGATAGCTTGATAAACCGAAAACCTGTTGTTACCACCTAATTTACTCGATGGACCAACATGCTCAAGCATAACATCGGCATAGTTTAAAAAGCTATTAGCGACTAATACCAAACTTCCTTGTTCGATGAGGTGCTCACGCGCTTGCGCTAAGAATCCATAGGCAATCGAGTAATCGGTGTTCACACCCGTATGAAACGGTGGATTGGTAATGATATGGGCAAATTTGCCTTCAACATTGGTTAAACCATTGCTGGCAATTACATCGCCTTGCAAATGGTTTAAGTGTAATGTGCGCTGAGCACAATACAAGCTTAATGCGTTAATTTCACTTAATACTAGATGTAATGGGCTGTTAGAGTCATTTTCTGCATTAAATTTCGCATGTTGTACTCCAACATATGCGGCGATGACACCTGCGCCACAAGCAAAATCTAGCACTTGGCCTTTCATATTTTTAGGCAAATGAGACAACAAAATATGTGTGCCTGGGTCTAAAGCATCTTGTGAAAATACACTTGGCAAACCAGCAACTTGCCATGTGACATCATTTAATTCGTAGGTTTTGGTAGTGAGGTAGCTATCTAAGTCAAACGCTTTGGCACCAGCTTTCACTGTGCCAACAAACATACCACAATGTTTAGCCGAATCGACTTTATTGACATGATCACAGACAACTTCGAGGTGTTTACCACAACTTTTGATGCCACTTTTGTTGTGCCCGACGATAAAAATCTGACCTTGTGGTTTGACGACATTCGCAAGGTTAGCTAGCAGCATCGTTAAATGTGCTTTAACCTTTGGCATATAAACAATTGCAGTATCGTACAATTCATCGGGTGCGCTGAGGTGGGTGTTAAACTCATGGCGCGTAAAATCTGCCGCATACGCTTGCTCATAGATATCATAAAATTGATGAAATCCAGTGACGTGATTACCTAGTTCAAAAAAGACCTCTGCGTCTATAGGATTAACGACAATAACTTTGCCATCGGTGTAATATTCTTTGTTACGCAGGATAACCTGACTTTCTGCACTCATCATTAACCTTGCGCTCCAAATAAAAGATCCCACACACCATGTCCTAGTTTTTGTCCGCGTACTTCAAATTTAGTGATCGGGCGATACTCTGGACGAGGAATATAATCGTTGGTAGGACTGAGGTTTGTATAGTTTTCTTGGGTTTGCATGACTTCTAGCATGTACTGGGCATAAGGCTCCCAATCTGTTGCCATATGCAGCTGTCCTTGTGGGGCTAGCTTTTTGTGCACACGCTGGGCAAATTCAGTTTGCACGATACGACGTTTGTGATGACGTTTTTTATGCCAAGGATCAGGAAAAAATAACTGTAAACGATGTAATGCATGATCGGCAATGCACTTATCTAACACTTCAATGGCATCATGTTCAAACACACGAAGATTAGTTATGCCAGCTTCTTCTGCATCAGCTAAACAAGCACCAACACCTGGGCGATGAACTTCAATCCCAATAAAGTTTAATTCAGGTGCGTTTTTAGCCATTTCAACCAAAGACTTACCCATGCCAAAGCCAATTTCTAATACGACAGGGTTAGTATTGCCAAATACGGCGCTTAAATCTAACAGCCCCATATCGACGTTAAGACCCATGCTTGGCCAGTTAACTTCAATGGCGCGGGCCTGGGCATTAGTTAAACGACCTTCGCGTTTGACAAAGCTTTTGATTTTTGAAATGTATACGCCGGCGGCTTCAGCTTCGGCTTGGTTTTGAAAACGACTCATAAAAGTGCTCTGAATATCTAGATTGAGCGTATTATCCTGTGTTGTGGGTGGAATGTAAAACTTCTCAGGTTTTATTTTGCATATTTGAAGGTTTTTATTTTATATAAATGCGCTAACATATTGTTTTTATTTTAAAGGTGGTTCGATATGGCATTTGATTTTGCCCAAACAGCATTGGCGTGGTTTGACCAACATGGGCGTAAACATTTGCCGTGGCAGCAAGATATTACGGCTTATTCGGTGTGGGTGTCGGAGATCATGCTCCAGCAAACTCAAGTATCTACTGTGATCCCTTATTATGAACGATTCATGCAATCGTTTCCGACGGTGACTGCGTTAGCTGAGGCGCCACAAGAAGACGTCTTGCATCATTGGACGGGGTTAGGTTATTACGCTCGTGCGCGTAATTTACATAAAGCAGCGCAGGCGATTGCGAATGACCATAACGGTGAGTTTCCAACTGATTTTGAGGATGTGCTTGCATTACCCGGTATTGGACGTTCAACAGCAGGGGCAATCTTGTCCATTGCAGATCACCAAATTCATGCGATTTTAGATGGTAATGTAAAAAGGGTTCTGACCCGGTTTTTTGCTGTGGAAGGCTGGACCGGCAGTAAAACCGTTGAAAACCAATTATGGGAATTTGCCGATCAATTAACACCGCAACAGCGCATTGCTGACTATACTCAGGTAATGATGGATTTGGGGGCTACGGTCTGCACTCGCAGTAAACCAAAGTGCGAGGAGTGCCCGTTGCAAGTTGAGTGTTTGGCATTTGCTAGTGGACGTCAGGCGGAGCTGCCCCACAAAAAACCGAAAAAGACCATACCCACCAAATATACCACTGTGCTGATCCCAATGTTGTACGATAGAGTGTTGATGACCAAGCGCCCTGATGAAGGCATATGGGGAGGGCTATGGTGGTTTGAAGGGGAGTTTACTCTGGAGCAACAAGCATTGCCTGCAGATTTAGCTGAAGCGGCTCCTGAGGCGAACACTGAGTTTATGGTGGCAGGTCAACCTCACGGAGTAAATGCTGTCGAATCATTGCCAGAATTTAAACATACGTTCAGCCATTTTCACCTTCATATCCAACCTGTGATAATATATTTGGCAGAAGCGCAGGCTGGGCCGGATGCTCAGGGGCGAGTTGCAGAAGCATCGCCTAATTATGTCGCAAACAATTTACAGCAGTGGGTTGATTACCATCAGCCGGCTGATATTGGGTTATGCAAACCCGCAATCACTATATTTAATCAATTACAACATCGTTAAGGAAATGACTAACATGGGTAGAACCGTTCACTGTGTACGTTTAAACAAAGAAGCTGATGGCTTGGATTTTCAACTTTACCCTGGAGAGCTAGGTAAACGCATTTTTGATTCTATTTGCAAAGAAGCCTGGACCGATTGGCAGAAAAAACAAACCATGCTTATCAATGAAAATAAGCTCAATATGATGGAGCCAACAGCGCGTAAATTTTTGGAAGAGCAAATGGAAGGTTATTTGTTTGAAGGCAAAGAACCTGATATCGAAGGGTACACACCCCCTGCTAAGTAGGCTTTTGCGCAGAAAAAAACAACGTTTTGGGCGTTATCTAAACAAATTGCAATTAATTGTATAAAAAGGGTTGACTTGAAGGTCGAAAATCCGTTTAATACGCACCTCACTTAAGAAGTGCATCGCAAATATCGATGTGTTTAGTTAAGTTGCCTCGATAGCTCAGTTGGTAGAGCAGCGGATTGAAAATCCGCGTGTCCCTGGTTCGATCCCGGGTCGAGGCACCATTATTCTAAGAGCCCTGAGCAGAAATGTTCGGGGCTTTTTGTTTTCTAAGCTAGTCTTAATGGGCTATGCAGCCTTATCTAGTCTTGCACTCTCTAGTTCTCTAGAAAGGCCCTCACCACACCCTTGTAATTACGACTAACCTTAATTTTGTCATATTTTCCCATCATCAAGAAAAACTCGCCTTTTGTATGTGGTATGACTTTGTCTATAAAATCTAAATTAACGATGGTTGAACGATGGACACGTTTAAATTGCTTTTCGTCTAATTCTGCTAACATTTCTTTTAGCGTGCAGCGTTTTACGTAAGTTTCACCTAGTACATGTACACATACGTAGTCACCAGCAGCATCAATCCACTGTATATCCTGATGTTTTAATAAATGTATCTCGTCCCGATCTTTAATTACGATTTTGCGATTTTTAACATAGACAGACTGAGGGTCTTGCTGAGTTGAATCGTCAGCCATCCATGTCACCGTTTTATGGTTTTTTTGGTCGATCTGCGCAATTGCACCAATCACTTCTCGCTTATTCTCGGATTGCTCGTGTGATTTCATTGCGAAGCGTTGCAGCGTTCTATCAACGGCCCTTTGGATGCTTTCATCATCAATTGGTTTGAGCACATAATCTACGGCATAAGCATCAAAAGCTTCAAGCGCATATTGTTGGTAAGCGGTTGCAAAAACGATTAAAGGCATAGTGTCATTTTGCAATTGCTTGACGACATCTAAGCCAGATAAGCCCGGCATCTGAATATCTAAAAATAACAAATCAGGTGCCAGCTCAATCACGGCTTTTATGGCTTCACGTCCATTGGAGCATTGAGCAATAACCTCGATGTTGGGCAATTTTTTTAGTTTTGCGGCTAGCAGTTTTAATGCGAGCGGCTCGTCGTCTACAATAATTGTTTTTAATATAGTCATTTTGGGTTAGATAATTCGAGAGGCATATTGATGCAAGTAGAGCGTCCGCCGTTGGCAAGTCGTATGGTTTTAATTTGATAATCGTTGTCATAAAGAACTGATAAGCGTTGTACTGTATTCTCTAGTCCAATACCGGGTTCATTTTCGATTGGTATTTTAGTGTTTTCCTGGCCTGCACCGCTATCATTGATTGCAATAATTAGCCTATTTTGGTTGACGTGCGCCTTGAGTTCAATAATGCCACCTTTTTCGTGCTTTGAAATGGCGTGCTTCATCGAATTTTCTATGATGGGTTGCAATAGCAAACTTGGCACTAGGGCATATTGAGCCGTGTCATCAACGTAAAAATCAAGCTGTAATCGTTCAGCAAATCGAGTTTTTTCTATCTTTAGATATAGATTCAAAGCACTAATTTCTTCCCGCAAGGTAATCATAGTGTCTGGGTTATTTTCCAATGAATGACGTAAAAATTGACTCAGTTGCACTGTCATTATTTGGGCTTTTTCGGACTCTTTAATTTCAATCAATGAGTTGATAGCGTTTAATGTATTATATAAGAAGTGAGGATTAAGCTGATATCGCAACATTTTGAGTTTAGCATCGCGAGCGACACTTTGAGCTTCAATGCGTTTAATATGCTCTTTTCGAGTTGCCGCTTCAGCAGTGAGCATAATGTTATGTTCAGATTGTTGCAGATCGAAATAACGAATGCCATGAAATAAACCGGTCCAACATAAAAAGATGAAGATGCTTGCAAAAAACCACCCGCCAAATTCACCCCAAATCTCATCAGCTGGAGTTAACCAAGACAAGGCTTGCATTCTAAAAATTGTCCACAAAAATGCCACCGCAAATACAACGAGCATACCAATAGACAACCTGTATGCTACCGACTTGTCCCAAATTCTATCAAAAGTTCGATATAGAAAAACTGAAAACAGCATACCAAGTAAAGCCTGAAGGACAGTGTGTATGACATTCTCTAGCGAGAATTGGTTGTACCACAACGTTAATGTGACAAAACTAACAATGCTTAAAAATAGCCAAAAGCTAGCCTGCCAGAACCAAAACCGATGTAGGAGATTTTGTTTAATTTCACTGGTCATAGGGTAGATAGATTACCTTTTTATTGAGAAACAGGAGAATAGGAACACGTTCTGGTATAACAAAATAGTAACAGATACATTAGCGAATAAATAGCAGAGGTAAGAAACGCATATCGCCCTCTCAACAATTAAGAGGACGAATGGTTAGATATTAATAAAAGTAAATATTATCAATATACGCTGCGTCGCGAGTCGTTCCCCACAATTGGACGCTAAACATGATCAAGCTTGATGCATCGAAAGTTCTATTTAACTCGGAGAAGGGTAACTCGACTGTCACCCATTGTCCTGTTGCCAAAGTAAAGTTATTAGAAACCCCTGAATCACCAAACGATGGAATAACCTGGAACTGAGTTTGTGTAATGCCAGAGGTAAGGTACATATCAAAACGGAGTCCCGTAGCATTTGATAGGTCGACTGGACCGTCTTGTATGCCAAATTGAATGCCTGTTATGCCGCCGTTTTCACCGCCTAGAGTAATTTGGAATTTACCTATGTTGTCGCCGGCAATACTGATCTGTGAAAACGCTGGCGCTTTGTAGAAATTATCATTCCAAAAAGAGATAGGCTGATCGACAGTTAGTGTGTCACTAAAAAGCACAAATGCTTCATCGTTACTCGCTGTTGGGGTAGGGGCTGCAACCGATGGACCTGCATTTAATGACTTTACACTCAGCGATAGACTCGCATCACCACCAGCTATAAGTTGATTAGCTTGCACTGCGCCAAACCCGTCTGTATCAACGACCACTTTGTAATTGCCTTCCTGCACAGTAAACACGGCATTACCACTAGCGTCAGTATTAACCAAAGCATTACCTACTTTGACCGCTGCGTTTGGTAGAGGAGCATTGTTATCATTGACAACATTTACCGTCATATCATAAGAAGTTGAAACCCCTGAAAAATAAATGTTATCAACATATACCGATTTGCCTTCCGGTCCCCAAAGTTGAATGACAATGAGTTGTAATATACTGCTATTGAGAGTATCAAAGCCAGCACCATCGTTATCGACTAGTTCAGAGTATGGCATTTCTAAATTTAGCCAACTACCTGTGGTAGGATTATTAAAGGTGCGTTTAGCGCCACCATCTCTGGATACTAATTGAACTTCAACTTTAGTAATACCTGGCTCGATGAACATGTCCATATTCCAAGTGGTATTCTGCGAAGCATCTAATTCACCGTTTTCAAAACCAAATTCAAGGCCTGTCACGCCGCCGTTTGTGCCACCGGCAGTAATTGTGTACTTAGCAAAATTATTACCATTTACCGCACCGGTAGAATAGACCGGTGCATTGTAGTAGTTAGCATTCCAAACACCAACATAGCTATCTTGAGATAGAGAATCGCTATATAGCACCACTACTTCACTATCTGTAAAACTTGGTGGATTTGGCGCGGCTACAGACGGCCCGGTGACAGGTGCTTGTGCTAAAGTAGTGAAGTAAACATCGGCTAACAATACATTAGTTCCTGCGCCACCTAAAAAGTTTAACGAAAACCAAGTCATATCGCTGAAATTAGGAAGAGGCACTGTCATTTCTATCCAACCATTGCCTAAATCAGTACCGGATGAAAAGTTATAGACAACTTGATTTTGTTGCTGTGTTGCGCTTTGTACAACCACATCAATACCAGTAAAGGTAGCAGTTTTAACTTTAAACTTAGCATGTGTATATGTGGATATATCAACGGTATTTTGAGGTAAATTTCCCCATGCAATCACCGTACCCCAACCTGAGCTCTTTGTAATTTCTAAGGCTTTGTCGTATGTCGTATCGGCAGGTTGGTCAGTGTATTGCGTTCCAGTTGACCAAGTATCTCCCCAAAATTCCATATAAAAGGAATCGTCATTTTCTGAATGGAAAAGGTAGGCCTTATTACCAACAACCACTGCAGGCTGGACATTAATAGTCCTGTTGAGCGTTGCTTGGTTACTCGCCCCGTCGGCAGCGCTGTAAGTAATCGTATAAGTACCGACGACACTCGTATCTACAGTGCCACTGGCCGTTGCTGTTAGGTTAGTATCTACGTCATCGACTACGGTTGCGCCTTGTTCATTATAGTTGTCACCCACTGTTAGGGTTATTACCGCGTCGCCAATTAATGTGATGACCGGAGCTTCGGTGTCAGGTGCAGACTCTACAACAACTGTTCTTGAGGTTGAGCTGCTATTGCCAGATTTGTCAGTTGCAGTGTAAGTTAATACATATGTGCCAGCTGTTGTGGTATCAACATTGCCAGTGACTGTCGCTGACAATCCATTATCTACATTATCGACTACTGTTGTGCCCGACTCTTGATAAGTGCCTCCAACAGTCAATGTAACTGCGCTAGAACCTAATAATGTAATTGACGGTGCTAATGTGTCTTCATCGACACTGCTGCTACCGCCGCAACCGGACATTAATGCTCCTAGTAAAAGTACTAATGTGTATTTAATGTTAGTTTTCATCAACTCTCTCTTGGTTAGCTTACAACTTATTTTCATTATTTTCACAAGATACATAAATTTGATGTTTATTCAAATTTAAAAGGTCGAAAGGGCCTATAGATGAGGCGAATAGGTATTTTAACTCATAAAAGAAATAACAATAGATTTACAATGCCGACAAATAGTTAGCCAAAACAAAGACTCAAATTAATAACATTAATCCCTCTTGCCGCTGGATCAGGACGCTTCATCATATTTAACTTGTTATTACTGTGTGAAATGTTAGATGTATGTTAACTCAGGTGTGTTAAATAGCTGTAAGCTAATTTTCACTGTTATTTTTTTTGTTAGGAAATGATTAATATATGAAAATCAATAAACCCAATAGTCAGTTTAAACATCTAGCTGTAGCAGCTAGTGTAATGTTTGCTCTTACTGCTTGTGGCAGTGATAATGGTCCCGTAGAAGTCGAGCAGCCACCTGCACCACCAGCAGAAAATAATGCCCCAGTAGTGTCGAGTTCAGCTGTTAATAGTGCAGATGAAGCTGTGCTTTATACTTATACCCTAACGGCAACCGATGCAGATGCTGGTGATAACTTAGTGTTGGCATCTGTAACGCTGCCAAGTTGGCTAACTTTTGATGCGACAACTGGTGTATTAAGCGGTACTCCTAGTGCAAGTGATGTAGGTGCGAACAACGTTTCCCTAACGGTTAGCGATGGTACTGACACAGTAACGCAAGATTTCACTATAACTGTAGTGGCTGCCCCTGTAGTAAACACAGTTCCTGTGTTTAGTAGTACTGCACTAACAATGGGTAGTGTTGGCACTTCTTATTCATATACTGCGACAGCCACAGACGCAGACGCTAACGATACCTTATCTTTCTCTTCGATAACCTTGCCTGCTTGGGCAATGTTTAATACTGATACGGCTGTTTTATCTGGAACACCAGATATAGCTGGGGATTATTCAGTTGAATTGATGGTGAGTGACGGTACCGACACAGCAAGCCAAACTTTTACAATTGCCGTTGCAGCAGAGAATGCTGTTACAGTCGCTCTAAGTGTATTTGAAAACACATTGCTACCTGAATGGGCACCTTGGATTAATGATGGTGGTTCAACAGCTCTTGTAACCGACGATGTTGAACATGATCAAGCCGTGCAGTTTAACTTAACCGCTCCTTCTGTAGCCGGTTTTACGGCACGAGATATTGATGGTGCTGTTAATGGCTCTCTGTTTGATGCCTCAGGTGTCACTAACGGTGTGTTATCTTTTGAGTTGAAAATGGTCAAAGCACCAGATGCAGGTGTGGTTGATTGGAAACTAAAATTAGAAGCGGGTCCTGGCTCATCAGCTGAAGTTAATCTTTCAACTGCGATGGAATCGCATGCAACACCAGTCCTTAATACTTGGCAAACTTACACCTTCCCGCTTGCTAGTCTTGGCGGTAATTTAGACCTTAGTAAGTTAGATCTCTTTATGGTTTTTCCTAATTACAACCAAGCTCCAGGCGCTCAATTCCTATTGGATAATTTCATGATATCGGAAGGTAGCGACACGGTTAACCCAAATCCAGCACCAGGACCAACACCAGGGCCTTCACCATTGCCTGGGCTAGGCGGTGATTCGGGCTTAGTCACTAACGGGGATTTTGAGCTTGGTAACCTTGATGGTTGGCTTGCTGCCGGCTCTAATGTAAGCGCAGAGCTCGATGCTGAAGGTAACTGGATAGCAAAAGTAGTAGCACCAGAGGCACAAAGTCCATTTATTGGGCAAGATCGTATTGGTGAAGGTGAAATTACTGCTGGTCAAGCGATGACAGTTTCCTTTGACATGAGAGGTTCTGTTAGTGGAGACGGCGGTGTGGTCAATGCTTTATTACTCACTGAATCGCCAGCAGGGGTCAGTAAGACTGATATTCTTGTGACTACAGTGCCAAACGCTGAGTGGACTAGATATACATATGAAGTTACTGCCGGTAATGATCCTGAATGGGGTGTCAACTTTAGACTACAACCGGCTTGTGGAGCGGTAGCAGGTTGTGAGGTAACTGCTTATTTCGATAACGTCAGTATTACCGTAGAAGGCGATGTAAGTGGTGGAGGTAGCGTCGTTCCAACGCCTGCACCATCACCAGAACCTTCACCATTGCCTGGAGTAAGTGGTGATACGGGCTTAGTGACTAATGGAAATTTTGAGCTTGGTAGTCTGAATGGGTGGATTGTAGAGGGTGCTAATATAGCAGCTGAGCAAGATGCAGATGGTAATTGGTTAGCTAAACTGGTAGCACCGGAAGCGCAAAATCCGTTCATTAAACAAGATTCAATTGGTCGAGGTGTAATCACTCCGGGACAAGCGTTAACTGTATCATTTTACATGAGGGGTAATGCTGCAGGCGACGGTGGTGTAGTAAATGCATTATTGTTCAGCGAATCGTCAGCTGGGGTCAGTAAGACTGATATTCTTATGACTACAGTGCCTACTGCAGAATGGACAAAGTATACCTTTAATACTACTGCTGGCTCCAATACAGAGTTTGGGTTAGCTATACTATTGCAACCTGTTTGTGGGGCAGTGCAAGGTTGTGAAGTTACGGCTTATTTTGATGAAGTTACCATAACAGCTCAATAATGACATAATCATACTTAACGGTATGGGATAATTATTAAAAAACTGACAAGGGTTCACAATATAAATTGTGAACCCTTTTTTATTGTGCCAACAAATCTGATGTATCTAGCTTGACTAGACTGATTGAAATGCAAACACTACAATCAGTCTGATAGAGAGGAAACAGTATCGGTTAAAATTACAAACTTCTTAAAAATGCCAATAACTCATTTTTATCATTTTGTGGCATATTCTCATAAAATAGTTTAGAAGCTTGCGCTTCGCCACCGTGCCACAAGATAGCTTCTTCGATTGAACGCGCTCGACCGTCATGCAAATATCCAATACGATTAATATCGTTGATGTTTCGCGATAATGAGATGGTGTCATTACCCTTGCTATCGCCAAGCATGACATTTTCTGCATGACCTAAACCCCACAATGCTGCTGTACGCCACTCGGCACCAGATGCCGAGCCTTGAGCAAGGTTATCAGCTAAACCCGGCCCCATGTCATGCAGTAACATATCGGTATAAGGATAAATAGTTTGATTACGCAACTCTTCAAGCGGATGAAATTCACTAGTCGTCATAGTAGGGCGATGGCATTGTGCACAACCGGCATCACTGAATAAGGTTTCTCCAGCCACGTTGTCGTAGTCACGACGAGCACCAACGCCTAATAAACTCAAGTACTTAACTAATTTATTTACTTCATTATCACCTAATTCTACCCCTGTTTCACCACAATCAGTTTGCTGTGAACCGCAGTCAGGGCTTGGTAACATACTCGTCATTACCCCCATGTCAGTATTGAAGGCACTGGCAGCTTGATGCTTGACGCTAAAGGTAGCAGCTTTATAACCAAAACGGCCAAGCCTCTGCTCACCAGTTTCAGGATCTATGACGACCGAAGCTCTGCCCGATATGCCATCATTATTAGCATCATTTTCATCGAGCCATTCTAATATTGTCGCTTCGGATACTGCATCTAACAAACCTAGGCCAACCAATTGTGGAGCAAGACGGGCTGAAAATTGTGCTGGCTGAGCATTTGAAAAAACATAATTTGGCGTACGCAAGCCGTTATCAAGCTCAGTCCATGGGCCTAAGGCTACCGAACCTTCGTGGGTAATTGCACCTGTTTGATCGATTTGTAATACGCTACCTAGATCCGGATGGGGATCACCGTTTTCATCACCCACTAAAAAAACCCATGAATTAAGTGGCTCGCCAACATCAGCAACAAGCGCCTTGCCGTTTCTCACATGGCAAGCCGCACAAGAATGGTTAATATATCGGCCACCTAATTTACCGACCTGTTCTTCCCATATAGGGTTGTCGTGACGTTCATCATGGCTTCCATCTTCAAAATTGGTGTGATGGACACGCCGACCTTCGACAAAGGGCTGAGCATTTTCATGACTTAAGTTTGTGGCCATCTGCATAAAACGGCCTGCAGGTTCATTAGTGTAGTTATAGCCCAGTGATGTTTGACCACCTAATAAGCCTTTTTTGGGAATAGGAGTTCCATCGTTAGAACCACCGTCGTTTTCAACACCTCGTTGCCATTCAAAAGGCGCGACTCCTAGTTGACCGACAACATAAACAAAAGAAGTACCGTAATAATTTAATCGACTACCAGCCGGTGGATTCAATAAAAATTGGCTTACTTCAAATTCCATATTGGTGCCCGGACTAAGCTCAGGCTGAAGTTGTCCGCCATTTTTCCATTGATTAACAATATTCAAGCTATATTTATGTTGGATACCTTCATCACTTATTTTTTCGAAATTTTCGTTGAAAGTACCTTTGTCTACAAACACAACACCGGTTTCGTCAGGGCTGACTTTCGATTCATCTTTTTGTGGATTGAAATGAAATTGTCCGGTGGTGTTGCGACCCCAAAACCATACTCTAAACTCTCTTGCGCCTAGCTGTGCTTCTGTTATAAAAGTAGCACGTATCAGGCTTTTACCAGTAAGTACATAATCTTCTAACTGGATCCGCGCGGTACGGTATTGCCAATAATGGGCTAAGTAATGATCATAATGATCATTTAAGCTATTGTCTTTAGCATGGCGGTCACGACCCCGATCGCCGATACGGGTCACTAACACGCCATCGTCTCGCACAAAACGACTACCTGACTCTAATATGGAATTTGCATCATAAAGTGGTTTGATTTTGCTTAAATCGGTACCTAGATCTGTAGGCTCAATAACCGGGGTAGGGTTAGACGGTGGTGCTGGTGTGGGTTCAGTACTTCCTCCACCACCACAAGCGCTTAAGGTTAGTAAAATAATGAGCCAAGCAGCAACGGAAACAAAATTTTTCAAAATACATACCACAAAAAATGATTAAATCTATGTTAATTTATACCATATTTATTAACAATAATCGTGGGTAAATCGATATGTAGAGTCTTTTATGAGTTAAGATGGCGAGTAAGATATCCATTTATGCCAATAACTAATTACTAGCATATGTGACATGGTCAGTCCAAATAATGAGATGAAAATAATACGATAAATGTTAGATTCAAAATTGGTATTTGGAAAAAAATAAGGAATAAGGAGTGACAATGCTACTGATAGTAAAACCACAGGCGCACTAATCACAAATACTTTTTTTAATGATACTTGTTGGTAATTGGCAAAATCACACATATGTTGTAACGAATGTAAAAAGCAAAAATATAAAACAAAGTGCACTAAAGGAGGTATCAATATACTGCTTAATGCCAGTCCTAATAGCTCATAACGAATCCAGAACCTGACAGTCGTAAAGTAACCTTGTAATAAATTAACAAGCAATATGACACTGGCTAATACAGCAATAATAAACATTATTTGCACAATATTTTGGGCTGATTCAGTATCTATCATTAACCCCTCAAAAATATGCAAGATACTATTAGCATAAAAAACAGCAGGTCCACAAATCACTAAAGCTGCTAACGCTATACTGGTGCTAAATCGCAATGAATTGCGCCAATCTGACGCGAAATGGAAAATTGAAATCAATAAAAATAATACTAAACATACTGATGGAAATAAATACCATAGGCAGGTACTCAGTGAGGCTACAACAATATAACTAATAAAAAATAATATAAGCCAAAATATATGTTTGGTATCAAACGCTTGTTTAGCAATAAAATAATCGAGAGCGCCATGAGGGACGCCCAAAGTTAACACCATTATTGCAAATGACAATATAAGAACGTTGGGTGGTATCGATAAAGATAACACCAAACTAAGAATATACGTAATCCCACTCAAGCATAAAAAGAGCAAATAAAATTGACTAAGACGTTCATTTTTTCTTAGCATTGACTTGTTTTTTCTCATTTATATTAAATAGTGCTTTTAAGAATATTAGCTTAGGCATGCACCAAATAATCGATAATAAATCAAGTACGCTAGCCTTCTCAGTCATGAACCGTGCAAATCGAGGCGCAGATAATTTTTTTGTTAAATCATAAAACAATACTGGCGCTATATTCATATTATGGCATAGGACCCTTAAAAACAAATCATCCATCCAACGATATATTTTGGGGATAGGGATAATTTGCTTAAGCGGCTCTGCGTTAACTAACATCGCTGCTGTTTGCTCAGCCCATGTTTGAATAGAACTAAAACAATAACCGGTGGATGCACGCATAGCACCGCCAGATATTCCTGCTCTTATCACATTCTTTTTATTCGCAGGCGGGGTAATATTATACATAGGTAATACTCCGCTTTCTGTGCGTACTAACGAATAATCAGTACCGTTTATATACTTAGTCACAAACGCTTCTATTTGATGTTTTAGCACCATTTTGGGGATGTTTTCGCGAGTAAAACAGGTGTATTCTAGTAGCGCATGCGATTCAGAAAACGGTAATATATAAAAGAATTCAAGCCTATTATTACTTACGTGTAGTTTATGCATTAAATCAACTTTGCTAGGAGTAAAAAAAGCGGATTCAGTCTTTATTTCCATTCCATAAAAAGATTGTAATAGACCTACATTCGGTAGTTCAGGAATAGGGGGACGAGTGTCGATGACTTGTGAGCATTCAAATTTGGCTGAAGGGGTAATAACACTGATGGTGTTTTTTTTGTGTTCGATGCTCACCACATCACAACTCAACAATAATGAATAATTAGCTGATTTATCAATTATAGCTAGTGCGGCATCGCTTAATGTTTCTGCTGTTATTGAGCAATAAGGCATCGTCGGTGCGTTCATTATTGCGCAGGACGTTCCGATTGAAACTGACCAAGAAACCCATTTATGCGATATGAGTGAGGTGATATGCTTAGGTAACGTCGGATGATACCAAAAACTCCAAATTCTGTTATTAGGAAGTTTGTCGGTGCGTTCTAAAATTAATACAGACCCCTCATAATTGCTTTCCTTAAGAGCAAGTACCAAAGATAAATTTGCTGCACCAGCACCAATCATAACAAGATCATAATGATTATTTTGATTCAGCATTGAATTGGTGAGTGTCATGGTAGATTAATCAAGTGCTTTATAGGTAGATGCAATTGTTCAGCATGTTCTATGTGATGGTTTTTAATCCTAAGTAGATGATGTTCCCACAGACAACGCGAAGCCAGTAATAATTTTGTAGGACTTGAAACAATGGTACGACCTTGCCAATATGCATAATTTTGCTTCGTAATCTTGATACCAATCTGGCGATAAACTTTACCAGCCACTAAAATTCCTAATTGGTGATTTTTAGGTAACATCATGATGCCGGAAAAACCACTTTCATAATACTCATCAGCCAAAACAAGTAACCTTTTTATCGCAAGTTGCACTGCTGATTTTTGCTCTTTATTGGGTGCTACAATTTGTTTAGCCGTCAAATCATCTAGCCATTCACCTGGAATATATCTGCGATTTATTGTTGCATCTTCTAATACATCTCGCGCAATATTAGTCAATTGCATTGCAATACCTAAATCGACTGCATATTTATATGAGTGTATTGGCCCACCCAATATCGGAGTCATCATCAAACCAACAACGCCTGCTACTTGAAAAGCATAAGTAATTAACGCATCTTGAGTAGTTAGCGCAACATCTGATAAATCCGACAGCACCCCTCGAATTAATTGAATGCCCCACTCAGGCAAGATCTGATAATCATCACATAGTAATAAAAAATCGCCTACTAATGGATCTGTATATTGCTTATTATGAATAGCTTCAATGGCGTTGTTAAGGGTAATGCTGGGGTCAATACTAGGTTGTGGATCATCTGCAATATCATCGATTTGGCGACAAAAGTAATATAATCTTGTCGCTGCCGAACCCGTTTTTTCATCTAAAAAAAAACGCGCGAAATTAAAACTTTTGCCATGCTTTTTTAGTGCAGCATTTGCCTGAGATTGCATCGCTAATCCTTTACAGTCGGAATCAGTTTATCGACAACTTTGGCCGAACAAAGTACTCCTGGTACTCCAGCACCTGGGTGCGTTCCAGCACCACACAAATACAGGTTTTCAGGACCTTCAGCTTTATTATGAAAACGAAACCATGCTGATTGTTGAAAACTAGGTGCAATCGAGAACCCGCTTCCATCAACGCTTGAATATTCTGTTTGGAAATCATCAGGCGTTTTCACAAATTGATGGACAATAGATTCAGATAAGCCTGGCATGATGCTATGTTCTAGGGCTTGAATGATTTTTGCCGCATATGCATCTTGTTCTTGAGCCCAATCTATACCTGATTGTTTATTGGGTACGGGTGCCAATACATAAAAAGAGTCACATCCATCAGGTGCCATAGAGGGATCTGTTGCTGTTGGACGATGTAAATACAACGAAAAATCATCGGCTAGTACCTTTCGTTCAAATATATCATTAAGTAAAGATTTATAGCGTTTTCCTAACCAAATAGTATGATGCACAATCTCGGGATATTGTGTTGATGTACCGAAATATAAAACAAATAACCCCATAGATAGTTTGGCATGTTTCGTTTTTATTTTCGCACTAAAAGATTGATGACGTTTGTCTAACAATGACTGGTAAAGAAATTTAGGATCTATATTAGATATCACTTTATCACAAGCCATTACCCCTTTACTCGTGTTTAAACTTGTTATTTTATTATTATTGACAATCAAATTTTCAACTTTGGTATCAAGTTGAATATTAATCCCTTCTTCTATCATTAGCTTATGAAAGCCTGTAACAATAGACCCTGTTCCACCCATAGCAAAAAAGACACCCCATTTTCGTTCTAAAAAATGAATTAAACTGTAAATACTTGTCGTAGCAAAAGGGTTTCCCCCAACCAACAAAGGCTGTATTGAGAAAGCTTGACGTAATTTATCATGACTAAGATACGCACTTACCATTTGCCATACTGTGCGATAGCATTTTAGGCGAATTAATGCAGGTACCTGCGCCAGCATAGTGCCTATTTTATGAAAAGGTTGACTGGACAACTGTGTAAACCCAACATCAAAAATGGCCTCAGACTGAGCAAGTAAGTTTTTGTAACCTTGCTTATCCTTTTCTGAAATAAGACCTATTTGCTCAATGGTTTCTTCTACGGTACCGCCATAATCAAAATGACTTCCATCTGGATAGACAAAACGATACCAAGGCTCAACAGGCACTAACGTGAAGTAATCGTCTAATTGTTTACCGAATAAGTTAAATAGCTCTTCTAATAAAAAAGGCGCAGTTACAACCGTAGGGCCAGCGTCGTAGATAAATCCATCTTTATGATATTGTTGTGCTCTGCCTCCTAGTTGTTGACACTGATCGATGAGCGTCACTTCATAGCCTTTTGCGCGCATTCTTAATGCTGATGCGATCCCACCGAAACCAGCCCCGATAACTATAATATGTTTAGATTTAATAACTACTCTCCAATTCGTCTAATAATATATCGGTATGCTGTGATACCAATGAAGCGCAATTATCAGGTAATAAGGCTAATTCTTTTTGACACTGTTTAAGCAAATATCGAGCACGATCTTTAGCCATGATTAATGCGTCGTGGTTGTTACTTTGGGATGCTAAGATATTAACTAAGTTTAATTGTCCACAAGCTTTGTCTTGTTGCCAATCGTATAAGTCATCATTTATTTGGTAAGCTGTCGCGAACTTGGATGTAATATAGTAAATTTTTGATTTATATTTAGTTTGTTCCGCTAATATGATTGGTAGCATAAGACCTAAACGAAACAAGGGGCCTGATTTCATTGCTGCTATAGACTCATATTCTGCAACGGTACTGGCATCAGAGGAACAAAGATCTCTTGATTGACCTGTAATGGTTTCAGACACTGATTTGTGAGTCTCTAATAATAATTTACCAATTAAATTAGGATTGCTAATGTCGGCTAAAGCACTGTAAGCGGCAGATAACATTGCATCACCAGAACATATGGCACTAGATTTACCAAATTTTTTCCAAACAGATGGTCGTCCTCTTCTTTGAATATCGTTGTCTTGTACATCGTCATGGATTAACGAAGCGTTGTGCAATAATTCTACCGTGCAGGCAAGATTAATTATGTCGTGTGGTTCTAAATTCAAATGAACACCAGCATTGATACATATTTTTGCTCTGGTTCGTGACCCACCACTTTTTAAATGAAATAATGCCGGTTGGTCGTGAGAAACAAGAGCAATCATCTGAGCTTCGCAATGTGTAAGAAGTTCTGATTGGTGAATAGATGAAACTGAATTAACTTTGTTCATAATCTAACTCGTTAATTTTGGTGATATTATCCAAGAGGAGCAATTGCCCCTCTTGAATTTATTCTGTCTAAGTAGACAGTTTTATACCAATCCAAATAGTTGAAAAGACATAAAATTAAACCATATATATTAAGCTGAATCTTTTTGGCTTTCGCTTGTTGCTGCGTACCAAATTAATAAGCCAAACGCGACTTTATTTACTAAGTCAGCTAAATTATAAACAATATTTAACGCTTCAGGAGAGGCGACACTGAGCATGTATCCTGCAACATAACCTATTGGATAAATAGCCCAACCAACGGTAACAATCCAGCGCATTGCATTGTATGCATACTTTACTGCTGGACTTGCGTTAGCTTCTGCTGCTTTACCAGCTTCACCTTTGAATATTTCCCATAAAATATAGAACCAACCCAGCATGCCTATCACAAACCCAACTGTAATATTCATATATCCAGCTTCAGCTAAATATCCTGGAACTAACATTACTAACGTACCAATCAATAACCGCCAGAATATTCCGGCAGATGCCACACCAATTGCACGTAAGATTAAGTAAAATTCAATCATTAGTAGTGGCACAGTAAGTAACCAATCTATATAACGATAAACCGTAGGGCTGGTTTGCGTTGCAACCCAAACATCGCGCATGTAAAAATAATGCACAGCCGCTATAAAGGTAACTAATGCTGAAACGACCAGCGATGTTTTCCATTTAGCCGTAACGCTTTGTGTTTCCCATAGAAAAAATACTGTCGAAGCCATTAATGCCATAGAAATTAACCAAAATGAGATCCCAACGAAATCGTCAGGGGCTAGCATATCAGCAGCATATGCACTGGTCGGCATTATAAACATTATAAATGCAGTCCAAATTATCTTTGTTTTGAGACTAATACTTCTGAATGAAAAATTAGTCTTATTATCGATACTATTCATCATTTATTCTCTTTGTTGTATAGTTGTTCAATTAACACGTTGATAATGATTGGTATAAAATTACCAATTCATTAATACTATTAACACCATATTAACAAAAATAGATCAATAAAATTTTATATTAGTTGATAAGA
>OBPV01000004.1_pt1 | contig 104811 bp, 95 predicted proteins | sample 1494121 | NCBI WGS metagenome assembly OBPV01 (sample SAMEA3275522, study PRJEB22092) | marine metagenome | biome: ENVO:00000039; feature: ENVO:00002151; material: ENVO:00002010 | collected 2014-06-21T16:38:00+00 | depth 10 m | reverse complement strand
CCCTAATTATCCAAATATGTAAAAAAATATTTTAATTTAATTAAGTTAGTGCTTATAATAGTAGTGTTAGAGTAAGAGTTATAAATTAAATCAAATTATTTAAAGGAAGCCATTTATGAGTGAATTCTCAGATGTTCTGTTACACGCTCGTCGCCTGCAAGGCGCAACCAAAGATTTATCTTTAGATGAATTATTTGATGCACAAGAAAAATTAGCATTAGTAATTGAAAAGCGTAAAGAGTTACAAGCTCAATACGAATTAGAAAACCAAGCTAAAATTGCACAAATTGAAGCCATTAAAAAGCAAATGTTAGAAGCTGGATTAGATATTTCAGATTTCGATAACAGCATAGTAAGTGATAAGCCGAAGCGCACGCGCACGCGCGGTGCTAAGCGTCCAATTAAATACGCAATTACCGTTAACAGTGACACAACTAGTTGGACCGGTATCGGTCGTATGCCAGTTGTCTTCACCCAAGCATTAGCAAATGGCAAGTCGCTAGAAGATTTCGCTGTTTAATGCTCTGTAATGCTCAAATCACAGCCCAAGACAATGACTTGCCTTGGGCTGTTTTGATCCACGGATTGTTTGGTAGTGGGGATAATCTCAACATCCTAGCGCGCGCCCTCGCCTCGCATTGCAATGTTATTCAAATTGATTTACCTGATCATGGACAATCACCTTGGACTGACGGTTTTAGTTTTGCTCATTATTGTACAATGATTGTAGCGACACTCGCCCACCACAATGTAACGTCTGCACATTTTATCGGTCACTCTCTTGGCGGTAAGATGAGCATGCATATCGCGCTTACACACCCTGAGCTTGTCACATCTTTATGTGTTGCGGATATTGCACCAGTTAATTACCCTCATCGCCATCAAGCTGTTTTGTACGCCCTCAATCATGTAGAACTATCTAAATTCATTCAACGCAGTGAAGTCAAAGCTCAATTTGATGAGCTCCTTGAAGAAGAAGGCACTAAGCAGTTTTTATTAAAAAGTTTATATAAAGATAACACTGGCACTTGGTGTTGGCGCTTCAACCATCAACTGCTGACTCGTGATTATGAATTATTAATTGCATGGCCCAAATTTACGACACAATATCAAGGCCCGACATTATTTATTAAAGGTCAGGACTCTGATTATATTACGCGTGAGCATCAATCCGTTATTTTGCAGTTATTTCCACATGCGACATCCAAAATCATCGCAGGTACAGGTCATTGGTTACATGCCCAAAAACCACTCGCGTTTAACCGCATCGTAGAACAATTTATCCTGAAGCATTTGATTTAGGACAAAGAACTTTACAGTTAATATCAGCAATGGATGCGTTTTATTATCGCCCTATGATACAATTAGGATAATACAACTTTTGATTACAACTATAGATGTTAGCTCAGCACTACGAACTCATTGAATCCATCGCACTCAATATCGGTTTATTTATCTTATTTATTTTAATGGGATATGCTATTCATGATGTATTAAGTAAAAATGATGTACCAAAGTCTGGTCGTTTTATCGCTTATGGAGTGTTACTGTTAGGCGCAATGGGTTTTGTGGCCAAAGGACTTATTCAATTATTTTGGCAAGCTAGTGGCATCAATTAAGCGAGGAAATAACATGGCAAGTGTGGGTTTATTTTTTGGTAGCGATACAGGTAACACCGAACACATCGCGAAAATGATCCAAAAGCAATTGGGTAAATCACTCATTGATGTGCATGATATTGCCAAAAGTACTAAAGAAGAAATAGCTGAGTTCGATCTCTTATTGTTTGGGATCCCTACTTGGTACTATGGTGAAGCGCAGTGTGATTGGGATGATTTTTTTCCTGAGCTTGAAGAAGTAGATTTTAATGACAAACTGGTTGCCATATTTGGTTGTGGCGATCAAGAAGACTATGCTGAGTATTTCTTAGATGCAATGGGTATGGTCCGAGATATTGTTGAAGCACGTGGTGCAATTTTAATCGGTAAATGGTCGACTGAAGGCTATGATTTCGAAGCATCTAAAGGCATGGCTGATGATGATCATTTTGTTGGTTTGGGGATTGATGAAGATCGTCAACCAGAACTAACAGAAGAACGTGTGAATGCATGGTGTGAACAAATAAAAGAAGAGATGTGCCTCGCCGAGTTATCATAACTCAAGCATAGCTTAAACCTCTGTCAATGTTATACTTATTACCCCTTTTGTAACTATTTTGTATAAAAGGGGTTTATATTTACACTAGCCATATTATACTAGTCTCATATTTTGACACTGCATGCGATAATAATAATATGGATCAGAACAAAGAACTCAAAAAAGCTGGCCTTAAAGTCACGCTACCTCGCCTTAAGATCCTTGAAATATTACAGCAACCCAACAACCAACATATCAGTGCAGAAGACGTATATAAAATTTTGCTAGAGCAAGACGAAGATATAGGTTTAGCTACTGTATATCGAGTATTGAACCAGTTTGATGATGCTGGTATTTTGATCCGCCACCATTTTGAAGGTGGTAAATCAGTGTTTGAAATTAGTCACAAAGAACATCATGACCATTTGGTGTGTTTGCGTTGTGGTAAAGTGGTTGAATTTGAAGACCCAGTCATCGAACGTCGTCAGCTTGAAGTTGCAGAACAAAACAACATGAAACTTACTCACCATTCTTTATATATGTATGGTGAATGTAATGATGAAAACTGTGACGCTGACTCGTAACATTCCTTTGCTGTCTTAGCGTAAATTCATCCAATACTTGGCAATAGCCATTTCAATATTTACTGGCACGAATATAAACGACTCATTCGGCGTCAGCTGCACTAATTTATCTAATGCATATTCAGGAACGGTTCCTATAACAGGATAACCACCATGAGTTTGTCTATCCGGCCCCATCACAATCGGTTGTCCATTGGGAGGGATCTGCACCACGCCTAAGGCTAACGCTTGCGATTCATGTTTAACGATACTAGGTATCGCTAGGCTTGAGTGAATGCGCATACCCATTCGATTGGATTGTTGTGATACCTGCATTAACTGACTTGTAAAAAGATATCGTGCATATAAAGAAAATTGCGCATGTTGATAATTAGGCACAAAATCAATTTCCGTCACGCCCGCAATTCCAGTGTTTGGGGATATAATCGGTTGATATTCAGATGACTGATTTGAATAATGCGATGGCATATCCCCCTCGTTACCGACTGGTTGATAACAGCCAATGGCAAAACTATCACCACTTAAGATGGGTTTCCCCTGCCCTAAACCACCAAATTTTTCGCGCATAATACCGCACCGAGAGTCAAAAAATAGTGGTGCATCTATGCCACCAGCGATCCCAACCACTAAGCGCATTCCTTGTTGTAAACGCCCAATACTAAACCTATCACCAGCGATGAGGTTGATGACTTGGTTAGGTTTATAACTGTTGGTATTTAAGGTGTTGTTAGTCATTGTTGTAACAGCAATTGCAGCGTTTCCGCCTGAAACGGCTATTGTCATCGGGATATGCGCAACAAAACTACATTCCCCCATTACCTCAAGCGCACTGGTGTAAACGTCTTGATGTAACAATTGATTCACTAAGCGAAATGCAGTCCTGTCCATCGGGCCTGATTCACTCACACCTGAAGCCCCGGCATGGCGCCTACCGCCATCAATAATAAAAATCGGGGATTGGGTTAGCGTACATTCAATCACCCGCGGCCTCCTTACTAGACCTAATCTTAGGTGCAATCTTAGCGGTAAGAATAGGAGTAATGACAGGTACAGCAGGCATAACGGGATAAAATTGAATAATATCTCCCGTTACAAAACTGGCTGGTGTCGACCGGTCAATATCAAATAATACATGTTCAGTTACCCCTAATATATGCCATCCGCCTGGAGAACGCTGCGGATAAATCCCGCAGTAGGCATCCGCAATAGCAACGGCACCAGCAGGGACTTTTAAGCGCGGTGTCGCTAAACGAGGTAAGTGAAACTTATCAGGCAAGCCTGACAAATAAATAAAACCCGGCATAAAACCATTGAGGATCACACTAAACTCAATCGCACAAAACTGTGCGATCAAATCAGCCCGAGATAATGCTAAACGTTGTGCCACATCGACTAAGTCATAGTCCATCCCAAAATCAACAGGAATGTGAGTGATACCCCTTTTACCAGGGCCTTGTGTTGAGACTGATGCATTATTTGATATTGTGGCAGACGAATCCATGACATATTGCTTGAGCAAACGCTCTACCTGATGTAAATCTGCAAAATAATCAATCTCAGAAGGTATAAACTGCACTAATAATTCATTAAAACCTGGAACGATATCTGCCAATTTTATCGCCATATGCTCATACAAGTATAAGCGACACCGACCAATCAACAGCGCTTTATTCACCGTGCAATCTAACTCGCCAAATTCACAATGTAATGTCGTAGGGGTGACCCACTGTGCAACGATCTTCTGTTTCACAAGATGTGTCATCGTTTATTCAGACACCGGTGTCATCATCTTGGCAATGTGTTGTACCAACACAACTGCAGCAGGTGTATCCGAGTGGACACATAATGTATCGGCTTGCAGCGAAATAATATTGCCTGACATAGTAACCACTTGCTGTTGCTGGATCAGACTTTTGGCTTGCGCTAATGAGGCCTCTTCACTTAATACCGCCCCAGCAATGCCTCTGGGCGCAAGCGTTCCATTGTCTAAATAGGCACGATCTGCAAACACTTCAAACCAAATGGTAATGCCGAACTGATTGGCATCTTGCTGCAATGCCGATATATCACAGGTAGCAGGCAGCATTATGGGCAAGTTTAACTGCATCTCTTGCAGGGCTTGAAACGTCGCAAGACGGACTAAAGGGTTAGCAATAATGTCATGATACCAAGCGCCGTGGGGTTTTACGTACTCACACCGAGTCCCAGCAAATTGACACATCGCGTGCATCATCCCAACTTGGTATTGCAATATGGCACCTAGTTCTGTTTCAGGTATCACCATATGTCTGCGCCCAAACCCCTGTAAATCAGGATAACTCGGATGTGCACCAATCGTGACATGATGAGCTTTGGCTAATGCGATTGCATGTTTTATGTGCAATGGATCACCACCATGAAAACCGCAGGCAATATTAGCTAGATGTAAAAATGGCATCACAGCCTCATCAACAGGTACTTGATAATGCCCGTAGCTTTCCCCTAAATCACAATTTAATTTCATATATACGCCTTTAACATCCAATGCTGTATGATAGTAATCTGTTATTAATTACTTGTCAGTCACTATGCTTAAAATTGGTCAAATAAATACACTTGTTATTCACGAAGTCTTACATGAAGGCTATACCTGTATTGCACAAGATGCATCCATTGCCGATGATGAATTCATCACGTATGTGTTTCTTCCCTATGCTGAATCGATATTATCGGAAGGCGATACACTTGAGGCGTTTGTGTATATTGATAAGCAACAACAATGCGTTGCAACAACCAAACATCCTAAAGCAGTGACAGGCATGACAGTATTACTACAAGCCAAAGGAATGACTGATTTTGGCGCATTTTTTGATTGGGGGTTAGAGCAAGACTTATTAGTTCCTACCAAGTTTTTACAAGCGCCCGTTGTCATTGGTATGTCTTACATCGTCCATGTGTTTTATGAAGAAGATAGTCAACGTGTTTTGGGCGCAACTAAACTTCATCGTTTCTTTGCCGAAACCGATGCCTACTCTGCACTAAAAGTAGGTCAAGCCATTGATTGTGTGGTGTGGCATGAAACCGATATGGGTTACAAGGTCCTCATCAACCAACAGTATTTAGGTGTGTTATTTCATGATCAAGCATTGGCAAAACATAAAATAGGCACACAATTTTCAGCTTGGATAAAAAATATTCGTTCAGACGACAAAATTGATATTACTCAATTACAAGATAATCCAAACAGTCGCTTAAACTTACAACAGCAAATTATTGCGGATTTAGAAGCACATGGTGGTATCTCTAGCTTGACGGATAAAAGTAGCCCTGAAGATATTTCATACAAATTTGGTGTGTCTAAAAGCGCATATAAAAAAGCGATTGGCACGTTATTTAAAAATAAACAAATTTTATTGTCAAAAGATGCCATTAAATTAATTACAAAGGAGTAGCTCATGCAAGCAACAGTAAAATGGACAGGTGATTTAGGATTTGACTGTGCAATGGATACAGGTGAAACCTGTCATCTAGATGGTAATAAGCAAGGTTTATCACCGATGCAGGCCGTGTTAATGTCTGTCGGTGCATGCTCATCTGTCGATGTGGTAGAGATCATGAAAAAAGCACGACAGGACTTTACAGGATGCTATTGTGAAGTAACCGCTGAACGTGCGCCTAACCCACCCAGGATATTCACCAACATCCATGCTCACTATGTAGTGACGGGGAAAGGATTAAACGAAAAGCACTTAGCTCGTGCCGTACAGTTATCAACTGAAAAATATTGTTCAGTTATGTTAATGCTGCATGAAACTGTCGCCATTACTACTAGCTACGCGATTGAGGAAGCTCAATAAGATCTAACAAGGAGGCAAGATTTAGATGTTTATTGTAACGGTTTAGTTGATGCTATTGCTCACTTGGTAACGTTTTCTGGGTTTTCACACCCATTTCTTGTAATCTATTGCCCATACTCACAATAGAACCTCGCCCCGTTGATAGCTTTTTCATCGCAGTATCATAGGTATTTTGTGCCACATTAAGTTGTTTGCCGACTTTTTCCATCTCTTCAACATAGCCAGCTAATTTGCTATGCAGTTTACTGGCTTGCTCTGCAATTTCATGGGACATATTAATGCGTTTTTCTGTTTGCCATATATTGTTAATTGTCTTTAGGGCAATCATTAAATTGCTCGGGCTGACTAACATAATATTTTGCTGAAGCGCATCATTAATCAAATTTGGATCTTCATTTATCGCTGCCTGAAACGCAGCCTCTGACGCTAAAAATAATAAGACATAATCTAACGAATGGATCCCATACAACCTGCTATAGTCTTTTTGAGACAAACCTTTAACGTGTTGTCTAATAGATTGTAGATGTAAATTGCGTTGTATCCGTTCTTCTGCTTCATTATCGGCTTTAAATAAACGCTCATACGCGGTTAAAGACACCTTCGCATCAATAATGACGGATTTTTTATTCGGTAAATTGACCACAATATCGGGTTGATATAAGCGACCATCCTCATCGCGCAATGCAGCTTGACGGATAAACTCCTGTCCTTCTTGTAGCCCACAATTAGATAAAATCGACTCTAAGACCACCTCGCCCCAATTTCCTTGTTGTTTGTTATCGCCTTTTAACGCTTGTGTTAGCGCTAATGCTTGGGCGTTGATGGTTTCATTGAGGGCTTTGAGACTGTGGATCTCTTGTTTCAACGCTGCTCGCTCTAGTCCTTCATGTCTGGATTGTTGCGCAATTTGTTGTTTAAACTCGTCGAGTTTAACCTGTAATGGCTGAACGACATTATGCATACTATGTTGATTCACTGAGTTAAATTTAACGCTTTTTTCTTCGAATATTTTATTTGCTAAACGTTCAAATTTATCTGAAAGCTGTTGCTCTGCTTGTTGCATCAGCGCCATTTTTTCTTTAGAGGATTGCTGTAAAGCTTGCAACGAGGCACTTAACGCACCATTGGCAACTTGGTATTCGGTGTTGTGTTCATGCGCTTGTGCAAGTGTATCTTTGAGACGCGCAAGTTGTGCCGTATAGCGCGCAGATAAACGCTGAGTAGTGATCACGTAGGTAACTAATGTGACCAATATAGTTAACGCACCTAATGCCCACCATAAATTGTCAATGAGCCACTGAGTGATAAGTTGCATTGAATTAGTCATCGCTTCGCCTATAAATAAAAAACGCCGCAAGTGCGACGTTTTCTAATATACCAAAGCACTGTATATAAATACAGATTATTTACATAACTAACTGCTTTTATTTAGCTTTTGGCTAGGCTTATAGTTTACCTTTTAAGGCGGCATCTAAATCTGCAATTTTTGCTTTCCAAATAGCAGGGCCAGTTTCATGGGCATTGTTACCATTTGAATCCACAGCAACAGTCACAGGCATATCTTCGACTTCAAATTCATAAATCGCTTCCATACCTAAATCTTCAAACGCCACGACGCGTGCTTTTTTTATCGCTTTGGATACTAAGTATGCAGCACCGCCCACAGCCATTAAATACACCGATTTGTGTTTAGCTATGCTTTTCACTGTCTCAGGACCACGTTCCGCTTTACCAATCATGCCTAATAAGCCTGTTTGCTCTAGCATCATATCGGTAAATTTATCCATACGCGTGGCTGTTGTTGGTCCTGCTGGGCCAACGACTTCATCACCCACGGCGTCCACCGGCCCAACATAATAAATAAAGCGGTTAGTCAGATCGACACCTTCAGGTAAGCCTTCGCCGTTTTGTAGCATGGTTTGAATACGTTTATGCGCCGCATCACGTCCAGTTAACATTTTACCTGAAAGCAATACCGTCTCACCCACTTTCCAATCCAAAATAGACTCTTTGGTCAGCTCATCCATATTTACCCGGCGAGTATCTGCGCCGACTTCCCATGTGATTTTTGGCCAATCTTCTAATTTCGGTGCTTTAAGCTCAGCAGGACCTGAACCATCAAGATAAAAATGCGCATGACGTGTAGCAGCACAATTTGGGATCATGACCACCGGCTTTGAGGCTGCGTGAGTAGGCATGGATTTAATTTTAATATCGACAACCGTTGTTAATCCACCTAAACCCTGTGCGCCTATACCTAATGCATTTACTTTATGATAAATATCAACGCGGAGCTTTTCTTCGGTTGTTTCTGGGCCACGGGCAATGAGTTCTTGAATATCGACCGGATCCATTAAACTTTCTTTGGCTAATACTCCTGCTTTTTCAGCAGTACCACCAATACCTATACCCAACATGCCTGGCGGACACCAACCGGCTCCCATCGTTGGTAAGGTTTTAACCACCCATTCGGCAATATCATCCGACGGGTTTAGCATAACCATTTTTGATTTGTTTTCACTACCACCGCCTTTGGCTGCAATCATCACTTCAATCTTATCGCCTGCAACCATATCGATATGCACTACAGCAGGTGTATTATCTTTGGTGTTGATCCGTGCCCCTGCAGGATCAGATACTATGGATGCACGTAATGGGTTATCCGGATTAAGGTAAGCACGACGAGTGCCTTCATCTACCATTTGTTGTACAGTTAGATCATGTTTATCAAACTGGACTTGCATACCGATTTTAACAAAACAGGTAACGATACCCGTATCTTGACATAATGGGCGCTTACCTTCGGCTGACATTCGTGAATTGATTAGGATCTGTGCCATTGCATCTTTCGCTGCCTGGCTCTCTTCACGATTGTATGCTGCTTCTACCGCTTTGACATAATCTAAAGGGTGGTAATAAGAAATAAACTGTAATGAATCTTCAATACTATCGATAAAATCTTGTTGGCGAATGACTGTCATGCCGACTCCGTAAATTAAGTGATCCTAACTACATGATCTCTAGTTAATAATTAGCTTATAATAGTACCTCGTGTTGTAGCACAACAAAAGACCTAACCTTACAACTTTGGTGTCAAATGTCCCTAATAACAATAAAAACACTTGATGAGTTTACCCATATTGCGCCGGAGCGTCTATTTAGCGCCGTCGCGCACCTGTCAAACAGCCTTTTTTTAGATAGTACAGACAATCATGGCAGCGATGCTCAGTTTGATATTTTGTTATTTACGCCCGTTGCTACTTACTCAGTGACTAATGGTCAAGCGGACTTGAAGATCATGCCCGAAGCCGAAGATTGTGTGCAAATCAACCAAAGTGTGCGTGATTCAATTCTCACACAACGCGACCCATTCATTGCGCTGCGTCAATTACATGATCACGTTATGCCTGATGCTAACTTAATCAAATCTTCACTACCCAGTGAGTTTCAATCATTATTCGAACAATTACCCTTTTTAATTGGTTCGGCAGGCTTTGCTGGTTATGATGCCGGTCGTTATCTAGAAGTGCTTCCGCAACATAATCCAGCCGAATATGACACACCTGACTTTCATTACGGGATTTATCTCCATAGTATTATTTATGACCGGACTAGCAAACAGTATTATTGGGTTGCTGACTCACGCAGTAATGCGATAGGCCACTTTGGATTTGGTTTAATGCAAGCGTTACTCGCTAACTCATCCGTTAAAACACAGCCAACTGACTTTGCCCTTGCCGCTCAGTGGCAAGCGAATATGACACAAGCACAATACATAGCGCGCTTAGATCGCCTACATCAATACATTGTTGCAGGTGATTGTTACCAAGCCAATATTGCGCAGCGGTTCCATGCTCCTTATACTGGCTGCGAGTATCATGGTTATCTGCGCTTGCGGGAACACAACAACGCGCCTTTTTCCGCATTTATTAAAACCGAGCATGGTGCAATTTTATGCATTTCGCCTGAACGTTTTTTAGCCGTACATAAAGGTAAGGTAGAAACCAAACCCATCAAAGGTACCATGCCACGATACGCCGATCCGTTATTAGATCAACAATCAGCAGAAACATTGTTATCGTCAGAAAAAGACCAAGCTGAAAATCTCATGATTGTGGACTTACTGCGTAATGATTTATCTAAACATTGCACTCCCCATAGTGTCAAAGTCCCTAAGTTATTTGCACTTGAATCCTATCCAGCAGTGCACCATATGGTATCAACCGTAACCGGCACACTAAATGATGATAGTGAATTATTTGCTTTGTTATCAGGCGCGTTTCCTGGCGGGTCAATTACTGGCGCACCTAAAGTGCGTGCTATGCAAATCATTGAAGAGTTAGAACCTAACCGCAGAAATATTTATTGTGGCGCAATCGGTTATATTGGTGTCAAACATGATATGGATACTAATATCTGTATCCGCACCTTACTGTGTGAAAATGGTCAGATATTTTGCTGGGCAGGTGGTGGAATCGTGCTAGACTCAGTAGCACAAGATGAATACGCTGAAACCTTAGCTAAGGTTTCTAAGATACTCCCTATATTGCAACAGGATGTCACTTGGACAGACACGCATTCATAACGGCATTTAATCATTGTCGACTAGTCGAAAACGAACATGATTTTCCGAGTTTATTTGAGGCATTCCCTTCCCCGCGTAATGCCGCTGTAATGATATTATTAGTCGAGCGTGAAAATGGGTTGCATGTGCTGTTTACTCGTCGTGCCGAACACTTAAAACACCACGCTGGGCAAATCTCTTTTCCTGGTGGTAAGTATGAAACCTTTGATGATTCACTACAAGATACCGCCATTCGTGAAACCGAAGAAGAAATAGGGATCACTATCACACATGACCAAGTACTGGGTTCCATTGGACAGTATGCCACTATTAGCGGATTTAATGTCACACCCTATATCGCAATTGCCGATAGTATTCCACCATTAACCATTGATAAAAATGAGGTGGATTATGCGTTTGAAGTGCCTCTAGCGCATTGTATTGATCCACAAAATCTATTGTCACACCGCGTTACCCGTTTGAATAAAACCTTTCCTGTGTATTTTATCCCTTGGCAAGATACGTATATATGGGGCGCAACAGCCGGCATGCTCAAGCAGTTATCACACCACTTGTTATTCTAACAATTCATTATCTTTTCTAATTCATCTCATTAACATTATTCATTAGTGGTTTACACTTAAGCGGTGCATAATGATTGCTATAATTGAAATCTAAGTGGCTGCAAATGATTAGTGTATTTGATATGTTTAGCGTCGGTATTGGTCCATCAAGTTCTCATACCGTTGGGCCAATGCGAGCGGCGTATGCATTTGCAGATAACCTAAGCGCATTATCCCACTTTGATAAAATTACGCATGTGCATGCAGAACTGTTTGGTTCATTAGGTCAAACCGGTAAAGGGCATGGCAGTGGGAAAGCTGTCATTTTAGGTCTATCGGGATTGGAACCTGAAAGTATCGATGTCGCGACGATCGACTCGCTCCTTTATAACATAGCGAAAAATCAACAACTGCTGTTGGCAGGAACCCATTCCATACATTTTGCCCAACAAGGTGCGATTACTTTTCATCGCCGTAAAACCTTACCCCAACATGCCAATGCTATGACCTTACATGCTTTTGTGAATGATACCTGCATCCATAGTGATACGTATTACTCTGTCGGCGGTGGGTTTATTGTGCATGATCAGGATTTTCAAGCAATAGCTCAACGTGCCAATGAAGCACTAACACTTGCTCATCCCTATCCATTTAGCAGTGCCAAAGAATTGCTGGCTCAATGCAATGAGCATGGTATTACTATCAGTACCTTAATGTTAAAAAATGAAATGGTATTGCGCTCCGAAGCAGATATAAAAACCCAATTAGCCCATATTTGGTCGGTCATGCAAGCTTGCATTCATCGCGGTATAGAAACTGAAGGCATATTACCGGGAGGATTACAGGTCACTCGTCGTGCGCCAGGTTTATTTAGACGCTTACAACATGAGCAAACGAGCGATCCAATGCAAGCAATGGATTGGGTCAATTTATTTGCCCTTGCCGTCAATGAAGAAAACGCCGCAGGTGGTCGTGTTGTCACCGCTCCTACTAATGGTGCTGCTGGTATTATCCCTGCGGTATTAGCCTACTATGGCAAATATATTGCAACCGTAGATACAGATATCGCCACTCGTTACCTCCTGACCGCTGCGGCAATCGGTATACTGTATAAGAAGAACGCATCAATATCTGGTGCTGAAGTTGGCTGCCAAGGTGAAGTTGGCGTGGCATGTTCGATGGCTGCTGGGGCATTAACCGCTATTTTAGGGGGCAACGTTAATGCGGTAGAAAACGCCGCTGAGATTGGCATGGAACATAATCTAGGCTTAACCTGCGATCCTATCGGTGGTCTGGTGCAAGTCCCTTGTATCGAACGTAATGCAATGGGCGCCATTAAAGCCATCAATGCCTCGCGTTTAGCCTTACGCGGTGATGGGCAACACAAAGTATCATTAGACAAAGTCATTAAGACCATGCGTGAAACGGGTAAAGATATGAAGAGTAAATACAAAGAAACCGCACGAGGCGGTTTAGCTGTCAATATTGTAGAATGCTAAGCGATGCTCAGTGATATTTACTTAAGCGGTAAGGTCAGATCCTTAAACATCCGCTCAACATCGTCATTGGTTTTTTGCATCATTGCCCGTTCTACTACGTCTTTGGTTAAATGTGGTGCAAAACGCTCAATGAAATCGTACATGTAACTGCGTAAGAAATTTCCTTTTCTAAAGCCAATCTTGGTCGTGGAATAATCAAACAAATGACTGGCATCGATTTTCACCAAATCACTATCAAGCTCATGATTCACTGCCATTGAAGCAATAACCCCGACACCGACGCCTAATCGTACATACGTTTTAATCACATCGGCGTCAGTCGCGGTAAATACAATTTTAGGATCTAACCCTGCTTGGCCAAAAGCTTGGTCCAATTCACTACGACCAGTAAAGCCAAAAACGTAAGTCACTAATGGGTATTGTGCTATATCTTCAATGGAGATGGTGGATTTTTGTGCCAGTGGATGGTCTTTTTTAACAATCACACTGCGGTTCCAATGATAGCAAGGTAGCATGACCAAATCATTATAGAGGTGTAATGACTCCGTCGCGATAGCAAAATCCGCTTCGCCCTTGGCGGCTAAATCACTAATTTGCGAAGGCGTTCCTTGATGCATATGTAAGGAGACTTCCGGATATTTATCCATGAAACCTTTTATTACAGTTGGTAACGCGTAACGGGCTTGAGTGTGTGTAGTTGCGATGTTTAGCTTTCCTTGGTCAGGTAAGTTATGCTCACGGGCAACTGCTTTTATGCTTTCAACTTTAGCCATGATTTCGCGAGAAATATCGATAACTTCTTGACCCGCATCTGACACGTGTGTGAGATGCTTGCCACTGCGCCCAAATATTTGGATCCCTAACTCGTCTTCTAACATTCTAACTTGTTTGCTGATCCCCGGTTGCGAGGTGAAAAGACTCTCCGCGGTCGCCGATACATTCAAGTTATTGTTCACCACTTCAACGATATATCTGAGCTGTTGTAATTTCATTTTCATGCTAATAGTTATATTCTTATGCACAAAATTTATAACGAAAGCGGATTAATTACCAGTTCTTTATAACTAATCCTACCATTGAGGCTGTTTTAATCCTCATATTAAGACAAATAACCATCAATAAAAAATTGAATCAGCCGAAATATAATTTATTACAGAGGTGTTATGCCATAATTAGGCCCTCCTCGATGTAATGTTTTTTCGTCTATAGGCCATCTATGATTTTTACTATCATTGTTATTTTGATCATTGCGTTAATCATTGTCGCGATCATTATTAATGCTGTACAGCAACATAAATTAGAAGAAGAAGCGAATAAACGCAGAGAACTTACCAAAGTCAAAAACATCATTGATGAAACTGAAAATACCTTAATGGCCTCCAGTCAGCTCCCCGTGCCTATGCATATGCTCGCGATCCTTAATGGGCGCATCCATAGTGCGTTGACTACTATGAGCAAACTCAACCCCAAAGCGTTTGATATTCAGCAACGCATTGAAGATGCCGCCAATAAGTCACAGATGCCAGAAAGCGAAATACCACGTTTCCCACCTGCGTTTAACTTACCCGATAACGACAAAATCATTGTTCAGTTCATCCAAGCTATTAAGCGTCTGCGTATGTTATTGCGTGCTGAGAATACCAAAGGTCGTGTGTCGCAATATGCTTATACTGGGTTAGATACTTATTTTGAAAAATTACAGTTAAAGGTGAATGTTGAGACGTTAGCAAAACGCGGACAAGCGGCAATTAACTCCAATATGCTCGGCAGTGCAAGGCAATACTATGAAAAATCCATTAAAGCCCTTGAAGCACAAAATAATCAAGATGAGTATTGCGTTCAAAAATCAACCGAATACCGTGCTAAGCTGTCTGAAATTCAGCATATACTGTTATCTGAACAACAGCCTTCAATTGAATCGAAAAAAGAACATGATCCGATGGACGCACAGTTTGAAACGAAGACTAAGTGGTAACGGGACGCTCTATCATCTCCAGAAAAGCTTGGGTCGTAACAGACATATGTTGATATGGTGTACTAATAATACCAACTTTGCGCTGTAGCAGCGTCTCATTCAACTCCACACAACGCAATCCTAACTCTTCCATACGTTGAGATGATAGTTGCGGCACAATAGCAATACCGATTTGCTGTTTGACCAACTGACCTAACGTACCAATTTGCGACGCCTCCGCGATGATGTGTGGCGAGATGTTATAATGCGCATACACACTATCAATAAACACACGTAAATTACTATTACGGTTCATCACGACCATTGACTCATCCTGCACATCTAAAAGAGTAATGCTATCGACATACCGCTCAGATAACGGATGGCTAGGATGCATGACCACAACAAATTTATCCGTGAATAAAGGCGTAAAGGTCATATCATCTTCTATAGTTGGTTCAAATGAAAAGCCACATTCAACTTTACCCTGACTCACCAGTTCAACCACACGTTCAACTACCACGTCTTCAATTTTTATTGAAATATTTGGGTAGTGCTGGTGAAATGCATACAGATATTCAGGCAAATAGCGTTCAGCAAAAGATGGCATACTTGCTATCGTTAACGAGCCTGTTTGCTTAGCAAACACCGCTTGAATTTGATTGATGGAGTCATAATATTCATCGTATAAACGCAGCGCGATTGGCAAAAATACCTCACCTTCCTTGGTCAAAGACACGCTTCGAGTCGTACGCATAAATAATGCGCCCCCCAGTAACTCTTCACATTTTTTAATTGCAGAGGATAACGCAGGTTGCGAAATGTGTAATTTGATCGCCGCTTCTGCAAAATTATGAGATTGCGCTACAGTAATGAATGCACGTAATTGTTTAAATGACAGTGACATTAACGCCCTCATTGATAAGTAAAATCTATTAATATTGAATATAAATCAATTTTACAAATCATTAAACCTTTTTATACTAGAGTTGTTTACATATTCTTTCCTAATACATGGAGCTGGTGATGGCAGGTTTTGACAAAGTAGTAAATAGTTACGCAGAGGCAATGGCGGGGCTAGAAGATAATATGACAGTATTAGCTGGTGGCTTTGGTTTGTGTGGGATACCTGAAGGGTTGATTGCGCAAATGAAATTGATGCAAACCAAAGGATTAACCATCGTATCCAATAACTGTGGTGTTGATGGATTTGGTTTGGGGATCTTACTAGAAGATAAACAAATAAAAAAAATGATTTCATCCTATGTGGGTGAAAATGCATTATTTGAACAACAGCTATTAAATGGCGAATTAGAGGTTGAGTTAACCCCACAAGGCACGTTAGCCGAAAAAATGCGCGCCGGTGGTGCCGGTATTCCTGCATTTTATACTGCTACCGGTTACGGCACCCCTGTCGGTGAAGGTAAAGAGTCTAGAGAATTTAATGGCCGCCCCTATATTTTAGAAGAATCCATTACCGGTGATTTTGCTATTATTAAAGCCTACAAAGCCGACCGTTATGGCAATTGTATTTATCGCCATACTGCCCAAAACTTCAACCCAATGGCAGCGACAGCAGGTAAAATTACGGTTGTCGAGGTGGAACATATTGTTGAACCTGGCGAGCTTGAGCCTAGTCAAATCCACACTCCTGGTATCTATGTAGATAGAGTTATCCAAGGGTCATTCGAAAAACGCATTGAACGTAAAGTCGTCGCTAAATAAGGAGTCGCATAATGGCATTATCAAGAGAACAAATTGCAATGCGCGTAGCGCAAGAATTTCAAGACGGCGACTATGTAAACTTAGGTATCGGGATCCCTACCCTTGCAGCAAACTATGTCCCTGCTGATATCCAAGTCATGTTGCAATCTGAAAATGGATTACTCGGCATGGGTCCCAATCCGACCGAAGAGCAGCTCGATGCGGATATGATTAATGCAGGTAAAGAAACCGTCACGGCTGTCACGGGTGCAAGTATCTTTAACTCTGCAGAAAGTTTTGCCATGATCCGTGGTGGTCATGTGGACTTTACTGTATTAGGTGCGTTTGAAGTTGACGTATCAGGAAATATTGCCTCGTGGATGATCCCTAACAAATTGATCAAGGGTATGGGCGGCGCAATGGACTTGGTAGCTGGTGCAAAAAATATAATCGTAACGATGACGCACGCGGATAAACACGGCAACTCTAAACTCTTACAGCAATGTACTCTTCCCTTAACCGGCGTTAACTGCATCACGCGTATTATTACCGATTTGGCGGTATTGGAGGTTAAAAACCAAGCATTTTATTTAAGCGAACGTGCGCCCGGTGTCAGTGTTGAGGAAATACAAGCCAAGACAGCCGGTGAACTCGTGGTGCCTGAGCATGTACCTGAAATGCAATTTTAGTTCCGCAAACTGATTACAAATAAACTGTTACAGTAAAGCGTGTCTTTGGTATAATCACAAGGTTATCCACAATAAGGCACGCTTTTGACTTTTACAGATTTAGATCTTGATCATCGTTTGATCACCTCACTGACCACCAAAAACTTTATTGAACCGACTAAGGTTCAAGCCAACACGATCCCTTATGGAATGATTGGCAAAGATATACTGTGTTGTAGTAAAACCGGTTCAGGTAAAACCTTTGCGTTTGTCCTGCCTATTTTACATCGGTTATTAAATCAAAAGTCATTTGCTAAACGTGATGCTCGAGCGCTTATTTTGGCGCCTACTCGTGAATTAGCAAAGCAAGTTTATATTGAAGTGCGTTCATTATTGTCGTCATTGTCGATCAAAGCAGAGTTAATTGTCGGTGGTGAAAACTATAACGACCAAGTCAAAGCTTTGCGTCATAATCCACAAATCATCGTAGGCACGGCCGGACGTGTTGCTGACCATTTATCCGGTCGAACGTTATTTTTAAATGGCTTAGAAATTCTAGTTTATGATGAAGCCGACCGCATGTTGGATCTCGGCTTTGCCCAAGAATTACTGGCGATTAACCAAGCTGCAGATCACCGTAAACGTCAGACTATGCTATTTTCTGCAACGCTCGATAGTCCGACGCTGACTAATTTAACTGATACCTTATTGCGTAACCCTGAAAAGATCATGCTCGATAGCAGTTTTACGATCCACAGTGATATTACCCAACAATGGTATTTTGCGGATCATATTGAACATAAACAAGCGATGTTAAGCTCCTTATTACAAACGGTTGCACACGATCAAGTTATTGTCTTTTGTGCGACCCGCGAAGATACCGTTAAACTCAGTGATATGCTCAACGCACAAGGGCTTAACTCTATAGCCCTGAGTGGCGATCTGTTACAGAACCAACGAGCCAGTGTCATGTCGAGTTTTATAACAGGTCAATATTCTATATTGGTGACAACCGATGTCGCTTCACGAGGATTAGATCTGCGTAATGTATCGTTAGTCATTAACTTTGATTTACCCAAATTAGCTGAAGAATACGTGCACCGTATCGGTCGTACCGGACGTGCAGGTCAAAAAGGGTTGGCCATTGCCATCGTGGGCCCAAGAGATTGGAATGCCTTTACCCATATCCAAAAAAACGTGGGCACCGAAATTGTTATAGAATCTTATCCACTGCTTCCGGCTAAATTCAATGGTCATAAGCTTACAAACCCTAAAGCCAAAGACGCCCGAAATTCTAAGAAAGAGCGTACAATTGATACGCCTAAAGCCACGAAGAAACGAGTAGATACTACGCAAGGCAAAGATATTGGCCACGTTATGATCAAGCGTAAGCCACGTGCTGTGATTGAAGATGACGAACAAGAGTTAGATCTGAGCCAAATCCAGCAGGAAGATCCAACCAATAATGAAGATAATTAATACATAAAGAAGCTGATAACGAATCATATCAGCTTATTGTTAAGGAAGGTGGGGCTTAGTATTTAGTATTCCCACCAACCTTCTTGCCACCAGTGTACAAACTCCTCAAAATCGATCGACCCATCATGATTATCATCAATCAGATTAAAGCCTTCTTCGACTGAAGACACCTTAGTTTTAGGGCTTAACACCGTCAGCAATTCAATAAATTCAGGTAACTCAATCATGCCGTTACCATCCCGATCAAAAAAGTTAAACTCTGAACGAATATCGTTAAGTTGTTGCTCTGTTAGTTTTGTTTGTGGTTCCATAAAAAAACTCAAACTTATGAATATTGAATGTACAAAACATTTTACAGTATTCCCAAGAAGCAACAACCACCAATAGTATTAAGTTTGGATTTAAATATTAGTTTTACCCATCGCTTCACGACGCGCTCGACGTTCTTTCCCTTTGTCTTGACGACGTTTAGTCATTGCAATGCGAGCGTCACTGCCGACATGCGATTCATTTCGCGCATCTGCTAGTGCAACTTGTTTTTCGCGTTCACGAAAACGTGCAATTTGATCGTCGCTATGTGTGCCTGCACATTTAGGACAAGACACCCCCGCTTCAAACTCTACGCTGAGCTTGTCTTCAGCAGTAATCGGTAAACGACAGGCATAACACTGATCGTAAATACTTTTTTCAAGATCGTGGTTAACAGCGACGCGGTTGTCAAAAACAAAACAGTCACCTTCCCATAAGCTTTCTTCTTTCGGCACGTCTTCTAGGTATTGTAAAATACCGCCTTCAAGATGATAAACCTCGTCGAAGCCTTGTTCTTTTAAATACGCCGTGGATTTTTCGCAACGGATCCCACCAGTACAAAACATGGCGACTTTTTTATTTTTCGATGGATCGAGGTGTTCTTTCACATACTCTGGAAATTCTCTAAACGTTTGTGTTTTCGGATCAATCGCATGTTTGAAAGTACCAATTTCGATTTCGTAATCATTGCGTGTGTCTATTACTGTCACATCAGGGTCAGAAATAAGCGCATTCCACTCTTGTGGTTTGACATACGTTCCCACTGTTTTGAGTGGATCGATACCTTCGACTCCTAAAGTTACGATTTCTTTTTTGAGTTTTACTTTAGTTCGATAAAACGGCGCATCATCATGTAATGATTCTTTGCTAGAAACGGGGTTGATACGGACATCAGCATTTAAGTACGCTAAAAGATTATCAATCCCTTCACGAGGGCCTGAGATGGTGCCATTGATCCCTTCAGCAGCCAGTAATAAGGTACCTTTGATATGGTTCTCAAGCATAGCGTCAAGTAATGGCTGACGCATTGCTTCGTAGTTTTCAAGTGTGACAAATTTGTACAGCGCACACACGATGTATTTAGACATATTTTATATTTCCTTGCGAATTGGAACGTAAAACCAAAGCAAAATTGCGGGGCGTAGTATACGTAAAAGCAACGTCTATTGCGACCAAAACACCCATAAACCCTTATTTATTTTATGGCTTTATGGGTTCTGCTAAATTTTTCGCATACAGATCATATAATAATTCGGGGTGTAATGCTTGCTGGAACAGCGTCACTTGTTCGCGTAAAAACACCCCATTATTCATTATATCGTCGTCAATATAATCTGGATTATTGCGCAAACTAAGTGGATGAGGATGCATGATTTGTAAGAGGTGCATCGTTGCTATATCCCCGTTAGCCAATGCAGTCGCAGTATGTGTTATAGCTTGAACCCGGTCATTTGAGGCGGCTAATGGTTGTGGCGGTGGTGTCGCTAATACTTTGATTTGTGGATCTGAATCTTCTATATTACTGCTCTCGTCTTGCGCGTGCATGACATTCATTTCTGCCAAACCTGAACGCGCTTGAGCTAAGGATAACAGCCAATGAAAGTGAGCTTGTTGAGTTGTATTAACACGAGATTCTGACAAGGTAGAACACACATCCGCTAATGCAGCACTAGTGGGGGCAGATGCATGTAATTGCAGATTTGAATTTATCTGCGAACAAAGATGTGTCAGGCTCATATTTGACCAACCGATTAGATACTCTATATTTATCGGCTGGTATGGAATTTACCTAAACAAAACGGTTTGGTTAAGGCGTTGTTTGAACGATCGCGCCCTTGCCGACTCCTTCAAAAGCGATAATTTGGATCTGACCCGCATTAGAACGCTTAGTTTGCTCTTCGAGTAAATATTGCGCCAGACATTCAACTGTAGAGTCGCGGTCAATGACTTCGCATTCAGCTCGACTTATCGCCATTTCAAAATACCCCTGCGATGATTCATATGCAAATGCGGTATGCGTTGCATCTGCCACATCACCATAATCACAATGTAATTGACTAATCGTCACCTGATCTTCAGTAGAACCAATGTAAATATCAGCCCAACGTTGAGCCCAATAAGCTTCTGCTGCCAAATTTTCAGTGCCATCTTCAATGATCGTAATTTTTGAACGATGACCGTGGGCAATACGCTGACAATTTCCGTCATGCTTTTTTAGCCCATGCGTATAATGATAAAACGGCGTAGTAATCACCTCAGCACGCAATAACAACTCAATATCATCAACATTATCAGGTAAATGTATCGCCAAAGCATCTTTTAGATACGCTCCTACACTTTCCATATTGATTTCATCAGCATAAATAAACCCATAAGCTTCGTCTGGGCAATACATATGAATCGCACGATCATTAGGACGTTGAAAGCTCACTTGCACCATATTTTTTTCACGATGAGTAATTTGTGCAAACGCATGTTCCGCAGGCACAAGTAGCTTATGATCCACATATTGATCAATTAAGCCTTTGAGTTGCTTTTTAACAATCCCAAAGTCTTGGACCATACTTTCTTCATTCAGCTCACCTGCTAAAATAACATCGACGATCCAGCTCTCACCTACCATACCCCGTTTCGGGCATAAGTAAGAAAAATCCATGACAGTTAAATCGTTTACAAATAGGTGCATGTTGTGGTTCCGCTAATCTTTGTCGGCTTTAGACAATTGATCTTTTAAATTAGGTGGGATGCCTTTAATAACTAAGGTATCGGTAACAGGGTCGTAGTGTACTTTATCTCCAAGTAAATTACGATCAAAGCTCAATGTTACACCGCCACCTTGTCCAGAAAACTTAGCAAGCGGCTTTAACGCTGCTCGGTCAGGTTGAAACTGAGGCTCCAAGGGTTGCTCGAGATGGGCATTAAACACACTAAAATCAGACTGTTGCTCTTCATTTTTAGGTAATTTAGCAGCTAACTCGGAAACATTGATATCTTCACCCGACGCTATTTTTTGTTTGTAGTAATCTGCAACCACGCCACGGGACACTTGTTTTTCTTCGGTGGATAATTGTTCAGTGGCTAAATAATCATCAACTTGTGCAATTAATTGCTTGTTTTGTGCTTTGATATCTACTTTTTCTTCACAACCGACAAAACGCATGAAAAAGTCCGAAACTTTGCGTCCCATTCGACCTTTAATAAAACTAACATAACGATGTAATTCTGGCTGAGTGGTGTATTGCGTTAAATCAATACGCACCGCTAATTGCATTTTAGGGACATCAAGGTGATCCGAGTAACTGAGTTCTAGATCGTCCGTCACTTCGACATGTTGTTTCGTGTTGAGCAGCGCAATAAGTAAATATTCCGTCGCCAAAAATTCATAATGTATAAATACAATATAGCCGGTCTCAACTAATCCATCTTCGACTAATGCCTTGATAAGCAGCTGACTACCGCCTTTAGATAATTCGATGAAATGCTCGGCATCTTGAATGGTCGCCCCTAACAATTCTTTAAATTGTGGACCCGCGTTTACGGCAGTTACACTATTTTGTGGATCAGCACCATCTTCATCACTACCTGAAGCGGCCTTTAATACTTCAATTGAGGCAAAACCACCCACCCCTTTACCAGGTTTAGAATTGAACGCTTGGTTAATTTCATGGGCTAATGCTTCGGTAGAAGGACCAATGTCAAAACATGCATTTTTAGGCGTTAATGCCAAACGCTGTTCGCTATTAATCGCTAATTGATGCATGACAAAATGCTTGATAATTGCGCTCATGATAAATTCACTGTTGGTGATATAAGTGTTTGCTATTATAATCTAGAAAAATCATATAGATCAGATATTTTGCATATACTGTTCTAATGCCATTCCTAAACTTAAAGAGACAACCCTTATGCCACAACAATCTCAGTATGATGATGCACAGTTTGAAACAATATTAAATGAAGTATTAATGTGTTTAGAAAAGCATCAAGCTACGCGAGATTTGTCTTTAATGGTATTGGGTAATGCCATTACTCATATTTTTTCGAATCAGGTTGATGAACGAATTAGGCCACAAATGGTCAAACAATTTTGTGATGTATTACAGCGCAGCGTAAAGGACTAATCTATGATTTTTGCTGAATCACCACGCCGTCAGAAGGTTTCTCGCTTAGTCAGCTGGGGTCATTGGTTTGCGTTTTTCAATATTATCATCGCTCTGGTAATAGCATCTATCTATGTATTCTCTGCTCCTTTCCCCGATAACCTATTAGGTCAGATTTATCTGATTGCTAATTGGTTTGGGCATATTAGTTTTATTACGTTTATCGGCTTTGTCATTTTCATCCTCCCCATGTGTTACATGTTGGAAAATATCCGTTTTGTCAAAACCTTTGCCTCCTTTATCGCAGCAGTGGGGCTTGCCTTATTAGCGTTTGATGCATTGCTGTTCAACCGCACAGGTTTACATTTAAGTTTACGTTCTAGTGAATTAATTGTTGATGAAACGGCCTCTCAGATAGCCTTATTCTCATGGCAAGAATGGGCTTTTTTGAGTCTGCTGTTTATTGTCTGGTTTGGTTTTCAGTTATTAATGGCAAATGCCTTGTGGAAACGCATCGAACGGTTTAGCCGAAAGCGTGTGGGTCAGTCTGTGATTGGCTTGTTTTTATTCAGCTTTATTGGTTCTCATGCATTACACGTCTGGGCTGATGCGCGTTTATACCAACCGATCATGCTCCAAGATAATATGTTTCCACTGTCTTATCCTTCTACAGCCAAAACGACATTATCACGCTATGGTCTGTTAAATATTACCGATTACGAACAACAAAAATCGGTTCAATTTACGTATAACATTGAACAGCTTGCCTATCCCAAAGAACCGCTTTATTGTCCTATCGACAGAACGTCTAGCTGGGTTATATTGTATGTGACGGATGCTATCGTTCCCTCAGCAGCCTTGCCAACTGAATGGTCATCGACTCGCTATTTTCGTCCATCCAATACGTTAGATGTATTAGTCAAAACTGCATTATTTAGTTTACCTAATTTGTATCATCATTATCTTAAAGAATCGACCCCGGTAATAGTTGATGTTCTCAGTGGAATTAAGTTACCCATTCACTTGTACAGCCCGTCAAATACCGGCATTGGTGACAATAAAATCATCACGCTAGATTTTTCAGAACTAACTCGTACACTTGAACAACCACAACCCGGTATCACCTTTGCTTTTATTAATGCTAGCCAGCTCGATACATTAACTCAAAATATAGCAATAATGAGCGAGTCAAGTACGTCACAGAATTGGCTGATTATGACACCTAACCTCTCTAATAAAGGGGTTAACGGTATGGTGTGGAGTAATAAAACATTGAGTCAACAAGTCATGATCGATGAGGATATTGTACCGAGTATTTTTGCGCAGTTGGGTTGTGATGTAAATCCAACCATTTATTCAACCGGTCAAAACATTTTCGGTCAAGCGCGAGATTGGCAGGTCACAACCGAAAATGACTCAGTCATCTTATTGAATGGCAATTATGTAGCTAAAATTAAGAGTAATGGCTTAACTGAAATTCAGTCTAAAGCGTCTGGGAACCAGTTAAATCAACAACTTAACACAGATATGTTCAACCGAGCAATCAAGCATATCAGTCAGTTTTCTCAGATTAAGTGAAGGCACTCGCGCAGTTTATTGATGTGAAATAACTGCGTGTTCTTTGCCTGTGATGATAATTGCGCAAGGGCTGTTCCATTATCAGCCTGAGCGGCGAGATCGAACAGCCAATATCCTGCTCGTAATTGTGCGTTGATCGCACATTGCATATCAGATTGATTATCCCCAATCAAAATACTTTGTGACAAATCGTAGCCGTAATCTTCAGCAGCACGTAGCAACATACCTGAGTTGGGTTTACGACACGTACACTCTTGCGTAAAACAGCTATTGCCTGCAGTTGGATGATGCGGACAGTAATAGGTGTCGGTAATAATCACACCTCGCTCAAGCAGTTGCGCGCACATCCATTGATTCAGCTGCTCAAAATCATCCTGAGTATACATACCACGGGCAATCCCAGACTGATTGGTGACAACAATCACCTCATACCCTAACGATTGCACGTACAACATTAACTCAATCACTCCATCCATGAACTCAAAATCGTCAATATTATGTACATATCCATGATTAACGTTAATCACTCCATCACGGTCAAAAAAAGCTGCTTTTTTGCGGGTCATGGTTATTCCTGCTCTGCTGTTAATTGATAGACGAATATTTTAAAATCGATTGTCACAGCACTCGGATCGTCGATGCACAAGGCTCGTTTTATTGCATTAGCACTATGAGCATAAGGAGTCATCGTAAACAGTTGGCTTTTTTGGATTGAGGTTAAGGTCAAAGTGAATGCGACATCAAGCTCTCTAACGAGTGCAATATCTGGTAAGGCTTGTGGTGCATGTGGCGTCACCGTGTCATAGAGATGCGCTTTGAATTCTTGTAAGTGTGACTGATTAGGCACCACTTGATACCATAGACCACCGGTATTCAGAACGCGTAATGCCTCGGCGCTATCTATCGGGGCAAATATTTGTAACAAGACATCGATTTGATTACTTTGCAAAGGTAAATGAAATGAAGACGCAACAACATATTGATGCTGAGTTAAGTGATGTTGTTGTGCTTGTTTGGCTGCTCGGATAACTGCATTTTTCGCGATATCATTGCCTTGATACACGATTTGCGGATCATCTAGTAGCGCACTGAGTTGTCGCAAATAATACCCCTCACCACAACCCGCGTCATAAATTGAGCGCACGGTATTATCGCCACGATGGGTGCGAATATCTGCGCCAATCGCTTGAATTAATGGATCATAAAAGCCGGCATTTAAAAATGCTTCGCGTGCTTGTACCATCGCTTTATCATCGCCAGGTTGAAGCGACTTTTTAAATTGCACCGGTAATAAATTGACATAACCTTGTTTGGCAACATCAAAACTATGACCATTGTCACAACGCCAAGGCTGATTGGTTTGCACTGATAAAGGAAAAGCACACAATGGACATTGCCACATAAAAACTACCGAATCGTCAACAAAACAAAATTTTACCAAACTATTGATGCTTTCGCTATGCCAGTCATTTGCATACCTACGTATATATATTGATACCTATCTATCTGGAGCACTTACTAAGCTATTAATTATCCAGAATTTATTCAAAATAGACATGCAACGTTTACGGATCGCCTTAATTGATGAAGAAGCAATTTCTCGAGATACTCTGCGAAGTCATTTGTTGTTTTTCCATCAATTAGAAATTTGTAGTTTTTCTAGCCCTCAGTCGTTTAAACAAGCTTGTTTTAGACAGGACTTTGATATCGTCTTATGTAATCAAGAATTACGTGGAGGACGTTCAGGTACGCAATGGTGTGAAGAGTTGATCATGAATAAATTGATCAAACCATCCACCGGTTTAGCAGTCATTACCGGTGACTCGAGTGCCGCGGTGATCAGTCAAATTATCGATGCTAATCCCGATATCATTTTTCTAAAACCCTACACATTGAACATTCTTAAACGCCATTTTGATGAATATTTTGCGTTTAGACAGATCCTCAGCCCATACTTGAACGATTTGGATAATGACCGTTTGGCACCCGTAATTCATGGTTTGCTGGCCATCGCAGAAACACATCCTCAACATTTACAATCGACATATCGCTTACTTGGACAGCTATATTTACAAAGCCAGCAGTATTTAGCGGCATTTCACATTTATGAATTAGCCATTGCTAGCTTTCCAAATGCACTATGGGCGAAATGGGGGATGATCAAGAGTCAGTTTTTAAATGGTGATTGGGATAATTGTGCTAGTTTGCTCAATACCCTTCTTCAAACCAAAGCAACCCGCGATAAAGCACTAGAATGGTTAGCTTGCGTCGCGTTTACACAGCATGATTATAGTGCTGCCTCTGAATATTTGTCGCGCATACTCACCTGCGATTTATCGCTGCAAGCCACCAAACTAAAATCACATTTATATTGTTTACAGTCGCAAATTGACCAAGCTGTTTCATTGTTAAATGACAAATGTAATGCTAATCACATGCTCAAAGATAAGTTCAAAGAACTGACCTTTGATTTGCTGCGATGTGTCATTAAAAAAATCCAGCATGAGCAAGATGATACAGCTAAATCGTTTCATATTTCACACGCAAAACGCTTACTCACGCGCGCCACTAAAAAAGATGTCGACCCGGTCAGCTTACAAAAACGTGATTGTATTTTGACATCAGTATGTTTACTCGAAGGCGATACCGAAAAAGTACAGCGTATACTTCAACGTGACTGGATGCAGAATTTTGACCGGGCCAGTGTAGAAACAATTCAGCACGCCATTAATGCTAATCAATTTATAGGGGAACATACTGCGGTGGAACGTTTGTTAACCTTGTCGAAAACCAAACTACACAAAGTAGAATCTCACGTTGAATGTGTTTTGTGCACAACACAACTTGAAAGCCAAGAAGCATTACTCGGTGATCAACCTACTCGAGCAGCACGATACAATAAAAAGGGCAGTCAACTGTATGCTAATAACCAGTTTGAACAGTCGATGTACTATTATTATAAAGCACATCAACTATACCCCAAGTCCCCCACCTTTGGATTGAACTTACTGACCTGCATGCACCATTGTCGTCAAGTACAATATAAGGAAGCATTAGCCCAACAGTTATTTGATACATTAAATGGTACTGGACTAAAATCATATCAAATCAAGCGGTTACGCGCTTTACAAGCCGCGTTTAGTGGCTTATTCAAACGCACGCACCCGCTTCGTCGATATCGTATCGATGTAGCCGTGCCATGAGGCGTAACCAATGACTGGCATAATTACAATAAAGCCAATGAACCCAGTAATAAAACCAATACCCACACCAGTAAATATAATACTAGCCCAAAGCAACATGGCTAATTTGTTTGTAAGTACTGCATTAATACTCGTTAACACCGCTGTCGCTAAATCCACTTGGCGTTCCATTAAAATCGGTTGGGTAAACGCCGTTATTAAAAACACCACGCCAGTAAACACAATACCAAAACCCGTCCCTACCGCTAAAAACGGCCATAAATTGGAAAGGTTAGGCTCTAAATAAGGGGGATAAAATGCATGGATTAATGCCGCTACCCGTAACCAAAATATCATTAAAATGACTAGCAATAAGCCAAAACCCCATTCATTGACGGCATTACGGCTCATTGCTTTGAGCGAGTGGCTTAGTTTTGGCGGATGCTGTTTTTCTAAAGACCAAGACACATCATATAAACCCGCGGCTAAAAATGGTCCTAATAACATAAAACAAATCAATGCCGGCAGGATGACCATATACCACCCCATCAGTGCAACCAGTGCACTTATTGCCCATGGGACCAATACAAATAACATACCGTAAAAAAGTGTAATGCCGGGTGCGCGTTGTGCGTCTTGTATACCTAGGATTAACCATTTGAATGGGTCAATAATATCCAGCTCACGACAAGGAATAACTCGTGAAATTGAACTGTCCGTAATGGCGTTTTCTGGTGGGTGCTCAAACTCTTTAGACATGGTGCTTCCTTATTGTTGTTACACAAATGGACCAAATAATGAATGCGACACAACTAGTTTTAACTAAGCATGGGATAAAATACAACAGGTTGATTAAAATAGTTCGCAAGTTTATGGGTTAAATCCGCAAATAACATGACCTCATGACAATCGGGAAATTGATAACAATTAGCGATGAAACGATGACAATTGTTGTTAAATACATCATAGTTCAGATATTCAAATATTCTAGCTTGTGCAAAATCAGCCGCCGTGACCGAACTGAGCACCTGTCCATGTTGATCAGCCATTACATAGATTTGTTCACCAGAGCGATCATGAATAAATCGTTCTGGTGAGACAGTGCGCACTAATCCACTGCCGGATAACTCAATAATACCGCCATTAACCCATAATCCAGTATGCGTTAACGCACCAAAAATACCACAACACACTACAGAACCATTTACCGGTATCACCACTTCCTTCGAGCGATATAGGATCTCTGCCATGACATTTATTTCCTGTACGACTATAAACTAGTGAATAAACCTGATGAAACACTTCAACAGAATCAATACATAATGTATGCTACTGATAAGTAGACCTTTAAAACCTAATTTAAGTTCATCACTATGTATCATATCGGTAAATCTGCAAAACTTGACAATGTCTGCTATGACATCCGAGGTCCTATTCATGCTAAAGCGCGAGCAATGGAAGAAGAGGGTCACCGTATTTTAAAACTCAATATTGGCAACCCTGCCCCATTTGGTTTTGAAGCTCCTGATGATATTTTAAAAGACGTCATTTATAACTTACCTTCTGCACAAGGTTATTCTGAAGCAACCGGTATTTACGCTGCTAAAGTTGCAGTGATGCAGTATTACCAACAAAAACATATTCGCAATATGACCACCCAAGATATTTTTATTGGTAATGGCGTTAGCGAAATGATCATGATGGCTATGCAAGCATTACTCAATCAAGGTGACGAGGTGTTATTGCCTGCACCTGATTATCCGTTATGGACTGCGGCAGTCAGCTTGTCTTCAGGGACTCCTGTGCATTATGTCTGTGATGAGCAAGCCGGATGGTTTCCGGATATTGATGATATCAAACAAAAGATCACCTCTAAAACTAAAGCAATTGTACTTATCAATCCCAATAACCCAACCGGTGCGGTGTATTCCAAAGAGCTGTTACTTGATATTGTCGCCATTGCGCGAGAACATAATCTGGTTATCTACAGTGATGAGATCTACGATAAAATTTTATATGATGAAGCCCAACATACCTGTATTGCCTCATTAGCTGATGATGTCTTTATGGTGACGATGTCTGGTTTATCCAAAAATTATCGCGTAGCAGGGTTTCGCGCTGGCTGGTTGTTAGTGTCAGGCAACAAACGGGTCGCGCAAGATTATATCGATGCCCTCAATATGCTTTCCTCTATGCGTATGTGTGCCAATGTCCCGTGTCAGCACGCCATCCAAACCGCATTAGGTGGATATCAGAGCATTAATGATTTAGTGCATGACCGTGGCCGCTTAAAGCTGCAACGTGATGCCGCAACGACTGCCCTCAATGCTATTGACGGTATCTCATGTGTTCAGCCAAAAGGCGCGTTATATTGTTTTGCTAAAGTCGATGCCCAAAAATTTAATATTCATAATGATGAACAAATGATTTTTGATTTATTGCAAAGTGAAAAGATTTTACTCGTCCATGGGCGAGCATTTAACCTGACCCAAGGCTGTTATTTTAGACTGGTATTTTTGCCTCATGCAGACGTATTAACGCCTGCGATTGCCCGTATTGGTCAGTTTTTTAACCATTATCAACAAAGCTAATATGATGATCCAAAAAAGCTCATTCTTAGCCTGGCTACTGAGGATGCCGTTAATTAAACGCTGGGCATTAATGCATACGGTGAAACCTGAAAATGTTGCCGAGCATTCTCATCAAGTCGCCGTGATCGCACACTTATTAGCGGTGATCCGCAATACGCATTTTGCTGGTACACTCAATCCTGAAAAGGCCGCAACTATTGCGCTATACCATGAAGTTAGTGAAACCAAATTACAAGATATTAATCATGTGACCAAATATCACAACCCCGCATTGACCAAAGAATTCAAAAAACTTGAAGAACTGGCAGAAATTGAATGTCTGCATACTTTACCTTCGGCTTTGCAATCCATATTTGGACAATTGTTAGTGCAAAATCAAGTCGATCCTGAATACAAAAAAATCGTCAAGGCCGCCGATCTACTTTCAGCTTATTTAAAAGCCTGTGACGAACTCAGGTTTGGTAATCATGAATTTAGCCCAGTAAAAGCACGTTTAGAAGGCATGCTGCAGCATTTTTCTGAAGATATGCCCGAAGTTCAGTATTTTCGTGATTGTTTCGAAGAAAACTGTTCTGTCGGAGTTGATGAATTGGCAAAACATCCAATTTAACTCTAATTACTATTATATAAAGGCAATGGAATAACCTAACATATGGAACTATATAGTAAATATCATCACTTAATCGAGCAAACAACACGTACAGGTTTATTTGAATATGAATATGCCTCCCAAACCATGGTTTGGAGTGATTATGTCTATACTATATTTAATTGTGACACTAATTATCAGCCAATAACAGAAAGTCATAGTGGTTTCTTTATACCTAACAGTCTAGAAAAACTAATTAGATCTATTCGTTTTCTAGAACACCAGCAACGATCTTTTAGCGGTATTTTTGATATACAAAACACACTAGGTCAAGTCAGAACATTAACCATTTCGATGGATGCTGAATTTTCCGGACAAACAATCATTCGCCGTTTTGGTACTATCCGCGACATTACGCAGCAACATAAAAAAACGATTGAAGATGCATTTTTTCGTGATCGGGTCGATTTAGCGCTGCAAGCCTCAGCAACGGGTACTTGGGATTATCATGTTACCAATGATCATCTGTATTGGGATGAATCGATGCAAGCTATTTTTGAGCTGCCATCGCACTTTTCAATGAATCAATTTAATGATTGGACTCAGTTAATTCATGATGAAGATCGCTACAACTTTATTGAAAAATTCAACACCGGTGCTAAAGGGTTAGCTGAAAACAACACCATACATGTTACTTGCCGCACAATATTACCGCACGGTCGGATTGCTTTTGTTCGCATTCATGCTCAATTTTATTATGATGACGATAACCAAAACATTCGTATATTAGGTACTTGTGTTGACACGACTGAATCAGAAATAACACAAAGAGAAATCATTAACCAAGCATGCATTTCTCAAAAAAACATGCTTAAAGCACAAGAGTTAACTGCTGCACGTACTCGTTTTTTGGCTAATATGAGTCATGAAATACGTACACCTATGAATGCGATTATGGGTGCGTTACAGATTTTGAACACGTATGATTTAGATCAGGACTCATTAAGCCTAACCGAGATGGCGTTAGATTCTTCAAAAGATTTATTAAATATCATTAATGATATTTTAGATTTATCCAAAATTGATGCCTTGCAAATGACGATTGAAAACATCCCTCTGCATATTAATGAATTAGTGACCTCTGCGTTCAATAAATTCAAGATGGCATTAGATAAAGAAATAGATCTTCAACTATCAATCAGTCAAGAGCTAAACCCATATCGAACTGGAGATCCAATCCGACTCACCCAAATCATTAATAATTTGCTTTCAAATGCCCTCAAATTTACGCATCAAGGCACCGTAAAAGTCATACTATCAGGCAATGAGAAAAGTATTAAATTGGTTGTCTGTGACACAGGCATAGGCGTCCCTAAAGATAAATTACAATGTATTTTTGAACCCTTTAAACAAGCTGATAACTCCACAACTCGCAGTTATGGTGGTACAGGATTAGGCTTAGCAATTTGTTCCAGCTTAACTGAATTGATGCATGGTTCGTTGCGCGTATTCAGTGAAGAAGGTGTAGGCACTGAGTTTATCTTTCAAGTGCCGTTGCCCGTTACGGCTATGACAGTTGACAGGAAGGTTCGGTCGGAGAATATACAAGCACCCGACTTAAGTCATATGACCATACTCATTGCAGAAGACAACTCATCCAATCAAGTGATAATTCAACAAGTATTAAATCGAACAGGCGCCAACATTTATATGTATGATGACGGCGAACAAGCGCTTACTGCGTTTTGTGAACTCGAACACGTCGATTTACTCATCCTTGATATCAATATGCCAGTCATCAATGGCATCGAAATGTGTCAAGCCGTTCGAGAAGTTAATACTACAGTCCCAATTTTAGCGTTAACTGCCGATGTTACTTTACAAGATAAATCGGTATTAACCCATTATGGTTTTAGTGATATCGTCACTAAACCATTGCAATTAGATCGACTTTATCAACTTATTCATGCTTATTGTAGCGCAGAGCAAGCCTGAAAATAGTCTAGGGATATCTTTTTTATATTTACAAGGAACAACAGTCACTATGTCACATTTGATTTGGGATCAACGCCACCAACCGCGCACAGATACTCGCGATGGAGACCACCGCAGTGCTGCTCAGCGAGATAAAGCTAGAGTTATGCACTCCGCCGCTTTTCGTCGCCTCCAAGCTAAAACTCAAATCCATGGAATTGGCTTAAGTGACTTTTTTAGAACCCGACTCACCCACTCTCTTGAAGCTGCGCAAATTGGCGCGGGTATTACAGAGCAATTACGCCAAAAATATCCTGAACAAGCAAAATTATTAGGGTTGGATGGTCAATTGATTGAAACCATTTGTTTAGCTCATGATATTGGCCATCCTCCTTTTGGACATGGCGGCGAAATTGCGCTCAATTATATGATGCGTGACTATGGAGGATTTGAAGGCAACGCTCAGACATTTAGGATTGTGTCAAAATTAGAGCCATACACCATTAACAATGGCATGAACCTTAGTCGACGTACCTTATTAGGCTTGGTCAAATACCCTAACTATATAGACACCCTTGCTGCTCCTTATCCAGAATGTAAAGCGCGTTCAACTCGTGAGATAACTGCCAATGCGTATATCCCACCGAAAGGGTTATATGAATGCGATAAAGCCGTATTTGACTGGTTATTATCCGGAATCGATGAGCAAGACCGCACTCTTTTAATGACTATTGAAGAGCGTGAAGGTAAACATGCCAAAACTTGCTATAAAAGTTTTGATTGTTCAGTCATGGAATTAGCCGATGATATTGCATATGGCATACATGATTTAGAAGATGCTATTGTTATGAATAAAGTAACCTTTAATTCCTTTGAACAAGAAGTGGTAAAGCCAATTCAAGAAAATGACGGACGCTTGGCACAACGGATTCATACGTATGCGCTAGAACTCTTTAGTCCTGAAAGTTATCGCCGTAAAAATGCGATTGGAGCATTAGTTAATAATTTCATCACCGCTATTAATATCCACAAGCAGCAATTGTTTAAAACCTCTTTAATTGATTATCAAGCACAACTCCCTAAAGTCGAAGAAGCGTGTTTGCAGTACTTTAAAAATTATGTGCGTAAACATGTGATAAATCATACTGAAGTGCAAATCATGGAATATAAAGGCCAACAAATCGTAATGGAATTATTCCAAGCATTTAACTCAGACCCACAACGCTTACTACCAAGTAATACTCTACAGCGTTGGCATAGTGCAGCAAAGATTGGGCTAGGCGAACGCGTCATAGCTGACTACATTGCCGGTATGACCGATGAGTTTGCCAGTAGAATGCATCAAGGCTTGTTTAGTCCAAATCGCCAAGATATCTAATACGCGTAGGAAATGGCCCCGGCGCAAAAGCAATTATTTTGGTCATACTATAAAAAAAAGATTGACTGTTTATTTATACAGTACTATATTTATAACCACTGTATAAATAAACAAGGCTTTGCCAATGTTAGCCAATCAATCATTACATCAAATCTACTCAATTAACACATTACAATATGGTGCATCTCAAGATGCAGTTACACATCAGCGTGCTAAATGGCAGTATTTATTGAGTGATTCGATTAAGTTTGCGAGTGATATGTCTAGCGGTATTCGTATTCAAAAACCCATTCAAGAACTCGTATTTCCTTGGTTAATGAAAATTATCAGTAGTGGGGAGTGTCAGAGTGTGTATATAGAAAATCATCAGTTTAGTCTTGTTCAGACCACACTAATTCAACAAGCTGCACAACAATATCAAGTCAATGTAACAGTTTTAGATGTAATTAAAGACACAGATAATGTTATTGTTGGACCTTGGTAGTGCTTGCTTACCGAACGAGAACTCACCTATCCAATATCATCGCTGCTATGGGTTTATGGGTATTTCTTGCCATGTGTTGTGGCTTAATTGGCTAATTGTACGTTGATGGGTTTCACCAAGATAAAGATAGTCAACACGCAAAGGTTGTAACAGCAACACACAAAATGTTTCTGGAATAAGACTCTTAGCAACTAACCCATCAACATCCGTTTTATCTAAGTACCAATAAAACTGTTCCCTAGCGGAAACAGACAAATTATGCCACACCTGTTTTCTTAACGGAGCATCGAGAGACTCACTCGTCACAATGAGCACCTCTCCATTCACACGATATTGCTCTCGCGTTTTTTCGAAATACCAACAAAGTTCGACCTGAGGATGTTGTTGTAACCCTATATATTTATCCGAACGAGTATCAGTAATCATAATAATCTGATCAGTATTATGCACAAACCCTCGAAAGACTACCGTTCGATTTTGTACACGTCCGTCTTCACCAAGAGAAGCTAATTGCACAAAACGTGCATGCGGTTTGCTGCGACCAAGATGCAACGAACGAGCTAAGCGCTGTCGCCAGCTACTTAATAAAGACGCCATATCAGACTTGGGCATTTTTACGTGGTACTGTATTAAACAACCGATAAAAATTATCCGTTGTTTGTTGAGCCAATTCAGCTACAGACATTCCACGCAACTGGGCAATAAATTCACCGACTTCAACTACATATCCAGGTTGATTTGGCTTACCGCGATATGGAATGGGTGCTAACCAAGGTGAATCTGTTTCAATTAATAGCCTATCGATGGGGATCATTTTTGCGACTTCTTGCAGTTCTTTTGCCGATTTAAAGGTCACAATACCTGATAATGAAATGTACAAACCTAAATCTATCGCTTGTTGCGCCATTTCTAATGACTCAGTAAAGCAATGAAGGACACCTGTTGTATGTTCATTCATATATGTTTGGTAAAGTTCAATCGTGTCTTCACGTGCGTTACGAGTGTGAATAATAAGTGGTTTACGAACTTCAGAAGCCACCTTAATATGATCAATAAAACTTTGTTGCTGAACGGCTTTGGTATCCGTCGAGTGATAATAATCTAAACCCGTCTCCCCTACTGCGACAACCTGCTCACGCTGAGCATAATCGAGTAAGGTGGCATAATCAGTCATGTCTTCTTCATAACAAGGGTGAACACCACAAGACACAGATACATTTGCAAAATCCTTAACTGTATCTAACATACTGTCAAACTCTTTAACGCTAACAGCAACACATAACATATGCTCGACACCGCGTTGATGGGCATAAGCTACGGCTTGGGCTAATTCTTCGGGATTTTTATCTAATTTGTCTAAATGACAATGTGAATCTACAAACATGGTTAACTCATTACTTTATCGATGACATGGGAAAGGACTAAACGTTTATTAATGCCCTGATGATGGACACGTTGCATTTCAGTACGCACAAATTCAGATACATCTAAATAATGTAAGCGCGAAGCGTCATCAGGAGCATTCAGGCATTTGCTTTGCAGCATAAGTTGTAACCAACCTAAACACTGATATGCCTGTTGGTGCCATTTTTGGGCAAAAGATACACTGTGCATCTGTCCTTTTTTAATCGCACCTAGATCTTGTTTAAAGCTCAAATAATTGGTTTCAGGGGTCTCCAACAGCGCCGTAGCGATACTCAATGGTGCATATTGATAGGCACGCATCATGTCCTCGGCAACCGTTTGTTGATGAGTCTCGTGTAACCACGAAGTGATCTCAGCAGCGCTGGGCGCAGTAACACTATTTTTTTCACAGCGACTAAGTATCGTGGGTAATAATCGTTGAATATCACTCACCGTTAATAATAAATAGGTATTATCAGTGGGCTCTTCAAGTGTTTTTAACAATGCATTAGCCGCCGCTTCTGTCATCGTATCAGCGTGTTCAATAATCAATACTTTGCGTTGACTTAATTGGGCGTGATCTTGTAACTTAACTAAGGCTTCACGTATTTCATTGACAGATATTTGTTTATCACTGGCAATCACATAGCGATCAGGATGCGTATGTGCGTTGTTTAACAAACAGCTTTGGCATTGGCCGCATGCCGTTAAGTTGAATGGTGCATGACATAATAAATCGTTCGCTAAGGTATGTACAAATTCATGCTTCCCCATACCCGGCTTGGCGTTAATTAGTAATGCATGATGCAACGATTGTGCAGCTGCACTGCGCATCAATTTATGGTGTAATGCAATAAACCAAGGATACATAATTAACCTTTTACAAATGCTTGAACATGATTAATCACCGTAGCACGAACTTGCTCAATACTTTGACTCGCATCAACGAGTAAAGCACTGTCAGACTGGTCAACTAAGTTTAAATATGTTGCTCGTGCACGCTCAAAAAAAGCAATGCCTGATTGTTCAATACGATCAAGTTCACCACGAGAACGAGCCCGCTCAAGTCCGACTTGCGGATCAATATCTAAATAGATGGTCAAATCAGCAGTAAACCCGTCCAACGTTAAATCACGAATCGCCATTAAATGTGCTTGGTTAACCTGACGGCCGCCGCCTTGATAAGCCAAAGAGGACCAGTCATGACGATCACCCACAACCCAATTGCCTATTGCTAAACTTGGCTTAATTCGATTTTCAACTAACTGAGAGCGCGCCGCATACATGAGCAACAACTCAGTTTGCTCAGTGACTTGTTCGTCTTGCCAATCATGTTTAACACAATCTCTAATGGCTTCAGCCATCGGTGTACCACCTGGCTCACGGGTCAACACAAAGGGGATATCATGAGCATGTAAGACATCACTAATGGCAGAAATAACGGTACTTTTGCCAGCACCTTCTAGACCTTCAACTACAATAAATTTTCCAGGGATACTCATCAAGACGTGCTCTTATTATTTTGCGGAACGGTTTAACTGATATTGTCTCACAGCTTGATTGTGTTGTTGCAAAGTTTCTGAAAAATAATGCTCACCATTACCTTTTGCCACAAAATATAAATCCTCAGTGATCTTAGGGCTCAATACCGATGCGAGTGCAGCTTTGGATGCACCAGCAATGGGTGTCGGTGGTAGCCCTTTTATGACATAGGTATTAAAAGGCGTTTTAGCACGTAAATTTTGTCGGGTAATATCGCCATTAAAGTCAGGTCCCTCGCCATAAATTACCGTTGGATCGGTTTGTAAACGCATACGGCGAGCGAGCCGATTCAAAAAGACACCCGCGATATGTTCGCGCTCATGCGCCACACCTGTTTCTTTTTCAATGATAGAGGCCAAAGTAAGCCATTCATGTTCAGAGTGTATCCCAGGTGGTAACGAATTGTCTTTGAGTAATGTTGCGAGAACTTCTTGTTGTGCGGCATAGGCGAGCGACAAAATATCACTTGCCTTACTTAAATGATGATATTGATAAGTTTCGGGTAAAACATAACCCTCACGCCAAACATTACCTTGTGTATCGCTATACGTATAAGTATCCGAGTCAAAGCTAATATCTAACTCAATCGTATCGAGTTTTTCCATTTGCGCCAGCCATTGCCACAATGTCTGTCCTTCCACTAGGGTAATTTGATGTGTGGTGGTCGTTCCTTTATGGATATCATGCACAAATTGCAACAAGGTCATATCAGGTGATAATGTATACCAACCGGCTTTGATTTGGGTAAATTGCGGGTTCGTTTTTAACCAGATCTTACGCAACAGGTCGGTCTGTGATAGATAACCTGCAGCCGTTAATTGATCAAACACTTGATACAGATTCGTACCTGGTGACACGGGAAAATAGACCGGTTTGTCTTCTGGTAAGCTCAGCACTTTGGTATGTTGTTGATTGACGCCCCAAGCACAGAGTAATGCAAACACCAGCAATATCGCGGAAAGGACTGCAATAATAGTCACCCTTTGGGTAATGTGAGAACTCATGAAATAAAATACATAACGGCGGGATCGACTCGCTGTAATTGGTATGTGATTAATGACTGTAAGGCTTGACATTGATCATTAGAAAACCGAATGGCAGGTTCATCAAATAATCGTTGCGTTATGACAGACTGATTGTTTTTTCTGTTTATAGGAAGTAATAACTCGCCGACTGGCATCATGCCACGAACCGCATTACACACAAACACCGAATCAGCAGACACGAGTTCATGTATACCAAACTCACCAATCACACAATCAATACCATATTCAGAAAACAGGCCTAACAAAAATTGTCGAAACACACCGTTTACACCACAGCGTGAAAGCTCTGGCGTGAACCATTTACCATCTTTGTACCAAAATAAATTTGCGCTGCTGGTTTCGATGAGATGCTGATGAATATCCAAACACAGCAGATCATCTAAGCCTAATTCATCCGCTTGGCGCTTAAACAATACCTGCTCTAAACGGTTAAGGTGTTTGATCCCTGCTAATAACGGTTGTTCAGCTAAAAATCCCTGTGCAACAGAGATTCGTAAGCTAGACGGATTGGTAGGCAACAGACCTGTGGAAATTAACGCGATAGGATGTTGAGCCATCATTTGGGAATAGCCTCGACCACCCTCACCTCTAGATATCAGGACCTTAATGACTGATTCAGATTGGCATAACAACGCTGAGGCTTCAAGCTGTTCAACTAATTCATCCCAGTTATCAATACTAAAGCCTAAACGCCGTGCATCCGATTTGAGTCGCTGTATATGTAAATCAAGCAACTGTATCGAGTGGTTAGCACATCGCATCGTCGCAAAAAAACCATCGCCATAATTAAAGGCTCGATCATTAATGCTGACACTAGTCTGTTTTATTGATGATAAAATAGTTAATTTCATAGCGCTACATTAGACAAAAATGCGTTAATTTTCAACTGTTCTTATATATTCTAAGGATCCTGAACAGTACATTTACTTTAGACATAAAAAAACGCAGGCAAAACCTGCGTTTAATAGATTGATTGGATATTTTTTAATCAAGGCGTTTAAACAACAACGACCCATTGGTTCCACCAAAACCGAACGAATTACATAATGCATAGGCATGTGCAAACGATTGTGGTTTATGTGGTACTAAATTCAAATCACAATCAGCACTTGGGTTATCTAAATTGATCGTCGGTGGTGCTAATTTGTCGCGTAACGCTAGGATAGTGAAAATCGCTTCAACTGAGCCTGCGGCTCCTAACAAATGCCCCGTCATCGATTTCGTCGAACTGATTAACACATCATATGCAGATTCTTTGAAAATCGATTTTACGGCTGCTATTTCAGCTTTGTCGCCAGCTGGAGTAGACGTGCCATGGGCGTTGATGTAACCAATTTCAGTTACGTTGATACCGGCATCGTTAATTGCATTTTGCATTGCAGCTGCAGCACCTTCACCTGTCTCAGGTGGCGATGTCATGTGATACGCATCACCTGACATACCAAAACCAACTAATTCACCATAGATATGCGCGCCACGCGCTTTAGCATGCTCGTACTCTTCCAGCATTACCACACCAGCACCTTCACCCATCACAAAACCGTCGCGAGCGTCATCCCAAGGACGAGAAGCTTGTTGAGGATTATCGTTGTTAGTCGATAATGCACGAGCTGATCCAAAGCCGGCCATCGCTAATGGAGTAATCGTTGATTCGGCACCACCAGCAACCATCGCATCAGCATCGCCATACGCAATTGTACGAGCAGCAATACCAATGTTATGAACTCCGGTAGTACAAGCAGTTACAACATTTAAATTTGGACCTTTAAGGCCGCGCATGATAGATAAAAATCCAGAGACCATATTGGTGATGGTAGAAGGAACAAAAAATGGCGACACACGACGAGGACCACTTTTTAATAATTTGATATGGTTTTCTTCGATCAGTGGCAAGCCGCCAATACCGGAACCAATAGCGACACCTACACGAGGTGCAGTTTGTTCATTAACAGGATAATTAGCATCGTCGAGCGCTTGAATACCCGCTGCGATACCAAGCTGAATAAACCGATCCATTTTTTTAGTTTCTTTTTTCTCGATGTATTCAGTAGGATCAAAATCAGTGGCTTCGCCAGCGAAACGCGTACTATAGTCCGTCGCATCAAAATGGGTAATCGGACCGATACCTGATTTTCCTGCCAAAATATTCTTCCAAGTGGTATCAACATCGTTGCCCACTGGAGTAATAAGACCTAAACCAGTGACTACTACTCTTCTTTTAGCCATGGAGTTCTCCGTATTTTTTCTATACAAATAAAAAACGGCCCGTAATGAGCCGTTTTTATATAAATCTATTAATTACGCGCCGTTGTTAGCATTGACATAGTCAATTGCAGACTGGACTGTAGTAATTTTTTCAGCTTCTTCATCTGGAATCTCAGTATCAAACTCGTCTTCTAGAGCCATTACTAACTCAACAGTATCCAAAGAATCCGCGCCTAAATCGTCAACAAATGATGCTTCTGATTTTACTTCTTCTTCTTTTACGCCAAGTTGTTCGATGATGATTTTCTTTACGCGTTCTTCGATGTTACTCATGTTGTATATTCCCTTGATTGACTTGGAAAAAATTTTCGCTAGTTTATTTTGCATTGCCACTATATGCAAGTGACAATTAAGTTTTACAATGTGGTCGAACCACGATTCGAATGAATATTAGACAAATTGAGCGTATTTCTCAAGGTTTGTCGGCAATTTTCATGTTTATTCGATTTATAAGCAATAGGCTATTGTTGATAAAATCAACAAGTTACCTACCCCATATACATGCCGCCATTGACATGAATCGTTTCGCCAGTGATATATGCAGCCACATCACTTGCTAAAAATGCAACCGTCCCCGCAATTTCTTCTGGATGACCTAAGCGGTTAGCTGGCACATCTTTAAAAATCGCTTCTTTTTGTTCATCACTGAGTACTTTAGTCATATCAGTATCAATAAAACCCGGTGACACAACATTCACAGTAATACCGCGAGAAGCGACTTCACGTGCCATTGATTTACTAAAACCAATCACACCGGCTTTGGCCGCTGCGTAGTTAGCTTGCCCTGGGTTACCTGTAGAGCCAACAACGGATCCGATATTGATGATACGACCATAACGCTTTTTCATCATACCGCGTAATACTGCTTTAGATAAGGCAAAAATTGACGTCAAGTTAGTGTTAATAATCGCATTCCACTCGTCATCTTTCATTCGCATCAATAAGTTATCACGAGTAATTCCCGCGTTATTGACGAGGATATCAACTGTACCATGTTGGGCAGTAATGTCACTGATGAGTGCAGCAATGGCCCCTTCTTCAGTCACATTCAAGACTTTACCTGTTCCGTTATCACCTAAATACTCACTAATCGCTGCAGCACCAGATTCACTGGTTGCCGTACCAATTACAAAGGTATTCTCGTTCACGAGGGCTAATGCACACGCTTTACCTATGCCGCGTGAAGCGCCGGTCACTAATATTATTTTTTTATCTGACATGATGTGTTCTCTTAATAGGTTGCTGCAATATTGCGTTTAATATGCAATGAGCTGTTCTGGCTGATTTACGCTATGCGTGGTTAGCCCTTTATCAATTCGTTTAATTAGTCCCGTTAATACTTTGCCTGGACCAATTTCTAAAACAGTATCTACACCATGCTGAGCAAACGATTCAACCGTTTTGGTCCACTGGACAGGACATGATAACTGACGCACTAACGCATTTTTAATTGCTGACGCATCTTGTTCAATAGCCACATCGACATTATTAATAAATGGTACTGTCGGCTCATTGAATGTGACCGTCGCTAATAACTGCCCTAGCGATTCAGCAGCAGGATCCATTAATGCACAATGCGAAGGAACGGAAACAGCTAAAGGTAATGCACGTTTTGCTCCAGCAGCCTTACACGCAGCAGCTGCCATTTCGGCTGCTTTTGCTGTACCAGCAATAACAACTTGGCCTGGCGAGTTAAAATTAACTGCCGCGACGACTTCGCCGCTATCGGTTTGCGCTTGAGCACATGCTGCAATAATCGCGACATCATCTAAGCCAATAATGGCATACATGGCACCTGCGCCTGGCTTTACAGCAGCTTGCATAAACTCACCACGCGCCTTAACTAATTTAACGCCGTCTTCAAGTGACAATACGCCACTACACACTAATGCTGAATATTCGCCTAAACTATGCCCAGCCATGATAGAAGGCGTAAACGGTGCTACGTCTTGTAATGCACGATAAATAGCAACACTGGCTGTTAATAACGCAGGCTGTGTGACATGTGTTTGATTCAGTTCTTCATTTGGATCATTGACCACCACATCCCACAGATCATAACCTAATGCCGCAGAAGCTTGTGTAAATGTTTCAGCCACAATTGGCGTAGATGCAGCTAATTCATTTAGCATGCCTTGAGATTGTGAGCCTTGGCCTGGAAAGACGCAGGCAATGGTTGATTGACTCATTCTAATATCCTTAAAAATTTAATAACGTGCTTTTAATAACCTGCTTTTAATAACGTACAAGGGCTGATGCCCACGCAAATCCGCCACCAAACGCTTCTAACAATAAATGTTGTCCACGTTGTATACGACCATCTTTAATTGCAGCATCTAAAGCGGTAGGCACGGTTGCGGCAGAAGTATTACCATGATGTTCAAGCGTCAACACAACTTGATCCAAAGACATATTCAACTTCTTCGCTGTCGCTTTGATAATTCGGTAATTAGCTTGATGCGGAACCAACCAATCTAATTGTGATTTATCCATATTATTGGCTGCAAGGGTTTCTTCCACCACTTCGCTTAATTTGGTTACGGCAACTTTAAATACTTCATTACCTTTCATGATGCCCCAATTATCATGCACTGAGGCCTCATCACCGCGTGTTGGATTGCCGACATATAATAAATCTGAATGTGAACCTGCTGCATGAATATGGGTAGATAAAATCCCTGGCTCTTCGCTGGCTTCAATGATGGTTGCACCTGCACCGTCACCAAATAAGATCACCATCGAGCGATCATTCGGATCAACCATGCGTGTCAGACAGTCAGTACCGATCACTAGGATGCGTTTTGCCATCCCTGATTTGATATATTGGTCTGCTACACTTAAGGCATAACAGTAGCCTGCACACGCAGCAGCAACATCAAATGCAGGAATGCCATCAATCTCTAAAATGCCTTGGATCTCACAGGCTGTAGAAGGAAAGGCATTTTTGCCTGACGTGGTTGCACATACAATCATATCGATAGTCGATTTATCTATTCCTGCATGCTCAATCGCGACTTTCGCCGCCTCAGCTCCCATCGTGCCGGCAGTTTCATCTGGACCGATAATATGACGCTGACGGATCCCTGTACGATCAGTGATCCACTCATCGGTCGTATCGACCATTTGTTCAAGGTCAGCATTAGTAAGTACGTTAGAAGGAAAATAACTTCCCGTACCAATAAATCGAGAATACATGATTGTTGATTACTCCAGCAGAATATCTTCTATTGTGGTTTTTATTTTTGTAGGGACTTGTTGCTCAACTTCATGGACAGCTTGCTCGATGGCATGGAAAACTGCATTGGCTGAGGCATTCCCATGGCTCTTTATTACAATACCCTGCAATCCTATCAAACTCGCACCATTATACTGGTCAGCTTTCATTTTTTTTAACAAGCGACGGAACAACGGTAACGCAATGATTGATAAAAGTTTATGCAGCCAAGATGACTGTGCAGTTCGCTGAATTTCATTCAATAAAAACTTGGCAATACCTTCACTTGTTTTGAGTGCAACGTTCCCAGTAAAGCCGTCTGTCACGATCACATCAGCTTTACCAGTAAATAAATCCGTCCCTTCAACATAACCAATATAATTCAGCGAAGGAGTATGACTAATCAGTGAATCCGCGACTTTTATTTGAGCATTGCCTTTATTGTTTTCTTCACCCACATTCAACAAAGCTATACGAGGATGCTTAATATCGGTTAAATGTTGCACTAAGACTGAGCCCATCACTGCATTTTGAAATAATGTTTCAGCATCATGGCTTACGTTTGCACCTAAATCTAGTAGCCAAACAGGCGTAGAATTTTGGGTTGGTAACGAAGTGATTAATGCAGGCCGAGTAATACCCGGTAAAGTACGCAATATATAAGAGGCTAAAGCAAATAATGCACCGGTATTCCCGGCACTGACACACGCATCTGCTCTGCCATCTTTAACTAATTCGATTGCGCGACGCATAGAGGCGTCTTTTTTGTGACGCAGCACAAATGAAGGCTTATCAGCCATTGTGATTTCGTCTTGGCAATGAAAAATAGTAATGCGCGAAGCAATATCTGATTTTAGCTCATGGGTATTTAATGCAATCTGTTGTGCATTACCACAGGCTATGATGTGTAAATTGGGGTGTGCTTGCAGCGCTTGAACCGCTCCAGCAAGAATGATTGGGGGGCCAATATCGCCCCCCATCGCATCTAACGCAATCGTTAGTGTAGGCATCATGAAATTGGCTTACGCGCCAATAACTTTTTTGCCCATGTAGAAACCGTCCGCAGTCACATGGTGACGACGGTGAGTTTCACCTGATGTAGAATCAACAGACAAAGTAGCGCCTGTTAACGCATCATGTGAACGACGCGTACCACGTTTAGCACGTGTTTTACGATTTTTTTGTACAGCCATAAATTACTCCTGGTCTCGCTTAAGTTCTTGTAAAACCGCAAATGGGTTTTGTCGCTCTTGCTCCGGTTCGAGTATACCGAACGTCATATCGTCTTTGGTTACTGTGCACGCATCCTCTGCATGGAGCGCAACAATAGGTAAAGCAATAATCAATTCATCCTCGAATAATTGCAGTAGACTCACTATTCCGTGTTCATCAACTTCAACCGGCTCATAAGCCTCTGGTAACTCCAGTTCGTCAATATCAGGCCCCTGCACGGGCGTGAAACAATAATCGACATGCACTGTTTGCTCTAGGAGCGAATTACACCGTTGACAGATAAGTTTCGCTGTCGTGTCTAGTGTTCCGTGAAACAAAGTAAGACTCTGCGCGTCTTTTTCAAACTTAGCCTCGACGTGAATCACATCGGCACAACTAACGACTGCTGCTTGCCACCTAGGCATATCCGAAGCATTAAAAACGCCAGAATACTCTGAACATTTATTAGCACTTTTGATAGGGTCAATGGTTTTTGGCAATTTTACTTTCTGCATAACGCGCGCATCTTATAGATATATCCTGTAATAGTCAATCAAATCGAGGTGATTTGCGTGACAAAAGCTTAATTATTGGCATTTGTGTCCGATACGCCTAATATAGACAAATCCAAGACTTTAATGCGCAGATAATTAAACTTTATGAAAAAAATCATTTTAGCATCTTCCTCACCTTATCGACGAGCATTATTACATCGTTTAGGCTTACCATTTGACTCAATCTCACCGAATATTGATGAAACGGCGCTTGAGAATGAAGGCCCAGCAGCGTTAGTGAGTCGTTTAGCCTATGAAAAAGCACACATCATTACACAAGATCATCCCAATGCTATTGTCATCGGGAGTGACCAAGTTGCGACCATTAATAATCAAATTCTAACCAAACCCGGTAATATCGAAACAGCCTACATGCAATTATCAACCTGTTCGGGTAATACTGTCACGTTTTATACTAGCTTGTGTGTACTTGATGGTACAACCGGAAACCAGCGCAAAGTGGTGGAGCCGTTTATCGTTGGTTTTAGAGAATTAAGCGAACAACAAATCATGCGGTATCTAGAAATTGAACAACCATTTGACTGTGCCGGTAGCTTCAAAAGTGAAGGTTTGGGTGTCACCTTATTTACGCATTTAAGTGGTCGCGACCCCAATTCATTAGTGGGCTTACCCCTGATTGAGTTAACCAGCATATTACAAAGCCTAGGTCTTGATCCCTTGGGTTAAAGTAATATAAACTTGTTACGCGTAACGGCTTAAACCCTTATAAATATGAATTAAGCGTGACACTCTAGATATGCTTCAATAATTCTAAAGGCGCTGAAATAATCGCTTTAGGTTCATGGTTGTGTAACAAGTGTGGCTGGTGCACGCCATAATCAACGCCAATTCTATCCATGCCTAAGGATTGTGCCATCTGCATATCATAAGTGGTGTCCCCCACCATCAAACATTGCTGAGGTGTTAACCCTTGGCGACGTAAAATATGCTCTAACATTTCTGGATGAGGTTTAGATTGTGCTTCATCAGCACAACAACTATCCGTAAAGAAATGACCCGTTTGCGTCGCTTCCCATGCACGAGTTAATCCGCGTCGAGCTTTTCCTGTTGCCACTGCTAAGGTGACGTGAGGATGTAATTGAGTAAACAATTCATGCGCACCAACAAATAAAGGACAAGGTGTCGTATCAATAGCCAAAAACGCATGTTTGTATGCTGTAACCATGCGCTCAATGATCACATTATCCGTTAATGCAAAAAGTTGTGCTATTGCCGGTGCCAAGCTGATACCAATAATATGCGCAACATCGTTATCGCTAGGTACAGGTAACTCACATTTTTTGGCTGCGATTTGCATACAGGCAATAATTTTGCCCGCTGAGTCCATTACCGTGCCATCCCAATCAAAAATGATACATTGATATTGAGTAAAAGGATTTGTAATTACACTGTTCATGCTTGACCTAACCGTTTAACAATATTTGTTAACTGAGCATCATAGGGTGCTTTAAATGTGACTTGCTCTTGTGTTTCTGGGTGAATAAATGACAAACTATGGGCATGCAAAAACAATCGTTTTAAACCTCGTTGTGCTAATTGAGCATTTCCCTCATCATCACAATATTTAGGATCACCACATATTGGAAAACCAGCATGTAGACAATGCACGCGTATTTGATGCGTTCGGCCTGTGATTGGTGATGCTTCAACTAACGTTGTATCACTAAACTGCTCGAGTATACGATACCGCGTTTCGCTAGGTTTCCCTTCTGGAGAAACATTAACAATGCGTTCACCAGATTTAAGTACATTCTTTTGTAACGCTGCCTTAACTTTAAAGCGATTATCTGGCCACTTACCCCATACTAAAGCATGGTAGCGCTTGGTCATTTTTTTCTCTCGTAATTGTTCGTGCAAATGGCGTAATGCCGAGCGCCGTTTAGCCACCAACAATATACCGGAGGTATCGCGGTCAATACGATGCACGAGTTCCAAGAATTTGGCGTCAGGACGTAACGCCCTTAAACCTTCGATCAGACCAAATGAAAGCCCACTACCGCCATGTACAGCAAGACCCGATGGTTTATTAATAACCATCACGCGTTCATCTTCATACAAGATGTAATCTTGCATCATGGCAACTTTGTCGAGTTTGACATTCACCGGCTCAGGCGAATCGCTCACCCTAATAGGTGGGATACGAAGTAAATCATGACCTTGGAGCTTATATTCAGGTTTAATGCGCTTTTTGTTCACGCGCACTTCCCCCTTGCGTAAGATCCGATAAATCATGCTTTTAGGGACACCTTTAAGATGCGTTTTTAAAAAATTATCAATCCTTTGCCCAGCTTGATCAGGTTCAATCTCGACAAATGTGACGTTTTGGAAGGTTTCTGTATTCATAGCCGCGCATTTTACCTGATTATTAACAGGTTGTGCGGTTTATTTCTTGCAGAAAATAAGGTTTCGGAGGATACTATATGGTAGTTGGATACCTGAATGCACAAAATCAGCTATCAACTGCGGATAAAATTGTAGATTTAATACCCAAATAACGTTGGGTTTGATGTAAAAACGCATCGCCTTTTTATCCGGATGAGCACAAATTACGTTTAGATTGCCCCTTACATGAAACATGTGAATGGATGTGAAACACGCTTCTTATTATAAAGCCACATTCATGAAGATACGATGACAGATAGCAGCGCGTAAATTTGTGCATAAATAAACATTGTGCAGACATAATAGAATAGAATTTTTACCACAGTGATAAGGCTCGAATCGTTGTTAATGACAACAGCTCTTAACCCTTTCCCCTTAGCCCTGTGATTACAATAAAACATGTTTAATCTAGTATATTGACGATACTCTTGCACCTTACAAGTGCCAGTACCGACTACACATATACGGATAATCCTACCTGCGCGTTTAGTGCAGTCCTTGTTTAAGCTCACTTCGAGCCCTTTCTTGCCTGTCCGCACCTTATATAAGAATGAATATAAAATGAAAAGAATGTTGATAAATGCAACTCAATCAGAAGAGTTGCGTGTCGCCCTTGTCGATGGTCAAAAATTATATGATCTAGATATCGAAAGCCCCGGTCATGAACAGAAAAAAGCAAACATATATAAAGGTACTATTACTCGTGTAGAACCAAGCTTAGAAGCTGCGTTTGTGGATTACGGTGCTGACCGTCATGGTTTTTTACCGCTTAAAGAAATTGCCCGTAATTATTTCCCTAATAACTACACCTTTGAAGGTCGTCCTAATATAAAAGACGCTATCAAAGAAGGCCAAGAAGTTATAATCCAAATAGATAAAGAAGAACGTGGTCAAAAAGGCGCTGCATTAACGACGTTTATCTCCCTTGCTGGTAGTTATTTAGTGCTCATGCCTAATAACCCTCGTGCAGGTGGTATATCTCGCCGCATCGAAGGGGAGGAACGAAGTGAATTGAAAGCCGCATTAGATCAGCTTGATCTTCCTAAAGGAATGGGCTTAATCGTTCGAACTGCTGGTGTTGGCAAATCTACAGAAGAATTATCATGGGATCTAAAAGTATTGTTAACCCATTGGGAAGCGATCTCGGAAGTTGCCAAAGACCGCCCTGCTCCGTTTTTAATTCATCAAGAGTCAAACGTTATTGTTCGTGCTATCCGTGATTATCTTCGTCGCGATGTAGGTGAAATCATCATTGACAAGCCGGTGATTTTTGAGCAAGCGCTACAACATATAGAATTAGTACGTCCTGACTTTGCTAGTCGCGTAAAACCTTACACAGGTGATGTACCGTTATTCAGTCATTACCAAATTGAAACCCAAATTGAATCGGCTTTCCAACGTGAAGTCCGTTTACCCTCTGGTGGTTCAATTGTTATCGACCCAACAGAAGCATTAACATCAATCGATATCAACTCTGCTCGCGCCACTAAGGGCAGCGATATTGAAGAGACGGCATTTAATACTAACCTTGAAGCCGCAGATGAAATTGCACGTCAATTACGTTTACGTGATTTAGGTGGTTTAGTGGTTATCGACTTTATTGATATGTCGATTAACAAGCACCAACGTGAAGTTGAAAATCGTATGAAAGATGCGGTAAGTGGAGATCGTGCTCGCATTCAACTTGGTCGTATTTCGCGTTTTGGTTTGTTAGAAATGTCTCGCCAACGTTTACGTCCATCATTAGGTGAGTCTGCGCATAACGTATGTCCTCGTTGCGCCGGTCACGGAACAATTCGTGGAACTGAATCGTTAGCTTTGTCTGTGTTACGCATCATTGAAGAAGAATGTATCAAAGACAACACAGGTCAAGTTGAAGCACAATTACCGGTTGATGTTGCTACTTATATCCTGAATGAAAAACGTCGTGCACTTCGGGCAATAGAAGATCGTAATAAGGTCGATGTATTAGTCTTACCTAATCCAAACTTATCTACGCCTAACTTCCAAATTTCACGTCGCCGTCCAGAAGATAAAGTATCTGAAATCAGCTACACGTTAGAATTAGCGGAATCAAATGAGCAAATTCAAGAAGCTGCTGCTGCGCTCCCAACTAAACGTGAAGAGCCAGCATTGAAAGGTATGATTGCCCCGAAAACAGCGCCCGCACCAACACCTACACCTACAACGGCTAAAGCAGCTGCGACAACAGGTATCATTGCAGGTTTTATTGCTTGGATCACTGCGCTATTTGCACCTAAGCCGGAAGAAAAACCTCAAGCGAAAGGTCGAGCTCGTAATAATAACCAACGTCGTCAAAGTCAAAACCGTAACCGTAACCGAAATCAACGCGGTCGTGGACAGCAAACTGAAGACAAAGACGCGACTGGTAATACAGCGACTGAAACTAAAGATAATCGCGGTACTAAAGACAACAAAGAAGGTCAAGAAGGACAGCGTCGTAATAACCGCAATCGTAAACGTACTGATAACGTAGAGACTAACGGAGCTGCTGCACCACGTCGCCAACCTCGCACTAAAACAAATGAGGTTGAAGCTGAAGATAATACGCCAGCCGTTCCTAAAGAACGTCGTAAACGTCGCGATACACGTAAAAATGTTCGCATTCAAGATGACGCAGCAGTAACAGCAGTCACAGATGTACCAGTTGAAAATCAAGCTGCTATTGAAGTTCAAGTTGAGACACCTGTAACGGCAACTCAAGAGACACAGTCTACTGCGTTAGCAAATGACAGCACTGACGACAACACAACAGCACAAGAGAAGAAGTCACGTTCACGTCGCTCTCCTCGTCATGCTCGTGCTGCGGGTCAAAAACGCAAGCAAGAAGAACAGGCATCTGCTGACGCTTCTGATAACGTCATTCAAACTCAGTTACCATTAGAGTCGATGAATGAATCTGATACAGAGCATGCTGAGGCTGTCACAAAAACAAGTGAAGTGCTTGAATTTGAAAGTAAGAAATCTATAATCGAATCTGACAACGCTGTTGAAACTTCTAACGAAGCAATTCAAGCGACATCAGAAGCGATTGAACAAGCGAAGGAAGACTTAGCTCCTAATGTTGCAGAGCCTGTTGTTGCAGCGCCAGTTGTTGAAACACCTGTAGCTGAAGCGCCGGTTGTTGAAACACCTGTAGCTGAAGCGCCGGTTGTTGTAGCGCCGGCTGTTCAAGCACCAGTGGTTGAGACTCCAGTAGTTGAAGCACCAGTGGTTGAAGCACTTGTAGCTGAAGCTCCTGTGGTAAAAGCAGCGCCAGTCGCTACTGCATTGCAGCCTAAAGCGCGTGCATCACATCCAACTGCATTGCCTAAAGTCATTGCACAAGAGATTGGTGAGATCAGCGTTACTTCTCGAGCAGATGATGCCCGTCCAGAGTACGTTAAGACAGCTAAGCGCGCTGATATGACAAGTGTGACATCGCGTGTGTCTGCACCGACTACGTTACCGGCGAGTGTTGAATAACTCGTTTGACTCACAGCGTTAATTTAGCGCTGTGAATTAGAAACAAAAAAGCACCTAATTAGGTGCTTTTTTTATGTCTATTCAATTTGATGACTCAACCGACTTTACCACATCAAATCATCAGGTATCTCATAATCGCCATACCATTCATCATCCTGCGCATCGGTTTGTTCTGTCTCAGGGACATCGTCAGCACGATAAACAATAGCTTCTGGATGACGCGTTGCAATCTTATCAGCCACAGGTACGGGTATTAACTCATAGCCATCATGTAATTTAGCAATGGCTAATCGGGCTTGAGTAATAAGTTGATGAGTTGCTTGGTCGACATATAAACGCTTGACCAGATTATCATCTGTAAAATTAACAACGATATCGCCTTTCACACGCGGTTGTTTGTTAGTATCAATCAACTGCCTTACTTGGGCGAGCACTTCTTTAGCTTCGCGCACAGCCGCTTGCTCTTTGGCTAATTCAGCATCTTTGGCCTGTTTAGCGGCCAATGCGGCTTGAGCATCCAGCTTTGCTTGGTCAACGACGACAACTTTCTGGGTCTGTGCTAATTTTTTAGCTTTATGCTTTTGTTGCTTGATTTTCTTAGCGGATTTTTTATCCGCTAAACCAGCCTTTAATAATTGATCTTGTAATGATGCCATTAGCTATAGTCTCTTATGCTTTCGGTTATTTCGCTGCAGCTTTTTTAGCGGCAGGTTTACGTTTAGCAGCAGGTTTCTTCGCAGCAGGTTTCTTACGTTTATCGTCAGTTACCCATTTACCATTTTGATACCATGCAGACCAACCGGATGCTTTGCCTTTCTCAGCTTCAGACATGACGTATTGTTCTTTCGTTTTACGACTATATCTTACGATAGTAGGTTGCCCATCAGGATCTGCTACCGGTGCATCAGCCAAATAGTAAAATTTTGGTGAAATACGGTCACGATATTCGAGTAACTCAGCGACTAAAGGCGCTCGAGTCTCTCTGGATTTAGGAAAATTATGTGCCGCCAAAAATATCCCTGCGGCACCATCACGTAACACAAAGTGTGCATCGGATTGCGTACAAGGTAGTTCTGGTAAAAATACCGGATCTTCTTTGGGTGGTGCAGCTTCGCCACTGCGTAACAATTTACGCGTGTTGGTACATTCTTCATTAGTACAACCAAAATACTTACCAAAGCGACCGTTTTTCAGTTCCATGTCACTCGCACATTTATCACACTCAATTAATGGGCCTTCATAGCCTTTTATTTTGAACGTACCCGTCTCAATTTCAGTTCCAGGACAGGTCGGCGTGTTACCACAGACATGTAATTTACGCGTCTCATCAATCAGATAACTATCCATGGCTGTATCACAGATTGGACAACGGTGTTTAGCGCGTAATAATTCAGTTTCAAAATCATCTTCATCGGCGACTTTTATCGCTTCATCACCAGGAGTAAGATTCATGGTTTGCGTGCAGCGTTCTTTGGGGGGTAAGTTATAACCGGTACACCCTAAAAACACCCCAGTAGATGCGGTACGAATATTCATATCACGACCACAGCCTTCTTTCGGGCAGGTCACATTGACTGGTACGGCTGAATTGAGGGCCATACCGCCCTCTTCAGGGTCTTTTTCAGCTTGCATGAGCTGAGTATAAAAATCACCATAAAAGTCGTTTAGCACGTCTTTCCAGCGTTTTTCGCCATGTGCGATATCATCCAAACGCTGTTCCATTTTAGCGGTGAAATCAAACGACATCAGATCAGAGAAATTATCAGTAAGGCGATCACATACGATCTCCCCCATTTTCTCCGCATAAAAACGCTTCATATCTAAACGCACATAACCACGATCTTGGATGGTAGAAATGATTGATGCGTACGTTGAAGGACGACCGATACCGCGTTTTTCTAATTCTTTAACCAAGGATGCTTCATTAAAACGAGCAACCGGTTTAGTAAAATGTTGTTTTGGATCTAACTGCTGTAACGCAAGTACGTCACCAGGCTTAAGATCAGGCAAGAGTAAATCATCATCCCCCTTACGTTTAACTTGAGGCTGAACACGCGTCCAACCATCAAATTTTAACACTCGTCCTTTGGCAGTTAACTCATACTCACCCGCTTTGACACGTAATGTCGTTGAATCATACTTAGCTGGTAACATCTGACACGCTAACGTTTGACGCCAAATCAGCTCATATAAACGCTGAGCATCACGTTCCATATCACCTAATGAGGCCGCAGTTAGCTTAACATTTGAAGGACGAATCGCTTCGTGAGCTTCTTGAGCGCCTTCTTTTGCACCATAACGAATTGGGTTTTCAGGTAGGTAGTTGCCACCAAATTGGGTTTCAATATAATTACGCGCAGCAGCTACTGCATCGTTACTTAAATTAGTTGAATCGGTACGCATATAGGTAATGTGGCCCGCTTCATACAAACGCTGAGCTAACATCATGGTCTTTTTCACGCCAAAGCCAAGGCGAGTTGACGCAGCTTGTTGCAATGTCGACGTAATAAAAGGCGCGCTTGGACGCGAAGAAGAAGGTTTAGATTCACGAGCGACAACAGAATACTGCACATCTTTTAAAGCATTTAACGCGGTGTCAGCTTGCGCTTTATTAACCGGCTTAAAGGCTTTATCACCATGTTTAGCCACCAACATGCGTAGGTCAACGGTGGTATTTTTAACGCTAGTTTGTTGCAAGTCAGCGTGAATATCCCAAAACTCTTCTGGCTGGAAAGCTTTAATTTCACGTTCACGTTCAACTACTAAACGAACGGCAACTGACTGTACACGCCCCGCAGATAAGCCACGAGCAACTTTTTTCCATAATAATGGCGATACCATGAAACCTACAACACGGTCGAGAAAGCGACGCGCTTGTTGGGCATTTACACGGTTGATGTTCAACTCACCAGGATTGGCAAACGCATCTTGAATTGCAGACTTGGTGATCTCGTTAAACACCACTCTCTGATAGGTTTTACCTTTAGTCCCCAATAGTTCTTGGAGGTGCCAAGCAATCGCTTCCCCTTCTCTATCCAAATCGGTTGCGAGATAGATAGTGTCGGCGTCTTTGGCTAGTTTTTTAAGTTCTGCGACAACTTTTTCTTTGCCTTGCAAAATTTGATAATGGGCTTGCCAGTCATGTTGAGGATCAATCCCCATGCGGTCTACAAGTTTGTCATATTCAAATTGACGTAAATATTCTGCTTTTTTCTTGTCTGTCCAGGTATTGAGCTCTTTTGCTGGTTTTTTAGGTGCAACATTACCTAACGCCTTAGTAGGAAGATCGCGAACATGCCCGACACTGGATTTCACAACAAAATCTTTGCCTAGATATTTATTTATTGTTTTCGCTTTGGCTGGCGACTCGACAATAACTAATGATTTTGCCATAGGGGAAGGTAATCCTTTGAAAATGTTTAAAAATTTATCACTTATACTAGTGTTCATTGACACTATATAGACGATGTAGCCCTTTTAAGATATATCTATAAACTGCATATAAAACAAGAAAATATTCATACTTACCCAAAAATTAAAGCGTAAGTGTTTAATTTATAAAGATTTTTTAATAAATAAGGTTTGCGCTACTCTGCAATCATAGTTCATAATATCGAGCTTAGGTTATGATTAGTACTGCAAAAGGCATAGCGAATATGCTCTGCACATTAATCTTAGCTATCATGAAAGTCAATTATCATCATAGTTTATATAGAAGGATAAGTTATGCAACATGTGGAAATGAATTTTGATGGGCTGGTCGGCCCTACTCACAATTATGCTGGTTTATCTTATGGTAATGTCGCCTCGGTTAATAATGCAAAAGGGGTGAGTCATCCCAAGCAAGCTGCGCTTCAAGGTTTAATTAAAATGAAAACCTTAGCGGGTTTAGGCATGCAGCAAGGTGTCCTTGCACCTCAAGCTCGTCCAGACTTATCCGTGTTACGTCGATTGGGTTTTACCGGTACAGATGCTCAAGTTCTGAACAAAGCAGCGAAATCTGATCCCGTTATCTTATCGGCATGTTATTCGGCGTCGTCTATGTGGACAGCCAATGCTGCGACTGTCTCCCCTAGTGCCGATAGTGCCGATGGTAAAATCCATTTCACCCCTGCTAACTTAACCAACAAATTTCATCGTTCAATTGAACCTGAAGTTACCGGTCGTATTTTGCGTGCTACCTTTAATGATCCTAAGTTATTCGTTCATCATCAGCATTTACCCGAAAATGATCATTTTGGGGATGAAGGTGCAGCTAATCACACGCGTTTTTGCAGTGCCTACGATCAATCGGGTGTCGAGTTTTTTGTATATGGCCGCCACGCATTTGATGCCAGTCAGCCTGCACCTAAAAAATTCCCAGCCAGACAGACCTTTGAAGCATCCCAAGCTGTGGCTCGTTTACATGGCCTGACAGAAGATAACACCGTATTTGCCTTACAAAACCCAGACGTCATTGACCAAGGCGTGTTTCATAATGATGTGATTAGTGTGGGTAACCAAAATGTCTTGTTTTATCATCAACAAGCATTTGCACAGACCGAATCTGTCTTGGATGAAATCCAACGTAAAATGGGCCATACCCAGATGCACTTCATTCAAGTACTCACGGAGCAAGTTAGTATTAATGATGCTGTTAAAAGTTATTTGTTTAATACACAGATCATTACATTACCTAATGGCGAAATGACGATTATTGCGCCAATGGAGTGTCAAGAAAATCCAGCTGTGTATCAATATCTCAATGATTTAGTGAAGCAATCCACTCCCATCAAACATGTCCAGTACATTGATGTAAAACAAAGCATGCAAAATGGTGGAGGACCTGCGTGTTTACGTCTGCGTGTAGCATTAAAAGAACACGAACAAGCAGCGATTAATCAGCATACTCGGTTAACTGATGCGAAATTTATTGAGTTGAATCAATGGGTCGAAAAACATTACCGTGATGAGTTAGCGATAGCCGATTTAGCCGATCCGAGTTTACTACTAGAATCACAAAGTGCATTGGATGAGTTGACGCAAATTTTACACTTAGGCAGTGTTTATCCTTTTCAATTAGGCTAATTGTTTGTAAAGTGTTGGGTAAATAATAACAAGAGGTCCATAATGACTGATTCATTGTCACACCCCACCCACAAATATTCTCTCACCGCACGTATCTTTATTGGCATGATTGCCGGTGTATTAATCGGCTTTTTATTCAAACTCATCATGGGCGACAGTGGTGATTTGCAGTTTAGTGCATTGGGCATCGCATTTTCGATTAAAGCGATTTTCATTGATGGTATCTTTACCGGTTTAGGTCAGATATTTATTGCCAGTTTAAAAATGCTAGTAGTGCCCTTGGTATTTGTCTCATTAGTCTGCGGTACCAGTAGTCTTTCTGAGCCAAGCAAGCTCGGTCGTTTAGGTGGAAAATCAGTTGGCTTATATGTTATGACAACAGCAATCGCTGTTGCGACTGCGATTTGCATGGCCTTAATTATTGCCCCTGGTGAAGGTCTAAATCTGACGACTGAAACACAATTCACGTCTAAAGAAGCGCCTAATATAGTACAAGTCTTTGTTAACATGTTTCCTGCCAACCCTATCGCTTCAATGGCGGAAGGCAATATGCTGCAAATTATCGTCTTTGCAGTCTTATTCGGGATCGCGGTAGCGATGGCTGGAGATACCGGTAAACGGGTTGCAGCAGCGTTCAATGATATCAATACCGTGATCATGAACATAGTGACTATGGTGATGAACTTAGCGCCTTATGGTGTGTTTGTACTCATGGCTAAATTGTTTGCGACCATTGGTTTGGATACGATCTTGGGGCTAGCTAAATATTTCTTTTTAGTCTTCGGCGTATTAGTAATGCATGCCTTGATCACCTACCCCATTATACTTAAAGCCCTCAGCGGCTTAAGCCCGATTATTTTATTACGTAAAATGCGTAACACAGCACTGTTTGCATTTAGTACTTCTAGTTCTAATGCTACGCTACCGATTACAATGGATACCGCTAAAAATCGCTTAGGGGTTAAATCTTCCGTTTCGAGCTTTACTATTCCATTAGGTGCCACCATTAACATGGATGGTACAGCGATTATGCAAGGTGTCGCAACGGTGTTTATCGCCCAAGTATATGGCGTCGATTTATCGGTTACTGATTTTCTCATGGTCATATTGACTGCGACATTGGCGTCAATCGGCACAGCGGGCGTGCCTGGTGTAGGTTTAATAATGCTTGCGATGGTATTGCAACAAGTTAACTTACCTGTCGAAGGTATCGCGTTGATTATCGGTGTGGATAGATTACTGGATATGACACGAACGGCCGTTAATGTCACCGGAGATTGTATGGTGGCGTGTATTGTCGCTAAAAGTGAAGGTGAGCTAGATGAAGACGTGTATAACGACCTTGAAGCGGGTGTTCGTTACGAAGATAGCTAAATAGCTCTTTAAAAAGACACTAGATTGGGAATTTACGATTAAAAGAGAGCATCATTTGCTCTCTTTTTTTGCAATTTTGACTAGTGTAAAAACTTCGCTGCGACTACGTTAGCTGCTTTTTTTGCGGGGTATAGCGTAGCCAATACACTTAATAATAAAGCCAGTATCACAGTCACGACGACATCCGTCCATTGTAGTTGGGTCGGCAAAAAATCAATAAAATAAATATCTCCAGATAACACCGCCACTCCAAAAAACTTCTCTAGGCCTCGAATAATATCAGACAGATATAAACTTAATCCCACGCCAATCAATGTCCCACTGACAATACCTAGCAATGCGTTATATAAGCCTTGTAATACAAACACACGGGCTAAAAATTCAGGACTTGCGCCCATTGTTTTCAATATTGCAATATGCGCTTGTTTGTTTTTTACTGCCATTGTCAATGACGATAAAATATTAAATGACGCCACAGCAATCACCAGTAACAACACGATATACACAATGACTTTGACCAATTGAATATCTTGATACAAATGGCCGTGTGTCCGAGTCCAATCAGAAATATATACGCCCTCTGGATAATCGTAGCCAATCGCATGGGTTAATTGTGATGCAGCAAACACATCATGGTAATAAATTTGTAGCCCTTTAGCTCCGGAGGTGATCCCTAACGAATCATTCAATGCTTGTAATGATGTTAGCGCTAATAACTGATCGGCTTCTCCGCCCACATGGATCGTCCCAGCCAACACCCCTTGAAACAAGGTTGGCGCTTTAAATTGCTGACTGCCTTGCCCACCATCAGACAACGGTATCAATAACTGAACGGTTTGCCCGGGTTGTAAATCAAACTTTGCCACGACGGCTTGTCCCAAATAAATCGGCGGCAAGTCCCCTTGGGATACATCGCTGAATGGCGTCACAAACTGCCACAAAGGATGGGTGCTAACATTCAGATCTAACCCAGTTACACTCAAACCATGTAATATATTATTGACTTGCAATAGCGCGGATTGTTGGGTGTAAGCATAGACCGCTTTGACATTGGGATCAGCGGCGATAGTAAGCATTCCTGTTTCCAACGTAGCTAATCCGGCTGGAGAAACAGCAAACAATTCCCCATGTGGGATTGCCGACAAAATTCGCTGCTCCAATTCACGTTCAAAGCCATTCATAACGGACAATAATAAGATGAGTACCGCGCAGCCTAAACTGATCCCAGCAATAGAAGCGCCTGCAATAAATGACACAAAACGCTGATCTTGTTTGTTCTGCCTAAAGCGCAAAGCCAAACGCCATGCTAAGCATAACTCAGGCATAGAAGTTGACGCCATTATGCTAAACCTGCACTGAGTTGACCTTTAATCAAACGATATTGGGTATCGAGTTTTTGGGCTAAACGCAGATCGTGCGTCACCACGACAGCCGCAAAACCATGCTGAGCTTTTAAGGTGGCAAGCAATTGATAAATCTCGTCACCCGTCGCATCATCCAAATTACCGGTTGGCTCATCAGCGAGCAGAATTTTTGGTTGATTGATTAAGGCTCTGGCTATCGCAACACGTTGTCTTTCTCCGCCAGACAATTGTCCAGGGAAATGCCCTAAACGATGACTTAAGCCCACTTCAGATAATAACGCTCGTGCTTGTTCTTGGGCTTGTTGGTCACTGACACCTCCGATCAATAATGGCATCGCCACATTTTCTAAGGCACTAAACTCCGGTAATAAATGATGGAACTGATAAATAAAACCGATATCTTGATTGCGCATACGTGCATTTTGTTTGTCACTCGCTTTGGCAATGTCATTGCCGTCGATAAACACTTCTCCAGAGCTCGGTGTATCTAACCCACCTAAAATATGTAGTAATGTGCTTTTTCCTGAACCCGATGCGCCGACGATGGCAACGTGTTCACCTGCCGCAACGTTCAAATTAACATCACGTAGGATAGTAATTTTATGCTCACCATCTTGAAACGTTTTGCTCACATTTTGTGCAGCCACTAAGCTCATTTAGTTTATCCGTTGAAGTTTTTATTAATAAAAAATAAGCACTTATTGTCAAATGCATCGCTAGTAAATACAAGTCCTTTGTGCGCTGTTTATTAACTTGAAATTATTTTCCACAATTATCTGATAATTAGTTTGCACGCTTAATCGATTAAGTTTATCCTTTATGTTACAGTGGTTAACGTATTATTAACATTACTAGGACACAGTATGAACTCAGGAATTAAACCTCGTTTATCTTTTTGGCAAGTCTGGAACATGTGTTTCGGCTTCTTTGGGATCCAGTATGGCTTTGGTTTACAACAAGCTAACTTAAGCCCCATTTTTACCTATCATGGTGCATCTTATGACCAGTTACCGTTATTATGGTTAGCCGGACCGGTTACGGGTTTATTGATCCAACCCTTAATTGGTGCGATTAGTGATCGAACTTGGACTAGTTTTGGTCGTCGTAAACCATTCTTTTTATGGGGCGCACTGATTGGTAGTGTTGCTGTCATGTTTATGCCTTATGTCCCAGAATTATGGATGGTCGTGGGCTTGTTTTGGATCCTTGATGCTGCGATGAACACAGCAATGGAACCTTACCGCGCCATGGTTGGTGATATGGTCAATCGTGAACAACGTCCTTTTGCCTTTGCACTACAAACATTTATGATCTCAGGCGGCCAAATATTGGCAAGTTTAATGCCTGTCATTATGCTGTTCTTTGGGGTGTCTGCATTAACCGATGGCACAACAATCCCTGACATTGTGAAGTATTCATTTGTCTGTGGTGTGGTTGTAATTTTAATCACCGCCTTTTGGTCATTTGCCAAGACCAACGAATATCCCCCAGAAAACATCGAAGAATTTAAAGCTAAAAATAAAGGAAAAGTGCTCTCGAGTATTTTGCCTGATCTTTGGTCTGCATTAAAAGACATGCCGTTATCTTTACGCCAGTTATGGTGGGTTAAGTTAGTAACTTGGTTTGGCTTACCTTTAATGTGGCAGTATTTGTCTCTCTCCATTGCTTATCATGTATATGACGCCCCTACCCCTGATGCGGCTGGTTTTGCTGAAGGTACGGCACAAGGCGGTACCGCCTTTGCAGTGATGCACGTCACTACGTTAATCGTGTCATTTTTTATTGCCAAAACCATCCATAAATTTGGGGATAACAAAGTGTATGCGGTCTGTTTAGCCATTGGCGGTTTAGGTTTCCTATCTATGCAGCTCACCACTGATTTGTATATGACACTAGCTTGTATGGCATTAGTTGGTGTGGGTTGGGCTGGTGTGATTACGGTACCATTTATCATGTGTGCAAATGTTGCTCCCGCTATGCGAATTGGTATTTATATGGGTCTGATTAACGCCATGATCTGTTTACCTCAAATTATGGAAATGCTGAGTATTGGTCTGGTTTATGACTCTGTGTTAGGTGGCGATCCACGCAACGCATTAGCTTTATGTGGTTTATTATTCTTAGTCGGCGCAGTCTTAGCCTTGCGCATCGACACCTCAAAAGATGCATTAATTAGTCAACAAAATGAAGAACAGGAACAACGTATATGAAATTAGCAAGTATTCAACGTGAATGGTGGAAAGAAGGTGTGGTATATCAAATATACCCACGCAGTTTTCAGGATTCAAATGGTGATGGTGTCGGTGATCTACGTGGCATCATTAACCGTCTAGATTATATTAAAGATCTAGGTGTTGATATTATTTGGTTAAATCCAATTTACAGCTCACCGAATGATGATAATGGGTATGATATCTCAGATTATCGTAACATTATGGCTGAATTTGGAGACATGGCTGATTTTGAAGAACTACTAGCAGGTATGCACGAACGCGGCTTAAAAGTCGTGATGGATCTGGTCGTCAATCACTGTAGTGATGAACATGTTTGGTTTCAAGAAGCTAAACAATCACGTGATAATCCCTACTATGATTATTTCCATTGGTGGCCAGCAGAAAAAGGCACACCACCGCGTCGCTGGAGTTATTTTGATCCTGAAGCCAATGCGTGGCGCTATAACGAAGCGACTGATTCCTATTACTTGCATTATTTCGCGATTAAGCAACCAGATTTAAATTGGGAAAATCCTAAACTACGTGCCGAAATTTACGACATGATGCATTTTTGGTTTAAAAAAGGCATTGATGGCTTCCGTATGGACGTCATTACTTTTATTTCCAAGCATGATGGTTATCCTGAATTTGAAGAAAAGTATCAAGGGCAAAAGATGATCGATGCTTATGCTCAAGGTCCTCGTTTACATGAATATTTGCATGAAATGAACCGTGAAGTACTTCAGCACTATGACATTATGACGGTTGCAGAAGGTCCTGGCACGCACACAGATAATGTCTTGAATTTGGTCGATGCAGATCGTCAAGAACTGAACATGAACTATCATTTTGACCATCAAGGAATTGGTGTCGGTGATCGGTTTATCGTCAATGACGATTTCCAAAACTTAGTGAAATTCAAACAAGTGATGTCTGATTGGGATACGGCACTAGCTGATAAAGGTTGGAACACGATTTATTTCGGTAACCATGATTTTCCTCGTATGGTTACACGTTGGGCGTCAGATGCACCTGAACATCGTCGTATTGCATCCAAAATGCTATCTACGTATTTATTAACGATGCGCGGCACACCTTACTATTACATGGGTGATGAGTTAGGCATGTCTAATATTAAGTTTGATAATATCGAAGATTATAAAGATATTATGACGATTAATTGGTACAACCTAACCAAAGAAGAAGGCGGCGACTTAGAACAGTTTATAGAATCTCATAAATTGTGTGCTCGTGATAACGCACGTACGCCAATCCATTGGGACGATAGTGCTCATAGTGGTTTTACTAGCGGTACACCGTGGATCCAAGTAAACCCAAACTATGTTGAGGTTAACGCTGCAGCCCAAGAACAGGATCCGGACTCTGAGTTAAATTATTTCCGTACCTTAAACCAAGTACGTAAAAATAATCTAACCTTAATTTACGGAGCGTATGATTTGTTATTGCCTGAGCATACTCAAGTCTATGCGTATACGCGAACCTTGGATGAAGATAAGATTTTAGTGTTGTTAAACTTCTCAAGTAACACGGTGACGTTAAATATTGCCGATCTAGGTGGTATTAATATGCAACAGGCACAAGTGCTGTTAAATAACTTAACTGAATTAAATATAGCTGATGGACAAGTAACACTTGCCCCATATCAAGCGGTATTAATGCGCTAAATTAGTCAACTTAGACCTTGACCAACACTGTTTAAAAATCCATCAAACCTCTGGGATAGCGAAGCATTTCGTTGCCAGAGGTTAAATTCTTTTTCTCTGTGTCATATTCTCTGTGCTATATTATGCCAATAATAAATGAGTCCAATGAGTGTTGTATGGCTTCGATGTTTTTATTTGCGCCACTTGCGCCTCCCTATAATCAATCTAATAAATTAGCTTTATTGGTCTTAAATGATCGCACCAAAGCTCATATACAATCTATCCGACAATCCCTTATTTTACATGATGCTATTTCAACGTCGATTGAATTTAATGGCGTGTTTATTGAAGCAACAGAAGCATTATGCACTGAAACTAACAATATGATTGAAGAATTAATTGCGTGGTTTCAAGAGCATTCCATGCCCATCGAGTCCGGTATACTCACGGTGTTAACAAATGGCATTACCGTATCAGGTTCACCCATAGGTCAAGCTTCGCCAACGATGCTCAGTAGCGAAATCATCCCTTACACCTTCTTAGAAAAAGAAGACCGGATTGTGTCATTACTTCCCAGTACTAACTTATTAAAATTCAAAGATTTGGTGCTGCAGTAAATAGCGGCATCTTATTCACCTTATCGCACCAAAGCGCGTTTCATTTCCTTGTTGCGGGTGCAACGGTAATAAACAAGCCAACGCTAACGAACAGCTAGCAAACACCGCCCCAATATAAAATACACTGGTTGGTGAGGATAACCATAAGATCCCTAGTAACGCTGGAATAACCACCGCGGCAATGTGATTGATGGTGAAACTCACACTCGCTGTGGCGGCGATATCGCGGGGATCAGATATTTTTTGAAAGTAAGTTTTCATCGCGATAGCTAAAGCAAAAAACATGTGGTCAATGACATATAAACTTCCTGCTATATAGGCATTGTCTACCCAAGCATAACTAACAAATACCCCTATCAAGCCAATATACTCAAAGACTAATGCCTTACGTTCTCCAACTTTCCCAATCCAATTGCCAATTTTGGGAGCAAAAAACAAATTGAATACATAGTTAATCATAAACAACGCACTAATTTGTCCAACCGAATAGTCAAATTTTTCGACCATCAAAAATCCAGCAAACACCATGAAAATCTGGCGTCTAGCTCCACTAAAAAACACTAACGCGTAATACAAGCTGTATTGTTTTTTAACGAAGAGTTTTTTGGTCTGTATTGTTGTAGCGTTAAACTGTGGAAAACTCAGCCACAACATGATGACGACCATCCCCCCTAACCCACCAATTACCGCATAGGCTTGTACATAGGGCCATTGTAAATATTCCATCAATGCCCAAATTACGGCATAAGCACTCAATGCCCCAATCGCTTTAACCGATAAGGCTCGTCCCATAAAGGAAGCAGTTTGGTCCTTGGGGAGCCATTGTAATGTTAACGATTGATTGACGGTTTCGTAATAATGAAAACCAATAGACATAATGACCGTGGTCACATATAAGCCCATGGCACTGGGATAAAACCCGGTTAGGCCGACACCGATACAGGTGAGTAACAAGGCAAGTGTGGCAAATAATTGCTCTTTAATGAACAACAATACATAGATTGCTGTAAACGCCAGAAAACCAGGAACTTCGCGTAATGATTGCAAGATCCCTATTTCTTTGCCGGTAAAGGCTGCTTGTTCGATAACAAAGTTATTCAGCAATACCTGCCACGTAGAAAACACCAAGGCCATGCAAAAAGTCATAATCAGTAAAAAATTGGCCGGCGTATGCAAGCGAGTGTTATTTAAAAAGCGAAGCATGTTTACAAATACGTCTATTCAAGCAAAAATATAGTATACCTTATTTATTTTGAACCAATAGACGACCCTAGGATTAATTAGCTAATGAGCCAACAAAACTTTCAACAAAAAGATCTCACCGGTGTATTATTTTTCAACGCGTACAAAGATAAAGACACTCAGCCTAACTTTAAAGGTAAAATTACAATTGAAGGAAAAGAATACTCGTTAAGTGCGTGGGAGCGCAAAGACAAAAACGGTAATAATTATTATTCGTTACAGGCCACTTCGCCGGATGAACAGCAAGCCAATGCGCAAAGTAATATCGACCGTTTAAAATCAGCGGTATTTGCTGGTAATTCGACTAGCGCAGCAGCACCCGCTAAACCTACACAGCCCAAGCCCATGCCGGCACCTGATTTTGATGATGACGACGATTTGCCGTTCTAGGTAAAATCGAATGGCGAAGAAATGGCACAACCAGTAAAGAAAAAACTGCCCTCTACCACCACAAGTCTATTGGCATCCGCGGCGTGTTTCATTACAATACATAAAATTTTATGGAGTAACAGTAATGACGATGTATGTTGTGGGACATAAGATCCCTGATTCAGATTCAATTTGCGGCGCATTAGCGATTGCGTATTTAAAAAATCAAATCGGTGAGCACGCTATCCCTACCCGCTTAGGCGATGTCACCCCTGAAACTCAGTACATTTTAGACCGTTTTGGTTTTGAGGCCCCTGAGCTTAAATTAAGTTACGCCGGTGAAGAAGTCTATATTGTTGATCATACTGAAAAAACGCAAGCCCCAGATGATATTGACTTAGCAACCGTTGTGGGTGTCGTTGATCATCATAAACTCGGTGATTTAACCACTTCTACCCCGTTAGAATGTTGGATCCGTCCAGTAGGTTGTAGTAATACCATCGTTAAAATGATGTATGACTTTTATCAAGTTGAGATCCCACCTGCTTATGCGGGCATTATGATGTGTGCAATTCTATCTGACACCGTTATTTTTAAATCGCCAACCTGTACGACTGCCGATATTAAATGCGTTGAAGCATTAGCAGAGATTGCCGGTATCGAAGATTACAAAGCCGTCGGTATGGAAATGTTTAAAGTCAAATCTGCCGTACAAGACACACCTGCACGTGATTTAGTGATGCGTGATTTCAAAGACTTTGACATGCATGGTAACTTAGTGGGTATTGGTCAATTAGAAGTGATCGATTTATCTGTGTTTGATGACATCAAAGCGGATTTAGCTGCTGATATTATTAAATTAAAAGAAGAAGGTAATCGTCATTCAGTCATGTTGTTACTCACTGATATCATGAAAGAAGGTTCATTGATGCTGATTGCTTCTGATGATGAGAGCTTAATTGCGGGTGCCTATGATGTCACCGTGGAACAAAATGAAGTATGGTTAGATGGTGTACTGAGTCGTAAAAAACAAGTCGTACCGCCACTACAAGATGCGTTTGCTAAATAATAATTAGTCCGCTCTATATTCAATCTATGAACCCTGTTGTGACATTTGTGGCAACAGGGTTTATTTTTTCTGGTTATGCTGGGCTTTTTTAGTTAAATACAATTGCTCAGCCTTGTGCATGTTGAGTAACTGCTGATACAGCGCTGGGTGTTTTTTAATTAACTCTTCTGCATATATCAACGACGCTTTGCGGTCGCGTGTACTCAAAAATTCAATCATTTTAGCAGAAGGCGGGTTACGAATGATCCCCGCTCTTAATAAGGATGGATCGGTGTTACTCATAGCCGCGCTTGAAGCTTGAGCCGATTGATTGAGCAAATATTGCGGGTAACAATACGTTCGCTTGATATGCGAGCCTGTCATTCGTCGTAGACTGCAACGCATTTTGAATTTGTCTTCATCAACAAAGCTGTTGTACAGTGCGTAAAAATCCAATTCTGCTTGTTCAAACTGATGTTTATAATATAAAACAGGGACTTTACTTTCAACCACAATCGTCTCAAGCGGAATGGGATCTTGCGCTGATTGAGCGAAGGTCAAATGACTCACCCCGATCAAACCGCACGCGACACACAATAAACTCATAAATTGTTTGATAGCCATTACAATGCACTCTCTTATTATTGAGAGGCAATATTGACACTAATAATCAAATAGATCAAAATATATGCCATGCTCTCACAGCATAAATAAGCATGGCATTGATATAAAATCAACCTACTAGCAACCATTGCAATACAGATCCTACTGTATATATGGCACTAGTCACTCTTGTTTTATCCTTGGGTAAATATCACTTTACCACTCAAATTATTCGCAAGATCACGTATTTGTACGTTACCTCTGCGGTAATTATCTAAATGTTCAGCGATAGCTACATTGCCAAGTATTTGGGCAAAATCAACCACGTTGTTGCCATTACAAGATAACTTGTTCGCTATTAAACGATAGTTACGACTATTGACAGTAGTGTTAGGAATAAAATCGTTAATCTTGACACGTAATTGCTGTTTATTCCCCGTTGCAGCGATAACACATAGTTCACTCGCCTTAGAGGCATCTGCCGCTTCAATAGCTGGCTTAGCGAACGCACTCGCAGAAACTGAAACCAGTGCAACCACTAAACTTGTTTTAATAATGCTCATCATGTTTCTCCAAAAGTAATGTCACGAATAAAATATACTGCGATATGACTATTATATTGTGGACTAAATACGAAAATATGTTGTAAATGCAGTGAGAGCAGGTGTAACTATGTGTAACATATTTGCGATGAATAATGGGGATGGCTCATTGATAACTAAAGTGTAAATTTCAACTAACCCTTTAAATTAAATACAGTTAGTTACAAGTTTCTGTACTTATTTTGGATATAACTTAAGTAGGAATGGTAAGTTAGCAATTCAATGAATTTCAGATACAAAAAAACACCAAACCAATTTCTAAGGATTAACCTTTAAACCAGATTTAGTGTTAAATCGCGCTGCGGGGTATGCAGCATATAAATGGCGGAGTGGACGGGACTCGAACCCGCGACCCCCGGCGTGACAGGCCGGTATTCTAACCAACTGAACTACCGCTCCACTTTCTACATTCGCGGTAAGAAATAAAGTTATTCCCTACTGCGGGCGCAGATAATACGTTTAGACCTAGTAAAGGTCAATAGCTTTTTGTATAAAAATGTAATTTATTGATCGTTTGCCGATTAAATGTGCAAAAGTAACAATTTTCGTTCAATCAAGCCCGTCTAGCGCGGGTTCTTCTGTCTTGAGCTTGGTATTTTTTTTGCTTGGAATAAGGGATTTTATCTTTAACAGCACTTTATCTTTGAAGTTAAGTGTATTATCTAACTCTAAGTCACCATCATCGAGCAGTAATGTATCCGTTTCGGATTCAAGCTCAGGTTTAGGTCGAGCTTGATAATTTAACCATAAACGAATCGCGACCATAATTACCACCCCAGCAAACAATACAAAGCCATTAATAGCCAGCGCTTTCTTCATTAATGCTTTATCTTGTTTTTCTTGTGCAATACGTGCCGCTTCTTCTTTGGCTAAACGAATTTGTTCCAGTTCTTGAGGTGTTGGGGCTGGTGGCACAATAACGATGGGCTCTACCGTAAATGAATACTCCGGTAAGTTAATCATTACCTCTCGTCCTGTTAACGTTCGTGCAAATGCCATTGCTTTGACTCTATACACCCCAGGTGCAACGTTATCAATACCTAAGCGTTTAGCACGTAAGGTTTGTTCGTTTAACGAAAATGATTGTGAAACTCCATTGGGTAAACGCACTTCCCCATCAATTAATAAGGAAGTAGGATCAAATTTTTTGTATTTTTGTTTAAACGTTATAAAATGCATGCCGTCGCCTTGTTCTGATTGATCTAATGCCAAATCAAATTCAATCGGTGACGGATACACACGTATTATCGGATCGACTTTTTCTCGAGTGTACATCGGTGTCTCTATTTTTGATAACGCTTGCCACTCGCCATCAGGAACATCTAATCTAAATTGCCCCGTAAACACACCATCTTTGGGTTTTTCATCTAGACCCAGACCATTGTCTTCAAATACGGCGACGGTCTGCGCTCGAGAGCCGAAGTTATTTTCTTCCGGTTTGTTCGTACTAATTAAACTTACAGTTAACCTGATTGCTTCTGAAAACGGTGCAAAGGTCATGGGTTGTCCATCATTTAGTAAAAACGATTTCATTTTTATAATTTCCCCAGAAAACAACTCAACCGGAAGTGGATTGGAAACTAGCGCGAGATTAGATATCACCATGATCCGCGAATCATCTAATATATTGCCCAATGCCTGCCAAGGACCGGCCATTGGTTTTTTGATATTGATCATGACATAAGTTGGGCTATCAAACCACGTTACTTGTTGCCCCAACGCGGTGTATTGAAATATTTTTGACCCATCTGGTCGCACTAGCACCACAGGAGCAGAACCATATTCACGAAAAAACACCATCGTGACTTCGTCTACTGCATAATCAAGTCGAAAACGATTGTCCAATAGCTTAATGTCATTGGCAAACGCATCATCAATATGAGTAAGAGGATTATTTATTTGGGCGCTATTTTGGTTGAGCTTTTGCACTTGCTCGGCAGTAAACGATTGAGCATGTGTATAATTGAAGGATGAAACAATAAAAAGAAGTAATAACAGGCATAACGAGGATACCCTCGCTAACGCACAAGTATAAAGGTGGGTCGTGTGTAGTTTAACTGCGTGCATATTGCCCTTTTATTGGCGATACAAGCACTTCCCTCCTGCTTGTTCGACAATGTCTAAACGTGATTCGTGATTAGCTAATTCATCGGCAGAAGCTTGAATTACCTTAAGACCTTTTTGTCGAGGCGCTAGTTTTTCGATATCGTCAAATCCTGATGCCGACTTAGTGCCAGCTTCCAGTGATAAGGCTTTTTGGCCACCAGTCATCAATAAATATACGTCGGCTAAAATTTCCGCATCTAATAACGCACCATGTAACTCTCGATGCGAATTATCAATACCATACTCACGACACAATGCATCCAAGTTATTACGCTGACCAGGGCGCATCTTTTTGGCTAGCACTAACGTATCTAATACTGTGCAAAATTGTTCCGTTCGACGCAATGCAGTTGCAGGGTTAATCGCAAATTCCATATCCATAAATCCGACATCAAACGGTGCGTTATGAATGACTAATTCTGCGCCATCAATAAAATCGATAAATCCTTGTGCAATATCTTTGAATACCGGCTTGTCTTGCAAAAATTCATTGGTAATCCCATGCACAGCAATCGCTTCAGGATCGCTATCTTGCATTGGGTTAATATAGACGTGGTAATGATTACCGGTTAATTTTCGATCAACAAGCTCTACACACCCTATTTCAATAATCCGATGACCTTGAGTAAAATGCTCACCCGATTCACGGCTCATACCGGTTGTTTCAGTATCTAGGATAATTTGGCGCATAGCTATTCTCGTTTTTATGATATGGTAAAAGCAGTATATCAATTCTAGAAAAAAGGCATAAGTAAAACGTGCAAGAAGTTCATATTTTTACCGATGGTAGTTGTTTGGGTAACCCTGGTCCTGGTGGCTATGGCGCAATTTTAATTTATGGTGATCATCGCAAAGAGCTTGCCGAAGGTTATGCCGCAACCACGAATAATCGTATGGAGTTACTGGCTCCGATTAAAGCATTAGCGTTATTACGTAAACCGTGCAAGGTGATCCTCACTACCGATAGCCAATATGTAAAAAATGGTATTAATCAGTGGATCCATAACTGGCGTAAAAATGGCTGGAAAACCAGTAACAAAAAACCCGTTAAAAACGCCGATTTATGGCAAGCACTTGATGCTGCTGTGCAACCTCATACCATCGACTGGCGCTGGGTCAAAGGTCACTCAGGTCATCCTGAAAATGAACGATGTGATGATTTAGCACGCGAAGCCGCTGAGCTTGCTGCAAAAGGTAATAGTCAAATTGATAGCGGTTACCAACCGAGTTAATGCCCCTAAACGCATTGACGCAATATTAAATCTATTGATCTAATGTAATTCCGCGTATAATTATTGGTTAAAATACTACAAGTGTAATTGTCCTTATGTCTAAAGTTTATCTTCACCCTACCCGAGAAAAATCCTTATTACGCAGACACCCATGGGTGTTCAGTAAAGCTGTAGAGCGCACTGAAGGACGTTGTCAACGCGGGGATACCGTTGACGTTTATAGCTCAGAAAATGTCTGGTTAGGTCGTGGGGCTTTTTCTCCTGATTCACAAATTAGAGTGCGGATTTGGACATTTGAGCCAAACCAATCTATTGATAATGTGTTTTTTAGCCAACGTATCCAGACGGCTATCGCTGTACGTCAACACGTCATCAAAGAAGCCAACACGAATGCATATAGAGTTATTGCCGCTGAATCTGATGGTTTACCAGGGGTAACCGTCGATAAATATGCCGATGTGCTTGTGCTACAACTCCTTAGTGCAGGTGCTGAAAAGCACCGCGATAAAATCATATGGTCATTGAACAAATGCTTTCCTGAACATCGTATATATGATCGTAGTGATGTAGAAGTTCGCAAAAAAGAAGGTTTAGAGCCAATCAAAGGTCCCGTCCAAGGGGTTGTGGATGCGCCGATTGAAATCCATGAAAATGATGTAAAGATTATCGTCGATATTGAAAACGGCCATAAAACCGGCTTTTATTTAGATCAGCGTGACAATCGCTATATTTCAGCACAATACATGCAGGACGCGCAGGTATTAAATTGCTTTTGCTACACCGGTACCTTTGCCAGCTATGCCTTAAAATATGGCGCAGCGCATGTGACTAATGTCGATGTGTCGCAACCAGCACTAGATATGGCTAAACAGCATTTAATCATTAACGGTTTGGATGTTGAGCAAGCGAGTTTCGTTAAAAAAGACGTGTTTGAGTTATTACGTGATTACGCCAATAGCGAGTCGATGTTCGATCATATCGTGCTCGATCCACCAAAGTTCGTTGATTCTAAATCCACACTAAATCGGGCTGCAAGAGGTTATAAAGATATCAATTTGTATGCAATGAAATCGATTAAATCTGGCGGTTATTTAAGTACGTTTAGCTGCTCTGGATTGATGAGTGCCGAATTATTTCAAAAAATTGTAGCAGATGCAGCATTGGATGCAGGTCGTGAAGTCCGGATCATCAAGCGCTATTCACAAGCCAGTGACCATCCAGTAGCAACTAACTTTCCTGAAGGTTATTACTTGAAAGGACTGTTGTGCCAAGTATTTTAAACATACCAATTAATTGCTCCCCCCTCTATCATTGAGGGGGCATGATTTTTAAGTTAGTTCATCTTATGAAACTTAACGCCAATCAAATAACCACCTTCTTGCGCAATCGGCTCTCTAGCAACTTCAGCATTAGCAGATAATGATGGGATCTCACGATTTTGCGAATCAATTTCTATATCTAATATCGTTCCCAATGGAATCGCTTTGGAACTGACTTGAAACGCCATACCTGTCGCGCTTAAGTCTTTACATGTACCAAATAATACCTCACCATCAAGTACTATTTTGCACTGTGAATTAATTAACATACGATAAAAATTACGGTTTTCTTCATAAGCTAGCATCTTTGAATTCCTTTTAAGACAAAATAGTATAGTTAACGTTTAGATGTTGGAGAACACTTTGTCAACATTTAGACCGCATTTAGTGCCTGTTCAATACGTTTTACCGAAATTGGGTAAGCCGTACCTAGTTGTTGTGCAAAAAATGACACCCTCAATTCTTCAATCATCCATCTAACTTCTATTAGGTTATCGGGCATCACTTCCCCATGTTGAATACTTTTACATTTTTTTTCGTAATGACCGGTTACTTTATCGATTTGCACTTGATGTAAGCGGTCTTTAGTCGGATCAATTTTTAATTTTTCGACTCGTTTTTCAAGCGCTTGTAAATACCGATTCCAATCATCTAACTTCGCAGTGCTGGTCATAAATACAAACTGTTTAAAGACTAATGAATCCAAATGTGACTTGATATGCCCCACCGCCTCAAGCATCGTTAACGGAATACTGCCTTTAGTCGATTTTTGAATACGATTGGCACAGGTTAAACCTGTTTCAATTTTTGCGGTGATCGCTAATACTTCTTCATTAATATGTTCTCGCACAAAATCACACACTTGCGCAAATTCTTGTTCATGTCGAATATCGCTTTGTTTATCAGTCTGAAATTGCCTTACTAGGTGCGCAATACCCGCTAAGATGCAATCGTCAATTAAATCTTTTACATTGCCAAAGGGATTAAAATATAAGCCCAACTTAGCTTTATTCGGCAGTTTTTCTTGTACATACTTTAATGGTGATGGGATAGCTAATTGAATTAACTTGTACAGACCTAACTGATGCGCAGCATGCGCTTCATGTTCTAAATCAAATAATTCAATAGCGACGTTGTGTCGCTTCGCAACCAGTGCAGGGTAGCCTTTAATCGCAAAACCGGCAGTTTTATGAGTGAAAGTTGATGGTAACTCGCCAAAATCCCATTGCGTAATATTATCTCGCTCCAGTTCAGGACTGGCAACTTGTTCTAATGTGTCTTTGATTTTATTTTGTAATTGCGCTTGCAGTTGTGGTAAATCACGTCCTGTAGCAATCACATTATGCTGTTCATCCATCACCACAAACCGCATTTTCAAATGAAGTGGTAATGATGCTAAGGCGTCTTGCTCAAGCCAATCGTCGACCGTAACTTTAACTCCTGTCATCGTAAACAACGCATGTGCCAATGCATCAATCAATGCGATAGGCGCGCCTTGTTTGTCAACTGCCGAAAGCTTTTGTAAACACGCTTCTGCATAATCAGGTACAGGCACAAAATTTCGACGTAAGCGTTTGGGTAATGCCTTGAGCAAACACACGATCAATTCATGTCTAAAGCCAGGTACCAACCAATCAAAACCTAAGTTTTTAACTTGGTTCAACAGACCAATTGGGATAAACATGCTGACTCCGTCATCAGCTTGATGAGGTTCAAACACATATTCTAAAGGTAAACTAATGTTGCCTTGTTTCCATGTGTCAGGAAAGGCATTGGGGTTTATTGCAGCGGGATCTTTGCGAAATACCAGCTCAGGATCAAAGGTCAAATCACTGTCTTTGTGCTGCTTAAACCATTTTCTAAAGGTCGCTTCACTAACCACATGTTCGGGTAGTTTTTCAGCATAAAAATCACCTAAGACTTGCTCATCGACCAACCAATCACGACGTCGAGATTTGGCTTCTAACTCATGCCCTAAACTTAATAACGCTTGGTTATCCCCTAAAAATTGATAGTTGAGCTTAGTTAACCCATTGACGAGTCCTTCACTAATAAACAAGCCTTGGGCAACTTGCGGATCCCGTTCCGATATATGCACAACACGGCGAGGGATCAGCGGCAACCCAAACAAAGTGACTTTTTCATAAGCTTGAGCTGCACCTTGTTTCTTTGACCAAAACGGTTCGCTCAAACTCGACTTAGATAAGTGCTCACATAAAGGTTCAATCCAATGTGGTTCAATTTTGGCCACCACACGCGCAAATAATTGTGACGTTTCAACCAATTCAGCAGCCATCATCCACTTAGGCGCTTGCTTTGCCATGGGAGAACCAGGAAAAATCATCAACTTGCTGTTACGTGCCCCTAAATATTCTCGCCCTTTGTCTTTTAAACCCAAATGGGATAATAACCCCGTCGCTAAACTAATATGAATATCATCATAATCAGGTGTTTGTTGATCAGATTGGATCTGCAGCTCTTTTAATGATTGATTGATCTGCGAGATGATATCTTGCCACTCGCGCATCCGCATATAATGCACAAAATTGCTTTTACACCATTTGCGCACTTGGTTTTGAGTTAAGTTCGCTTGCTGCTCACAAAAAGCCGAATATAAATTTAAAATACTAATAAAATCAGATTGTTTATTTGCAAATTGTTGATGCGCTTCATCAGCAGCTTGTTGCTTTTCACGAGGACGTTCTTTGGGATCTTGAATCGATAATCCTGCAGTAATAATAACGACTTCATGCAAGGCACGATGTCCTTGCGCAGCAATGACCATGCGTGCATAACGCGGATCAATCGGTAAACGTGCAATCTGCTTGCCTAATGGCGTCAATGATGGACGTTTTTTATGTAAGTTAATCGCTTGTAACTCTTGCAACAAACGATAGCCATCAGTAATAAAGCGAGGATCAGGCGGTTGCACAAATGGAAAATCAGCAATATCACCTAAGCCAAGTGCTAACATTTTTAAGATAACCGACGCGAGATTTGTGCGTAAAATTTCCGGATCGGTAAACTCACTGCGTCCTAAATAATCATCCTCGGCATATAAGCGTATACAGATACCATTAGCTACTCGTCCACAGCGTCCTGAGCGTTGATTAGCTGAAGCTTGTGAAATCGCTTCAATCGGTAAGCGCTGAACTTTAGACCGGTACGAATAACGCGATATCCGCGCAAATCCGGGATCAATAACATATCTAATCCCAGGTACCGTCAATGAGGTTTCGGCGACGTTGGTGGCAAGCACAATACGTTGACCCGTATGCGAGGAAAAAATTTTATTTTGCTCGGCTGCGGATAAACGCGCATACAACGGCACCACTTCAAGATTTGACCATAGTTGTTTTTTTAATAGCTGTTCGGTTTCACGGATCTCTCGTTCACCACTCAAAAATATTAAAATATCACCGGGTTTTTCTTTCCGAAGCTCCGTTACCGCATTAACAATACCTTGCCCAACATCGATATCATCATCGTCATCAACCAAAGCACGATAGCGCATTTCGACAGGATAAGTTCGCCCACTAACACTGATAATAGGGGCATCAAAAAAGTGTTTGGCAAATCGTTCAGGATCAATGGTCGCTGAGGTAATAATCAGCTTTAAATCGGGACGTTTGGGTAATAACTGTCTTAAGTACCCTAATAAAAAATCAATATTGAGACTACGTTCGTGGGCTTCATCAATGATTATGGTGTCGTATTGATGTAAAAAACGATCATGCTGGATCTCTGCTAACAAAATCCCATCCGTCATTAATTTTACATGCGTGTCTTGATTACCATGATCACTAAAACGAATTTTAAACCCGACAGACTGCCCTATTTCAGTATCAAGTTCCTCTGCAATCCTTGCAGCGACACTGCGAGCCGCCAAGCGACGTGGTTGTGTGTGAGCAATCGTCCCAGTGACGCCTCGGCCTAGCTCCAAACACATTTTAGGAATTTGCGTGGTTTTACCTGAACCTGTTTCACCGGCAATGATCACGACTTGGTGGTCAAGGATGGCTTGCTTTATATCGTCTTGGCGTTCACTAACTGGTAAATCTGGATAAGTGATTTTGGGTAACGCCTGGCGACGTTCCTTTACACGTGTTTGCGATAAATTAATCTGAGCGACTAATTTACTTAAACCAGTGGCGAGTTTTTCACCATCTAATGCTTGTATTTCGCGATAGCGACGGGTAAAACGAAAACGATCCTTGCCCATACATAGGGCAAGTTGGTCATTAAATAATGCATGTTGGGCTATGTCACTTGCAGTAAGCCCAACAGGAACAACAGGTTCAGTCATAAAAAAATATTATTATCGGTAAATGGCAACGCTCATTTTACCATGAATATCGATACTCGCGCGATACATGCCTTCAGTATTAAATGGCATAGCTATATTACCCGCTGTATCAATAGCGATAACCCCACCCGAACCATCCGCCTCAACTAACACCTCATTAACCACTTTATCAGCAGCCGCTTGCAATGTTAATCCTTGATATGCCATGCGTGCACAAATATCCGCCGCCACTTGATAGCGAATAAAATACTCACCATGTCCCGTTGCAGAGACGGCACAACTATCGTTATCTGCAAACGTCCCCGCACCGATAATCGGAGAATCGCCAATCCGACCATAGCGCTTGGCTGTCATTCCGCCCGTTGACGTGCCAGCGACGACGTTACCTTGCTGGTCTAATACAACCGCTCCGACGGTCCCAAATTTGTAATCTTGAAATTCAAGTAACTCAGTCTGTGAGTCGGCAATCGCGCGTTTGGCTTTTTGTAACGACTTCAATCGTCGTTCGGTATCAAAAATATGATTGTCTACTTGGGCGAGTCCTTGTTCTTGAGCAAACTCTTCAGCACCGCTACCACTGAGCATAACATGGACAGAATGGTTCATGACTGCTTGTGCTGCGGCAATCGGACTGGCTATGGTTTTCACGCCGGATACCGCACCAGCAAGACGCTCAGCACCATGCATAATTGACGCATCTAACTCATGATCACCTGCATAAGTATAAACCGCACCAATGCCGGCGTTAAATAAGGGCGATTGCTCCAATATCTGAATCGCACTGATAACAGCGTACTGGCCATCTTTACCGGCTTTTAACTGAGCATATCCAGCGAGTAATGCTTCTTCTAGTTTCGCTCGATATTGTTGTGCTTGTTGTTCCGATAAATTCGCTTTGGTAATCGTACCAGCCCCACCATGCAGGGCGATGGCTATTGGGTTTGTTGAGACCGTTGATAATGGTGTATCTTGCACTAAATTTGCATGTAACATCCACGGTGTAACCAGCATGGTCGTTATTACAGCGGTGACTAGAGGATTGTGTCGTTGTCTAAGCGTGTTCATTGATTTAGCCTGTAATGCATTTATCATCCTAATACCCTTAAGATATTTATCGTGTAGCCGTTAATATCATAAGAATATAACAATGGATGTCGGCAAAGGAAAGCAGATTGTATAAGGTGTTAAAATCCCAAATATGAATGATTACCGTGTTCTGATTATCGATGATCAATCGCTAGTCCATGATTCATTGAAAAAAACTCTAACTAATTTAGGTTTTCACAAAATCCATTCGGCAACGAATGCCCATTATGCCGTACGTCTATGTGAAACCATTACATTTGATTTCATCTTTTTATCCTTTAATGTCAACAGTGATAAAGACGGATTTCACCTTTATGAAGAACTCAAGTTTTGTGGGCATATAAATACGCAAACCACAGTCATATTTTTAAGTGCGGATACGTCACAAGATCTAGTCAATAGTATCGTTGAACTTGAGCCTGATGACTTTTGGGCCAAACCTCTCGATACACGCACCATTATTAATCGTGTCGGATTTTTAATTAATTCGCGAAAACGTCTCAATAAGTTATTTTCTTTTGTTGATAAACAACAGTTTGCCGCCGCAATTTATACCGCTGAACGCAATCTCAAAATGCCAGAACTGGAAGAATATTTTCCTAAAATCAAACGTATTATTGGGACCAGTTTGTTTAAACTGCACCAGTTTGATGAGGCTGAACGGTATTATCGCAAATTACTTGATCAACATAATTACAGCTGGCTACATATTGAGTTATGTCGTAGTTTACTCAAATTAAAAAGGGAACAAGAAGCCGAGATCATGTTGGGTGATTTGTTTTTGCGCGATGACACACGCTTTGCTGCTTATGACTTAATTACATCCTACTGCATTGATAATGAACGCTTTAAGGAAGCCTATAATTATATCAAGCGCGCAACATTATTAGCCCCTCGCAATATTAACCGAAATAAGAAACTGTGGGATCTTGCCCGTTTAAATCATGACCGCTTAGGGCAATATAAAGCAACAATCACTATTTATAAATATGCTAAAAACTCGATTCATGACTCTCCTCATCTACGATTAAATGTCATTCGCGCTGCCATCGATTTAGCATCAGCGTCACATCAATCCGAATCAGCAAGTTTACTCAAAAACGCCAATTTGCTGCTCAAACAGTTAGAACAGTCCAATTACGATAATGAAATCAATAATCAATTAATTGTAGTGAAAGCACGTATGGCGTCCTTGGTGCAAAATAAAAGCCTAGCGGATAATCTACTGGCACAAATTTATGATGACTCAGTACATGACTTGTTGGAAGATAATTTAGATAAAATGAAGGCGTTTCACGAAGTCGGTAATAGAGAAAGAACCAGCCGTATTTTATCTATCGTCAAAAAACAAATTGCCGGTGATAGTCTGTCGTCAAAGGTTATAGACAAATATCTTGAACAAGAATCCATCGAACGAACTGAGATCAACTTTACGCCAAAAGAACTAAAAGAAATGGCCGAAGTGAATTATAAAAACAACCGTTTTAAACCTGCTTTTATGAACCTAAGTCAAGCATTTGTATTAGCTCCTAACAACATTGCCATCGCGTTATCATTGTTAAAAGTATTAGTTAAAATAGCCGTACATGAAGCGATTAATGAGGAGCAAGAAGACATTATTAATAAGATTAAAGAGCTGCAGAATGAGAGCGAATTTAGTACTGAGAATACAGCATTATATAATCAGTACTTGATGAATTTAAAACGCCATCCTGATCAAAATGAATATTCTGATTCACTTACCTCAAGTGACATCATTCCTAAAAAATAAACTACCTAGCACGTATGTCAGCGGCATAGTTGTACTGGCTCAAACTTGACCTTATGTTTTTCAAGTGAAGAACACGACCAGAACGTACAATTGATGACATTCTTTAGTTTATTTCAACGGCTTCAATGGGCAGTTTGCAGACGTAGCTATTTTCATTAGCTTTTAAGGCTTTGAGCGTGATCTGGTCACAATTTTGAATCAATCGCGACGGTTAGATGTTCACCTATAGCAGCCGTTGAGTAATCTTGGTTAAAGACAAAAAATGCCATATTTAAGACTGAATTGATAAGGCGAAAATGCCCACAAGTTTAGGGGAAGATCACAATACCGTAAGCTCAAAATTGTTTAACATTGCGCAGGCCTATTTATCATAAAATGCACCTGTGTTTTATTAAAGATAAAATTCATAGGTATGGATAACCTACAGGTTTATCTGATTAACCTGTAGGTTAAATAATGTTGATTTGGGTCGTAATAATCTGCAAGTGTTCATTTAGTATTATCAATGTTGATGATCTTGCATTCGTTTTAAATTTTTACCTAGTTGCTTGATCACATGATAATCATCCGAAACGTCTACCATCTTAACCCGGCGCTGATACATTTGATAATCAAGTAACATTTGTTCGAGGCGTTTGGGTTGTGTGGTTGCAAATCATGACCACCCTATCCACCAGCAATCTCCGGTTCTAGATTATTTGTTTCAATATAAGTGGGTGTTACCGCCAATTCCACAACGTTATATCAGTCATTTACCTGAACAATTTCAAACGTTTTTATTAAAATCTAATAAACCCGATTTCGAAGTTACCGATCTACCACAGGCATTGGAATTGGCCGAGCAAAATGGTTTAATTACGATTGCTGCCGGGGATCTAAAAGGCGAAGAATGGCAACGACGTTCTCTTACGGCCATAGCATTACCGTTTAACATTAGCAGTGATATTGGTCTATGGCGCGTGCGCTCACGGCGATTGACGCCGAGCTTATCGGAAGTAATTAATATGGTAAAAAAACTAATGGGACACAAAACGAATCATCGCTTATGAATTAGGCTGAATTATAAGTAAGCTTTGTTTCAAAAAATCGATAAACACACGATTTTTATTAGGCATGTATTTACTCTGCGCATACTGCAAGCAAATATCACCTTGGTAATTACCTTGTAATTGCCAATCTTGCAATAATGGAATGAGCTTCCCCGTCTCAATACTCTGTTGCGCAACATAATCTGGCAAAGGGCCAATACCAAGGCCTTGCTCAATCGCATCTTTACGCATATCACTGTGGTTCAGTAAATATGACCCAGTCACTTGTATGGTCGTTTGTTGATTATTGCGACTAAATCGCCAACGGCTATCAGCCATATTTTCGCCTAAACAAATACAGGCTAAATATTTTAAATCATCGGGGTGTGTTGGCAGAGAATGTTTTTTTATGAAATCAGGACTGGCACATAACACCTGTTCAACGCGACCAACTTTAACATTGACTAAGGCTTCAATGGGGATGTCATTAATATGGATCAAGAAATCGACACCGTCATGGATCGGATCTAAAATACGGTCGCTTACTTTTAAGTGCAACTGAATGTCTGGATAGCATTTTAAAAACTCAACAAAGAGTGGTCTTAATACCTTATTCGCTAGTGCTCTTGGCGCAGCGACCCTTAATAAACCACTCACCGTAGATGTCACAGAACGACTGGCATTAACCGCTTCATCCGCAGACTCCACCATCTGCTTACAATAATCAAACGTTAATGTACCTGACTCCGTTAACGCAAGTTGTCGTGTAGTACGCTGTAATAGTTTGATACCTAATGCATCTTCTAACCTGCCGATTTGCCGGCTCACCGCTGAGGGTGTGACCCCAAGTTTTTTTGCCGCTTTACTGAAGTTTCCCTGCTCAACCACCGTGACAAAAATTGCCATATCGGATAATAAAGGGATTAAATGATTTGTGTCCATAAGGCACAAGTCCTTTTATAAATTAGTGTATTGTTTAAAATAATCCATAGATTAACATAGTTGCAGAATTAAAGTGAGTTGCTGCGAGCACGCTGCAAATTGTGAGAGGTGAATATGGAATTACTAATACATACTTATATGGCAGAAATTATCGCGGTAAGCACAATTGCTCTTTTTATGGCGATGTTGCCTGGCGCTGATTTTATCATGGTGACACGGACAAGCATTTCCAATGGTCGTTTGCCAGGTTTATACATGAGTTTAGGAATGGCTTTATCAGTTTGTATACATGCCAGCTATTCAATCGCAGGATTAGCTGTCGTCATCGCAAATTCGGCGTGGTTATTTTCGGCTATCAAATATTTAGGTGCTGCTTATCTTATTTATCTTGCTTGGCAGCTATTAACAACACGCGAAACTGTAAATATAGACCAATGCAATTCAACAACTCAAATGTCACCTTTTACAGCATTACGTATGGGTTTTACTTGCAATATATTAAACCCCAAAACATCTATCTTCTTCTTGAGTATTTTTACTCAAGTGGTGGCTGTAGATACCCCGCTGATAATGCAAGTGAGTTATGGATTGATCATTATTTTGGCACATTTGTTTTGGTATAGCGGCGTTACTCTGCTGTTATCACACCCAATTATATTGCCTCTGTTCAATCGACAAAAACAAAAAATTGATAAGATAGCAGGGTTTGTATTGATGCTAATTGCGATAAATCTCATTTTAGTGAATTATGCATAGTGACTGGTGGCATTGAAAATCATCAAAAACAGCTTTTTTGAGCCACCGCTAAACCCGCTTTTGGCACATTTTCCCCGAACAATTTTGAACGGCGTACGTCTGCTTATGCCGTTTACTTGTCGGTCAAGGTCATCGATAAATGCCTCATTTTTAGGAACAAAATGGCAACTAAAATTTAGAAAAAAGCAACCACGGCAGACTTGGGCTTTAAAGTTAAAGGCAAAGTCGTTTGGTGCTAAAATTACTTAAGGTTATTCGTTTTATTTCGGAATAAAAATATAACAACTAGAACAGCCCCAAATTAACCATGCCTCAGCACTCAGTCTAACCAAAAAATAAATGATTCATTATTCCATGATGAACATTGATGAACGGCTGGCAATGCACGTCCACTTTGACGTGCAGCGAATTATACACGCAATAGAAACAGTATATGGTTTTGAAGCGGCGACTTAATCTCGAACATAGCGACTTAGGAACAGTTAACTTATTCAGCTCTCACTGATAGACTGAGCACGTTTTTACTTATCGCATCTTCTTGTAAATAGTATCAGAAGCTGGCAACGAACAAAGGCATCAACGAACAGTATTTTATGCAAACAATATCTACTTTTATATTTGATTTAGACGGTACCCTTGTCGATTCAGTACCCGATCTAGCTAGTGCATTAAATAAAGCTCTTACTGACGTTGGTATTGCCACGTTTGATGAGGCTACAATTCGCAATTGGGTTGGTAACGGTGCAAAAGTGTTGGTTGAAAGAGGTTTATCTGGCAGCGCTAAGCACAGTACAACTGTGAGCAGTGAGTTAGTCGACCACACCTTTCAGCGATTCTTATATCACTACGAATTAAACGTGTGTCGTGCTTCCACGCTTTATCCTAATGTGTATGAAACTCTACATGCTCTTTATGCTAAGGGTTATACTCTTGCGCTAGTAACCAATAAGCCAAAAAAATTTATAGCCCCGATCTTAAAAGCGTTCAAAGTTGATGCTTTTTTCTCTCTCTTCATTGGTGGCGATTCTTTAAAGGAAAAGAAGCCTTCACCTTTGCCACTGAAACATGTAATTAAAACCCTTAACGTAGATGTGAATGAGTGCATTATGGTGGGCGATTCAAAAAACGACATTTTAGCAGCAAATGCGGCAGGCATGCGAAGTGTTGGACTTACCTATGGATATAACTATGGCGAAGATATTGGTGCGCACAATCCTAATTGGGTATTTGATGACTTCAGTCGTATTGTTTCAATCACTGTAGATTGACAAAAAAGTATCATACTTATAACTACAATTTATAACGGGGTTGATGATATGGCAATCAACTTCGAACGTCTCCTAAGGAGCAGAGCGGCCCGTCAAATTTTCCAATCTCAATGATTAACTTGTAGCACAAACTTCTCGAACAAATTTGAACGGCGTACGTCCCCTTTTGCAGTTGAGGAGACTGTTGCGTTAGGTAGTACTCTCAATTTAAAATGCTCTGATTATTAAGTCTAAGCTAATACAATTTAGTCCTTAACGCCGTTTTGACAAACTATGCCAGCGGTCTAGCTCTGCACTAGGATTATTTGCATTTTCTACATGTTCTGTAAACGCTAAGCGATCTGCAAATTCAAAATTCGCATCATTACTTTTTAATTCTGCATACACCAAATCTAACTGATACTTGATCCGTGATAATGATGAATGGTCATTGCTCACTGTATTGATTTTTTTCATCAAGGTTTCCTTACTATTTTGTGTATTGGATAATCTATCTTACTCCAAAAAATAAACACGGTTATTGCAATAAGTTCTTAAAAAAGTACAAATGTTCTATAAAAAATGTTGTGCTTCACTAACTATAACTAATTTCAGAAGATTTATTTTATAAAACCAAACGTTCTCTAATTTCCAATACAAACATTCTAAATTGCTATCCTTTCATCCCTATTAATAACGTGCTATTTTCTATTTTATTCATACATTAAATGCTCATTCATTATAGGTGCATGCCGATATGCCACAACAATCAACACCAAGCTTTTTATTCCATGATTATGAGACTTGGGGCATATCGCCACAACATGACTACCCGTGCCAGTTTGCGGCAATCCGAACTGATTTGTCTCTCACTCCTATTGCAGAGCCCATTAACATTATCGCCAAGATCCATCCCGATTATTTACCACACCCAAGAGCTTGCTTAGTTACGGGTATCACCCCACAATCAACGTTACAAATAGGATTAACTGAATACGCGTTTATGCGTCAAATTCAACAACAAATGAGTGAAGCTAATACCTGTACTATCGGCTATAACTCCGTTAAATTTGATGATGAATTCACTCGATTTAGTTTGTTTCGAAACTTTTATGATCCGTATCAACGCGAATGGCAAAATGGTAATAGTCGCTGGGATATTATTGACTTGGTCAGAGCATGTTATGCCCTTCGCCCTGAGGGAATTGTGTGGCCAGAAAATGACAAAGGCTTACCCAGCTTTAAACTAGAGGCGCTAACCCAAGCAAATGGTGTGGCGCATGAGCAGGCACACGATGCGTTAAGTGATGTTCATGCCACCATCGCAATAGCTAAACTAATTCAAACAGCGCAACCTAAGTTATTTTCCTATGCTTATCAATTGCGCTCCAAGCATGCGGTGCTCGATTTACTGGAACAACATCAGGGTAAATCTTTGCTTTATATTAATCCTTTTCGTTCTGCTAAACATGGATGTGTGAGTTATATTGTTCCTATTTGTGATCACCCCACCAATAGTAATGCCACTATTTGTGTTGATCTAACCAAGGATATTACGCCACTTTTGACCCTCAACGACAATGAACTTCAGGCAATCCGCTACGTTAAACGCGAAGATAGAAATGCTGACACGCCTGATTTTGCAGCGCTGGAAATCAAACATAATCAATGCCCTTTCATCGCCAAAACCAATACTTTGTCACCTGCTCGAGCTCAAGAGCTTGAACTTGACTTGCAGTTAATTGAAGCACGCTTAGTACAGTTAAACACCGCACTCATGTCGATTGATGCCCCGCAACTCTTAGCACGAATTCGCCAAGTTTTTGTACGTGAGTTTGAAGATGAATCGGTTGATGTAGAGGCGAGCTTGTATAGTGGAGGCTTTTTAAGCAAAGCCGAAAAGGATTTTTGTACCTCCATACATTATGCAACGCCAGAAGAGTTGCCAACATTGATTAAACGCAGTCCTACGCCAAGGTTAGCGGAGTTGTTATTGCGTTTTATCGGGCGTAACCATCCCGAACAACTGACTTCTGGTCAACTTACTTCCGAGCAACAAACAACATGGCACAACCATTGTTTACAACTCGCTCAGCCTATGGCTAATAAACTATCATTCAATCAATACTTTGCAGAAATTGAGCAATGCAAAACGATGTATGCGTTAAACTCGCCACAACAAGTTGTCTTAGATGCATTGTTCGAATATGGCAGAAAGCATCCGTTCTATGCAAAATAATTCAAGTAAAATATCAATCGCGCAGATAACATTAGATAAGAAATTTATTAACACATGGATTGGAATATAAATGGAGTCTGTAAATGCAAGGTGTTAAGTTTCAATTTAATGAAAAAGAGCAACATGTCATTGTATTGGTTGACGTCAGTCAGCTAACCGGTCCTATAGACACCGCACAATTAATCACTCTTTTTTTAACGACTCCACACCAACAATATTTTCCATTAACTGATGAAATCGGCAAGTTTATTGACGATATCAATGCCGATTTGCAACAAGCTAACGCTGTCAAACATGAAACGACGTTTGCGATCATTAAAGACGCACAACTAGTGTTGACTGTGGCCGATGATAAAATGAGTGCCCGCTTAGAAGTGACCGCCCCCTATGGTGGTAAGATCCCCTCGACATCCGAAGCGATTACATTTTGTCATGAAAAATTGGTGACGAGAGGGATTAGCCGCAAGCGCATCGAAGCATTACTTGAACGTGCTGCAACATTAAGTACTGGAAAATCCATCAGCGAAGTCATTGCCAAAGGCTTACCTATAAAAGAAGGTAAACCCAGTGAGTGTATGCACTTGGTAGAAAATGCATTAGAGCGAATTCTACGACCCAAAATTGATGATAAAGACATCGCAGATATGCGTGATTTAGGGGATATTTTTACTGTTACCAAAGATACCCCTATATTACGGTATCATGAGGCGACGAGCGGCCGGCATGGTTATACCGTTGAAAATAAACCCATCACAGCCAAACCAGGCAAATCAATACCGTTAAAACTTGAAGATGGCGTCAGGATCAATCAGCGAGATACCAATTTGGTCATCGCAGATCGTGATGGTATGCCTAAATTTGATGGTTTTAAAGTCCGAGTGGATGAGGTTTTTGTCAGTAATGGGGTCAATGTTGGTACGGGTAATATCGATTATAGAGGTGCCGTAATCATCAATGGCGATGTCGCAGATAAAATGAAAGTCATCGCCAAAGGCGATATTACGGTCAATGGGTTTGTCGAATCCGCTTATTTGGAAACCAAAGGCGATATTATCATTACCCAAGGCGCTGCGGGGCAAACGGTCGATAATAATACAGTCCCCAATTGCGTCATTCGTGCAGGTGGTACTGTCTGTATTGAAAATGCACAGGGCTTAGATATTATCTGTGGCGGCGATTTAATTGTTCGTAAACAACTCGCGTTCTCAAGAATAGTATGCAAAGGTAATATTTTTGTGGGTAAGCAAGATAAAGCCGATGGCATTTTAATCGGCTGCCAAATTTCAGGGCGCGGTGAAATCACTGCAGGTGTCATTGGTGCCACCTCAGGGAGTAGCATTTCGATTGATTTCACCCAAGAGTATAATAATGTACATCGAGCTGCTGCATCACTCAAAAAGCAATACGAGTCATTGCGATCGACTTACACTCAACATCAAAAATCGTTATTGGGGTTTAAGGGCAAGAAGCTTCCACCTGAACTCAGTAGTAAAATTAACCTGTTAGAAACTGCGATCATCAAAGAAAAGCAGCTACTCAACTGGCTTAAAGAAAAAATCGTAGAAAATAAACATCAACAACAACAATTTGCGCAACATTTAACTATTAAAGCAACGCATACCTTACATTCAGGGGTTAATGTAATTATCAATAAATACACGTGGAAATCCAAACAACAGTTTGGTCCGAGTAAGGTGTTTTTTGCTACTTCTAAATGGGAAATGACTCCCTTAGTATAGACTCAGGAAGGCGTTACCCTAAATCAGGGTTTAGGTGTTGCGGATCCGGAAAGGTTGTTTGATAATTAGCTTTTCAATTTCACTTTTCGATACTGCGGCACTGTAATAAAACCCTTGCACGTAATCACAATTTGCGATGTTGATTTTTTCTAGTGCAGCCTTAGTTTCAACCCCTTCTGCAACCACTTTAATATTGAGGTTATGACACGTTTTTACCAAATTGTTGATTAACAATTGCGTATCTTGGTTGTACTCAATATCTTCAAGTAATGCTCGATCTAACTTAAGTACATCTATTGGCAGTTTAGTCAGATACGCAAACGATGAATAGCCCACGCCAAAATCATCAATCGCAATTTTAACCCCTAGGTTCTTTAAGGCATTGAGAGTTTTTGATGTGGTATTTAAATTTTTGATTAAACTGGTTTCAGTCACTTCAATTTCTAGTTTTCGTGGATCGATATTGTATTTGTGCAACGCATCTTGGATTGTCTGAACTAATTTTATATTTAATAGTTGGCTAGCTGATACATTAATTGAGAAGGATTGGAGTTCGTGTGAAATCCGCGATAATCGGGACAGTTCAGCTAAGCCATTGTCTATAACCCAGTCACCAATGTCATGAATCTGCCCATCCGCTTCAACTATATCAATAAACTCACCAGGCGATACCCAACCTAAAGAATCATGCCGCCAGCGTAATAATACCTCGGCACTTTCAATTAATCCGGTCTGCATTGTGATTTTAGGTTGATATACCAAAGAAAATTGATTCATCTTTAATGCTCGAGTCACGTCGGACTTGATAGTGAGTTGGCGTTGTTTTTTTAATAAGTATTGGTTGTTTAACGCCATGAATTCAGAGCTCGCATTAATCAATACAGCGGCTTCTTGCAGGGTTTCAACGATAAAACTAGTCGTTTTATCCAAGTCGTCAGAGGAAATGAAACTGACGCTCACATCAACTTTGTTATCTTCAATCTGATGCCAACTATCCTGTTCGATACCCGATACTAAGCGCGAAAAATCAATCTGTACATTTTGTTCATGGCAACCATGAGTGAGTATGATCACTGCGACATCATTAATGCTATAAAGCGAAAATTGTTTACCCCAATGATTCGAAATGTACTGTTGTAATCTACTAAGCAATGGCTCTAGCGCAACGTCATGACGCTTTAAATCATTGGCATTCGTTAGTTCAAAATAACCGATACTAAATGGAATATTTTCATACACAAAACTCTCAACAGCACCATTGAATTCGTTGATATTATCAAAATATTTGGATTGTTCTAAGGAGGTGTCTTGGCGCAGCTTAGTTTCATAGTGCACAAACGCATTTGCAATTTCTTGCAGTAACACTTTGTTGTCCCAAAGCTTAGTCAAAAACTTAAAGGCACTGCCTTGATTCATGACTGCTAACACAGAATCAAAATCAGCATAGCCACTTAAAATTAAAGAGACAACATCAGGACGATTAATTTTAACTTGCGCTAAAAATTCACCCCCGTTCATTACGGGCATGCGAAAATCAGATAAGACAACTTGAATAGATTCATCCGCTAACAAGGCTAATCCTTCTAAACCAGACTCAGCAGTAAAGACTTCGTACCCTGCTTGTTTAAACATACGTCTCATAGACTTTAAAATATTAATTTCATCATCGACGATCAGTACAGTCTGCTTAGATTGACTCATTGGAGTTCTCTTGGTTATCAATTAAAATGTTGCCGCAGTTTCTATCCTAAAACGATGACTACTCTCTACAGTGCCGGTTATGGTATCTAGTTGGCTATAACGAACTCCAACCCATACAGAACGACTGATTCTATATCGGACACGAGTATCAAATCCTTTAATATTTGCGGTCGCAAATCCTGCTGTTGCATTTTGTGCAAATTCACTGATGACTCCGAAGCGTTCAGTTCTAAAAAATCGTAAATGAGCTTGGTAATCTCCTTGTTTTTTTAATTTACCATAATTAATCTGAATAGCGAGTGATTGGTTTTGTTTATTACCAGAGATTAATTCAGGTGCATCCAAGGTATATCCCGCATCAACCCCATAACGCCATAGCCCAGTCTCGTAAGCACCTGAAAAACGAAGAGATTGGTGATCATACTGTGTATCACGCTTGGCAAATTGCGCACTCCCTCCCTGATAATCGACCCACCAGGGCGCTAATACTAGTTTACCTTGGGCTAAGGGAATACTGGTTTCATATTGTACAATTACCAGTTTTCCGACGGTATCAGTTGCCCCATCAAGCGGCTTAAGCCATGCAACTCGTGCTTGATCACCAGACCCAAATTGATAATTAGCATGGACACCTTGGGGGTTTAACTGGCGATCCCAAAACGTATCGGTTTGATTAGCAAACGCCCAAGGCTGTTTGCCCACCGTAATCGTTATTGGTTTGGTGCGATATTGCATAAACAAACGTTCAACAAAAATATCAGAATCCGGCTGAGGTTGAGAATTAAACTTAATGACAGTAATAGCTGGAACATTTTGTCGATTTTTCAGCCCCGTTGATAGACGCGAAACAAATGTAAACTCAGCATATTTCGCAGTAAGACCTACTCGGCCAATAAAACGTAAACGTTGCCGTGGATTTCTAACGGCAAAAGTTTCATTTTCAAAACGTAGCATGGCATTGCCATTTATCCCAATGGAAAAGTGCCTTTGTTCCTCAGCTTTTTTATTCGTTTTTGCTTCAAATGCTGACACATTGGTCGATAAATATAATGAGCTTAGGAGTAATAAGTACAAACATGATTTCATTTTCATTCCTTGAAAATAGTAATTGTGGTTTTTCCTAGTGTAATCTTGTGTCGCAATTGTCGCAAATTTCTTTTATGTCACTTTGCCTTTTTTACACTACGCTTAATACAAGGACTTAACTAGCGACAAGAAATAAGAGGTGAAAATGGAATATCTCACTACCGGTAACATAGCAAAACAACTCGGTATCACACCTAGAACGGTGATTCGTTATATTAAAAAAGGAGTATTAAAAAGTTACAAGCTACCCGGCAGAGGGAATAACCGAGTAGCAAAGAAAGATTTCATTGCGTTTTGTAAAGCCAATGCATTGCCATTAACCAATGAAACTGCTGTCATTGAAGAAGCCGTAAAACGACCTAAGGTGCTAATCATTGACGACGATATCAACGTTTGTAAAAGTATTTCAAGGGTCTTAAAACGCCAATACATCGACACGATTATTGCCCAAGATAGCTTTCAGGCAGGAGCATTGCTGTATGAACATAAGCCACAGATCATGACGTTAGATTTACACATGCCCGGTATTAATGGCTTAGATGTATTACGATTTACCCGTGAAAACCCTGAATTTGTGAATATGAAAATTATTATTATCTCTGGCACCGCCATCGAGAATATGCAACAGGTGCTGATTGATGGTGCTGATGCGATCATTCAAAAGCCCTATTCCAACCAGACGCTTATATCGACCGTTCAACAACTTGCCCAAGGAGAATGACCATGCGCATGCTTATTTTTATGTTTTTAACGTTATCGCTGACATTGTCAGCCAATGTGCTCGCGCAAAAGTTAGCACCAAAGTCTCCCTCAAACAAAACCCTCACGTTTGGTATCGTGCCACAACAAGCTAGCAATGTATTGGCTAATGCATGGGTGCCATTAACTCAATACTTATCTGCCCAAACAGGCTTAACCATCAAATTTGCTACGGCCAAAAACATTCCTAATTTTGAGCAGAGATTAAGTGAAAATGCGTATGACATTGCGTACATGAATCCTTTTCATTACGTTTATTTTGCTGAATTTAATGAATATCATGCGATTGCAAAACAAGCCAATAAACAGATAACAGGTATTTTAGTCACACGTATCGATAGCAACATTAAATCAATCCTCGACTTGCAAGATAAAACGTTGGCATTCCCTGCTCCAGCAGCATTTGCCGCTTCTATTTTACCTCGAGCAGAATTAACGTTGAATAAGGTTGATTTTGTCCCTCGCTACGTGTCATCACATGACTCTGTCTACTTAAATGTCAGCAAAGGTTTTTTTATTGCCGGTGGCGGTGTGATGCGCACATTTAACAACATGCCTGATGACATTCGCGCTCAACTGAAAATATTATGGACCACTCAGCCATATACCCCTCATGCGATTGCGGTATCACAATCTTTGTCAATGGAGGATAAGGTTGCCATACAAACTGCTTTAGAAAATCTGCATACAACCGACAAAGGTAGAGAAATTTTAAAATATCTCGGCATGGAAGCGTTTGTCATAGCACATGACACAGATTGGGATGATGTTAGAAATTTAAATATATCTAAAGGGCATGTTAAAGTAAAATGATTAACACACTGCGTAGTAAAATAGCTATTGGTGTCACCTTTATTGAGGCGGCATTTTTGCTATTTTTAGCAGTCATGGTCACCAGTTTAGTCAAAGACATTCTGCATGATAGCTTGACAACTAAAGCCCAAATAAGCTCACAACTTTTTGCGTCAATGACCACTGATGCAATTGTGACTTATGATGTCGCCTCCCTTGATTCATTTGTAAATGTCATCTTACAACAACCCGATATCGCCTATGCACGGGTGCTGGGACCTAATAATAAGGTCTTGGCACAAGCCGGTTCAGCTGCCATCTTGGCCAAAACTCGTAATTTTGACACGTCAATTAACAAGGTAAATGATGATATTTTTGATACCTATGCTGAAATTATTGTTGATGGTCAATTATTTGGTCGAGTTGAACTAGGAATGCAAACCAACTCAATTGCGGCCTCAATTTACGAAATTCAATCTGTCGTCGCAGGCGTAGCATTTGCAGAAATCATCTTTGTCAGCATTATCTCGTTCATCTTTGGTGGCTATCTCATTAAACAATTAACTCAACTGAGAGTCAGTGCAGAAAACATCACAGCCAAACTGACTACCGGCGAAAAAATCACAGATAAAATCAACACCCTTGATAACGATAAGGAGATATCCGTTGTCGGAGAAGCATTTAATGAGCTGATCGACGCATTAAATAAACAAACTCGACGCACTAAAAAATTTCAACGTGAACTATTTGAACTTAACGAATCATTAGAAGAGCAAATAGTTAATCGTACATCCATGCTAAAAAAGAGTAATCGTAAGTTACAAGAAATAAACAAAAGCTTAAAAGAAACCCAAGCACAATTAAGCCAAGCAGAGAAAATGGCATCGGTAGGACAACTTGCAGCTGGTGTTGCGCATGAAATTAATAATCCAATTGGCTTTGTCAAAAGTAACGTCGATAGTTTACAGGGTTACAATGATTCGTTTGCTGAAATCCTACATTGTTTACAACAGTTTATCGCCAGTGATGATGTCTTTGAACGGCGTAAACTTAATCAAAAAATACAGTCTCTGTTAACTGAGCATGATATTAATTTTATTTTAGAAGATAGTATTGAGTTAATTAAAGAATCTAAATATGGATTAGAACGCGTCAGTGATATTGTATCTGGCATGAAAGCATTTTCAAGAGCGGATAATGATAATAAACAATGGTTTAATATCAATAATTGTATTGAAACCACCCTTAAAATGGTATCTAATCAGCTCAAATATCATTGTGAAATCAGTACACAATTAGATGCAAACATCCCAAACATTAAAATAAATGTAGGAAAAATCATTCAAGTGTTAACCAATATACTGGTTAACGCTGGGCAAGCGATTGAAGAAAATGGTAAAATTGCCGTTAAGAGTTCTATGAACAATGGTTTTGTAGAAATTGCAATTACAGATAATGGCTCAGGCATCAGCAAAGAAAATATTGCTCAATTGTTTAACCCTTTTTTTACGACTAAACCCGAAGGCGAAGGTACAGGTTTAGGGCTATCGATCTCGTTTAGTATAATTAGAGAGCATGGTGGTGAAATTCTAGTCAACAGCGAAATTGGAGTGGGTACTTGTTTTACACTACGATTACCTGAAAATTTAGTCTGTTTATTATCCGACAATACCACAAATGTTTCGCTAGCATCAATATGATGCGCTTATTGGAATCACAACATTGACAGACATGACTGCAGAAAAGACGCAAGTAACCTCACCTCACTTTACGGTGTTGTTTGTCGATGACGAACCGAGTATTTTGCGCTCGATTAAACGTATTATTCATAAAACAAACATTAACATGTTAACAGCGACGAGTGGCCAAGAAGCGTTAGAGTTATTTGCTACACACGACATTACAATGATCGTGTCTGATATGAAAATGCCCAATATGTCAGGCTCTGAATTACTAGAAAAAGTTGCTCAACTGTATCCAGAAACTTATCGCGTGATTTTAACGGGGTTTGCCGATCTAGACTCTATCATGCAAGCAGTTAATCACGGTGGGATCCATCGTTACATTCAAAAACCGTGGGATAATCAGGATTTATTGCTCACCATAAAAGATGGTTTACAATTCACCAAACTCAAACGTGAAAATCACACGTTACAACAAAAACTGTTCAAGCAAAATCGTGCATTGAAAGATCTCGCTCAATCATTAGATAAAAAAGTTGAATTCAAAACCCGGCAGATCCAATTAGCGTTAAAAAAAATTAAACACGAACAAAGCGCGTCTGAGAAAGTGCTATTTAACTGTATATCAGTTCACCCAGAATTAGATGGCTTGTTTGCTCAATCCGTCAGTAAACTTGCAACCGAACTCGCCAAGGTAATGAAGCTACCAACGACAGATATACAGCATATTCAACAAGCTGCATTATTGTGTCAAATTGGTTTGTTGGGCAAAGAAGTGCATTTATTTAATACTGCTTTTAATGATTTAAATTACGAACAACAAAAAGCGTATGTGCGTCAAGTTGATGTCGCGATGATGATGTTGTCCCCTCTACCGCATCTTCAACCTGTCATTGATATTATCCAAAGTCAGTTTGAATACTTTAATGGTCAGGGCTACCCCGACATGTGTGTTGGCAAAGATATTCCTGTCGGGGCGCGTATTTTATTTGTTGCTCGTGATTTTTGGCGCTATCGTATTGGTAAAATATCGTCTAAAAAATTCGATGCGATTGAGGCTAAAGCAGAACTTAATCGCCACAGAGGCACGAAATATGATCCTGACATATTAGATGTATTAGCAAAACTTGATGTATTACATGAAACCTTGCCTGATGATGGTTCCAAAGTACTAGCGGAAGTCAAAGTGGGTATGGAGTTAAGTAAAGATATCTACAATGAAAAATACGTATTAATGTTACCTGAAGGTCATATTTTCACAGAAGCGACAATTGCCAAATTAAAGCAATACGAACGTAATCACAAAGAACAATTACGTATCTTTGTCACGGCATAAGGGTATCGTCAGCCCCACCCTATGCCGCTAGTACTTTACTCTTATAGCGTGATTAACACGCCTACTCCTTGGGCTAACGATACCGGCACATTCAACTGTTGAGTGTACTTATCCCACATTTGTTGACGTTGTTGTGCGGTTACCGCTTGGCCATTAACCTTTATCACTCGCGGCAAAGATTCAATATTATGGACCACGTAGGTAAGCGCACGTGTCGTTGGGGCGTTATGGTAGTCCCCTTGCACTTGCGCATCGATGGCAATGATAGAATCAGTCGAGGCACTACTAAAATGAATACTTTGATAAGCATTATTTGCAATTGAATCCGGCGCGACACCATCATCTTCGAGCAATCGATAATGACTCGAACCAACACTTTTATCATGGTAGTAATGCATCGTCATAGCTTGCGTCGAATACTGTTTTAAGTGCTGTTGAGCGTCGACCATAGGGATAAACGCACCGGCTTTAACTAATAGCGGCAGCTTGTTTAAAGGCGCACTCACCTCGACGATTTGGTTCCCCTCATACCGCTCACCGTCAAAATAATCGAACCAGACTCCATCTGGCAAATCGATATTAACCGCTGTAACATTAGGCGCTGTGACAGGATGAACTAAAAAACTATCGCCCCATAAATAACTAGCCGACTGGGTGAACTGTTCGCTGTCAATAAAGCTCACTGGTCGCATTAGTGGCATGCCAGAGAGGCTATTTTCCATTGCTAACGTATAGTTATAAGGTGTCAGCGCATAGCGTAACTTAATATAATCACGTGAATGGTCTTTGACGGGTTGTGCATGAAACACCGGTTCAGAAGGAATATGCTCTTGGGCATGTGGTCTGAATACTGGAGAAAACGCGCCCAATTGAGTCCAACGCATATATAGTTCAGGATCAAACGTCTCCCCGCCAGCGAAGCCCCCCACATCCGAATGAATATATCCTAGGCCTAATACCGACATTTGCAGTGCCAGTTCAACTTGGGGTACGAGTCCGCCCCACTCTCTTGATACATCACCAGTCCAGGGGATCAACCCGTAGCGTTGCGAGCCCAAAAACCCAGCTCGCATCATCACAAATGGACGTATAGAAGGATCTAACTGTTGTTGATGCTCATAGACCATTTTGGCCCATTGATGCCCATACACATTATGGATCTCATCACCGGTGACAGTTAACTCGCCAAATTGATGTAAACTATCCGCAGGGTGTACTTCTGGCTCCCCCAAATCGCCCCACCAACCGGTCACACCTTGTTGATATAGTTTGGTGTAAAATTGGTTGAACCAGCGTTGCGCATCTGTATCAAATACATCAACCAAGCCTGTATTACCAAAATAAAAATCAAAACGGCGTGGTTGACCTGTGTAATTCTTGGCTAACGCTTGATTGGCCACTGCTGATTCCCATTGCGCTGAACTCGATAAGATAAACGGTTCAGTAATGACGATGGTATTGACACCTTGCTCGGTAAAGCCTTGAATCATTTGTTCTGGCTCAGGGAACGCGACGCGATCCCAATCAAGATTCCCCATGTGGCCTTTTATGTCTGGGCCAAACCAATACAGATCGAGCACAACAGCATCTAACGGGATATCAGCATCAATAAAGGCTTTTACCGTGTCTTGTGTTTCTTGTTGGGTACGATAACCAAAACGTGAGGCAAAATTTCCTAACGCCCAACGTGGAGGTAATGGCTGTTTACCAGTAACTTGTGCTATTTGTTGAGATACCTGAGTGATATCTTCACCTAACACAACAATATAACTTGTGCGCCCAGCAACCGCTTCAAACTGCAATACATCTTTATCAGTATGTCCGATATCCAAAAACCCATTCGCGGAGTTATCAAACAAGAGTGCGTAGTTTTGATCGGAAACTACGGCAGGTAAAGAATAATACATCTGATTAGATTCCGTGGTATAGCCATAATGTGCGCGGTTATATAGTGGCATGCGATGGCCTCGGCGATCCATTCCTAACACACGCTGGCCACCGCCCATGAGTTGCTCATCAGCATCCAAGGAAAAGCGAAAACCACGTAATGTTTGGGTGAAAAACAACCCTACTTCTTCTTCCACAACCACCGGCTGTCCTGTTAAACCAAATGCAATTTGACCTGTATTAGGATTAATTTTTGCGTAGCTTTTTGTAGTGAACAGCTCGATATGGCTCGGTGTCGTATTGACACTTGTTGTGGCTAAAGACGATCGTTTGGCTAATGCAAATGAAGGTAGTTGACGACTATTATCAGGTTCATAAAACACCTCAAAACTATGTTCTGTTAACGCTGTGATCCGGACCGTTGCTTGAGGCAATTGATAAGTTAAGATACCTGGTTGATGATTGAGTTCACTGACTGCATCGACTGTGTTTTGCGCAACAGATTTAGCCTGTGCACCACCGGCAAATGTAAACGAGAGTAACGCAATTGCATAGGTGGTATGTCGCACACAGCGAGTGATATTAAAAGTTGAAAATGACATAATGTAATTCCTAATTAGCTCTTATTACTGCGCGGTAGGTGTTGACCAAGTGATTTCAAATACCGCTGAATCAAGTGGCGCCAAATTAACAGAAAATCTGGCATGGATTGTATTATCAACCACTTCAACACCACCCTTATTAGTTACGCGTAACGTCGTTAACCCACTATTTAAAAGATCCTTCATGATATAGTCCCCTACAGGCAAGTCCCACTTGTGTAACACATCATGAGGCACTGACAACCTCGTTTGTAGGCTCTGTTGTGCATCAAAATTGTTCACAACTAACAATGCGACATGCTGTTGTTCGCCCTGCTCATTCACACCTAAATCGGCATACCTAGCAAATGAAAAATGCAATTTCCCATATCTAGATTCTTCAAGATTAGTGTGATGCAAAGGGATAGAATTACCTTTCATTGCTGGATGATTAGCTGAGATATTCAAGACATTAACATGATACTCCCTAAGGGCTTTTTCGAGGGCACTTAACTGACCGCCATCAAACTGACCATCATTCATCCAACGTTGATGAGCTGGCACACCGGCATAATCAAAAATGGTGGTACGGGTCGGATCACCAAAGCCTGTCTCTTCACTGCCATCTTCACCCACTTCTTGACCAAAATAAATCATCGTCGGGGAACGAGAAATCAATGCCGATACAACTAATGCCGGTTTGCCTTTGTGCATATCACCTGCAAAATCTGGACTAGCGATGCGTTGTTCATCGTGATTTTCTAAAAAATGTAACATGTGTGGCTCGATGTCAGCAATTTGCGCTTGAATATGTGCCAAATTAGCCGCATCACCATGACCTTGCATCACCGCTTTTAGGGAGTCATAAAAATCGACTTTGTCATACAGATAATCCATTTTACCAATATGTAAATACTCCCTAAACTGGTCTGGGTTATACACTTCAGCAAGTAAAAATGCATCGGGATATTGCACTTTAATCGATGAGTTTAAAAATGACCAAAACTCACTCGGTACCATTTCAGCCATATCATAGCGAAAGCCGTCGACACCTTTTTCTAACCAATAGTGGGCGATATGATAAAACTGATACCATGAATCAGGTAAGGTTTTGTCTTGCCAAAATGCGTGATGCTCAGCGACCCCTTTTTGATCATAACCTTGTGGGAGTCTGGGAAAATCATACGCTCCATCAGGACTAACACCGTAATTGACTTTAACTGTCTCATACCAATCATTGAGATCCGGTTGAGCTGCACGTGAACCATTCCCCGTCCACTTAGCCGGATCTTCGCTGAATTGACCATCTTTTAACAGTGCCGGTTTGCCCCCTAACACTTGATAGCCGTTGCGCGACTCTGGCACACGAAAAGATTCGCCTTGCACGTAATAAAAATTATTGTTTGGCGCATAAGTTACCGTCGTATCATCTTTTTCACCCAGATTAGTGATCCCTTCAGGTCGAGAGATGGCTTCATATTGACGCGCGACATGATTGGGTACAATATCAATAATGACTTTCATTCCGTTTGCATGGGTACGGGCTATTAGTGCTTCGAATTCGGCTAAACGCTGTGCTGGATCAACCGCTAAATCAGGATTGACATTATAGTAGTCTTTGATTGCGTATGGCGAACCAGCCCTTCCTTTAATTACATCTGGATCATCATTACTGATCCCATAAGCGGTGTAATCATTGACGAGTGCATGATGTGGCACACCGGTATACCAGACATGAGATACACCTAACTCAGCAATGCCCTGTAAGGCGGTATCTGTGAAATCTGCGAATTTACCGATCCCATTTTGTTCGATCGTACCCCACGGAATGTTATTGGTATTTGTGTTACCAAATAATCGGGTGAAGACTTGATACACCACCGGCTTCCCGGCACCTCTGCCCTGCTGCATTTGCCATCCTTGTTGTTCTGGTAAACTGAGTTGCACAGCTTGAGAAAGCGCAACGCTGGTACTATGCGTTGCCGACTTAACAGGAGATTGATTCTGCTGCATTTGATTTTGTGGAGCTTGACTACAAGCGGTAAGTGCCCCCATGACACTCAGTGCTATGATATTAAGTAAGTGTGCAGATTTGTTGGTGACCATCATATAATTGATTCCATATAAAAACGCGTCTAATTACGCATCAAGATTAATACGCTAAATATGCTTGGTATAGAGAATACCCAAAAAGGATGGATAGATCCCTTGCATACGTTTTCATAACGAAGATTAATTAAGAATGATTAAAACAACGTATAAATAAAGCTCGCTAATGAGGATTGTTGAGTCGCCACCACAATTCCGCCTAATAAGGCTAGAACAACGATAATGGGTAATAACCAGATTTTTTTGCGGACTTTTAAAAATTCCCACAAATCAGATAAAAATTCGCTCATGCTTTACTTCTTTTTAATGGATTAGTCATCATCTGACAGAAAGTGAGACTAAAAAGGTTTAGTTAAATGGTCTTTGTCTAATGGCTCATTTCGCTTTATGTAATAACTGTTCAGTTTTTGCGACCTGTGATGTTGATACTGTAAGCCTTTAGTTAGGCGTAATAGCCACCCCATCGGCACAAATATGACATAAAATACAAGTGCCAATAAGATCTGAGTGTTAATAAATCCTAATACAGAGGCGATCACCATCCATATGACATAAATAGGATAAATGGCTTTGGGATAAATAACCGCACTGACCAACAGATACGCGGCAATAAATAATGGCCAAAATGGAATACTTGCACTAAATAGCCAAGGTAATAACCCCATGAAAACGATGCTGATCAAGACACTAAACTGCCACGCAAAATCACGCAAACCTTTGATCTGAGTGAATTGCAACATCGGCAGCTGAATGTGTAGCCATGCACGCTTTACAATATTAATAACGTTAATCTTTGGCAAAGGTCACCTCTTTGGCTTGGGCTATGGCGGCGGCAGGCATAGCGGCTTTATCTAACAGCATATTACCCACAACTAAATAATCCATATCAGTGGCTAAAAAACAGCGAATAGCATCCGCTGGTGAACAAACGGGTGGCTCCCCCCGGACATTAAAACTGGTATTAATCAAAATGGGGACTCCCGTAATCTCATAAAACGCTTGGATCAAGGGATAAAAGTGTATTTGTTCTGGGGTGACAGTTTGCACCCGTGCAGAGTTATCCACATGTGTGACAGCTGGTATCGGCACTTTTCCTATCACATCAGCAACTAACAACATATAGGGACTAGGTGTGGTTAGCGCAAACCAATCACTCGCATGCTCTTGCAATACAGCAGGTGCAAATGGGCGAAAAGATTCACGTTGCTTAATTTTTAAATTCATGACCGATTGCATGGTCTCGGAGCGTGGATCGCCGATAATAGAACGATGTCCTAAAGAACGTGGCCCAAACTCCATACGCCCCTGAAACCATCCGATAACATAGCCATCGGCAGCTAATTGGGCTGTATGGCTGTAGATTAAGTCATTATCTATAGGGGTATACTCGACTCGCCATTGCTCGCAAGCAGAGATAATTTGTGTATTGGTATACTCTGGACCTAGATACGCATGCTGCATATCTGGTAAGTTTGTACCGGTGACGTCACCCAACTGATAACCATATTCTAATGCAGCACCTAAAGCCCCACCGGCATCACCAGCAGCAGGTTGGATCCAAATATCCGTAAACGGTCCATCTCTTAATAAACGTCCATTCGCGACACAATTAAGTGCCACCCCACCAGCTAAACATAGATACTCGCACCCAGTGGTGGTATACAAATGCTGAGCGATTTTCAATACCACTTCTTCAATGACGATTTGGATCGACGCAGCAAGATCTTTTTGTTTTTGTGTCACCGGAGCATCATGCGCTAATGCCGCTCCTTCAAACAATTCACAAAAATCGTCGGTTACCATTGTGTCTCCCGCTGGATAAGCGAAATACCGCATATTCAGTGAAAATGAACCGTCTTCCTTCACATCAATTAGGTGCCTGTAAATGAATTCAACATAAACGGGTTTACCATAAGGGGCCAATCCCATTAGCTTATATTCACCGGCATTCACTTTAAACCCACAGTAATAGGTGAACGCTGAATACAACAGTCCCAACGAATGGGGAAAATGCAGCTCCCATAAAGGCGTAAGATTATGTTTGTGGGAAGATGAGTTTTGAGAATTGGATTTTTGACCAATCCAGGCACTACTAGTGGCCCACTCACCAACGCCATCCAAACACAATACCGCAGCTCGTTCAAAAGGTGCAGGATAAAACGCAGAGGCTGCGTGAGATAAATGATGTTCACTAAAGCCTAATACTGGTAGTGCCGGTGTTTTATCGAGTGCTATTTGTGCTTCAATAGACGTGTTATTGGCTTCTGCGCGACGGCGATGAATTAACGCTCGACATTCACGTCTGAGTAATTGCTTAAAGTAGAGTTTTTCTTTTAGCCAAATTGGCATCGCCCGAGCAAAAGAACGGAAACCACGAGGAGCATTTGCTAGATAAGTTTCTAATAAACGTTCAAATTTTAATAGCGGTTTGTCATAGAAAACAATCGCATGGATGTCACTCAGTTCTATTTGAGCAGTATTTAAGCAATATTCAATCGCATGATGAGGAAAACTAGGATCGTGTTTACGACGCGTAAATCGTTCTTCTTGAACAGCGGCGATGATCGCCCCATCCAAAATGAGTGCAGCTGCGCTGTCGTGGTATAAGGCAGAGATACCTAAAATGTATTGCTTAGTCATTATAATTATTGTGGCAATCTTTTATATGACTAATTGTGCCATAAAACCTGCGGGGAAGTTAATATTTTGTTAATTAAATACCTAGAAAGTTGTGAACCCAAGTTCAAACAATATATAATCGAAAAGATAGTCACCTTGCATACCTGTGGATAATAATAATGAAAAAATCCCACACATTGTTTTACGTTATTTCACTCTCCATCCCGATTCTAGTTTTATTGGGATTGGAAGGGATATTACGTATTATTGGTTATGGCAATAGCCACCAGTTATTTATACCAGTGCCTAATCAACCTGCTTATATGCAACCTAATCCGCAAGTGATCCAACGTTATTTCCCCTCCCCTGATGCGGCGCCGAATGTTGCCATTGATACGCAGTTTTTTTTAGCTCATAAACCCAAGGACTCACTCCGGATTGTGGCTATGGGTGGTTCTACTGCTGCAGGGTTTCCCTATGGTCGGTTCGGTGCACCCGCTGGAATTTTGCAACATCGGTTAAAGGGGTTATATCCACAGCGTCATATCGAAGTGATTAATGTGGCGATGTCTTCCATCAATACCTATATGCTGCGTGATTTTGTCGATGAAGTACTGGCTATAGAACCTGATGCTATCTATATCTACGCTGGACATAATGAGTATCTAGGCGTTATGGGGGTCGGCTCTAGTTATCAGGGCTTGGGCAGTCATGGGCTGAACCTGTTGTACTTAACTCTCAAAGAATGGCGTTTGGTGCAGTTGTTGCAGTCTATTTTACTAAATATAAGCTCCAGTAGTGATATCAGTCATGCCGACACGGGATCTGGTTCGAATAATCATGCATCGCGTACCGTTATGGCTAGTATTGCCAAAAACCAATCGATTGCTTTTGACTCACCTGCTTATCTTTCGGGGATCAGCCAATTTAACGATAACCTCCAACATATTATTACGCAATTTGGTATCGCTAAATTACCCGTATTTTTATCAACTATAGCCAGTAACGACCGCGATCAAGCGCCGTTTAATAGTACCTATCCATTACCCGAATCAGTGTTATCAGAAATTAACGCTGCACAACTCTCACTGTCCGACATTCAACGTATTTACCAGCAGCATAGTTATCACGCCCTAGTGAATTATCGTTATGCACAGGCTTTGTTAAATCAACAACGTGTAAACCATCAGAATAAATCCACTGACAACAATCTTACCCTGAGCAGTAAACACTTCACGAATGCACGTAATTTGGATGGTTTACGTTTTCGGGCCCCTGAGCACTTTAATGCCATTATCACTGAACTCGCTCAGGCACATTCACATGTGCATTTGGTTAATGGCAAAGCGATGTTAAACGCAGCTAGTGTCGATGGCATCATAGGTAATGATCTCATGCTGGAGCATTTACATCCCAATGCTCAGGGGTATACTTTATTAGCGCACAGTGCATTAGCTGCAATGGTTGAACACGGCTTGTTGCCGCCTGCGCCCTATCAAGATACGCAAAATATAGCGCAACAACATACTCAAGTCAGTGCTGCAGACATTATCTTTGCTCAACATAAAATCAATAACTTGACCTCGGACTATCCATTTACGCAGACACCGCAACCGGTTCCAAAATTGGTTCCCAATAATCCCCCTGAGAAAATCGGCTTGGCCCGTATACAGAACAATGATTACCTCGCACAACAAACCCATTTGGTGAATCATTACCAACAAACCCAACAATGGTTACTCGCTGCTAATGCTGCAAGTACATTAGCGGATGGCCTACCTTTTAATGCTCAGTATGCCCACGGAGCCGCAAATTTATATCGTCAAGCTGGCAGTTTTGATTATGCTCATTTTTATGCGTTACAAGCCGTTAGGTTAACCCCCAACGATATAAATATGCAATTGAGCTTAGCCCAGATTCAATTTAATAAACGCTTATTTGAGCAAGCTTTGGTGACGCTTAAATGGGTCTTGACGCTGCAGCCAGAGCATCCTCAAGCGCAACAATATTTACAACAAATTAAACAA
>OBPV01000002.1_pt1 | contig 130870 bp, 110 predicted proteins | sample 1494121 | NCBI WGS metagenome assembly OBPV01 (sample SAMEA3275522, study PRJEB22092) | marine metagenome | biome: ENVO:00000039; feature: ENVO:00002151; material: ENVO:00002010 | collected 2014-06-21T16:38:00+00 | depth 10 m | reverse complement strand
ATGGAGATAATTTTTCTGAATTAAGCCAGATAGCACCATTAGCTGATTTTCCCATCGTAAAGCAAACTATGCACCTTAAACAGCGCGGTTTAACCTTATTAGAAATGATGATGGGAATAAGTATTATTGGGCTAACCATGACATTTGTTGTGCCTAGCGCTCATAGTATTTTCACTCAAAATAGAATTATTAGTGAGATCAATCGTACCAGCAGCCTGTTACAATATGCCCGTTTACACGCGGTAGAAACGAAGCAAACCATTACAGTTTGTCCAGCGAGTAATTTTAGCACCTGTTCGAATGATTGGAGTGCCAGTAAAATCGTTTTTGCTGATGTTAATGATAACAACATTAGGGACTCCACGGAACCTTTGTTATTAAGTACTGAAACGAGTGAATTGCAAAATGTGATGACAGGACCTAACACTGCAATTCAATTTTTCTTTACTGGCAGCAGTGCAACGCCTGCCACGATAAAAATTTGTAATGCGGGCGAAGAAGCTCGATTTTCTCGAGCCTTATTTGTCAGTTTACAAGGTAGAGTGACGATGAGTAAAGACAGTGATGGTGATGGGGTGTATGAGACTAACGCAGGAACTGCAATTGATTGTGAGTGAATCTATTGTGATATGGCCTTAACATTGCCAACAATATTCATCTGCGCTGATACTCCCATTATTATTTTTATCCCATGCCTTACGTCCGTCACTAAAATAAACTAATACGCCATTATCAGCCATCACTCCACCAGTAACAGGAGTAGCCGTGATGGTATACTCAGTGCCATTGGTGTTCATGCTACTAATCGTTAAATCAAAACGCTTATTGCTCGCACCTTCTTGAGAGGGGGAATAGGTCGCAAACACAGTTGGTGCACCTGTATTAGCTCCGCTAGCAGCGGCGCCTTGATAAGTATAATTGGCTAACTTGTGGCGCTCCATTGCACCAGCAAACGCCATTAAATCACTTTGTCCTGCGGTTCGATATGTCGACTGACTGACATTGATAAAGCTTGGATAGCCTACCGTGGCAATAATACCCACAATCGCAATGACGATCATCAGCTCGACCAAGGTGAACCCATTTTGATTGGATGTATTTATCCTTAGAGTGTTTATCATTGGTGGGATCATAGTTGTCTCTCTATTTCGGTTGTCCAGGATTGAGGTTGGACGCGTTCAAAACGGCCATAAATATTTTGTGCTAAGCATGCAAAGTCGCCAAGACAAGCAATCTCTTGTCCACTAAGATCATATTCAATCACCGCTGAGGTGCATTCTGCGCCTAAGCACACCACCGGCTTAACTATATTTTCAATCAATATTTTTGTATCCGGAGCAATCCCGGTTTGATTTAACAATGCAAAGCGATCGCTATGTGTGTCGAGAGTATCTTGATTTAAATCCACCACTGCATTCCCCGTGAATAGATCCACTAAATATGCACGTGCGTTACCTGCAGGTGGAGCACACGCACTGGTACTAGCGCTGGCAGGTAAGTAAGTGGTAAAAAACACCTGGTAATCTAAGATCAACGGTGAAGCGAGGACTTTTTCACCACCACTTTGTAAATCAATCCGCCACCCTTTTTTGCCGCGAAAGCTTGCTAGGGCGAGGTCTTTAACAACCGTATCACTCGATGTCAACTGATGACTAGTGGCATCGTATAAGCTATCAGACGTGAATGGCGATGACGGTAGCGTAAACTGTCCGTATTCATCTTTGAGGTAAACACCTTCATCTTTTAACATATAGAAACTATCTTGAATATCGGTATTTAAGGGACCTGCGCGAAAACCAGAACCCAGTGCAACAGCAAAATATTGCTCATCCCCAGTCGCCACTTCGGTCACATCTGGACCATAATAAAAGCGACGATTAGTGTTGACAGTATTACCATTAAAATCAGCAAGCAGCCCCCCTTTAACTAAATCCGAGCCCGTTGCACCATTATAAATATCAAAACGAAACACTTGCCCACCGAGATCTGCGGCGTATAAGTGGTCTGCCAAACCATCTGCATCGCGATCAACGGTCGATATCCGACCGGCAATCGAATATTCCATATTGGATATATTTAAATCGGCATTATTAGCGGCAATCTCAAATAATTTAGCCCCGGTATTTGCATCAATAATATATATCGCATTACCCACACCATCTGCAGTTCGTACCGTTTTAGTATCTTGACTATCATCATACCCGCCACCAATAATCATGATATCTTTAATGGTCGTACCAATACGTATTTGAGTCAACGTAGGGCGTGACCAAGTTTGCCCTAAACGCGCATATTCTCCTTCTCCACCTTTTATGCTAAATACTAATTTTGGGTCGAGTTTGCTCGTCACGTCAAATACATAATAATTGTTACCACCGCGACGCATACCAACATACAAATAGGTTTTTTCGCCATACGTGCGTAACACTAAATCTCCATCCATACCATAAATATGGTTAAACGTGGATGTATCTTGATAAAACGAATACAAGTTTCCTAATAATTCTTGCGGAATGATTGCAAAGTTCTCAGTGCCTGTTTGCGCATCAATAGAATGTAAAAAACCATGATTCGTTGCGACAAAAATCGCCGAGTCTGTTTCGCCATAATTGACAATTACTGGTTGAGAATGAATTGGGTCGCCCATTTGTAAGCGCACATCACTCGTACTGCCATCGTTGTCATCATCACGCACATCAACACCTCGGGCCCACTTTAATACCAACTCTCGTAACCCACTTGGATCAGGTAAACTCGTTAAGGCTAAATCGGTGGTATCAATTAACGTATTACTTTCATGCAATTTATTCGCGGTTTGTAAAATACTGCCTGTTTCATTAAAGGTATACATATTTCGCGTTAACGATAATCGGCTAGCTGCTCCGCCATCACGAACATCATTACCATCGGTAAGCACAGACCAAAAACTATGCGAGTACTCAGAGAAAAAACCCGTTGCACTATCGACTGCTGGCACGCCATTTTTATCAAGTACATCATTGCCATTAATCTTATATTTCTTTAAATTCCCAGGCCATAACGCCCCTTCTGATGGCTTAAATAACGCAAAGTACAATTCATCTTTATGCGTTAAACGATTGAGTTGATTGACCGCGACACCTGGGGAAACGAACGTTGCATTGACATCTTTAACCGAACGCAATATTTGTTGAAACGCATCCACTAATTCTTGTGAGTCATCCGCTTGATAAAAGCCACCACCACCATTCAATGCTAACTGATTTAAGAAATTATTGGCATTAGTATTCGCAGCAAAGCCAATCGTATGGGTGATTACTCTAGCATCAATGACCGACGTGTTTGATTGCGACAGGTTATCAACCAAATCTAATCCACATTTTTCCCCTCCGCTGCCGCTGCAAGTTTGGTTGAGCAACGATTGGATTTTGCTGACACTATGATTATTATTAGCCTCACCATCTGATAACAAAACAATGTGATTATTCGTTTGGCATTGTAAATCGGTTACGGGGGAAATATAGGTCGCAGGACTAGGGATAGCCTCATTGATACAGTCACTATCACTTAAATTATCTTCATCACAACCATTTGGACGCACCGCATCGGCGCCAGTATAAGATTGACGATGACTCACTCGGGTACTTTTACGCAAGGAACTACCGGCGCTAATGGTGCCTCGCTGCAATCCATAATCTACTTGGCGACCACCAAAATACTGCGCAGCTTCATACAAGGTATCTACGATTGGGGTATAACCGGTGTGCGTTAAACTATCAACCTTTGATTGCAAAAGCTCACGCACTGTAGAAGAACTACCCGGTATCGCATTTGCTTGATACTTAATGATTAGTTTTGCAGCACCAGAGGGCTTGCCTTGGTAAGTATATCCGCCACGTTTAGATGAGCCAAAATCCGATAACACAAACATCATTTCATTATTCGGCTGCCAGCCGGAACGGTTGACTATTTGTTGGACTATACTGGTGACAGGTGGGCTTTGATACAGCCCTTTATAGTACCAAGGTGAGATTGAATTCCATTGGACACTCACTGTTTTGGGTTTATCACGCAACATATATCGCGTGTAAGGTGAAAAATCATTGGGATCGTTCTGGTTGACGCCTTGGATCAACATGCTAGCTTGGCTGCCTGTGCCATTTTGATAAGCGGTAAATTCAAGGTAAGCATCCAAAATCACTGCTCCTTGGGGTAGATTAATATTACTAAAACGCAAGCCTACATAATCGTTCGATGTGTCCTTAAAGGTGAGTTCAGTACCAGTATTTTGATAACCGTTACTGCGCTCTTCAGCATTATTGCCTTGTTTAGACACTTGATATACTAACTCTCCGGCAACACATCCGGTAGCGGTCGTATCATCATATTCAATGACTAGTTGAGGTACTTGCCCGGTGCCAGATTCAAAACTAAAGGTCTGTCTCGCCGAGCTACCAGATGTCGATTGTGTGTCTAATAATATGGCTAAATCATTACCTCCACACCAATTTGTCTGATCGACAATCGCTTGTATTACTGCACTTATATCAGGTGAATTATGTACTTCATTAGTGAAACCAAATTCATTATCACTCTCCCATGCAGTAAATTCGGTAGTGCGAGTACGAGTTGAAATCGGATTGCTGGCGTTAAAAGCAACGGCATTGGCGTCAAGTTGTCCATAAATTTCAATAGCGGTTTCATCTGAATTAACTAATGCTGAGGTGAGTCGTAAAAATGCACGCGTGATCGTCGCGCCTTGTGGAATAGCAATGTTTTGATAGCGTAAGCCTGTTTGGACGATGCTTGTCCCCTGAGAAATCGGTAAGATAGTATTTGTGACATTGAGCGTCCCACCTATTTCAACCGCATCATCAGCCCCCTCGGTAATCGGCAATACCAGTTCAGGCTTTACATATTCGTCTATGTCTTTGATTGGAAATAACACAGGCCCACCACTGTCTGAAAAACGCATTAGACCTGCGTTGATATTCGTGGCACTGGCTAACGCATCATTTAACGCATTCTGTACTCGTAATAGACGCGTTTGGTTTGTGCCGTCTTTATTGCTCATACTGCCCGACGTATCCATAATAAAGAGTACATTAGGGTTGTAAGTAACCGCTTGATTACCCGTTCCAAGGTAAATATCAAGATCATCCGCATACGCTGACCATGCAATCCCTATGCTCAGTAAGGCACTGAGAAACATGCAATAAAGATGACGAGTAGACACGTTAATTTCTCCTAATGTTATTGTGATGCTGGCGCAAACACAGTCGCAGACAATGAATTAGCCACCGCATATGGACTGTTTTGTACCTGACCACACCCACGAATAATGAATACATGACAATTGATATTACTGCCTCCAATCACACTAGAAGAGCCACGACAAGTTTGTTCTTGAACAAAGGCACTACGCGACCAACTGGCTAATCGAGCTTGCGTATCATAACTGCCAGTAGTGATGTGTCTTGTTCCGGTTTGCAAACCACTTTGGGTCAATGTGCGTTGCACATAACCTTGATCAGCAAAACAACTTAATGCAGTAGTCGTTAAATCAATCGCGCTGATTTGCCGAGCTTCAGACAAAGGATCGGTTAGAGTATTATCGACCAATACACTTTCATCTTCTGATTCAAACACCGCGCCAGCTAACGCGGATTCAGCCGCATCAAATGCTAATGATTGTTGCTCCATGGCACTGGCCATTTTGGTTTGAATTAAGCCATTGGAAACAGATGCGATACCTAATAAGGTTAATGATAACAACACCAATAAAGCAAAGATCATAACGACACCGCTTTGTTTATAAAGATGCATGACTGGAGGACGGTTAAATGGTTGAACGCTATAGGTATGCTTCATACTCGACTCCGTTTAATCATATTCTGTATATTGCGGAGCATAATCGTCGCTTCAAACTGACGATATAAATGCGAAGTAGTCGGTAAAACAGCGGTTTCATTGAGTAACGCAAACCCACGAGTATTATTAATGTTGATAGCATCATCACTGCGGATCAATAGTGCTATACGAATAGCAACCACTCGCTCAGGCTGGGTAATATTGTCAGCCGTCACATATTGATTAGGGGTAGCAAGTGCAGAGCCAGTAGCATGATTAGCCAAACCATAAAGCACCTGGAAGCCTTCAACATTATCAAGCAGCGTGAACGCATTATGATTATTATGACCAGTGGCAACCTGCTGCCCACGTAATACACGTAAGTCAAAACCACGACATTTTAGCTTACGGTCTTCGATAAAATATTCATTTACCACTGGAAACTCAGCACCGGCAGCATACCCTAATGAGTAGCCTCGGCAGTCGCGACTATCGACCTTGCTGATCACTAAAGTATCATTGCTCCCATTACTCCCTTGTGTCACACCTAAAATTGCTCTGCTGGCAAACGTATTGGGTAATACCAATGCATTGTTTTGTAAGAACACTGCTTCTTCGGTCACATCTTGACTACGATCAAGTTGAACAGAAAGCATGTCGTAGCGCCCGGTTAGCATGATATCTTGTTGTAACTTAACTACCGCATAACGACCATTTTCTTGGACACTCGCCAAGGCTCGATTTAATTTATCAGTGACGGATTGACTGACCATAACCTGGATCACCGTCACACTCAAAATCGCACCCAAGGCAAGACTGATCATTATTTCAACTAAACTAAACCCTGCTTGCTTCATAAAAACACCTCAACAATGATGCAATCATTATCATCACTTGCTGTAGGATTACAGGCTGCATTGCTGATTGTCGTGCTACTTGTATTGGCACCCCAGTGCGACGCTGGCCAACTCAGCATTATTGTATGTCTAGAGCCAGCACTACATGCAGTCGAATCAGTCGTATTAGAATCCGCACATGTAACCGACACGCGCATATTAGGATTATGCTGGATACTGGCACAAGACAGTTGATACGCATCAAACGCTGCGAACTGCGCACTATCACACACAGTGGTCTGACAATTGGCTAATGTTGCTGGGAACTGTTGGCAAAAGCAGACATGCTCACTCGCTGTGCTGTTACAACTAAGATTAGCAAAATTATATAAATTACTATTTACATAACCATCATCAATAATTTTGCCATCGGCATCTGGTGCATTAAACGCTGATACCCGCATACGCTCAGTGACTTGCTCAGCAACAAGTACCGCCTGTGAACGAGATAACGCATCAGCATTATTAAATGAAGCGACCAATTGTAACGAGGCAACGCCCAGTAGACCAATGGCTAAGATGACTAATGTGACCAATATTTCAATCATGCCTAACCCTAGCTGACTAGAGCGAGGATTAATGGATATGCTTGATGCTGAAAGTAAGTTCAAAATATGGCTCAACAATATTAATAGATGCTTAATATGTATAACCATATGCGAAGAAGATCCAGTTAAGCGTATGCAGAACCGATCTTAGGTATAGGATTTAAGTGCAAAACTGTTCTGATGGACAGGTGTGTAAAGCTCAGTTTAGGCGCGGTAATAAGCACACATTAAGCCTTAGTACCTGTCCGAAGGACTTCACTCGCTGAACCATAGCACTCGCTGGACTATAGCGTCCAGTTTGGACTTGATTTGATCGATCCACGAGGAGAAAAGATGGTGAGGATTAGTTAAAGCTGTTTAAGTTGCAGTTCCTTCGGTACCGCAAATTCAATATTTTCTTCACGGCCTGTGATTTCAGTGACGGATTGCGCACCATGTGCTTTTAACGCATCAATCACACCTTGGACTAAGACTTCAGGCGCTGATGCTCCCGCCGTTACACCCACGGCTTGCTTGCCAACGAGCCATTGTGTATCAATCATAGAAGCATCATCAATCAAATACGATGGCGTACCTAGTTTCACAGCCAACTCACTTAAACGATTAGAGTTAGAGCTGTTGGTCGCACCCACCACTAATAACAAATCACAACTTACCGCAAGTTCACGCACAGCATCTTGACGATTTTGGGTGGCGTAACAGATATCATCTTTTCGCGGCCCATCGATGTTAGGGAAGGTTTCACGCAATGCATCAATTACATCCGCTGTATCATCTACCGATAAGGTGGTTTGTGAGCAATAATATAATACGTCTGGATTTTTTACTGTTAATTGGCGAGCATCTTCAGCTGTTTCAACTAAGTAAATGCCACCCTGAGGGTTATCATATTGTCCCATCGTACCTTCGACTTCGGGATGTCCCTTGTGTCCTATTAATATACATTCGATGCCTTTTTTGCTGGCACGCATCACTTCCATATGTACTTTTGTTACCAAAGGACATGTTGCATCAAATACTTTAAGACCACGTTGTTCTGCCTCATTGCGCACTGCTTGAGACACACCGTGAGCAGAAAAGATAACAATGCTGTCATCCGGAACTTGATGTAATTCTTCTACAAACACTGCACCACGGGCTTTTAGCCCATCAACCACAAATTTATTATGAACCACTTCATGACGAACATAAATCGGATGTTCAAACAACTCCAATGCGCGTTCAACAATAGTGATTGCACGGTCAACACCGGCACAAAAACCACGAGGATTGGCTAATTGAATTTGCATGTGATGAATATCCTTAATAATGTATGCGTTAGCGATCTACGCGTCAGTCGTCTGAGCGTTAATCACATCAATAATTTCAACGTCAAAAATAACGGTTTGGCCCGCCAATGGGTGGTTAAAATCCACCGTCACTGAATGTCCTGCAATACTTCGAATCACGCCAGGTAACTCACTGCCATCTGGTTGCGTAAAAGCGATAATCATACCTTCGACAATTTCTAATTCTGCAGCAAACTTGGTGCGCTCAACATGATAAATATTATCAGGATTAGGCTGACCAAAAGCATCATCTGCGTTTAGGGTAAACGAATCTTTATCACCTTGTTTCAATCCACGTAAACAGGCTTCAAAATTAGGTGTTAAACTGCCATCGCCCATCACCATTTTAGCCGGTTTATTGTTAACTCGTGTACTGTCTGCAGCAGAACCATCTTCGAGTTTCAAATCAAAATGTAAGATAACTTCTGAGTTATCAGTAATCACAGCGGTATTATCAGTCATTTTTTATCTCTTTTGATTCTTTTGATTCTGTGGGTGCAGCATCGTTGTTGATAAACATATCGAGGATCAATAACGCCGCACCAATAAAAATAACACTATCGGCTACATTAAAAGCAGGCCAATCATATGTTTCATAGTATAAATGTAAAAAATCAATAACATAACCATGCACTAATCGGTCATACAGGTTACCCACTGCACCGCCTAAAATGAACGCAAACGCGACAGGTAATAAGCGTTGTGAACGGGGTGAATGATATAACCACCAAACGATCACACAACTTACAACCGCAGCAATGGCAGTAAAGAAATACCGCTGCCAACCACCTGCATCACTTAAAAAGCTAAACGCTGCGCCATAATTATGCACGTAGGTAAAGTTGAAAAACGGCAACACCTGAACCGATTCATATAAGGTAAAACTATCCATCACAGCGTATTTTGTATATTGATCAAGGATAAATCCAATAATCGCAATCCAAATAAAACGCAAACCGGTTTGGCTAACATGCCCCCAGCCAGTGAGTGGCTGAGTTGATTTTTTTGCTTGCTTTTCCATGACGCTATACACCTATGTTATGCAAATGCGCGGACTTCGCCTGCACCGTCGATATTTTCAACACAACGACCACATAGCTCTGGATGCGCGGTAATCGTGCCAACATCTTCACGGTGATGCCAGCAACGAACACATTTTTCGCCACTCGACTTACTGACTTTGACAAAGACACTATCTATAGACGTTGCGCTTGCATCTGCTGGTTTATCTGCTAAGTCAGATACCGTTGCAGTAGAAGTAATCAATACAAAACGTAACTCGTCGCTTAATTTAGCTAGCTGTGATTGCATCTTCGCATCGGTATAAATAACCACATCTGCTTCTAATGAACCGCCTAACACGTCGTCTTTCCGTGCTTGTTCTAGTGCGCCATTAACCGCGTCTTTAACTTGTAATAAATCTGTCCAAAACGCATCATCATAACCATCTTTAGCACTAACGGTTGGCCATGCATTGTACCAAGTACCAGTAAATACGAATTCATCTGGATTTTGATCAGCTTGTGGTAATACTTCCCAAATTTCTTGAGCGGTAAAACTCGTTACCGGTGCCATCCAACGTACCATCGCTTGTACGATATGATATAAGGCTGTTTGGCATGAGCGACGCGCAAGACCATCTGCTTTTGCGGTATACTGGCGATCTTTGATGATATCCAAATACAGACTACCCATATCAATCGAACAAAACTGCATGAGTTTTTGGGTCACACCTAACAAGTCATATTTTTCATAAGCAGCGGTGATATCAGCTTGCGTCGCTTGTGCTTTGGCCATCGCCCAACTATCCAATGCCACCATATCTTCAGGTGCAACACAATCTGTCGCTGGGTTAAAGCCATTTAGGTTAGCTAATAAGAAACGTGCGGTATTACGAATGCGTCGATACGCATCCGCTGAGCGCTTGAGGATCTCATCAGACACAGCTATTTCTGAACGATAATCTGTTGAAGCCACCCACAAACGTAAAATATCAGCACCGTATTTATTAAATACTTCTTGTGGTGCGACGACATTACCCACCGATTTTGACATCTTTCGACCATGTTGATCGACTGTAAAACCATGCGTTAACACTTGTTTGTAAGGTGCATGACCATGCATTGCAACACTCGTCATGAGTGATGACATGAACCAGCCTCGATGTTGATCAGACCCTTCTAGATATAAATCAGCCGATGCTGGAATATCGTCACGACGATCAACCACAAACGAGTGGGTTACGCCTGAATCAAACCATACATCTAAGGTATCTGTCACTTTTTCATATTCAGCTGCATCAGCGCCTAATAATTCTTCGTCGCTGAGATCCCACCAAGCTTGAATGCCTTTTTGTTCAACGGCCAATGCGACGGTTTCCATTATCTCAGTTGAACGAGGATGTAACTCACTCGTTACGCCGTGAACAAACAACGGGATCGGAACGCCCCATGTACGCTGACGGGAAATACACCAATCTGGACGACCTTCAACCATCGTTGAGATCCGTGCTTCGCCCCATTCAGGGATCCACTGGGTTTTTTTAATTTCTTCCAAGGATGCGCTGCGTAGTCCATTTTTATCCATTGAGATAAACCACTGCGGCGTTGCTCGGAAAATGATCGGCGTTTTATGACGCCAGCAATGCGGATAACTATGTTCATATTTGGTTGCTAACATCAGCGCATCAACACTGCGTAAATGCTCAACAATTACATCATTCGCTTTAAACACATGTTGTCCTGCAAACAAGGGTGTATCGTCAATATACACACCATTCGCCGCAACAGGGTTATACACTTCAATGCTGTACTGCTTGCCAACATTAAAATCGTCTACACCATGCGCAGGGGCCGTATGTACACAACCAGTACCTGACTCAGTGGTCACGTGCTCGCCTAAAATAAGCGGCACTTTAATGTCTAAGTAAGGATGGGCAACTAATGCATGCTCTAAATCTTGACCCAAGCATGTAGCAACAACTTGATAATCGCCTTCAGCAATGCCATAACGGACCATACACGCAGCGACTAAGTCTTGTGCAATGATAATCTGCTGATCGGCTAATGCCACCAACGCATACTCAAGTGTCGGGTGAATTGAAATTGCACGGTTTGCAGGGATAGTCCACGGAGTTGTCGTCCAAATCACCACGGAAGTGTTATTCACTTGCTCCGGAGTTACACCCAAAGCAGCAGAAAAAACACCTGAATCATCAATTGCGAATTTAACATCAATCGCAGGTGAGACTTTATCTTGATATTCCACTTCGGCCTCAGCCAGTGCAGAGCCACAATCGGTGCACCAATGTACGGGTTTGAACCCTTTTTCTAGATGCCCTGAATTTACGACACCCGCTAAAGCACGAATAATATCGGCTTCCGATTGAAAATTCATCGTCTTGTATGGGTTGTCCCAGTTACCAAACACGCCTAAACGGATAAAGTCTTTCTTTTGACCTTCGATTTGACGTTCAGCATACGCACGGCATTTTTCTCGAAACTCAGCAGCGGTGACTTTTTTACCTGGCTTGCCAACTTTTTTCTCAACCATTAATTCAATCGGTAAACCATGACAATCCCATCCAGGCACGTATGGAGAATCAAAGTCAGATAATGTCTTAGATTTAACAATCACATCTTTGAGGATCTTATTTACTGCATGCCCAATGTGTATATCACCATTGGCATACGGAGGTCCATCATGCAAAATAAACGGCGTTTTACCTGCTTTGGCGTCACGGATCTGCTGGTATAATTTTTTCTCAGTCCATGTTTTTAGCATTTTCGGCTCGCGCTGGGCAAGGTTGCCACGCATTGGAAATGCAGTTTCAGGTAAATTCAGGGTGGCTTTGTAATCACTCATATTGACGTCTATCCTGGATGCTTATTGCAAGTATTTGGTTGCAAAGGGTTGGTTGCAAAAGGGTCGCTAAGTAATGCACGGGCTTGCTGTGCATCATGCGCAATTTGGGTTTGTAATTGTGCAAAGGTATCAAATTTTTTGATCCCGCGCAGTTTATGTTGCACAGCAACATGTAGATATTGACCATATATATCTTGGTCAAAATCAAAAATATGGACTTCTAATAATCCTTGATGCCCATCTGCAGTCGGACGAGTACCAATGTTGGCAACACCATTATAGCGTTGACCTTGGCAGAGTACCTGCACCGCAAACACACCGACTATCGGTGCTTTAGCGCGTTGTAGATTGACATTAGCGGTCGGAAATCCAATCGTCCGTCCACGAGCTTGCCCGTGTACGACTCGACCATTGATCGTGAATTCACGCCCTAACATATCGTTGGCTAAGATAAAATTATCTGCCGCAAGTGCTTCTCTAATGGCGGTCGAGCTAATGCGGTTATTATCCAAGCGATAACTTGCCGTACTGACGACAGCAAAACCATGCTGCTGACCGGCGCCTTGTAACATGGCAAAATCACCAAGTCGAGCTTGGCCAAAACGAAAATCATCACCCACCACCAAAAACTCTACGCCTAATGCGTCGACTAAGGTGTGTTGAATAAAATTTTCTGGTGATTGGCTGGCAAACTTAGCCGTAAAATGTACACAAATCAAGCGGTCGATACCAATTGCTTTTAGCGCATCATACTTGTCCCGCCAGCGTGATAATCGAGCTGGTGCGTGCTCAGGAGTGAACACTTCTTCAGGTTGTGGTTCGAATACCATAACGGTCGATGGCAAACCTAAGGCTTTGGCTTGCTCAATTAACGAGGTCAGAACAGCCTTGTGCCCTAAGTGCACACCGTCAAACTTACCAATAGTCAGTACACAACCTTTGTGTTGTGCACGAATATTATGTAATCCTCGAATTAATTCCACAAACCGTCCTAACTGAAGTTAAAGCTTTCATTTTAGGCGCGTGATTATAAACGACTCAGCGCGTATAATCTAATGATAATCAAGGTAATGTCATTTCATCATCAAAAATGCTTTCAATCGGCTGAGCGAACAATCTTGCCGTTTTAAAGGCCAGCGACAAGCTCGGATCATATTTACCTTTTTCGATAGCCACTATCGTTTGTCTCGACACATCTAGCCGAGCAGCTAAATCTGCTTGAGTCCAATCTCGTTCTGCACGTAACACTTTTAATCGGTTTTTCATGTTATAAATACTTCTTATGAGCGATTAGCATGCCAATACCATAAGTAATACCCGTGACGAATAACACCGACGATGGATTGGGTGAACTAGCAATTATTCTGACGTTTTCCAATAGCCCGAATACTGCTCCAAATACCACACTGCAACCCAGTGACAACGCCATCGCTTCTAGATGAATGCGTTGTTGCAACTCATCCAATCCTTCTAAGTGTTCTTTGTTTGCGATGATCATTTTGTATCCCATAAAGAGATTCGTCACAATCAAAGTGCAGGTGATCACGGTGTGAAAGTCCCATAAAAATTTAGGACCGAATGCCACTAACGCCAGCGATATCAGCCATAAGCCTGTCCATAAAGCGAGTTTTTTAGTATTGCTTGCGGTACGTGTTGCGATAGTGTTAGTTGTCGTGTTGCTTGGTTTTTGTGATGGTGCATTCATAAGTATAACTCCTTTGTCATTAAGTAAAGTAAACTTTACTTTCATACTATAGGAGTGACAGCTAGCATTGTCAAGCTAGCTTTACTTTAAGTCAAGAAACATTAACCTCGCGATTATTTTCTAAAAGGGTATTTACGTACTTTTGAAGTCCCTTGGGCGCAAGCCTAATAAGCCGAGCATAACAAGATAGGAAACCAGTGCCGCACTTAACCATGTCACCACATAACTAACGCGATGACTAAACGTTAACAACGACCAATCAACTTGCAATTGCAACATAAACACCACTGCCGCCATCACCGCAGCTGCGAGTAACATTTTCACTAAACGCCACAACACCACTGATTCCAATTGATATACGCCTGCTTTGACTAATCCACGATACAATAAACCAGCATTCAATGTGGCAGATAAACTGGTGGCTATTGCCAAACCAACATAACCAAACGGAATAGCAAATATCACGTTAAATGCCATGTTTGCAATCATCGCTATGATCCCAAACTTGACCGGAGTCTTAGTATCTTGGCGAGCGTAATAGCCTGGTGCAAATATTTTAATTAACATAAAACTGACCAAGCCTGACGCATACGCTAATAAACTCATGCCAGCCATCGACACATCATTACTAGTAAATGCACCGCGCTCAAAAATCACCGATAAAATAGGCTCAGCTAACACCATCAACCCTAAACACGATGGAATGCCCAAAGCACAAACCATGGTTAATGCCCAATTCATATTGCGCTTAAATTTGTCTTTATCTTGGCTCACATGGTCACGCGATAACGCAGGCAATATCACTGTAGCAATAGCGATACCAAACAAACCTAGCGGAAACTCTAATAACCTATCAGAGTAATATAACCAGCTCACCGACCCGGTCATCAAAAAACTGGCGATTAATGTATCAAACAACAAATTGATTTGACTCACCGACACCCCAAATAATGCAGGGATCATCAAGGTGCGTACTTTTTTGACGTTAGGATCAGACCATCCCCAGCGTGGACGAACCAATACGCCGGCACGATATAAAAATGGTAATTGAAATGCGAGTTGAATCAGTCCACCAAAAAACACTCCCCATGCAAGCGCAAACGCAGGTGTTGAAAATTGTTCATGAAACAACCACGCACAGGTAATAATCGAGACATTTAGCAATACCGGTGTAAACGCTGCTACAGCGAAACGATTCAAGGTATTCAAAATAGCACCGGACAAACCCGTCAATGTAATAAAAAATAAATAAGGGAAGGTAATTTTGAGCATGGTACTGGCAAGCTCAAATTTTTGACCATCGGGTTCATCGTTAATAAAGGCGATAAACCATCCAGTACCGAATAATGCAGCGATGACTGGCGACGCTAAAACCCCAAATATGGCAGTAAAAAAGACAATAACACCTAACGTACCTGATATTTTAGCGATAAAATCGAGACTGAGTTTACGATCATCTTGGGCATGGACTTCGGATAACACCGGCACAAATGCTTGTGCAAACGCGCCTTCTGCAAATAATCGGCGTAAAAAATTCGGAATTTTATTGGCAAAGAAAAAAACGTCGGCACTCGCCCCTGCCCCCATAAGATTTGCCACAACCACATCTCTGACAAGGCCTAGAACGCGGGATAACAGTGTCATAACACTGACAATAATGCCTGATTTTAACAGCATAAAAGATTGAGATCTGGTGATAAAGTGCGCATAGATTAGCACTAAGTTAGTGCCTTGTGTACAGTACTAATAAAAAAGCGCATAAAGGCATTGACAATAACTAGTTAAAAATAGATAATCTGCGCCCTAAATTTTACATGAATTTTTTTCGGAGTTCACAGTGGCTAACATTAAGTCTGCTAAAAAACGTGCAATTCAGGCCGAGAACCGTCGTCAGCATAATGCCAGCCGTCGCTCTTTCACCCGTACCTGCATAAAGAAAGTACTTGCTGCAATTGCAGCAGGTGATAAAGATGGCGCGCAAGCGGCACTTGCAACTGCAACACCAATCCTTGATCGCATGGCGACCAAAGGTTTGATCCACAAAAACAAAGCTGCTCGTCATAAGAGTCGTTTATCTGCACAGATTAAAGCGCTTTAATTTAAGCCTTATATCTAACGTAGATACGTTTTTGATAAAAAGCACCTTAGGGTGCTTTTTTTGTGCTTGAAATTCAACAGTCCAACACCGCATAATGCACCTGTGATATAGTAAATTAATAACAATAACGACACAGGGACATTCATGAAAACATCTCATCTATTTGCAGCGGTTACACTGAGCGCAAGTGCATTGCTTATCGGCTGTAATGCTTCGCAAAATAGCGTATTTTACTCACCTAATGCGAATCCAGTAGCCGTCGAAACAACATCGCCACTAGTGCAAAATCATACCTCATTAGTACAATTAGAACCTCTTATCAGCCATTCTCAACAGAGTGATTTGGCATTTAATATTGTTAAATCATTAACCGTAGAAGTGGGTCCACGGATTGCAGGTTCAAAAGGTGATAAGCGAGCTGTTGCTTGGGCTGAAGCGAAATTTGCCGAATTAGGGTTTGATAAAATATACAAACAACCTGTTAGGGTACGTAATTGGGAACGGGGTTTTGCCGATGCCAAAGTACTCGCCCCCTATCCACAAGATCTCGTTATCTCAGCTCTTGGTGGCTCAATTGCAACGCCTGATGGCGGATTAGATGCACAAGTTGTCATGTTTGGTTCACTGGACGAATTAACCCAAGCGGATGCTGCGTCTGTTGCAGGAAAAATTGTATTTTTAAATACCCGCATGCAACGTGATAAAGCCGGTCGTTTTTATGGAAAAGTCGTCCCTAACCGCGTAAATGGTGCGGTTGAAGCGGCTAAACTGGGCGCTCAAGCGGTGATTATTCGCTCAGTGGGTACGGATAATTCGCGCTTTGCACACACTGGTGTCATGCGCTACGACGATAATGTTGCCAAAATACCCGCAGGTGCAATCTCTACTGCCGATGCAGATGTGTTAGAAGCGATGTTTGAGCAAGATAAACCGGTGCGTCTTGCTGTAAATATGCAAGCAAAAGATGCCGGCTGGCAGACTTCTTACAATGTAATTGGTGAAATTACGGGTAGTGAACGTCCTGAAGAAGTTATTTTGATTGGTGCTCACTTAGATTCATGGGATGAAGGTACCGGCGCACTAGATGACGGCGCAGGGGTCGGTATTGTGATGGCTGCGGCTAATCATATTAAAACCATAGTCGGTCAGCCTAAGCGCACCATTAGAGTTGTTCTCTTTGCAGCCGAAGAAATAGGTTTAATTGGCGCATATGAATATGTGCGCACTAACAAAGCCGATTTGCCTAACATCATCATGGCTGCTGAATCTGATTTTGGTGCAGGAAGTATTTATCGTATGGATACACGTTTTGCTGATGCTGTTCGTGAACAACCCAAGGCGCTGTATCAACGTTTAGTATCCTTAGGCGTTGAGCTGGGTAGTAATGATACTAACGGTGGTCCTGACGTCTCTATGCTACCGAAATACGGTGTGCCAGTTATTGCACTGAAACAAGATGGGTATTATTATTTTGATTATCATCACACACCGAATGATACCTTAGATAAAATCAATCCTGATGAGCTGCGTCAAAACCAAACTATTTGGGCATTAGTCACGGCTTATATGGCTATGAGTGATTTTGATCCACGCCCAGCAGCACTGTAATAAATCCGACGCAGGATCGTCATATAACCATCAAACCTGCGTCACCCTTTTGTCATATTGATACACTATTTTGTGCCTTTGTTAGTTTTATTAAGTGTACAACATGTTTTCAGTCGCAGATGTTATTTACAAACAATACCCGCAAATTGCCAATCAACCCGTCCTTGCCAAGCCATTAATCTATTTACTCCGGCAGTTACTAAATGAATCGGAAATCAAAGCATTTGTCGCACAATACCCACATTTATCCGGTATTGATTTTGTAGAACAAGTGTTGGATTATTTTAACGTCACTTATTCTGTTAGGGATGCTGAAAAGGCCCGTATTCCAACAACGGGTAAAGTCGTCATTATCGCTAACCATCCGATAGGATCATTGGATGGTCTGGCGTTACTAAAAATGATCCATGAAGTGCGTCCCGACGTGAAAGTCATGGCTAATCAAATGTTGATGAGTGTTACCGCATTAAATAACGTGTTGTTACCGGTCAACAATATGTCGGGTGCAACCGCGCGCCAAGATATGGATAAAATTAAACAACACTTAAGCAATGAGGGGGCATTATTAGTGTTTCCGGCTGGTGAAGTATCACGATTACGCCCACAAGGGGTGCGTGACACAAAATGGCGTAGTGGGTTTTATCGCATAGCAAAGCAGCACCAAGCACCTATTTTACCGATGTTCATTGATGCTAAAAATTCGCCATTATTTTATAGTTTATCGATGTTGTACAAACCGTTATCGACAGTCTTACTCGTTAAAGAAATGTTTAAACAGCGTAAGGCACACTTCCCTATTCGTATTGGTGAACTGATCCCTGTTTCTTCATACACACTACCTAACTTGCCACTAAAATCATTACTTAAGCTTTTTAAAAAGCATCTGTATGCTGTCGGGTTTGATAAAACACCACTATTTCAAACTCAAACCCCTATTGCTTTACCTGAAAATCGCGCACAAGTATTACGCGAACTTCAGGAGCAATGTGAAGCATTAGGTCAAACCTCAGACAATAAAGCGATTTATTTGTATCGACATACTGAATCGAGTGCTTTGATGCGTGAAATAGGCCGCTTACGTGAAGTATCTTTTCGTGCTGTCGGTGAAGGGACGCTACATAAACGCGATATCGACCAATATGATCCCCATTACTTTCATTTGGTCTTATGGGATAAAGATGTACTTGAAATCGTTGGCGCATATCGCTTTGCCGATGCGGCTAAATTAAGTCAAGCACAGCATAAAACAGGGCTATATAGCGCGACATTGTTTGATTATAACGAGCATATGCAACCCTATTTTTCACAAGGACTTGAGCTCGGTCGAAGCTTTGTGCAACCGCAATATTGGGGTAAACGTTCGTTAGACTATTTATGGGTTGGGATCGGTGCATTCATTCGTAAATATCCCAAATACCGATATTTATTTGGCCCAGTTAGTTTATCTGATACATACCCCGATGAAGCTAAGCAGTTAATTATTGCATTCTATTCATTGTATTTTGGTGCGCCATTGCCTTGTGCTCAAGCAACTATCCCATATGTCCGTAAAGAGTTAACCTCTACACAATTTAACGGTGACGACTATAAAACCGAGTTCACTCACTTTAAGCATGTGTTAGCGAATATGGGGTATGCTGTTCCGACTTTATTCAAGCAATACAGTGATATTGCTCAGCCTGAAGGCATTCATTATCATGCTTTTAATATCGATCCTAATTTTAATAATTGTGTTGATGGCTTAGTCATGGCGGATATACAAATGTTAAAACCGAAGAAATATAAGCGTTATATAACTGGAGAAAAAGAATAGAGCACAATCCAAAATAACATGATATAAAATGTAAACGTTGACCTTTAAATCATATTCGTGCGTAATAGATATTAATTGTGAAAGTATGTTTTAAAGAGGTATTGCGCTAGTGATTCGATTATTGTTTATTATTCCCCTCGTATTAAGTCTTATTTGGATTATGTATCTTCGTGCCAACGACTATACCCTCAAACAGGGTAAACAAGGTTTCCTCTATATTTTTATCCTTAGTGGTGTCATCGCTATTTTTTATACCGTGATGATATTTCTCACCCAACATCAATAACGCTTCATCAAGACCTACAAAAAAGGCGTGAACAGATATCCTGTCACGCCTTTTTTATCATTTGTTAACAGTGTATTAGTTATTTAATACTACTATTTCTGCATCTGCTTTTAATGCATCAACAAACGCTTGATATCCAGCTTGAGCACGTTGACCGGTTAAACGGTTACGTAATTCAGCACCTAATCCTTCATCTTTTTCAACAGAGTCATTAACCGCTACCAGCTCAACAATTGCAACATCACCAGTAGGTAGTGTTACCGTCGCTTGCGCGTTACCTTGAGACAAAGTAAATAGTACTTCTACCGCAGCTTGGTCAATATCAGTTGCACCAGTACGACCAACGGCAGAAAGCTCAGTCAAACTGACGTTTTTCTCGGCTAAAATAGTCGCTTGTTCGGCATCAGCAGCCGAAACATAACGCTGAGCATAAGCAAGCGCGGCTTCTTGGGCTAGTTGAGCACGTAATGACGCTTCTACTTGGTCTTGCACTTCTGCAAGCGCACGTGTGCGTTGTGGCTCATATTCAGCAACTCGCATCACTATCACATGCTCGTCACTTAGCTCAATCACATCTGAGTTCAAACCCGCTTCAATAAATTCTTGAGAAAACGCATTTGCTAATACCGCAGCATTATTTAATAACGCAGGTACAGTATTGGCAGTAAATAACTCAGTAGTCGTAACCGGCTTATTTAATGCGCCAGACACTTCTTCTAAGGTATCAGGCACTTCAAATGCTAATTCAGCCAATGTTTGTTGCTGTAAAAAGAATTCTTCAGCTGCTAGCTCTTGCTTAACCGCTTCAGTAATCTGTGCAACCACATCACTGTAAGGCGTGATTTCTTCAGGCACAAGCTCTGTTAGCTTGATTAAATGTAAACCGAACTCAGTTTCAACTACATCCGAAACATCACCAACATTAGCTAACGCTAATACCGCAGCATCAAACGCTGCATCCATATCACCGCTAGTCACATATTCTAAATCACCGCCATTTTCAGCACTGAACGTGTCATTAGAATATGTTTTAGCTAGCGTTGCAAAATCTTCGCCAGCTGCAAGCTTAGATTGCACTTCAGCTATCGTAGTAAAAGCCGCATCCGCATCATCACCCATTTCGATTAAAATATGCGATACACGACGTTTTTCATCTGCACGATAATTAGCAATATTAAATTGATAGTACTCTTGCAGTTGCGCTTCTGTGACTGTAATTGTTGGTAATAAGTCAGCGACATCTAATTCAACATAAGCCACACTCACTTGCTCTTGTGTGTCATAACTATCGATATTAGTTTGATAGTAGTTGTTGATTTGCTCATCAGATAATTCAATACCGTCAACAAATTGAGCTGTTGCAATCGTTGCGTATATTGCATCACGCGTTTGACGACCAAGATTCAATTGGGTAATGACTTCGGCAGGTACAACAAAATCTGTCGCTAATAGCGCACGAGAAAGCTGTTCTTTAGTCATAGTGTTACGCATGTAATTTCTGAAATCATCCACTTGGAAACCCGCTTGACGTAATACCGCTAAATAACGGTCATTGTTAAACGTACCACCAACTTGAAATTCAGGCATGTTCACAATCGTTTCTTTAATTTGTGCATCAGAAACACGTAAACCTAGAGCTTGTGCTTTTTGTTCAACTAATTTGTCAGCAATTAAACGATCAAGTACGCCTTGACGGAAATTAGCTAAGTAGTCAGGATTGGCAAATAAGCTGCTGATCCCTTCACCAAATTGTGATTCTAAACGTCCACGTTCATTTTGATATGCTTGATCAAGTGCACGTGCAGAAATATCTTCGCCATTAACTTTTGCTGCAGCGGTTTCAACTGGCGCAGTTAAATAGCTACCAACACCAGCAAATACGAAACTCAATACGATAAGCGCTACGATAATCATAGCCCAAGGACCTTGTAGTCCTTCTCTCATTCTCTCTAACATAAGATTCTGCCAACTCCGTGAGGATTTTTATTGTTAAAATTTTAGCGTTGCATGATAAACGAAAATGCAACGAATCGCTAGTAATTACGCGGTTTTTGGGCAATAAAAAAGGCTCTTAAAAGAGCCTTTTTTGAATAAGAGATACGGGTCTTAGTTACACGCGTCTTTTAATGCTTTACCAGCTTTGAAAGCAGGAACTTTAGCAGCTGCGATTTGGATTTCAGCACCTGTTTGTGGGTTACGGCCAGTGCGAGCAGCACGGTCGCGTACTTGGAAAGTACCAAAACCAACTAGTTGTACAGAACCGCCAGCTTTTAATTCAGCAGTAACCGCGTCGATGAATGCATCTAATGCACGACCAGCTTCTACTTTTTTGATATCAGCAGCTTCAGAAATTTTTTCGATTAGTTCAGATTTATTCACGTAAGATCCCCTACATTATTTTTATTAAAATACACATTTATTATTATATTGAATATCTTAAATATTAAGATGGACAATTAATGCTTCAAGTTTTAATTGCTGAACTCAATAAAATAAAGGGCTGCAAGCAATTAATAAACTTAAGGTAGCATAATTTGACTAAGTTTAAAGCCCTAATTTTAAAAAAATTAACATTTTCGTCGATTTCTATAAAAAACCTCATGAAACTAGAGCTTTAAAACAAATTTAGTTTATTTTTTAGTCAATTTAAGCAGGCTGTTTGATTGAAATTTGAGCAATTGGGTTTTCCAACGCCAATTCCAACACCTCATCAATCCACTGCACAGGATGAATATCTAGGTCAGCTTTGACATTTTCAGGGATATCTTCAAGGTCCCTGGCATTATCTTTAGGAATAATAACCGTCTTAATTCCACCTCTATGAGCCGCTAGCAGCTTTTCTTTCAAACCGCCAATAGGCAACACTTCTCCACGTAACGTAATTTCACCCGTCATGGCAACATCACATTTAACCGGATTTCCGGTTAATGAAGATACTAAAGAGGTACACATACCGATACCGGCACTTGGCCCATCTTTTGGTGTAGCGCCTTCAGGAACATGAACATGGATATCACGTTTTTCATGAAAGTCACTATTAATACGTAATTTATCCGCTCTTGCACGCACAACTGTCATTGCCGTTTTAATCGATTCAAGCATCACATCACCCAATGAACCAGTGAATGTCGTTTTGCCTTTACCAACGACGGAAGTACTTTCAATAGTGAGTAAATCCCCCCCTACTTGTGTCCATGCCAAGCCATTGACTTGACCAACCTGATTATTTTTCTCCGCACGACCATAGTCAAAACGTTGCACACCTAAAAACTTATTTAGGTTATCTTGACTCACGATCACTGGCGCTTTAGTTTCTTTAAGGAGAATCATTTTGACCGCTTTACGACATATTTTTGAAATTTCACGTTCTAAACTACGCACACCGGCTTCACGAGTGTAATAACGAATAATCCCAACTATGGCCGAGTCTTCAATCGTCAGCTCTTTTGCTTTGAGACCATTGCGTTCAATTTGCTTATCAATTAAATGCTGCTTAGCGATGTTCAGTTTTTCGTCTTCGGTATAACCCGATAAACGAATCACCTCCATTCGATCTAACAATGGACCAGGAATATCCATGCTATTCGATGTCGCGACAAACATGACATCTGATAAGTCGTAATCCACTTCTAAATAGTGATCACTAAAGCTTGAGTTTTGTTCAGGATCTAACACTTCAAGCAATGCAGAAGAAGGATCGCCACGCATATCCGATGACATTTTATCAATTTCATCCAGTAAGAATAACGGGTTCTTTACTTCTACCTTAGCCATTTTTTGAATGAGCTTACCCGGTAACGAACCGATATAAGTACGACGATGCCCACGGATCTCAGCTTCATCACGCACGCCGCCTAATGCCATACGGACATATTTACGCCCTGTCGCTTTGGCGATGGATTGACCCAATGAGGTTTTACCTACACCGGGAGGACCAACAAGACATAAAATAGGACCTTTGAGCTTACGCACACGTTGTTGTACGGCTAAATACTCTAAAATTCGTTCTTTTACTTTATCTAAACCGTAATGGTCAGAATCTAAGACTTCTTGTGCACGAGCAAGATCTTTCTTAACAGGGCTGCGCTTATGCCATGGTACCTTGGTGAGCCATTCAATATAACTACGCACCACCGTCGCTTCTGCGGACATTGGTGACATCATTTTTAGCTTTTGTAATTCCGCACGCGCTTTATCTAGCGCATCTTCTGGCATTTTAGCTTCTTTGATTTTCAGTGCTAATGCCTCGAACTCATCAGGTGTGTCATCTAACTCACCCAATTCTTTTTGAATCGCTTTCATTTGCTCATTGAGGTAGTACTCTCGTTGAGACTTTTCCATTTGCTTTTTAACACGCGTACGGATTTTCTTTTCAACTTGTAATAAGTCAATTTCGCCTTCCATCAACGCCATCAAATACTCTAAACGTTCTTCGACTTTGACCATCTCCAGCACTTTTTGCTTTTCCGATAGTTTAAGAGGCATGTGAGCAGCCATAGTATCCGCAAGACGAGCAACTTCTTCAATACCCGTTAACGAAGTCAGCACCTCAGGTGGGATCTTTTTGTTTAATTTAACATACCCTTCGAACTGAGAAATCGCCGTGCGTGATAATACCTCTTGATCACTTTCAGCAACCGGCTCATCAATCATCGACAAGATTCGACCTTTAAAGAATGGCTCATGTTGATCGTATTTTAAAATTGAACCCCGAACAGACCCCTCGACTAGTACTTTGACCGTACCATCTGGCAGTTTAAGTAACTGCAAAATAGTGGCAATAGTCCCAGTAGTATAAATATCATCTGCTGTAGGTTCGTCGATACTGGCATCTTTTTGAGCGACAAGGAAAATCTGCTTGTTGTTTTCCATTGCAAATTCAAGACACTGAATAGATTTATTGCGCCCAACAAATAATGGAATAACCATGTGCGGATAAACAACTACATCGCGTAAGGCAAGGATCGGCATATCCATTTGATCATGCTCTTCTGTCATTTTGTTCTCTTTTTTATAAAGTGTATTCTATTAATATGAGGCAAAGATAAGAAAGTTCAATCATAGAATTAAAATAAGTGGTATTTTTTGTAAAAAAAAGGCCTGTCACCAGGCCTATTTATTAATCTAACTGCTAATCCAACTCTGCGCCAACCGCTTGGTCGGCTCGGTCGTAGATTAAAATAGGTTGAGATTCACCTTGTATAACGGATTCATCTACGACTACCTTACTCACGTTATCAGTCGAAGGTAACTGATACATTGTTTCTAATAATACCGCTTCAACGATTGAACGTAAGCCACGAGCTCCGGTTTTTCGGTCCATTGCTTTTTTAGCAATCGCAGCTAACGCATCATCACGAAACTCTAACTGAGTATTTTCTAATGCAAACAATGCACCGTATTGTTTAGTAATCGCATTTTTAGGTTCAGTTAAAATTTGAATTAATGCTTCTTCACTCAATTCTTCTAAACTAGTTACAACCGGTAAGCGACCGATAAACTCAGGAATCAAACCGTAACGAACTAAATCTTCCGGTTCGACTTCTTTAAGCAACTCACCTTCAGCCTTCCGGCCTGAAGAGTTTTTGACTTGAGCGCCAAAACCAATCCCTGCACCCTTTTGTGAACGCTGCTCAATAACTTTATCTAAACCAGCAAACGCACCACCACAAATAAACAAGATTTTTGACGTGTCTACTTGTAAAAACTCTTGCTGAGGATGCTTACGACCACCTTGAGGTGGTACCGATGCGACCGTACCTTCAATCAGTTTAAGCAACGCTTGCTGTACCCCTTCACCCGAGACATCACGAGTAATCGATGGGTTATCAGATTTACGTGAAATCTTATCGATCTCATCGATATACACAATTCCACGTTGAGCTTTTTCTACATCGTAATCACATTTTTGCAGTAATTTTTGAATAATATTTTCAACATCTTCACCCACATAACCGGCTTCAGTTAATGTTGTTGCATCAGCCATGGTAAAGGGTACATCTAACAATCTAGCTAGCGTCTCTGCGAGTAATGTTTTACCACTACCTGTAGGACCAATTAACAAGATATTACTCTTACCTAGTTCTACACCTTCATGCATATCGCCATTTTTCAATCGCTTATAATGGTTATAAACGGCAACTGACAATACTTTTTTAGCATGCTCTTGACCAATCACATAGTCATTTAAATGAGCGTGGATCTCTTGCGGCGTAGGTAAGGCGTCATGTTTTTGCTTTGGAGAAATCTCTTTAATTTCTTCACGAATAATATCATTACATAAATCAACGCATTCATCGCAAATAAATACGGAAGGTCCAGCTATAAGCTTACGTACTTCATGCTGGCTTTTGCCACAGAAAGAACAATATAAAAGCTTGTTATCGCCATCACTCTTTGGTTTGTCACTCATTTATGTACCGCCCTGCTATTTGTATGATGCCTAAATTTACACTCAGTAGTATAAATATAGCTCAATTTGATTTATTTGCCTGATATTGCATCAAGTCTACTAGTCATAATATGGTCAATCAAACCATAATCAACCGATTCTTGTGCATTTAAAAAATTATCTCGGTCAGTATCGTGAGCTAGCTGCTCATAATCACGTCCCGTATGTTCGGCCATTAAGCGATTAAGCTTTTCTTTAATCGATAAAATTTCTTTCGCGTGGATCTCAAAATCAGATGCTTGACCTTGGAAACCACCCAATGGTTGGTGAATCATGACACGCGCATTAGGTAAACAATAACGCTTGCCTTTGGCACCGCCAGAAAGCAAAAAGGCTCCCATGCTTGCCGCCTGACCAATACATACAGTACTCACGTCTGGCTTGATAAACTTCATCGTATCATAAATGGCCATCCCAGCAGTCACAGAACCACCTGGAGAATTGATGTAAAGGAAAATATCTTTTTCCGGATTTTCAGCTTCTAAAAATAACATCTGTGCCACAATCAGATTTGCCATGTGGTCTTCAACTTGACCCACTAAAAAGATGACATTTTCTTTTAATAAACGTGAATAGATGTCAAATGAACGCTCGCCCTTTGAGGTTTGTTCAATAACCATAGGTACCAAAGCGTTTTGTGTCTCGTCAAATATGTTCAATTGCATATCCTTATTGGTATAAAAAAGCCCAGTGAATACTGGGCATTTAATCAGTTGATGACTATGAAAGTCAAACGTAATTTGAGTATTACGCTTGTTTGTTCATAATCTCGTCAAATTTAGTTGTCACTGTTTTGACTTTAGCTTGTGCAAGAACCCAATCAATTGCTTGCTCTTCTAATGCAACATTTTGCATTTGGCTCATAAGCTCTTGATTTGTTTTGTAATATTCAATTACTTCACTTGGATCTTCATATGCAGAAGCTGTCGTTTCGATTAACGCATTCACTTTATCTTCATCGGCTTTAAGATCGTTTGCTTTAATCACTTCACCTAAGATCAGACCAATTGATACTCTACGCTTAGCATTGTCAGTAAACAATTCTGCTGGTAACTCTGGTAAAGTACTTGGATCCGCTTGACCTTGTTGCGCAAAACGCTGTTTTGCTTGGTCACGTAATGCGTTCACTTCTTGGTCGATAAGCGCCGCAGGCACTTCAACTTCTTGCGATGCTATTAACGCTGCAATCACGTTTTCTTTGACTTTAGCTTTAACTGTTTGGTCAAGTTCACGCTGCATGTTCTTTTTAACTTCAGCTTCTAATGCTTCAACGCCACCTTCTTCAACACCGAACAGCTTTGCAAATTCTTCGTCTACTTTAGGTAGGTTTAAGCCTTCAACTTTCTTCACAGTAATGGCGAACGTTGCCGCTTTACCTTTTAACGCTTCAGCATGGTAATCTTCAGGGAATGTTACTTCAGCTACACACTCTTCACCAGGCTTAAGGCCAACAATGTTTGTTTCAAAACCAGGGATCATGCGATCTTTACCTAGCTCTAATGGGAAATCTTCAGCTTTGCCGCCTTCGAACTCTTCACCATCAATAGACCCAACAAAATCAATCGTTACACGATCGTCTTTCTTAGCTTTACGTTTGCCTTCTTTCCATTCAGCGTGCTGCTTTTGCAACGTAACCATCATTTCTTTAAGGTCTTTGTCTTTGATTTCTACTACTGGCGTTTCAACTTCCAACTTATCTAAGTCTTTTAGTTCTAGCTCAGGATAAACTTCAAATACTGCAGTGAATTCTAAATCTTCACCAGCAACGTCTTTGGTCAAATCAAAAGCTGGCATGCCTGCTGGAGTAATTTTTTCTTGAATAATGGCTTCATAAAAATGACGCTGCATTAAGTCACCAGCGACTTCTTGACGAACCGACGCACCAAAACGCTTTTGTAACACTTTGACTGGTACTTTACCAGGACGGAAGCCGTTAATACGCTGTGTTTTAGCTAATTGTTGTAAACGTACTTTAACTGCATCATCGACTGAAGCTGCTGGAACTGCGACCGTTACACGGCGCTCTAAACCTTGAGTCGTTTCGATTGAAACTTGCATTATTCTACCTCAACTGTGCGCATTCATGCGCGGTTAACTGAACTGTTTACTTATATGCGAACATATAGGTGTTCAGACCCATTATAAAAGACGGCGCATTATACAGTTACAAGAAGATTTAGTACAGAGAAGATTTAATACAGGATTAAGATTGTATTATTTAAATTTTATATCATTAGGAAGATTGCAGGAATTTTAAGATGGTCGGTGAGATAGGATTCGAACCTACGACCCCTTGGACCCAAACCAAGTGCGCTACCAAGCTGCGCCACTCACCGATCTTAAAAACTGCTTTTTTATATGTTTTAAACATATGGTGCGGAAGGAGAGACTTGAACTCTCACGCCGTGAAGCACTGGAACCTAAATCCAGCGTGTCTACCAATTCCACCACTCCCGCATTACCCGAGAGAAGAGAGTCTCTGGCACGCAACCAACATTCTTAGAAGATTGGGGTGGACGATGGGGTTTGAACCCACGACCGCCGGAATCACAATCCGGAGCTCTACCAGCTGAGCTACGCCCACCACAGTGTTCTTCTTCGCCGTTGAAAGCGGTGCGCATAGTAAGACGAGTAGCAAAAAGTGTCAAGGGGTATTTGCAACAAATATTAGGTTTTATTCATTAAATGTAATCCGTCCATCGATATTTCATAATGTAACTGCGCATGCGCTATGGTTTCTTGGCGGTGAGCAATATGAATTTTAGTGATGCTAAGATCTGCTAATGATTGAACAATTAGCGCTTCATTAGGTTGATCCAATGCACTTGTCGCCTCATCTAAAAACAATATTTGTGGCTGTTGATATAACGCCCGTGCTAATAAAATGCGCTGAATTTGCCCACCAGATAATTGTGCGCCTAATTCGCCGACTAAACTCTGTAACCCCATAGCTAATTGGGCGATTACTGTTTGTAACTGACACTGCTTGATCACGTTTTGTACACGTTCAGTATCGATATTTTCTGCAAAAAAAGTGATATTATCCAATACTGTTCCCGCTAACAGTACATCATCTTGCATGACCGTCGAAATTTGCTTACGATAAGCAATAAGACCTATGTCCGTAATATCCACGCCGTTATATTTAATTTGCCCGGAAGTAGGCGTTAATAATCCAAGCATAATTTTTAATAATGTGGTTTTTCCGCCACCGGAAGGTCCGGATAGTACAAGGCTATCACCAGCATTAATGTGTAAATTCACGTTTTCTAAAATATTTAGGCTTGAGCCGGGATAGTGAAACGTAACATTTTCAAGTGTTAATGCTCCCCCAGTCCCTGTTTGTTGTGTCATAACCAAGGCACGTTTAGCCTCCAAATGTGGCTGAATAGGCGTATGGGTAATATCGCTTAAACGCTGCATGTGCATTCCCAACATTTTAAATAGAATTAAATGTTCAATTAAACTCGCGATGCGCCCGGTGAACATATTTTTATAGGCAATAAAAGCAATCAGCATGCCCAAAGTGATGGTTTGTGCCATTACCATATGAGTCGCAAGCACAATGACAATGATATTTTCAATACCAAATAACAGTTTATTGACTGCATCAAAACTGATATTCCACCGGCTCAACACGATCCCTGTATTTAATGAATCAACATATTTGTGCTGCCATTGTTGGTGCCTTGCATCCGTTTGGTTAAATAACGTTAAGGTTTGATTAGTGCGTACGCTTTCCAAAAATACACTATCTGCTTTTGCCTTAGTCTCTAATTGTGCATGTGTTGCGGTTTGTAATGGTTGATAAAAAAGCCAACGCAATATGCCATATACACACATAAATCCTAATACCGTGAACGTTAATTCCCAGCCGTAAAAACACATAACGATCAAAATGCTTAATGCCATAACCCCATCAATAGCAGTCTCAGTAATACCGGAACTGATGCGTTCATTTATCGCGTGTACCGAATCAAACCGAGACGCGATATCTCCCAAATGTCGTTGGACAAAAAAGTCATGAGGGAGGCGTAACAAATGCCGCAGCACACCACTGCCTAAACTCAATGCCAAAAAGTTTGTACACCGAACGACCAACCAACTGCGTAACATGCCGATTAAGGTAGAAAACAATAGCACGCCACTAAAGCCTATCGCCAACACCAGTAATAGCTGTACATCATAGGTGAGTAACACCTCATCCATGATCCATTGCATGTAATAGGGGGTGGTTAAGGCTAACAATTGCAGTACTAAACTTAATGCGCCTAGTTGCCACAATGCGCCCATCAAGCCAGGTGCTCGTTGCCATAGATCCCGGATCCTGACGGGTTGTGTCACGTTATCTCTCACAAAATCAATGCTAGGTATCAATGTTAGTGCGATCCCCGTAAAATGCTTTGAAAGCTGTATAGGAGTAAGCTGACTAGTACCTCCAGCAGGATCATTAATCTGGAATACCACATTTTTGCCCCGTCCTGACAATTTGGTTAACACCACAAAGTGCTGCATGTCCCAATGTAACACACAGGGTAACGGGAGTTGCGCTAGCTCCTCGACTTCGCACTGTACCGCTCTCGGTGTCAACTTATTCAGTGCAGCCAATTGATTCAGCTGCAGCAAATTCATCCCTTGTAAGCTTAAATTATGCAATAAACATTGCTGCCTAATACTCACCATGTCGAGTTGTAAACCATGATATGAACACACCATCGCGATGCATGCAGGTCCACACTCTGTATTTTGTTGTTGGAGGATCAGTGGTGTCTTTTTACCCCATGCAAACGCAAGACGGTTAACCATGATAGTCCTCCGTGTTGCCGGAGATCCCGATCCATATTTTTTGCCATAACGGCATCGTCTGCGTCACGATATGCGCTGTAAATGTCATACCGCTGCGAAATTCAATATTCGGTTGTGCCGGTTGCTGATCCCACCGTTTAGGTAAAGTGACTTGGGTACTTAACGTATTTTGTTGGTATGTGTTTTCATTCGAAGATAAGATACTTGCAGTATCAATATGCATTATATTGGTTTCTACCATGCCATAGAGTTTGTAAGGGTAGGCATTCATTTGCAATTGCACGGTTTGCCCTAAGTAAATTTTACCAGATGCATAATTCGGTATATGCAACGTGCCCACTAATTGTCCAGATTCCGGCACCAACATTGCAATCTGTTCTTGAGCTGCCAGTGTTTGCCCTGTTTGTAATGTAAACCTTGTAATAATTCCAGCATTGGGTGCATAAATAGTGGATGAACGCTGATGTGCTAGCGCTTGCAACTGTGCGGTATTTTGTGTGATTTGCGCTTGTAGTGAATCTTGCTGCGCAGCATATTTTAAACGTATCAACGCGAGTTGCTGAGTGTATAAAGCGAGTTGTGATTGCTGCTGTATTTTTTCTTGATCAAATCGCAGCATATTGGCTTTTGCGGCGCTCAACTGACTACCTGCTTGGATCCACTGTGGATTCGTCACTACCTTTTGCTTCATCAGGTGAGTCATTTTCTCAAACTGCGTTTGTAAGGATGCCAACTCTGGTGTGAAAATTTGCGCTTGTTCACTCAGATTATCAATTAATTGCTGTGTATTGCTACGACTGGTATGGACAAAATGTGCTTCTGCAGCAAAAGCGTTTTGTAACTCTTTTTGTTTATTTTCAAGTTGATGGTGCAGCGCTTGATATTGTAATACCTGCGCATCCAAATCGGCCTTCGAGAACCGTGCACTCGCTATATGGCTTAAACTAAACAAGGCTTGTCCTTGTTTCACGACCTCATTAGGTTGCACATAAATGTCGGTGACTTCACCTAAGTGTTGATTGACAATCGCATACTCACCTTGGGTATATTGTGTTATCCCCCTGACAGCATGCGTTTGTTGATATTGTCTAGTTAACGTCCATGCACTAACCATGACAAAACATAGTAATGCACCAGCGACAGTTCGCCCTATCCATTGACTAGGTGGAATAATTAACTCTCCAATGACACTGGGTCGCTGTGTATTAATCGCTTGTTGTCGAAATAATCCCATATTGCACTCGTTAATTTAAAATGAATACAGTAGGTGTATTAGCAATCGAAAGTTTACGCTAATTTTTCTAGACTAAGGCACAGGTAAAACTGTCTTTATCCTCGATCCATTTACCAGTATTTGTTGCACAAACGGGTGTCTCGAACTATACATTAATTTATCAGTCATAATTAGTGAAGCTGCTTGAAGTCTATTTGACAGGGAAATTACATGCAAATAAATACAGAACATTCAACCACGCTTACAGGCAAGATGTCAGAGCAAGAACTCACGTTACTCAATGCTTATTGGCGCGCGTGTAATTATCTAGCAGCAGGGATGATTTATTTACAAGATAATCCTTTATTAAACACGCCACTTGCAGATCACCATATTAAAAATCGTCTACTAGGGCATTGGGGAGCAAGCCCTGGCTTATCATTTATGTATATACATATGAATCGACTGATCAATAAATATGACTTGAACGCAATATTTTTGGCCGGTCCTGGGCATGGCGCTCCTGGTGTTATAGCCCCTGTATACCTAGAAGGCACTTATACGGAAATATATCCGGATGTCGCTCAAGATCTACAAGGCATGCAACGCTTATTCAAACAGTTTTCTTTTCCAGGAGGAATAGGCAGTCATTGTACGCCAGAACTACCCGGTTCAATTCATGAAGGAGGAGAGTTAGGCTATAGCGTATCACATGCATTTGGTGCTGCCTTTGACAATCCGGATCTAATTGTGACAGTTGCAGTTGGCGATGGTGAGGCTGAAACAGGGCCTTTAGCTACGTCTTGGCATTCCAGTAAGTTTTTAAATCCAATTCGTGACGGAGCTGTATTACCTATATTGCATCTCAATGGTTACAAGATAAATAATCCAACAATATTGTCGCGCATTCCACATAGTGAGTTGGAGGCATTGTTTGTAGGGTATGGCTGGCATCCCTATTTTGTAGAAGGGGATAATCCCGAAATAATGCATGCAACAATGGCTGAGGTAATGGAGGCGTGTGTGCAAAAAATCCGCACCATCCAGCACACTGCTCGTCAGTCTGGTAAGGCTGAACGAGCAAGGTGGCCAATGATTATATTACGCTCGCCAAAAGGTTGGACTTGCCCACAAGAATTCGCTGGTAAAAAGCTTGAAGGGTCTTGGCGTGCCCATCAAGTCCCATTGAAAGATATCCAAAATAATCCTGAAAAATTAAGCGTCTTAGAAGCATGGTTACATAGTTATCACCCCCATGAGTTATTCGATGGCCAAGGTAGGCTAATGCCCGAGTTACAACAATTAGCTCCCAAGGGGATTCGTCGTATGAGTGCCAATCCGCATGCCAATGGAGGACTGCTAAAAAGAAATTTACGCATGCCTGATTTTAGGCAGTATGCCTATATAATGAAACAACCCGCGACTTCATTTGCCATGAATACCCAACCACTTGGCGCAATGCTCCGTGATATCATGCATATTAATAAAGATAACTTTCGCGTATTTGGTCCAGATGAAAATTCATCCAATAAACTCGATGCTATATATGAAGTCAGTAAAAAGTTATGGCTGTGTGATTATTTACCAGAAGATCATAACGGTGGTGAACTGAGTCGTGATGGACGAGTACTGGAAATGTTATCAGAGCATACGCTTGAAGGCTGGTTTGAAGGGTATGTTTTAACCGGCCGTCACGGATTATTTGCTACTTACGAAGCCTTTGTCCATGTTATTGATTCAATGTTTAATCAACATGCTAAATGGTTAGCAATTGCAGAAGGGCTGTCATGGCGTGCACCAATAGCCTCGATAAACTTGTTAATTACCTCTACGGTTTGGCGTCAAGATCATAATGGTTTTACTCATCAAGATCCTGGTTTTCTTAATTTGGTGGTTAACAAAAACCCCAAAGTAACCAGGATTTACTTACCACCGGATGTTAATTGTCTGCTCTCCACTGCGGATCATTGTTTGCGTAGTCAAAATGATATTAATGTTATCGTGTGCGACAAACAAGCACACATGCAATACCTTGATATGGAGAGCGCGGTTACCCATTGCACTAAAGGTCTAGGCATTTGGTCCTGGGCAAGCAACGACAAGGGTGTTGAGCCTGATGTAGTTATGGTTGGATGCGGAGATATCCCAACCAAAGAAGCATTGGCTGCAACCGCATTATTAAGAGAGTACTTTCCTGAATTAAAAGTTCGTTTTATCAATGTCATCGATTTATTTCGAATGACACCTGATTCAGAGCATCCTCATGGTCTATCTGATATTGATTTTGATAGCTTATTTACCCTAGACAAACCCATTATTTTTAATTTTCACGGTTATCCATTATTAATCCATCGGTTAGCCTATAGAAGAACCAACCATAAGAACCTTCATGTTCGAGGTTATATTGAGCGAGGCAACATCAATACCCCGATGGAATTGGCTATTGAAAACCGAATAGACAGATTTAGTCTAGCGATTGATGTCATAAACCGTGTACCCCAATTAAAAGTAGCAGGCGCACATGCCAAACAATTATTCAAAGATAAACAAATTGAATGTCAGCATTACGCCCATGAACATGGCATTGATAGCCCAGAAATAAATGATTGGGTGTGGCCGTACGAATGCTAAAATTGCTATCCAGTATGGTTGGATGCCAATATTTTATAAGTTTGGGCAAAGCCATCTAACGAAACAGGATAAGTAATTTGTTGGTTTTTTATAAAAAAAGCAAATTGCAACAACCTACCTTGCTGCATTTGTTCAAGTAGGCTCTTTGGAATAAACGAGCGCACTTCACAGATTTGTTGATCACAATCGGAGATAGGAATACTAACGTGTGCTTGCTGGTCGATTTTAACCGCTGCTCCTTTATGAGTATTAGCCCCTGGACTAACCCGAAAAATAATATGTGGTAAGGCATGTTGTGCTTCGTACCCAACCGTGACACCAATCACGACATGTTGCGCATCATTACCTTTTGTGACCAGTTGAGTAGCAACACAAACAGGCGCTGTGTTGCTAGTTGCTGATTGACAATTTACCGTCCAAGCACCATATATTGATGGCTCTTCGGTCGCTGCAGTAGCAGCGCTTACCGATACCAATAACATCAATGAAGCTAACATGAATACCCCGTTGTAATGTGATTGCAACTGACTACGTATAAACATACTTACCTCAAGGTTTTTTATTCATGTTTGGCTTCGACATACTGATGGCACTTATCTCTTATATCTGCACTTAACTGTAACTTAGTGCATCACTAGGTTCCGACGACGACGAATATACATCAAGCTTAAGAAACCAATTCCGACTAACGAAACGATGTTTGGCGCAGACACATTATTTACCACACTATCCGTATCAAACGTCACTGGAATTTGGCTCATCGCAATCGCACCTGCAGACACAAAAGTTAATCCAGTAACAAACGCTGTATTATCAAGCGGATCTAGCATAGCCGCAGTTTCGATACCTAAGACCCTAAATTGATCGACACCAAGGCTTCCAAAATCAAATGCAATACCCGCAAATGCATCACCTAGGAAAGTGGTAAAGTCAGCTCCATCCCAACCAAAAATATCATATTCTCCATCACCAATATTAGGCAATATTACACTGGCAATATTCGGTCCACTAGACACAATATAGTCATACCCAATCGCTATAATTGGATCGATAAAAATAGGTGTCGCAGGTTCAGTGACTATAAATGAAAAATCAAACGATCCAGGAGTGTCATCTTCCTCTGGTAATAATGGATTTTCAGGAGAACCAAGTTCATTACAAGATGGATTACACTCCCCAGCTCCATCATCAATAAATAAAGTAGCATTGAGAATCTGATCACCAGAGTTAGTTACGGCAAAACCTAATGTGTACTCGCCTGTTTGAGTTAATTGTTCGGCAAAGGTAAAAACCCCAGAAATACCATCAGAACCCGTCACCAAACCAGGCCCAGTAGTACTTGCCAACACATCCACCATAGCGGTGCCATCGGGTGCAATTAAAATTGAAAAAGCCGGGTCAGTGAAGGGAATATAATCGCGGGCTGCATAATTCCAAGACATACTGACAGTATCTCCCGCTAAGCCCATGAAGCTTTGTGAAATTGCCGAACCATTCGTTAAGTTAATATCGACCATTTCAGGAATATCATCTATCTCTTCCTCAACATCAATGGCTGCCATAGCCATAGGTTCGCCGTCCCCCCCCTCGCCACCGTCACCACCGCCTTCGCCACCTGATTCAGAAAATACAGGGCCCACAGCGGTAACAAATGTGCCGCTAGACAGACCAAAAAAAGACTCTATATCACTGATACTCGCCCCTAACGAATCCAAAAATGCCATCGTCGTGTCGTTAGGAGATATTAAATAGTTGGTACCATTATTAGTGGTTACATTGGTTTGTCCTGCCGCAACTACAGTGCCGACGGTAGACCAACCAGTTAAGTCACCCGTTTCAAAGCCTTGATTGACCAGAGTGATGGGGGCTGCAGTTGCAACACTTATGCAAGTTGCAAGTGCGCTAAAAGTAAGAGAGTATTTGAATAAATTCCTTGTTTTATGAAATTGTTTCATAAGAGCGTTCCTCGTGTAGATACTATAATTAGTCACCTCGAGATACTGCTTGATTCCCAATTCGTAAGGCATTCAGATGGATAAAGCATATTTCACGCCATTAAATTGACAGGTGAAGAATGTCCATACTAAACAAGTGGTTAATACTTTATTTGAGTAAATAGCTAGAAAAGAGAACAGGATGTGTAAAATATTTGGACATACTTCATTGGTCAAATAAATCAATATAACATGAGGGATCTAAGTTTATACACAGGCATTATAAACAATAAAATCAGTAATTTAATTAGTTGAATCAAAAAAGACAAGCTTTCAAAGAATAATAAAAATCCGATATTTTTGAAATAAACTGTTAAATTAATGGACACAAAGAAAAGAAGACGTAAGGAGAGAATGCGGTCCCTGAAGGATTCGAACCTTCGACCCACGCCTTAGAAGGGCGTTGCTCTATCCAGCTGAGCTAAGGAACCTTAGGAATCTCTGGGAATTAATGGTCGGTGAGATAGGATTCGAACCTACGACCCCTTGGACCCAAACCAAGTGCGCTACCAAGCTGCGCCACTCACCGACTAAGGACGCGCATATTACCGATTAGACTCATTAAGGTCAATTTATTTTTTGGCAATTTATGCTACTTGTGAAACAATATACCTACTAAATGCTCAATTCACTCAAGGTTTTTCATGCAAGCTCACCTAATTGATGGCAAACTCATCGCAAAAAATGTCCGTAAAGATGTCGCTGAATACGTTACTGGCGCAGTCGCAGCCAAAAAGCGCGCACCAGGTTTAGCCGTTGTTTTAGTCGGAAGCGACCCTGCATCTCAGGTCTATGTAAATAATAAACGTAAAGCTTGTGATGAAGTAGGATTTGTATCAAAAAGCTACGATTTACCTGCAACAACGGGTCAAGAAGCACTTCTTGAATTAATTGATACCTTAAATGTAGATGACACCATTGATGGTATTTTGGTGCAATTACCCTTACCCGCTGGATTAAATTCTGAGTTGATCTTAGAACGCATAAACCCACATAAAGATGTAGATGGTTTTCATCCATACAATATTGGTCGGTTAGCACAGCGTATCCCGGCTATTCGTCCTTGTACCCCTAAAGGTATAATGACCATGATTGAATCCACTAAGCGTAATGTCAAAGGCTTAGACGCGGTTATCGTCGGCGCATCTAATATTGTCGGTCGTCCAATGGGCCTGGAGCTATTACTTGCCGGTTGTACGGTAACAACTTGTCATAAATTTACCCAAGACTTAAAAAGCCACGTCGAACGTGCTGATTTGTTAGTGGTTGCCGTGGGTAAACCTAACTTTATTCCTGGTGAGTGGATCAAGCAAAATGCAATTGTCATCGATGTGGGTATTAACCGTTTAGCTGACGGCTCGTTAGTGGGTGATGTTGAATTTGATAAAGCTGCCGAAAAAGCCGGTTGGATCACGCCGGTTCCAGGTGGTGTAGGTCCGATGACTGTTGCTAGTCTCATTGAAAATACACTAGAAGCATATGTTAAGGCGCACTCTTAAATTATGTCTGATGCGATAATAAAAGCCACCCAGCATTGGTTAACGGAAATGGTGATTGGGCAAAACTTTTGCCCTTTCGCACAAAAGCCCTTTACTCAAGGTGCGATTCGCTATCATGTTAATGCCTCGCAGGATTGGGCGAATATTCAGCAAGATTTTACGCAACAGCTACATTTCTTAAATACACACAATAATGTGGATACGACCCTATTTATTGTGGATTGGGCTAGTTTAGATTTTTATGATTATTTAGATGGCTTGATGTTATTGGAGCAATCTCTTGAAAATGCAGGGTTTGAAGGTGTATTTCAAATCGCGAGTTTTCATCCTGATTATCAATTTGAAGGTGAAGCGGCTTCATCACCGAGTCATTATACCAATCGTTCGCCGTTGCCTATTTATCATATATTACGTGAAGATAGCTTAAGCCAAGTACTTGATAACATGCCCAATGCACACACTATCCCTGAAGATAATGTGGCGCGAGCACAGCGCTTAGGCAAAGCGTTTTTTGAACAAATTTTAACCCAAGCACGCGCACAGCTGCCAGATGAGCGTTGAGTTAACGCCGATTGGCTCACTCCACTCCCCTTTTTCACAAAAATTTGGGATCCCGCGTCAATCTGCAGGTCTGACTGATATTCCAGGGTACATTACCCTAACACCTCCATATGATGATCTTAATGGGTTTCGCGGAATCGATGCCTTTTCCCATTTGTGGATCGTATTTCAGTTTCATCAAAGTATTGAGCAAACACAATCATATAGTCCATTGATCCGACCGCCTCGTCTAGGTGGCAATGACAAAATGGGCGTATTTGCTTCTCGCAGTAGTTTTCGACCGAATAACATTGGTTTGTCTCTGGTGAAATTTGTCAAAATAGAGCGTGTATCAGGTCAAACACGCTTGCATATCAGCGGTGTGGATTGCCTATCTGGCACACCAGTACTCGATATCAAACCGTATGTGCCTTATGCCGATAGTCACCCTAATGCTGTCAGCGGCTATGCCAAGGAACAACCTCAAGCAACACTTTCAGTGACATTCTCTCCAGACCTTCCTGCACAAACTGAGGAAATGTTAGCCCTGATGACACAGGTGATCAGCCTCGATCCTCGTCCTGCATACCATCAACGTCCAGAATATCAAGCACTGCATCCTGATAAAATTTATCAGTTACGCTTATACGATTTTGAGATCGGATTTATCGTTGAGGGTAATGGACAAGCTAAGGTCATGACAATTAATCGTTAATTGCATTGCTTAGGGCTTCTGTCCTGAAGATCTTATGGTAGAATACGCGCAACATTTTTAAGGAATTAGCCGCTATGCGCACCAGCCAATATTTATTATCGACGCAAAAAGAAACGCCAGCCGAAGCTGAAGTCGCTTCACACCAACTTATGCTCCGTTCGGGTATGATCCGTAAAGTCGCAGCAGGGATGTATAACTACCTGCCAACGGGTTTACGTGTGCTCAATAAAGTGGCCAACATCGTACGCGAAGAAATGAATAAAGCCGGTGCCATCGAAATTCAAATGCCGGTTGTCCAACCTGCCGACTTATGGGAAGAATCCGGTCGTTGGGAAGAGTATGGTCCAGAACTGTTACGTATAAAAGACCGTCACAATCGTGATTTTGTATTAGGTCCAACACATGAAGAAGTTGTCACTGCGCTAGTGCGTAATGAAGTATCAAGCTACAAACAACTGCCACTTAACTTATATCAAATTCAAACTAAGTTTCGAGATGAAGTGCGCCCTCGTTTTGGGATCATGCGTGGCCGTGAATTCTTAATGAAAGATGCCTATTCGTTTCACTTGGATCAAGATTGTTTGCAAAGCACCTATGACAAAATGTTCCAAGCCTATTGCAATGTGTTTGAACGCATTGGTTTAGAATACCGCCCGGTGATTGCTGATAACGGATCCATTGGTGGCAGTGGCTCACATGAGTTTCACGTTTTAGCTGATTCTGGCGAAGATGACATTGCCTTTTCAAATGGTTCTGACTATGCCGCCAACGTTGAAATGGCCGAAGCGATTGCACCTGAATCACAAGGTACAGGAAGCCAAGCATTAACTAAAGTTGATACACCTAATGCAAAAACCATCACTCAAGTCAGTGAGTTTTTAAACGTCCCTGAAAACACGTCTGTTAAAACCTTAATTGTATTAGGTACTGTCGCGGAAGATGGCTCACAAGGTTTAGTCGCCGTGGTTTTACGTGGTGATCATGAACTTAATGAACTCAAAGCAGAAAAGCACCCATTAATTGCTATGCCATTTGCTATGGCGACCGAAGAGCAAGTCGAAGCAGCCGTAGGTTGTGGTGTTGGTTCCATTGGTCCAGTTGGTTTAAGTTTACCTATCATTGTAGATAGAAGTGCAGCTGCAATGGCTGATTTTGTCTGTGGTGCAAATACCGATGATGTGCACTACACCGGTACTAACTGGGAACGAGATGTCTCTAAATATGATGTGTTCGATTTACGCAATGTCCAAGCTGGCGATCCATCACCCTGTGGTCAAGGTACATTAGAAATAAAACGCGGCATCGAAGTGGGTCACATTTTCCAACTCGGCAACAAGTATTCTAAAGCCATGAACTGTGGTGTGTTAACTGAAACAGGTAAACATCAAACCTTAACCATGGGTTGTTATGGTATCGGAGTTTCCCGGATTATGGCGGCAGCGATTGAACAAAACCATGATAAATATGGGATCAAATGGCCTGACGCCATCGCGCCATTTAGCATTGCGATCATTCCAATGAACATGCATAAATCTCACCGCATCAAAGAAGTCGCAGAAAAACTATACGACGAATGCTTAGCATTAGGTGTTGAAGTGTTATTTGATGACCGTAAGGAACGCCCTGGCGTTATGTTTGCTGATATGGAGTTGATAGGTATGCCACATAGCATTGTTATTGGTGAGCGTAATTTAGATAACCAGCAAGTTGAATATAAAAACCGTCGTACAGGTGAAAAACGCCTAGTCGACATTGCTGATTTAAGTGAATTTATTGGGAGTTTATAACAATCCGCTATCACATCAGCATTAATTATCCAAGGAAGGTAAATTATGCCGCATCTATCTGAAAGAACGTTAAAGGCTATACTGAGCGGTATTATACTGCTTGGTATAAGCTTTTTTAATTTGGCTCAGGACAATGATATTCAGGACACGATCCCTACGACTCCTGAAATAGACTCGCCTCAGGAAACAGACTCTCCTTCTTTAACCATCGAACAGCGGATTGCACAAGCTAAGTTACAGCTTACCGAGCTTACGGCTGAACTAAAAGCCAACAAAAAAAACAAACAAGCTGTTTCTATTTTAGATAAACGCAGCCTAGCCGATCAACAAATCAACCTTAATCCTTTTAGTCTTGCCCAACACAATACCAATTATTTGTTGCCTATTTCCTATGTATCTAATCCTAATCCGACTTCTCAACAAGATTTGACTAGTGAGAACATTGATAAGGTCGAAGCGGTTTTTCAAATCAGTACTAAAATCCCTATTTATTTAGAAATAGATGAAGAACAAGAGGCGCTATCTGGCGTCTACTTTGGCTTTACAGCGCGTTCTTTTTGGCAAGTGTATAATGATGAAGTGTCCAAACCTTTCCGAGAAACCAATTACGAACCAGAAGTGTTTTATCAATGGCAAGCAGATCTTAGTTTATTAAAGTATCGTTTTAATGCCTTGCAAATTGGGGTTAACCATCAGTCGAATGGGCAAAGTGGGTTACGCTCACGTAGTTGGAATCGTGTTATCTTTACTGCGTTATTTAGTGATGCCGACTCGGCTTATTATGTTCGCTCTTGGTGGCGCTTCCCCGAAGATACCAAAACCTCAAGAGATGATCCTACAGGCGATGATAATCCTGATATTAATGATTACATTGGTCGTGTCGAATTAGGCTACGCATTTCAAGTTAACAATATAGAAATCTTTACGCGTATTCGCAATAACCTCAGTGGCTCACAAAACAGGGGCAGTGTACAAGTGAACCTCACCTACCCACTGTCCCAACGCTATGATTTGTTATTACAATACTTTAACGGTTACGGTGATTCACTAATTGATTATAACAGTCACCAATCACGATTTAGTCTAGGGGTGCAATTACGATTTTTATAATGTTTGTATTGCCCCATCAAGCCAAGTCATACGATTGGTAAACCAAGTTTTAAGATAATTGACTTCTTCTTGATGTGTGTCGAAAAACACAGGATTAGGCCACACATATTCACCGAACGTCTGCCATTTATCATCATTTTCAGCTTGGGCATATTGTAAGTAGGCGGCATAATCGTCAATTTGATTGAGCATATGTGTTTGCTTAGATTTGAAGTATGCGAAGCGTGTTTTGACTCGCTGAACAAACGCAGGATCATCTAATAAACGTTCTATCCATTCATTGTCTCTAACCCACCAGCCTTGCGCATATTGGCTATCAGCATAATCGACATTACCAAAAGATAAATCAAAATCCCACAAAGGACCCATGTTGATCTTTTCTCCAGGGATGACATGAAAGAAGATACTCGACCACCACTGTGCATCCACATTTTTGACAATTTCGTTAATCAAGAACCAATCAACAAAACTATCTATATTGATATAGGCTGCGTAGCCGGTAGTTGGGTTAGCAAAGTTAGCGCTAAACAATGCATCTTCAAACTCATTAATGTAACGAGAAATATACTGATACTGAGCATCATCTAAAACTAACTCAGGCTCTTTAATGTTGACTAAATATCTATCCGTATTAAATGACACATCATCTTGGTCTAAGCGTTCAAGTTGATCAATTTCCAATAAAAAACCACTATCACCTAAATCAACTCTATCACCATCCTCTTCTACTTTTTGCGAAATATGATAGGTACCGTTATATACACCATTTAAATACACTTCAGCAAACTCAGTATCTGGTGTCCATGCTAACGAACTCAAATAACCAAGCTCAAATGCCATACGGTTTCGTAACATGGTTTTGTCTGAATATTCAGCTAAAAATAACCATTTTTTATCTTCAGCCATACCCAAAAATTCTTGTTTGCTATCGAGTTTCATTTGATAGGGTTTTTTGGGGTGTTCCCACGTTGAGTTGCCTCGACCACGGATCTCCATGTCCATCAGTTCTAGAGATGGAAAATTACGTCCACCGACAACGCGAATATTGCCATTGATGTATTCATCCTTAGACGCAATTTCACTGTTATTTTCAGTGTTGAGATAGATGATAGGTAAGCCAGTAAACTGCATCAAATCAACCGTGAAGTTTAATTCTGAACTATCACTACCCATCACTTTGTAGGCTATCGGGGCGGTAAAATCATTGACCGTTACACCAGACTCTTGTAACGTTTTTCCGACATAAACTTGTGCATTCGTCACCGTAAACGTAGCCACTAATTCCTTCACGCTAGCATTATTTGTTGAACGGCCAGTAATACGCTCGCCACTAATTTGCAAATTAACATCATTAGCAAGTTGAGAGTTTTGGGTGGTTAAAAAAGCAAAGGTTGTTAGACTTGGCGATGCCGCTGGGGTAGTTGTTTGTGTTGTCGATGGCGTGTTATTTACTGGGACAGAAGAAGAAACAGGTGCACTATTGCCACCACAACCTAATACTGAGACTAAGGTGATGGCAATAACTAGGTGTTTAGCGGTATGTTTATAAGACATAATGTTACTTTTTTAATAATTATTTAACAATATTATAAAGTAATTATTAACACTATGAAAGCGCTTACAAATAGATAGCTATTCCCACTCAATAGTTGCAGGTGGTTTGCCCGAAATATCATAAACAACACGGCTGATACCGTCGACTTCATTAATGATTCGATTGGACACTTTACCTAAGAAATCATACGGTAAATGCGCCCAATGTGCAGTCATAAAATCAATCGTTTCAACAGCACGTAATGATACTACCCAATCATATTTACGCGCATCACCCATCACGCCGACAGAGCGCACAGGTAAAAATACCGTAAAGGCTTGGCTCACTTTATGGTACAAATCCGCAGCATGTAACTCTTCAATGAAAATCGCGTCAGCACGGCGTAATAAATCACAATATTCTTTTTTGATTTCACCTAATACGCGTACACCTAGACCTGGACCAGGAAAAGGATGGCGATATAACATATCGTAAGGTAAACCTAGTTCTAAACCAATCTTGCGTACTTCATCTTTAAATAATTCGCGCAACGGCTCAACCAAACCCATTTCCATATCTTCTGGCAAGCCGCCAACATTATGGTGAGATTTAATGACATGCGCTTTACCGGTGGCAGAACCGGCTGATTCAATCACGTCTGGGTAAATAGTGCCTTGTGCTAACCATTTTGCATTATCAAGCAACTTAGACTGTTCATCAAATACATGGACAAACTCATGACCAATGATCTTACGCTTAGCTTCTGGATCCGACTCGCCACCCAATGCGTTTAAAAATCGCGCTTCGGCATCAACTTTAATGATATTTAAGCCAAAATGATCACCAAACATATCCATGACTTGTTGGCCTTCATTGAGACGTAACAAACCATTATCAACAAATACACAGGTTAGTTTTGGACCAATTGCACGATGGATTAGCATGGCTACAACAGATGAATCTACGCCACCTGATAAGCCAAGAATAACTTCATCATCACCGACTTTTTCTTTAATGCGTGTAATCGCATCTTCAATGATGGCATCAGGTGTCCATAGCTTTTGTAAACCACAGATATTTAGTGCAAAGTTTGATAGTAATCTCTCACCTTGACGAGTGTGCGTGACTTCTGGGTGAAATTGCACACCGTAAAATTGCTTCGCTTCATTAACCATACCTGCAAACGGACAGCTATCCGTTTGAGCGACTTTAACAAACCCATCAGGAATAGCAGATACCTTGTCACCATGACTCATCCACACATCTAGTAAAGCGTTGCCGTTAGTACCTATGTGATCTTCAATTTTATCGAATAGTGCATTAGGGGTGATAGACTCAACTTGCGCATAACCAAACTCACGCATAGTAGAGCCTTGTACTGCTCCACCAAGTTGTTGTGCCATTGTTTGCATGCCATAACAGATACCTAATACGGGTACACCGGCATTAAATACATATTGTGGTGCACGTGGCGAACCAGCTTCAGTGACCGATTCAGGACCACCTGACAAGATAATGCCGTCTGGGCAGAAATCACGAATTTGTTGTTCAGTCACATCCCATGCCCATAATTCGCAGTAGACACCAATTTCACGAATACGACGAGCGATTAGCTGAGTGTATTGTGAACCGAAATCAAGAATTAGGATCTTTTGAGAATGAATATTTGCAGTCATGGATAGGTCTCTATGAATTAGGTGTATGGATAAACAAAACAGGCTAGCATCTAGCTAGCCTGAATAAATCACGCAGATAATTACCCTAAACGGTAATTTGGCGCTTCTTTAGTAATACTCACATCGTGTACGTGCGACTCGCCCATCCCTGCTGCCGTTATTTTTACGAATTCTGGTTTTGTATTTAATTCTACAATTGTCTCGCAACCTGTTAGTCCCATTGCTGAACGTAATCCACCCATTTGTTGGTGAATGATATTCGTGATTGGACCTTTATAAGCAACGCGACCTTCAATTCCTTCTGGTACTAATTTTTCTGCACTTTTGCTATCTTGGAAATATCGATCTGACGAGCCATTACTTTGATCCATCGCACCTAATGAACCCATGCCGCGATAAGATTTGTAATAACGACCTTGATATAATTCAACATCGCCAGGTGCTTCTTCAGTACCAGCAAGCATTGAACCAACCATGACACAGCTTGCGCCAGCCACTAATGCTTTAACAATATCACCAGAAAAACGGATACCGCCATCAGCAATGACTGGAATATCAGTGCCAACTAGTGCATCCACGGCATCAGAGATAGCTGTAATTTGTGGCACACCACAACCTGTCACTATACGAGTCGTACAAATTGAACCGGGGCCAATACCCACTTTCACCGCATCAACACCGGCATCGGCCAGTGCTTTAGCACCTGCACCGGTTGCCACGTTACCTGCAATTAATTGTAAATCTGGATAATCTGCGCGCACTTTAGCAACGCGGTCTATAACCCCTTGAGAATGACCATGCGAAGTGTCAATCAATAATACATCTACGCCAGCTTCAACTAATGCAGCGATTCGCTCATCAGTACCTGCTCCGACGCTTACAGCTGCACCTACACGTAAACGACCTAAATCATCTTTACATGCATTGGGTTTATTTTCTGCTTTTTGGAAATCTTTGACTGTAATCAAACCATGTAGTTTAAAGGCATCATCCACGACTAAGATTTTTTCAATACGGTGTTCGTGCATTAATTCGAGAACGATCTCTGAAGGTGCACCTGATTTAACCGTCACTAGACGCTCTTTTGGGGTCATCACAGTTTCAATTGACGCATCAAGGTGAGTTTCAAAACGTAAATCACGCCCCGTAACAATACCAATTAGATTATTTTCATCATCGGTCACCGGAAAACCAGAATAACCTAAGCGCTGGCTTAACTCGTTCACTTGTCCTATAGTAGCGGAAGAACGAACAGTCACAGGGTCTGAAACAACACCTGATTCGTATTTTTTAACTTGGCGAACATGTTCTGCTTGTTGCTCTGCAGACATATTTTTGTGAATAAAACCAATGCCGCCTTCTTGCGCCAGCGCAATAGCCAGACGTGCTTCTGATACCGTATCCATAGCGGCAGAAATAAGTGGGATGTTAAGATTCACTTTACGAGTTAAACGCGTGTTTAACTGTGCGGTGTGAGGGAGCACTTGAGAGTGTCCAGGAACGATTAAAACATCGTCAAATGTGAGTGCTTCTTGAGCAATTCGTAACATGCAAGTAACCTTCTGTATCAGTTTGGTATCAGGTATTAATTGCGGTGTGATTGTAGTGGTTTTTGGGTTTAAGGTAAACTAAATTTTAGTAAAGTGGGAAATTCTTTTTTAATGTATTCAACTTCTTCGACACGAGCTTCGGCATCAGCAGCAACCCAACGCAATATTTTAAGTGTGGGTAAACTAAATCAAATGGTTGGCAGCTTGCTCAAAACGCAAATTGGCCAAGTATGGATCAGTGCTGAAATATCTAATTTTGTGGCAGCATCATCAGGACATTGGTATTTCACCTTAAAAGACCGCAATGCTCAAGTCAAAGCAGCCATGTTTAAAGGTGCCAATGGTCGCGTAAAACAACGTCCTAAAGAAGGCGATAGTGTGTTGGTTCGCGCAAACGTGGGTTTATATGAACCGCGTGGCGATTATCAAATCATTGTTGAACATTTAGAATTTGATGGTGAAGGTGCATTAAAGCAACAATACGAATTACTCAAAAACCGTTTACAGCAAGAAGGTTTGTTTGCGACTCAAACTAAACAAGCGATCCCAAGCCACATCAACACTGTCGGTATCGTTACTTCTGCTACGGGTGCGGCCTTACACGACATATTAACGGTATTAAAACGTCGTAACCCGATGATTAATGTCATTGTGTATCCAAGTCAGGTACAAGGCGGCGGTGCAGCGGAACAAATCGTCAATGCGATATTTATCGCTAACCGGCGTCGCGAAGTCGATGTGTTGATCGTTGGCCGTGGTGGTGGTTCATTAGAAGACTTATGGTGTTTTAATGAAGAAATCGTCGCCCGTGCTATCTTTAGTTCGCAACTACCGATTGTTAGCGCTGTGGGTCATGAAGTGGATGTCACTATTGCCGATTTTGTCGCTGATATACGTGCGGCAACGCCTTCACAAGCGGCTGAATTTGTCAGTAATGATTTAAGTGAAATCGTAGCCTCCATTGCCAATTTGCAACAACGCTTACACAGCGCTATGACGGGTAAGATGAAGCAACTGAATTACCAACATCAGTTAGTCGCTGGGCGTTTACAACAAAATCACCCGCAACATCGTCTAGAACAACAAACACAGCGCGTTGATCAACTGACTATCCAGTTACAACATGCGGTGCATAATCGCTTACACCGCAGCCAGCAGCGTCACCAGTCTCTGGCTCATCGCCTGCAACGTGTTTCACCTGTGCATCAGGTGGCAAGCGCTCAGCAACAGTCACAATCCTTGGCGCAGCGGCTAACTAAAGCAATGGATAGCCAATTACAAACCCAACAACAACGCTTTGCCCGTGTTACCGGCATTCTTAATTCGGTTAGCCCATTAGCCACATTGTCGCGCGGCTATAGTATTAGTTTTGTGGGTGATAAGGTGGTGATGGATCCTCAAGATGTGCAATCGGGTGATATACTGAAAACCAAATTAGCCAATGGGGAAATTACGAGTAAGGTGGTGTAGTAAAAGAGGTTGAAGTGGAAAGGGGTGGTGTGGTTTGTAGTGCTTGCACTTCCGTTTCGGTCAAGTAACGCCAATGCCCTTCTGCAATATTCAATTGTACCGGTCCGATAGACTCACGGTGCAATGACACAACACGATTACCGACGGCAGCGAACATTCGTTTGACCTGATGAAACTTACCTTGGGTGATGGTTAGTAGCACTTCTTGAGGGGAAAGTTCGGTTAATGACGCCGGCAACGTTAATTGTGCTTCACCTTGCAAGGCGATACCTATTTTAAATTTTTCTGCAACATCGCAGGCTATAGGACGAGACAAGCCAACTCGGTAAACTTTGGGACAATGTTTATCAGGATGCGTTACCCCATAAGACCAGCGCCCATCATCGGTAATTAATACTAAGCCGGTTGTATCCGCATCCAAACGCCCCACAATATGCAAATCACTGGGATAATCAATATCTACATAATTAAACACTGAAGGATAATGTTCATCTACATTGGAACAGATCGTACCGGGTGGTTTGTGTAACATGATGTAGCGAAACGCACGAGGAGTTAATACTTTTCCATTAAGCGTAATCGTATTGTTTTCATGAACTTGTGTCGAGCCATCAGTCTTTATCTCACCGTTAACACAAACGTAACCAGCAAGAAGCTGCTCGGTTACATCTGCTTTTGATAACTCCGTGCTCTGGCAAATAAATTTATCGAGGCGCATTTTTATCAACGTGTATTTTATAACGGATCACAGTGCGTTAAATCTTCGCCGCTAATTCAGCGCCTTGACGGATCGCGCGTTTCGCATCTAATTCTCCCGCCTCATATGCCCCGCCAATAATATGTAGCGGTATACTTAATGCTTCGAGCTGCGTTTCTAATTCCCGTAACGGTTCTTGACCAGCACAGACAATCACATGATCTACATCTAAAATTTGGTACTCATCGCCGACCATAATGTGTAAACCCGCATCATCGATTTTTTCATAGCTGACACCGCTCATCATTTTTACCTGGTGATGTGCTAGCGAAGTACGGTGGATCCAGCCTGTCGTTTTACCTAAGCCTTTACCGACTTTAGAGGTTTTACGTTGCAGTAAATATACTTCGCGCGTCGTCGGTGTAATATGTTTTTCAGTCAGTGAGCCTGGCGTAGTATAGTTTTTATCAATCCCCCAATGAGTTAACCATTTATCTAGATTAGTCGTTAGGTTTTCATGTTCGACCAAATACTCCGACACATCAAAGCCTATCCCCCCCGCCCCAATGACCGCGACTTTTTGCCCCACTGGTTTATGGTCACGTAAAACGTCAATATAACTCATCACCTTAGTATGATCGTGTCCTGGGATCGTTAAGTCACGAGGCTTAATTCCAGTTGCCATAATTACTTCAGCAAAACCTTGTCCAGCAAGTGCTTTGGCATCAACGCGTGTATTGAGATGTAACTGCACACCTAACACCTCAATCATCCGAGCGTAATAGCGTAAGGTTTCATAAAACTCTTCTTTGCCTGGGACTTGTTTGGCGTAATTAAACTGTCCGCCTATTGCGCTTGATTGCTCGTACAAATGTACGTCATGCCCTCGCTTAGCAGCATAAGTGGCAAAAGCTAAGCCAGCAGGACCAGCACCAATCACGGCGAGTTTTTTGGCTTGTCCTACGGTTTTAAAGATCAACTCAGTTTCATAACAGGCTTGTGGATTGACTAAGCAACTCGCGCGCTTTTGTTCAAAAGCATGATCGAGACACGCTTGATTACACGCTATACAGGTGTTGATTTGGTCTGATTGATTGCGCATGGCTTTGGCCACAAAATCAGGATCGGCCAAAAAGGGTCGTGCCATCGATACCATATCAGCATGTCCATCAGCTAACACTTGCTCAGCCACCTCTGGGGTATTGATACGGTTGGTAGTAATCAGCGGGATAGTGACTTCGGATTTCATGCGCTGGGTGATCCAGGTAAATGCGGCACGCGGTACCGAGGTTGCAATCGTAGGCACACGTGATTCATGCCAACCGATGCCAGTGTTAATAAGTGTTGCGCCTGCCGCTTCAATTGCCTTAGCTAGATATACCACTTCATCCCATGGCGCACCACCTTCCACTAAATCGAGCATCGACAAGCGATAAATGATGATGAAATTAGGCCCTACTTCTGCGCGGGTTTGTTTGACGGTTTCAATCGCCAAACGCGCACGATTTTCTAAGCTACCACCAAATTCATCATCTCGGAAATTAGTCCGTTCACAAAAAAACTGATTTATTAAGTACCCTTCACTGCCCATTATTTCCACGCCATCATATCCTGCTGATTGCGCGTAAACGGCACATTGAGCGTAATCATTGATAGTTTTATATACTCCACGTGTCGATAAAGACTTGGGTTTAAATGGTGTAATGGGTGATTTAACAGCTGATGCTGAGACGTTTAACGGATGATAACCATAGCGACCTGAGTGCAAAATCTGCATGCAAATTTTACCACCTTCGGCGTGAACCGCATCGGTGATCACTTGATGTTTTTTGGCATGACGTGAACTACTCATGCGTCCAGCAAACGGTGCCACCCAACCGGCTATATTGGGACTGATCCCGCCGGTAACAATCAAACCTACTCCACCCTTAGCTCGAGCAGCATAAAAAGCGGCTAATTTGGCAAATCCCCCTTTTTCTTCTTCTAAACCAACATGCATTGAGCCCATCAATACACGGTTTTTAAGAGTCGTAAACCCCAAATCAAGTGGTGCTAACATATGTGGGTAAGGTGACGAATGGGGTTGATTAGATTCAGACATAGGGGTATCCATATTTTTTATTGGAATTATAAATTGATAATACGGATAAATAGGGTCAGATCCAAATTCTTTTCATCACAAATTATAGTTGTTATTGGAATCGTCTAGGCCGTCCCCGTTGCCCCTCTTGTAAATTTCGACCAGTGAGTAATTCGACTTGAGTCACAAAATCATGATTGCCCAATGATAGATACAATGGATGATATGTCATTAACTGACTGTGTTTGCCTAATGCATTAATTTGATAACTCGACCAACTGTAGTCACTCGGGTCATTAACCATACCTGCTCTGACAGGGTTCAATTCTATATATTGATACACCTGCAGCAGATATTTTTCACTTTGCACCAACGACGAGCGAAATCTTCCCTCCCACAGTGTGCCAGACCGTTCATACCGACGATTAAAATATTGCACATATTTGCGCCCCAAAGACTGCATCATCGAAGATACGGCTGAACTTGAGTTTGGTGTGCACAGTAGATGTACATGATTCGTCATTAGCACCCATGCATGTACATCAACATCAAATTTTTCGGCGTATTATTTCAACCATGCTATACAAGCTTTCATATCGCTATCATGTGCAAAAATCACTTGCCGATTATTACCTCTTTGGATGATATGTTCTGCAACACCAATTATTGAAACACGTGGTTTTCTAGGCATTATTATACTCCTTCATCAAAATATACAGAATAGACATATTTCATTACAAAGATACTGGACTAAATGCGGGTTTAGCTTGAACTTATTTGGATCTGACCCTCTTTATTTGCTATTGTTTGAAAGTACCAAATTTATTAATTTACAAGGAATTGTCGTGAAATTATCTGCCCGTATTATCTCTGTTTCGGCTTTAGCTATAGCATTATCCTTAGCCGGTTGTGCAACAACAACCTCCACCGTTATTGACACCCCGAAAGTGAATAGCTATCAATCCGATTACTCAGGTACCAAAAGTAAACTAGCTGTCGGTCAGTTTGTGAATCGTTCAAGTTTTCAAAATGGTATTTTTTCTAATGGTAGTGACCGTTTAGGTAGCCAAGCAAAAACCTCAATCATGAGTCATTTGCAACAAACAAACCGCTTTGTCGTCTTAGACAGAGACAACATGAATATGCTACAAAATGAAGCTCAGCTTGCCGGTACTGCGCAAACTCTATCTGGTGCTCGCTATATTATCACTGGTGATGTAACTGAGTTTGGGCGTAAAAATATCGGTGACAAACAGTTTTTTGGGATTTTAGGTAAAGGTAAATCGCAAATTGCATACGCTAAAGTTACCATTAATATTGTCGATGTCACCACTTCTGAATTAGTGTTTACTTCACAAGGTGCCGGTGAATATAGCTTATCTGAACGAGAAGTCATTGGTTTTGGCAGTACGGCTGGCTATGACTCAACACTTAATGGCAAAGTGCTGGATTTAGCCTTACGTGAAGCGGTTAATAACCTTGTTGATGGCATAGAAAGTGGCGCTTGGCGTCCATAGAGCAAGGAGCTCAAACATGACAATTAAGTTGTTATCAGCTTCCCTTGTGCTGCTACTTGCTGGCTGTGGTGCAACTGCACCGCCTCCACTTTACTATTATGGTGATTACCCTACGACGGTTTACCAATTTTTTAAATCCGATGAAACAAGTACCGCAGAGCAAATTGAGAAAATGGTGCTCGTGATCGCAAAATCTACCGACAATGATCAACATGTAGCTCCAGGTGTCCATGCTCATTTGGGTATGTTGTATTTTGAGAGTGGTAATCCAACGGAAGGTGAATTCCACTTCAGACAAGAAAAAACACTGTTCCCTGAATCTAGCCAGTTTATTGATTTTTTACTTGCTAAGCATAAGGGGTAACCATGAAATTTTTTAAATTATCTGTTGTTTTATTGGTGTCAGTCGTCATGTTTGGTTGCGCTAATACTAAGGTATCTAGCTTCAATTACACTGAATTTAGGCAGGCAGATCCGTTATCCATATTGGTATTGCCACCTATTAATAATACCACTGAAGTGCTTGCGCCATACAGTGTCATGGCACAAGTCATTGCGCCTATCTCTGAAGCGGGGTTTTATACATTACCGGTCGCACTTGTAGAACAGACTTTTCGTAATAATGGTTTAACAGTCGCTAATGATATACATGCATTACCTAAAGAAAAATTGCATGAAATATTTGGTGCTGATACGGCCTTGTATTTAGATATACATGAATACGGTACCAGTTACATCATCATATCAAGCGATACAGTTGTATCAATATCCGCTCGTTTAGTTGATCTTAAGACTGGAAATGTGTTGTGGCAAAAAAGTGCGACGGCGTCTAGTGCTGAAACTCGTAGTAACAATAATAGTGGTGGTTTAATTGGTATGTTAGTTATTGCAGCAGTGAATCAGATTGTTGAAACGGTGTCTGATTCTGGATTTAACATTGCGGCAATCTCAGCGAATCGCTTACTCTCGAAAGACAGCATCAATGGTTTGCTTCCTGGTCCCCGTTCACGTGAATATGTTGCGCCATTAGCTAAATCAAAATAATAAAAAAGGGGGTCAGATCCAAATTAATTAAATCGGATCTGACCCCCTTTATTTTGACTCAAATTATTTCTTTTTATGCATCGACATCATGCGTTTGCGCTGACGTTGCTGTGATATCGATAACGTATTTTTCTTACCTTCAAATGGATTAGACCCACCTTTAAATTCAATTTTAATCGGCGTACCCATCACTTTTAATGCTTTGCGATAGTAGTTCATTAAGTAGCGCTTGTATGAATCAGGTAAATCTTCAACTTGGTTACCGTGGATCACAATCACAGGCGGATTATAGCCCCCAGCATGCGCATACTTCATCTTAACGCGACGAGAACGAATCAATGGGGGATTATGGTCTGCTTGTGCCATTTCCATAATACGCGTCAACATAGAGGTGTTGATGCGTCGTGTGGCTGATGCATAGGCTTCTTGCACCGATTCAAACAAGTGACCAACACCTGTGCCGTGCAAAGCTGAAATAAAGTGCAAGCGGGCAAAATCGACAAATCCTAAACGACGATCTAATTCACGTTTTATATCTTCTTTGACATGACTTTCAAGACCATCCCATTTGTTGACGGAAATAACTAATGAACGCCCCGCGTTCAATACAAAGCCAAGTAAACTTAGATCTTGATCAGTTATCCCTTCACGTGCATCGATGACCAACAACACAACATTGGCTTCTTCAATAGCTTGTAAGGTTTTAACAATAGAGAATTTCTCGATTGCCTCATTGATATTTTTACGGCGACGAACACCGGCAGTATCAATTAAAATATATTCGCGACCATCACGTTCCATCGGAATGAAAATACTATCTCGAGTCGTACCAGGCTCATCAAACACCACAACCCGTTCTTCACCTAATATACGGTTAGTTAAGGTGGATTTACCTACATTCGGTTTACCAACAATAGCCAGTTTAATCGGTTGATTTTGTAACCATTCTAATTGCTTATCTGCATCGGCATCATCATCGTTACGCACAGGCTCCACAGCAATCATATCTGGGAAATCGGCTTCGAGCGGCTCCAGAGTCAAATCTAACAACTGCGCAATACCACGACCATGTGCTGCCGCAATCTGTTGTACGTCGCCCATACCCAACGTATAAAAATCGGCACTTTCACTATCGCCATCAATGCCATCGACTTTGTTAGCAACGACGTGAACGGTTTTTTGTTGTTTACGTAAGTACTCAGCAATGCCACGATCCGCAGCAGTCAATCCGGCGCGCGCATCCACCAAGAAAATCACCACATCGGCTTCATCAACCGCTAATAGGGATTGGTTTGCCATTTCAGCATCAATACCAGCTTCATCACCAGTAATACCACCGGTATCAATGACGATAAACTGGCGCTCTTCAAATTTAGCAGTACCGTATTTACGATCTCGTGTGAGGCCTGGAAAATCAGCGACGAGTGCATCTCGAGAGTTCGTTAAACGATTAAATAATGTAGACTTACCTACATTTGGACGACCCACAAGGGCCAAGACCGGAAGCATGGTGTTACCTTAATAAAGTAATTTGCGCGGAGTTATTCAGTACCCAGCGCAAATAAAGTACCTTGAGCATTTTGCATAAACAAAGTGTTGTTTGTAACGACGCCTGGCGCATAAAAACGCTTATCCTTGTCATTACCTAATTTAAGTCGCGCAGCGAGTGTACCATCAGTTGGGTCAATTAAATGCACCGAACCAAAGTTATCCCCTATCGCGATAAAGCCATTAAATAGTACCGCAGATGTAATATCTCGGCCTTTAAATGTTGATTGTGACCACATTTCAACGCCGTTACGCACATCTAACGCGAACACATTACCAGATACATCTGAGACAATAATGCGATTACCCGCAATCGCTAAATTACGGTAACTCGCATATTCACGTTTCCAAATCACGCGACCTGTACGTAATTCAATGGCCGTTAATGCGCCGTTAAATGATACAATATAAACGTTCGCGCCGACTATAACCGGCTGTGTGTCAACATCAATAATACGTTCTAGCTCGGTTGCCCCTGAAGGAGTTGTCACTGTGGCTTCCCACGCAACTAAACCTGAATCAGCGATATTAACTTGTAATTTTCCTGCAGCAGTACCAACTAATACTCCTCCATTGGCGACTAGCGGAGCAGAAGTGCCACGCAACGACAAAGGCGGGACATCAGATTCATGGATCCACGTTTGTTCGCCAGACACTAAATCATACGCAATTAAGCGTCCAGCTGTTGTATTGACTACAATCATACCATCACCAATTGACGGTGTTGCAATGATCTCACCAGGAACCTTGATATCAAAATCAATCGCTCCCGTCTCTTGATTCAAACCAAGTAAACGGCCATCTTCAGAACCAACATAAACATGCTCAGCACTCACCGCTAAACCACCAGCAAGCTTTGCTGAGGTGCCAGCAGAAAAGAAACTTCCGCCAGTATTGATACGTTGTTGCCAGATTTTTTCGCCCACCAAATTGTATGCAACGACTAGACCTTGTCTATCCGCAGCAAATACCTTGTCGCCTGACACTTGTGGTTGTAAGCGAGAAAAATAGTCGCCAATGCCATTACCGACTTCGCGCTCCCATAGCACATTCAAATTGACTTTATTTTCAAGCGGCTCAAGATTACGAATTTCAAGCACTTCGTCATCTTCAAACCAATCGGTGACACTTTCACAACCAGAGAGTATCATTAGACACAATAGCGCGCTGAGTAATTTGGTACGTGAAGCAAACATCATAAATTAGTTTCCAGTCGAGTTGGCAGCACTGTCCATCAGCGCTGGAATATTATCTAATCGAATTTGTACTGAACGGTCTTCTTTCGCCGCGATAGAAGCCGTATATGCATTCTGTGCTTGTGCAAAATCACCCTGAGCGACCAATATATCACCACGTAATGCTTCTTTTTCAGCAGTATAAGCGGTATTTTGAACTTTAGCTAAACTGGCTAACGCCGCGCTATAATCTAAAGTAGCAAACTGCACACGCGCTAAACGTAAATTTGCAACCGTCAACAAAATCGGGTCAGTCGTTAACGTTGAAACTTGCTGCAATTGTGTCACTGCAGTAACAAAATCACCTTTTTCAACTGCCGTTTGCGCAGCTATAAAGCCCGCTAATGGCGCATAGCCAGTGGTCCCTTGAGCAGTAATAAATGCCTTAGCATTCTCAATGGCGTTATCTTCTGATAATGACGTTACTAAGGTTTGATATTGCGCAGACGCAGTTTCTTTGGCTGCGACTTGAGTATCGTTATAGTAACGCCAGCTCCATAAACCACCTAAACCTAATACAGCACCAATCACGATGGCACTGCCGTTATCTTTCCAAAACTTTTTAATCGCTTCGACTTGTTGTTCTTCTGTTGCGAACTGTTCCATGGATATTCCTACTTCTTTAGCGGTATTAATAAATACCGTCGATTAAGGGTTAAAAAATTTATTGAGCGCTGTGCTCAACGCTGACAATGCCACTGTCACTTGCTCGGCCTCGCCACCTAAATATTTGACTGTCACTTGCTGTTGTTGGACTTCATCTGTACCAATCAACAATGCTACTTTTGCTTGCGCTGTGTCAGCTCGTTTTAATTGTTTTTTCATATTCCCGCCACCACAATGCATTTGCACGCGTAAACGAGTCTCGTCTCTTAGTCGTTCTGCTGTCGTCTGTGCATATAATAACGCATCTTCACTCAAAGCGGTAATATACACATCAACCGGTGCAGGAACGGCATCCGTAAGTGATAACTCTGTTAGCATTAATACCAAACGCTCAAGTCCTAATGCAAAGCCAACCGCTGGTGCTGTTTTACCACCCAACTGCTCGACTAACCCATCATAACGACCGCCGGCACAAATTGTCCCTTGCGCACCTAATGTATCAGTAACCCACTCGAATACCGTGGCATTGTAATAATCCAAACCACGCACTAATTTTGGATTAACTCGGTATGAGATACCTAAGTGGTCTAATCGTTCACATAATTGTGCAAAATGTTTAGCACTTTCAGGATCTAAATGATCTTGTAACTTAGGGGCATTTTCTAATAACGCTTGGACATCTTGATTTTTTGAATCTAAAACACGTAAAGGATTGGTGTGCATGCGACGTTTTGAATCTTCATCCAACTGTGCTTCATGCTCAATTAAAAAAGCAATCAACTTAGTTTTGTAAACAGCACGAGCCGCGTTCGAGCCTAATGAATTCACTTCTAACGTGACATGTTTACTGATCCCAAATGCTTTCCATAAACGCGCACTTAAGCTAATCACTTCAGCATCAATATCAGGACCCGCTAAACCATAAGTTTCGACACCAAATTGGTGGAACTGACGATAACGACCTTTTTGTGGACGTTCATGACGGAACATCGGTCCCATGTACCACAAACGCTGCTGTTGGTTATAAATTAACCCATGTTGATTGCCTGCGCGAACGGCACTGGCTGTTCCTTCCGGACGTAAAGTCAACGAATCACCATTGCGATCGGCGAAGGTATACATTTCTTTTTCGACAATATCCGTGACTTCACCTATCGAACGTTTAAACAACTCGGTGCTTTCAACGATCGGCATACGGATCTCTTGATAGCCGTACTGCGCGACTGTCGTGCGTAAAATATCCTCAACGTATTGCCAAATACCTGTTTGTTCAGGTAAACAATCGTTCATGCCGCGAATTGCTTGAATGGTTTTTGCCACAGAAATGTCTCACTATCAAATTCAAAGTTCGCACCCAAAATCGCTAAATTCTAAGCACAAATAACAAAGCCCCATATTATAGGGGCTTTATGTTGGTTCGTATAGTCAATAAATTATTAAGAATCGACTTCTTGGATTGCAATGCGTTTTTGTGGATCTAATTGCGCCGCTTTCGCTCTAATCCTTTGTTCTAACTGATTGACTAAATCATCATTCGACAAGCGTTCACGCTGACGTTTACCATCTAAGTAAAAGCCACTCATATTACGTGCGCCGGTTAAGCCTAAATCAGAGATTTCTGCCTCACCCGGACCATTCACCACACACCCGATAATCGACACATCCATCGGTGTTAAAATATCTTCTACGCGCTGCTCTAGCGCATTGACGGTACTGATCACATCAAATTCTTGGCGAGAACAACTCGGACATGCGATAAAGTTAATCCCACGCGAACGAATACGTAATGATTTAAGAATATCAAAGCCTACTTTGATTTCTTCAACCGGGTCTGCTGCCAAGGACACGCGCAAGGTATCGCCGATACCTTCGGCTAACAACATGCCTAAGCCGACCGCACTTTTTACTGAACCTGCACGCATTCCGCCTGCTTCAGTGATCCCTAAATGCAGCGGTTGCACAATTTGTTTTGCCAGTTCACGATACGCACCAACCGCCAAAAAAACATCGGATGCTTTGACTGAAACTTTAAACTGGTCAAAATTTAATTTATCTAAAATATCAACATGGCGCATAGCTGATTCAACGAGCGCCATCGCCGTCGGTTCACCATATTTTTCTTGTAAGTCTTTTTCCAACGAACCGCCATTCACACCAATGCGGATCGGGATATTCTTATCTTTGGCACAATCAACAACGGCGCGGACACGGTCCATACTGCCAATATTACCAGGATTGATGCGTAGACAATCAACCCCATATTCAGCCACTTTTAAGGCTATACGATAATCAAAATGAATATCCGCAATTAACGGCACACTGACTTGTTGTTTAATGAGTTTAAATGCTTCAGCGGCTTCCATCGTCGGCACTGATACGCGCACAATTTCGCCACCCACAGCAACAATACGATTAATCTGTGCAACCGTTGCTGCTACATCGGTAGTCGGGGTATTGGTCATCGACTGCACGGCAATTGGCGCACCATCACCTATCGGGACATTCCCGACATTAATGCGGATAGACTTACGACGAGTAATAGGTGAATCAGCAAACATAACGATTAATCCTGTAACGGTAACACAAAGCGACCAGTTCGGTCTGAAGGTAAAAAAGATATATCAATCGGTTCACCATCGTACTGCACATTCACAGAACGCGGGGCGCCTAATATAACTGAAAATGGCGCTTGCCCAATTACAGGCATGACACGACCGGCTTTTTTAACACCATAAGCAATATCATTGCCTGTCGCATCAGTAATTTTAATCCAGCAATCGCCAGAAAAACTAAAGATCAATTCAACCAACTCGTTACTATCTTGCATGGACTCGTTGTCATCGGCAAACAAACGTAACTCAGACTCTACATCCGGATCATTATTTTCTAAGACTGTTAATACCTGATCGATATTCTCTGGATTGGTATTTGGAATAAAATCAGGGATCGCCGTTGTTGTCTCGTCCGCGAATTCAGCTTGTTCATACGGCGCAAGATCCGAGCCCGTCTCAATGTCAACTTCAGCTTCAGCTGCATTTGTGAGTTCCGTTAATTCAGAGTCAATCTCGACAGCATTAAGCGTAAAAGAATCGTTCTCAAGGGCATCAAAAACAGGTGTTTGCAAAGACTCAGAGACAGATTGCTCTGCCTCCGGCACATTGCTTTTTGCTGCAAAAAACGGTTCAGATTGATGCTGAACCCACCACAAAATACTCAATAAAATGACCAATGCAATGATACTGTAGGTCACTATCATCCACCGTGAATCATTATGTTCTCGAGAGACTTTACGTGAAAAACTTTGCATTTTTTTAGGTGTCAGATCATCACTTATATGCAGCTCATTGAATAATTGAATAATATGATTTTCATTTAATCCCAGCAGCTTTGCATAAGAGCGCACATAGCCTTTGGTAAATGTTAATGAAATCGTAGAGAGGACTTCATCACGTTCTAGCGCTTCAATAATGCCAACTTTTAAACGTAATTTTTGAGCGATATCAGCAGCAGTAAAACCTTTTGCATTTCGAGCTTGTGAGAGTAATGAGCCCGGTGTATCAAACTGTGTATCTACTTCAGTGGAGTCTGTCATAATCCGTTAGGTTTCCTTCCAAAATGACAAGCTAGGTGGTGATGGTTCAATTGTAACCAACAATGAGTTTAATACCAACGGGTAAGCTATCAGTTTGTGAAATATTATTCCACGTCATAATATCAAAAACCGAAATATTGTACTGGCGCGATAATCGATACAAGGTTTCCCCTGCTTTTAAGGTATGCGTTACTGGGTTAGACATTGCCGCTGAGGATGTGTCTGTCAGCGTATTTGTTGTCTGACGAATTGCTTGTGTTTGTTTTTTTACTTGCAGTATATATTCATCGAGTTTAGTTTGAGCTTGGAGCGTATTTGGATGGGATGGATAACGCGATTTAAGGACATTTAACCAGCCACGTGCTTTTTCTTCGTTACCTTGTGACAAGCCTACATCAAAGCTTAAATACATGGAGTCAGGGTTAGGTCCAACCACACGCTCATAGCTTTTTATCGTAATGAGTGCCTTATCATGTTCATTTTGAGAAGCATAAAGTTCAGCTAACAAATATAAACTATTTTGACGTGTAGGTTCAAAATTTAACGCTTTGTTGAGGTATTCAATCGCAGCAAATATATCCCCTTGAACTTGGCTACAGATTGCTAAATTTTCATAAGTTTGGGCGGTTGATAAATAATTTTGATTATTAATGGCGATAAAGAAGTAGTTTTTCGCTTTCTCGTATTCCCCTTGAGTACATAGAAAAGCACCGTATGAATTAGCAATCTCTGGGTTTTCACTATCAAGGTTTATCGCGACTAAGTAACTTTCATTGGCTAATGCGTTTTCTCCTACCTTTTGGTAGTAATATGCGATGCCATAATGAGCGCCAGCGAACCGTGGAGCAAAATCTAACGCTTTATCGATATTGAACTTGGCCTGCTGGAAGTTATTAGATTTAAGGTAGGTTAATCCTAGCGCTAAGCGATTTTTGGCAGCAGCTAGTGGATCAGGAATACTATTACGCTCACTAACCGTGCTTGTACAAGCCGATAACAAGACCACTAGTACCACAGTGCTAAATACTTTCCACATATCTGTTTTACCTTTAACGAAAGCCGTTAGTGGCTTACTGTTTTTCTACTTTAACCGAAATCGGTTCACCTTTTAACTGTTTTTTTAACATACGCTTGGTGCGGTCAACAACGTCACCCACTAATTGTCCACAAGCCGCGTCAATATCATCTCCGCGGGTTTTTCGTACCATTACCGTATAGCCTTCACTCATCAACACCTTAGAAAAACGGTCAATACGAGAATTACTCGAACAGGTGTATGGCGAACCCGGATAAGGATTGAATGGGATCAAGTTAATCTTACACGGTGTGTCTTTTAGCACTTTCGCTAGTTCGTGTGCTTGATCAGTACTATCATTGATGTTCGCTAGCATCACATACTCAACAGTCACTTTGCCCTGATTGGCTTTAGACTTGTCTAAGTATCGACGTACACCGGCCAAAAAAGTTTCAATGTTATATTTTTTATTTACAGGGACAATTTCATTACGTAATTCATCATTTGGTGCGTGTAAAGAAATCGCTAACGCCACATCAATTTGGTCACCTAGCATATCTAATGCAGGTACGACACCTGAGGTAGAGAGTGTCACACGGCGTTTGGATAAGCCAAAACCAAAATCATCCATCATCAGTTCCATTGCAGGAATAACGTTTTTAATGTTTAGCAATGGTTCGCCCATACCCATCATAACTACATTCGTTATTGGTCGTTTTGACGTATCCTTTGACAAACCAATCGTTATGGCTACGCGCCAAACTTGACCAATAATTTCACTGACAGATAGATTACGGTTAAAACCTTGTTGCCCAGTAGAGCAAAATGTACATTCCAACGCACAGCCAACTTGCGATGACACGCACAATGTAGCTCGGTCTGTTTCAGGGATCCACACCGCTTCAACTTCTTGCCCGCCTTCTAAGGTCAGTGCAAATTTGATGGTGCCATCTGTTGCATTTTTTTGATACGCAATTTCTGGTGCTTTAATTTCTGCAACACGATTTAATTTATCTTTTAGCGTCTTATTGAGATTGGTCATATCATCAATACTGCTAACGCCACGATGATAAATCCATTGCATCATTTGATCAGCACGGAATGGTTTTTCACCAATCGACGAAAAAAACTCACGCATACCCGAGCGGGTTAAATCCAACAAATTAACCTTTTTGATGGGCGTTACTTGTTCTTCTTGTTGAGGTATTACCGAAACCGTTGTCATTTTATTTTACCTAATCATTACCAATGTTGACGCTTAACTTACTGCTACAAATGAAAAAGGGAGCTAGACGCTCCCTTTTATCTAACATGTTACTGAGTGCTTAGCGAGTGCGTGGGCAAACTTCTTCGTCAGAGAAGAAATAAGCGATTTCACGAGCCGCTGATTCTGGTGCATCTGAACCATGAACCGCGTTTTCATCAATTGAATCAGCATAGTCAGCACGTAATGTACCGGCAGCAGCGTCAGCTGGATTAGTTGCACCCATGATTTCGCGATTTTTAACAACCGCGTTTTCGCCTTCAAGTACTTGAACCATTACAGGGCCAGACGTCATGAACGATACTAATGCACCGAAGAAAGGACGTTCTTTATGTTCGCCATAAAAACCTTCCGCTTGTTCTTTGCTTAAATGTACCATTTTAGATGCAACAATACGTAGACCTGCAGATTCGAAACGATTGTAAATTGCACCGATTACATTTTTAGCTACTGCGTCAGGTTTGATGATAGAAAAAGTTCTTTCCAATGCCATGATGGGCTCCAATATTATAAGTTTGTGTCGTTAGACTAATTTTGCGTGATTATAAGCAAAACACTAGCAAAAGACTAATTATTTTGTCGATTTATGTTTAGTGGTCTTCACTTGCATGGTTGATGGTGTACTTAGGAATTTCCACAACTAGATCTTCATCCGTCACAATCACTTGGCAGCTTAAACGAGACTCAGGCTCTAAGCCCCATGCTTTGTCTAATAAATCATCTTCTAGTTCATCACTTTCTGCAAGTGCGTCAAATCCTTCGCGGATAATGACGTGACAAGTTGTACACGCACACACCTTTTCACAGGCATGCTCAATACCAATGCCGTTTTTTAATGCAACATCAAGTACCGTCTCCCCTTTTTCGGCTTCTAAGACTGCGCCATCTGGGCACAATTCGTCATGGGGTAAAAAGATTATTTGTGTCATCTGTTATTTCTGCCTAATTAAATATCATCAACCGATTGACCGGCTAATGCTTGTTGAATTGATTCGTCCATTCGTCGAGATGCAAAATCTTGTGATGCTTTATCCACCACTTCTATCGCGTCTTTAATCGCTTGAGTATCGTCGCCTTTAGCGGTGTTTGCAAGTGCAGCCATGGCGTCTTGTAATGTACTTAATTCAGTCGCTGTCAACAGCTTTGTGCCATTTTGTGCTAAGGCTGCGACCAATGCTTCTAATACGCGATCGGCATCCACTTGTTGCTCTTTTAGCATACGTGCTTGCATATCGGCTTTGGCATGACTCATTGATGATTTGAGCATTGTGGCGATTTGGTCTTCCGCTAAGCCAAATGATGGTTTAACTTGGATCTGGGCTTGTACACCTGTGGATTTTTCCATTGCGGTGACATTTAACAGCCCATCCGCATCAACTTGAAATGTCACGCGTATGTGAGCGGCACCAGCTGTCATTGGCGGAATACCTGTTAATGTAAAACGCGCCAAAGATCGACAATCTTCAACTAACTCACGCTCACCTTGTAAGACGTGGATCATCATTGCCGTTTGGCCATCTTTAAATGTCGTAAACTCTTGTGCTTTAGCGACAGGTATAGTGGTATTGCGTGGGATCACTTTTTCAACTAATCCCCCCATTGTTTCTAGTCCCAACGATAACGGTAAAACATCGAGTAATAACATATCTGAGTCAGGTTTATTACCGGCCAGGATATCCGCTTGCGTGGCAGCACCAATGGCAACAACTTGATCAGGGTCAATCGATGTAAGCGGGGTCTTACCAAAAAATTCTCCCACTTGAGCGCGAACGAGAGGCACTCTAGTCGAGCCGCCAACCATCACGATCTCTGCGATCTCATCTTTATCCACTTGTGCGTCCTTCAAACTTCGACGACAGGCTTTAATGGTTTTTTTAACCAGCGGCTCGATACACACGGTAAGCTGCGTAAGATTTAATGAAGCATCATACTCAACACCATCAAGCGTAAACATTTGTTGTACCGCATCGATATCTGTAAGTTGCTGCTTGGTCGCTTTAGCCAACGTAATTAAACGTCGGTACACCGCATCTTGCTGGTTATCGGATAAGTGCCATTGTGCAATCCAATAATCAGCAATCGCGTGATCAAAATCATCGCCGCCTAATGCCGCATCACCACCGGTCGCTAATACTTCAAACACACCTTTGTTGAGTCGTAAAATCGAAATATCAAACGTCCCACCGCCTAAATCATATACCGCAATAACACCTTCTTGACCTGAATCCAACCCATAGGCAATCGCTGCAGCAGTGGGTTCATTCAATAATCGTAATACGTTTAGTCCCGCTAGTTGGGCCGCATCTTTGGTGCTTTGACGTTGGGCATCGTCAAAATACGCTGGTACAGTTACTACAGCGCCGGTCAGTTCATCACCTAATGACGCTTCCGCGCGGGCTTTTAACGCACGTAATATGTCAGCAGACACAGCAACGGGATTACGCACTTGTCCATCCGCAATAATCGCAACTTGATCATTATCTAATGGGGCAAACTGATAGGGCAAATGGCGCCATTGTGCGGTCACATCACTTAATGCCTGTCCCATAAACCGCTTTACCGAAACGATTGTATTAGCAGGATCTACGTCTGCCAGTGCTAACGCATCGTAACCGACAGTGACTTTATCATTATGATAATTGACAATGGAAGGTAACAAGGAGCGCCCTTCACTATCGGGTAATGTTTGTGATTGTCCACTACGTACCGTAGCAACAAGAGAATTGGTCGTACCTAAATCAATACCGACTGCTAGTTTTCGCTGATGCGGAGCGGCAGCTTGGCCAGGCTCTGCAATTTGTAATAATGCCATTGCTTACTCTTCTAATTGTTCGAGGTATTGTTCTACTTGAGACTGGAATTTGTAGATAAATGTAAGTTTACGAATTTCATGCGCGATCACTTCATTATGTGATGCTATTGACGCTTGCTCGCTATCGGAAAATAATGCACTAAGGTGAGCAATTCGTGCATTAATATCACTGATTAATTCATCACTAAAACGTTCTAAGGCATATTCATCGCCGCGCACATCATCAAGCGCTTCACGCCATTCCATCTGTTGCATTAAAAAACTATTATCCTGCATCGTTTGTTGTTCGCCATTAATTTCAATGCCGCGTAATGCGAGTAAATGTTGAGCTCTGGATAAAGGATGTTTGAGTACACTGTAGGCATCATTGAGTTGCGCATTTTTTTGCAGAGCGATGCGCTTTTCTTGATCTGTGCCTGATGCAAATTTATCAGGATGAGTCAACTTTTGCAGAGTTTGATAAGCATGACTCAGTTGTTGTTTATCAATATCGAGTGTTGCAGGTAAATTAAACAATTGGAAATAATTCATCGTCTCTCGTCAGGCACACAAATACGTAATTAAACGTTAAAACTTTCGCCGCAACCACATTCGCCATTGGCATTCGGATTAATAAACTGAAAACCTTCATTAAGGCCTTCTTTAGCAAAATCTAACTGTGTGCCATCAAGGTACACTAAACTTTTACCATCGATAATGATTTTTACGCCATTTTCTTCGAATACAGTGTCGTCTTCGTTAAGATCATCAACGAACTCAAGCACATAGGCTAAACCAGAGCACCCTGTTGTTTTCACACCTAAGCGCAGACCAATCCCCGAACCACGATTAACTAAAAAATCGCGAGCGCGTTGAGCAGCGGCGTCTGATATTGAAATTCCCACAAGGTACTCCTTAATTTTTAACTAATTTATAATGCGTTTTTAGCTTTGTAATCTTTAACTGCTGCTTTAATGGCATCTTCAGCTAAGATTGAGCAGTGAATTTTCACTGGTGGTAAAGCAAGTTCTGCAGCAATGTCGGTATTTTTAATCGTCGTTGCTTCGTCTAACGTTTTACCTTTAACCCACTCAGTTACTAGTGAGCTAGATGCAATCGCAGAACCACAACCGTAAGTCTTAAACTTAGCATCTTCGATAATGCCGTTTTCACCTACTTTTAATTGTAGTTTCATTACGTCACCACATGCTGGTGCACCGACCATACCTGTGGCTATGTTTTTATCATTTTTGTCGAATTGCCCAACGTTACGTGGGTTTTCATAATGATCAATTACTTTTTCGCTGTAAGCCATTGTTGTTGCCTCTGTTAGTGCTAGCGACGTATTGTACACATCGCCAACGTTGTTTCAATAATAGGAACGTCTAATTAGTGGTGTGCCCACTCAACCGTTGATAAGTCGATGCCTTCTTTGTACATATCCCATAATGGAGACATTTCACGCAACTTATCGATAGAGTTATTGATAACACCAATAACGTAATCAATTTCAGCCTCAGTCGTATAGCGACCTAAGCTAAAGCGAATTGAACTATGTGCTAGCTCATCATTTAAGCCTAACGCACGTAATACATAACTTGGCTCTAGTGACGCAGAAGTACATGCAGAACCTGACGACACTGCCATATCTTTTAATGCCATAATTAAAGATTCACCTTCGACATACGCGAAAGAAATATTTAAATTGTGTGGGATACGCTGCTCTAAATCACCATTTACATGCACAGCTTCAATATCCTTAATGCCATTGTATAAACGGTCACGCAGCATACGAATACGCTCATTTTCAGACGCCATTTCTTGTTTCGCTATGGCGAATGCTTCACCCATACCGACAATTTGATGTGTCGCTAAGGTACCTGAACGCATACCACGTTCATGGCCACCACCATGAATTTGCGCTTCAATACGTACACGAGGTTTACGACACACATAAAGTGCACCAATACCTTTAGGACCATAAGTCTTATGCGCTGAAAAAGACATTAAATCGACTTTGATTTTTTGCAAATCAATTTCTACTTTACCAGTAGACTGTGCTGCATCAACGTGGAAAATAATTTTACGTGAACGACATAGCTCACCAATTGCGGCGATATCTTGAATGACACCGATTTCATTGTTTACATGCATAATTGAAACTAATACGGTATCTTCACGCATTGCGGCTTCAAGTTTAGCTAAATCAACCAAACCATTTGCTTCTGGCTCTAAGTAAGTCGCTTCATAGCCTTCACGTTCTAACTGGCGGAATGTATCTAATACTGCTTTGTGCTCTGTTTTAAGCGTAATAATATGCTTACCACGTTTATGATAAAAATTAGCAGCACCTTTAATCGCAAGGTTGTTTGATTCAGTGGCGCCTGATGTGAAAACGATTTCACGTGGGTCTGCATTCACTAAGTCAGCGACTTGATTACGGGCAATATCCACCGCTTCTTCTGCTACCCAACCAAAACGGTGTGAACGTGACGCAGGATTACCAAAGTTACCTTCCATCTCGAGGCACTCGGTCATCTTTTTGGCTACACGATGATCAACAGGTGTAGTGGATGAATAATCTAAATAGATTGGTAAATGCAAATCGCTCATTCTGCGCTCCGGTTACAATTGAAAACTAATGTTAATTTTGTCTACAGCAGCACTTGACTGCTGCCCATCTTGACGGGTTGCAATGGTCTTAATATCTTGTTTTGCCATTAATTCACCCAAGGTAATACTGTTTAAAAAATTACTAATTCGATCTGATAAGTCCTGCCATAAATTATGTGTCAGGCACTTTTCACCACCTTGGCAATCGGCTTTGCCATTACACTTGGTAGCATCTATGGATTCGTTAACCGCAGCGATAACCTCTCCAACTGCGATATCATTGGCATCTTTGCCAAGTCGATAACCGCCACCTGGACCACGTATACTCTCAACCAGAGCTTGTTTTCTCAATTTGGAAAACAACTGCTCTAAATAGGATAATGAAATTTCTTGTCTAACTGAAATATCGTATAACGACACCGGTCCTTGTTGGGAATGCAAAGCAACATCCAACATCGCTGTAACAGCATAGCGTCCTTTTGATGTCAATTTCATATACGTGCTACCTAAATCATAATCTACACTAACTATTTTACTTACCCGACTAAATTAGTCAAGTATTTAACCTACTAAATTAGTCAAGTATTACAAATAACCTGTTAGGTTTAGATTACAGGGTCGAATTCTTCAGGGCGATCATCGGGGGAATCGGGCTTTTGCGTTGATATACCCGTCGCTGCAAATTCGTCCATATCCATTTTAGGAATCGAATCAGTACATACATCACCGCCCATTGATTGGATCACCGTACACATTTCTTGAAGCTTGTTGTCCATTAAGTGCATGTGTTCTAATAACATGCCCATGGCGTTAGCAACAGGATCAGGATTATCTACCGCTACTGCATAGGCATCAAACCCATATTTTTTAGCTATTTTGGCACGTTTCCCATTTTGTTCATGAGCTGTTTGTGCGGACGCCAAAATAATCCGACCAGGGATCCCAATAACAGTTGAATTTGCAGGTGCATCTTTAACTACAACTGAGTTACTACCAATTTTAGCGCCTTTGCCCATAGTAATCGGACCGAGCACCTTTGCCCCTGCACCCACTACAACGTCATCTTCTAATGTAGGGTGGCGTTTACCTGCTTGCCAACTTGTCCCACCTAGCGTAACGCCATGATATAACGTCACATCATTACCAATGACTGCGGTTTCGCCAATCACGACTCCCATGCCATGATCTATAAATACGCGACGCCCTAAGGTTGCTCCTGGATGAATTTCAATACCCGTCAAAAATCGAGCAAATGTCGAGAGTGAACGTGCAATCCACTTGAATCCCCAACCCCAAAGCTTATGACTAATACGGTGTATCCAAATCGCATGTAAGCCTGGATAGTTAGTTAATACTTCTAAGGTATTACGCGCTGCAGGATCGCGATGAAATACACTTTTTACGTCTTCTCGTAAATGCTTAAACATGGTGTTCCTTGTCCGTACCTTGTTTCTAATTAGGATTGATTTTTTTTGTCTATCGCAGATAAAATACCACGAAGTATATTCAGTTCTGATGATTCAGGGCGTGCACGATTGACTAATCGACGCAGCTTGGTCATCACTACACCTGGGTGGTTTTTGACAATGAAACCTGTGTCCGCAAGTGTTTTTTCTAAATGTACATAAAAACGTTCAAGATCGTCACTTAATGGATATTCTTGTTCCACTTCCGGAAATGTTTCTTGTGCTAAAAAGCCCATGCGAATTTCGTAGCATAATGTTTGCACCGCAGCAGCTAAATTAAGCGAGCTGTACTCTGGATTTGCCGGAATACACACATGAAAATGGCATAATTGCAGTTCTTCATTCGTCAAACCATTATTTTCACGGCCAAAGACTAATGCTACAGGTCCTTTTTGGGCCTCTTGGATCATTTGTAAACCACACTCACGAGGCGTTAACATTGGCCATGGTAAAGTGCGTGAGCGCGCGGAAGTGCCAACAATCAGTGAACAATCTTTAACCGCTTCAGCAACACTGTCCACTATTTTCGCATTCGCTAAGACATCACCAGCCCCTGCTGCTAATGCACTGGATTTACCATCCGGTGCAGTAATAGGGTCGACTAAATATAAATCACTCAATCCCATTGTTTTCATCGCTCTAGCAGCTGAGCCTATATTGCCAGTATGGGAAGTATTGACCAATACGATACGGATATTTTCAAGCATAGTGAGTCTTATTAAATTAATTTCGTGTCTCATTATACGCATTGCTTTGTCGTTTTAATAGGTCAGTTGACGCTTTGGTCGTCGGTTATAGCGCCGAAATAGTGCCAAACATAATATCTATTAGGTTTTACCGCGTTGTTTTGCTATAATATCGCGCAATGATTTTCTATTACGCCCTGTATGTTGTCATCTGTATATCGCTAATAGAAGATAGTTCTTTGACAATTTAAGTAGTGAGATTTGATATGCATCCTATGCTAAATATCGCCATACGTGCTGCTCGCAGTGCTGGCTCAGTAATCACCCGTGGTTTTGAAAACCGTGATGATTTAACCATTACCACAAAACGTGAAAATGACTTTGTAACAAAAATAGACAAGGATGCTGAATACGCAATCATTGAAAAAATCAAACAGTCTTATCCTGAGCATTCATTTGTCGGTGAAGAAGGCAGTGTGATTGAGGGCGATCCTAATTTCAAATGGATTATTGACCCGTTAGACGGCACTACTAACTTTATCAAAGGCATTCCACATTTTTGTGTGTCAATTGCCCTTATGCACAAAGGTCGCCTTGACCAAGCTGTTGTGTATGATCCAATCCGTGGTGATTTATTTACTGCTTCTCGTGGTGCTGGTGCTCAATTAAATGGTTACCGCATTCGTGTTGGTAAAAATAAAGATCTTGCAGGTGGCATTATTGGCACCGCATTCCCATTTAAAGACAAAACGTTAGTCGCTAACTACTTACCTAAATTTACTCAAATATTTATTCAATCCGGTGACATTCGTCGCTCAGGTTCAGCTGCGTTGGATTTAGCGTATGTCGCATCTGGTAAATATGACGGCTTTTTTGAAAGTGGACTTAAACCATGGGATATGGCTGCCGGTGAGCTGATTGTGCGTGAAGCGGGTGGCTTAGTCACTGACTTTTCTGGTGGTAATGACCCAATGCATAAAGGTGAAATTGTCGCGGGTAACCCACGTGTTGTGCAGCAACTTGTAAAATACCTAAAGTAACGCTAGCAAAGCATCTCAATAAAATATACCACCACTCTTTTCTACATTAGAGTGGTGGCTATCTTTCCAAGCGTTCTTCTTCGTCTTCTTACTATTTTCTTCTTACTATTGCACATTACTACCCTGTACTTTACTGGGCCTGCACTTTACTGGGCCTGCACTTTACTGGGCCTTTATTTTACTGGGCCTGTATTTCGATGAAAGGTTTTTTATATCGCTTTCATCACAAAAATGTCCGATTTGAGCAAGAATAAAAATGGCAAAATCTGCTTTATGGTTTAGGCTAAATTCATGTAAGTCATACTAATGGATTATCAGTGCTAACCAAATCAAGAACAGTTAATTTCAGCATCTTATTGGTGTTAGGAATTATTATGTTCTTTGTATATGGTTTGATACAACAAATCGAACACACTCGCAAAGCTGAGCAACTCGTCAACAACATTAATCTCGTCAACAACACCTTGCTCAAATTAGATCAGCTACAACAACATATCTTGTTGAATCATGAGCGTATGCTTAATACCCAAACGGTTAATAATGTTCAAAATTTCCAATTTTATACCCAATTTAATGCTAAATATTTACAACTATTTACTGATTTAGATCCTAACTCATTAATTCCTTATATTAGTGTCATTCAGATTAATCAACTTGAGTCTTATCACGATACACTCATCAAGCATCAAACACGTGTAATCAGTAGCTTTGAATTTGCTGATGTATTTAAAGAACAAATCACACCAACGCTCCATTTGCACTCTCTAATAAGCATTGAATTTATTGAGTTTTTACAGCAATTAAAAAGTTATATCATTGAAAATAGCGCAGCGCTGACCGCCACACAAAGTGCAGAATTTATCGTTTCCGAGCAGTTCATCTTTAAATTACTGATGGGGTCTATGGCGATATTACTATTGACCATTTGCGCGATTTCCTATTTCTTTTATTTAAATACCTACTTATACCAGCATATTCGTGGTCATTATCAACAATCAACTCGACCGATTTTAACAATAGATCGCGGCGGTAATATCACCCAATTCAATCCCGTATTTTCACAGGTATTTAGCCATGTTTCACTTCGTAAACATGATACGCACATCAACACAATCATCGGAAATCATTGGTATGATTTATCCAAATTATTCATTCCATTCGCTGTTCAACCATTTAGTATAAAACGACTGCTCGCAGTCGTTTTTGATCCTGCTGAGCCGGTGTTAAATGGTCGTATTAATTACAAAATGAGTATTAGCACGGCTCAAGGGATCAAGCCCATGGTTTTGGATATTAAGTTAATTCAAATTTTCAGTAAATTTAGAGCGGTGATTACGTTTAAAGATCAAACAAAAGAAGAGGCAATGCGAACTCAAGTTAATCTCGATAACTTTACCCAAATATCGAACAAGACGACCATCCTCGCACACCTAGAAGATGAAATTGAACGCTGTAACCGTCACCATTTACTGCTATCGATTATATTTATTGATATTGATGAATTTAAAACGATCAATGACCGATATGGCCATCCTTTCGGCGATAAGGTTATTAAATGGGTGGCATCAACCATCAAAAAGCGGGTGCGTGAAACTGACTTTTTAGGTCGCTATGGCGGGGATGAATTTATAATTGTCTGTCCGGACTGCAATGCAACACAAGCTAAGCTTATTGCACAAGACATACGCTCATTATTAAAGAACCCTAAGCTGCATGTCAAAGCCAGTGTTGGCGTCGCACAAATGGAGCCAGAAGATACCCGAGAATCCCTGCTCGAACGTGCCGACCAAGCGCTTTATCAAGCCAAACATCAAGGTAAAAATAAAGTCGTGATTTATAAACAACAAAGCCAACGCTAAGGTTGGCTTTATAAATTGGTTCTGACCCTAATTATTTAGGGCATTGGCTCTAAATCTTCACCTTCTTTTTCAATCTCTTCAGGGATCAAATCTTCTTTACTGATACCTAGTAGTAAGGCGACTGAGCTTGAGATATAAATCGATGAATAAGTACCGATAACCACACCAAATAATAATGCTGTGGAGAAACCATGAATCAGTGCCCCACCAACAAAGAACAATGCTAACAATACCAAGGCAGTCGTTACAGAGGTGATAATAGTTCGGTTCAAGGTCTGAGTTAATGAAATATTGATGATTTCTTCAGGATCCGCTTTACGAATTTTACGGAAGTTTTCACGAATACGATCCGATACAACAATCGTATCGTTGAGTGAATACCCTATCACGGCCAAAACCGCTGCAAGGATAGTTAGATCGAACTCTAATTGTAACAATGAAAACAAACCTAATGTAATGATGACATCATGAGCTAATGCAGAGACTGAGCCTAACGCAAAGCGCCACTCAAAACGCATCGCTACATAAATCAAAATACAAATAAGTGCAGTCAGCATTGCTAGACCACCCTGCTCCGTCAACTCTTCACCCACGTTTGGACCGACAAATTCAATGCGACGCATATCGACTTCTTTGCCAGTAGCACGTAATGCAAGCATAACTTGGTCGCCAACATCGGCCGATTTAACGCCATCACGTGGCGCTAAACGGATCAAGACATCATGACTCGAACCAAAGTTTTGTACCACAGCATCACCAAACGTTGCTGCATTTAGCTCTTGACGGATCTCATCAAGATTCGCTTTGTCTGGATAACCCACTTCGATTAATGTACCACCAGTGAAATCCAAGCCCCAATTAAGTTGATTTACTGCAAGAGAACCAATTGACGCTAAAATCAGTAACGTGGAAAACGCCAATGCAGGAATGCGCAAGCGCATAAAGTTGACAGTGCCATTAATTTTTAATAAACGCATATTTTGAGCTCCTTAAATCGACAAAGATTCAAGGCGACGACCGCCCCAAACTAAGTTTACTATTAAGCGTGTTAACACGATTGCAGTAAACATGGATGTAGCAATACCGATCATCAACGTGATTGAAAAGCCTTTGATTGGTCCAGTACCGACAGCAAACAATATTAAACCCGCGATAAATGTCGTTATATTTGCATCTAAAATAGTTGAAAATGCACTGTCATAACCATGATGGATCGCTTGTTGTGGTGAACGACCATCTCGAATTTCTTCACGGATACGTTCAAAAATAAGAACATTCGCATCTACCGCCATACCAACGGTCAATACAATACCCGCCATTCCAGGTAACGTCAAAGTCGCACCAGGGATCATCGACATCACGCCAACAATCATCACTAAGTTAGCCACCAACGCAATATTTGCGACAATACCAAATGCTTTGTAATAAACCAGCATAAAGAACAACACTAATAACAATCCACCTTGGATTGCTTTCATACCCAGTTCTATATTTTCAGCTCCTAAGCTTGGTCCAACCGTGCGCTCTTCAACGATAGTAATCGGAGCGATCAATGCACCAGCACGTAATAGTAGGGCTAAATCACGCGCTTCTTTGGGCGAATCTAAACCCGTAATACGGAAGTTACTGCCTAAACGAGCTTGAATAGTCGCAATCGAAATGACTTCTTCTTTTTTCTCAAAAATTAACTTGTCGTTACTATCACGTTCACCGGTCGCATTGTATTCAATAAACACAGTCGCCATCGGGTTACCAATGTTGTCTTTGGTGCCTTGTGACATCTTAGTGCCACCTTTTGAATCCAGTGAAATATTAACCTGTGGAATGCCATATTCATCAACACCACTGTTAGCATCAATGATATGGTTACCAGTTAGCATCACGCGTTTATTAAGCAATTGTGGGCGACCGCTGCGGTCGTTAACTAAAATAGACGATGCTGGAATACGACCATTGACGGCATCACGCACATCATTGTCCTGATCCACCATTCTAAATTCTAGGGTCGCAGTTGCATTAAGAATTTCTTTCGCTTTTGCCGTATCTTGAATACCGGGCAACTGCACAACTATACGTTCTGCACCTTGCTTTTGAACTAATGGCTCAGCCACACCCAATTGATTGACTCGATTACGGATAATAGTAATGTTTTGTTTTACCGCATAATCACGAATTTGAACTAGGCGATTTTCAGAGAAAGTCACACGAATGATTAAGCCATCGCGTTCGTTAAATTCTAAATCTGGATTACGGTTACGTAAGAAAAAACGCGCTTTATCAAGTGTTTCTTGGTCACGAAACTGAATCGTGACAGCATCACCTACTTGTTTAACAGTACGATAACGGATTTTTTCTTCACGCAACGCAGTACGGAAATCGCCGACCATATCTTCGGTCGCTTTAGCGATTGCTGAATTCATATCCACTTCCATCAAGAAGTGAACACCACCACGTAAATCTAGACCTAGCTTCATCGGGCTACCACCTAATGCTGCCAACCATTGTGGCGTATCAGGGGCTAAATTCATCGCGACAAAATAATCATCGCCAAGCTGTGCTTCTAACACTTCACGCGCAACTAGCTGGCTATCAGAGCTATTGACACGGACTAAGATCTTACCATCGGCGTAATCAATACGCTTAGTCGCAACATCGTTCGCTTTTAGGATAGTTTCAATTTCTGGCACCATCGCTTGCGTCACTTGCGCATTACGTCCTGCAGAGATTTGTATTGCGTGATCTTCACCATAAATATTAGGCAAAGCATACAGTGCAGAAGCACCGACTATCAACAACACTAAAATATATTTCCAAATCGGAGTTTGATTTAACACAACTCTTAGTCCTACTTCGAATATAAAAAAAATGGCTCGATTACCGAGCCATTATAAGGATTAGACAGCTTTCATTGTGCCTTTTGGTAACATGGCTGTTACCGCTGATTTTTGAATAATAATTTCATTTGATTCATTCAATGCAATCTCAATAAAATCTTTGTCTTCAGTCACTTTAGTAATTTTACCTACTAGGCCACCTTGTGTAAGCACTTCATCACCTTTAGATAATGAAGAAACAAGATTTTTGTGTTCTTTTACACGCTTAGCTTGTGGACGGTATAATAAGAAATAAAATATTAAACCAAATACAGCTAACATAATTAGCATTTCAAAACCGCCACCTTGTGCGCTTCCGCCGGCTGCTTGTGCATGTGCTGTTGAAATAAATAAACTCATAGTAGTACTTCCTTAATAGTTAAAAATAATGGCTTATGCCGATTCTAGTGCCGGCACTGGCATGTCTTTTTGCTGATAAAATTCTGTCACAAATTCGTCTAATTGACCTTGTTCGATTGCATCACGCAATCCCTGCATCACAATTTGATAATAACGTAAATTGTGAATGGTGTTCAAACGTGCACCGAGGATCTCATTACACTTGTCTAAATGATGTAGATATGACCGAGAATAATTTTTACAAGTGTAGCAGTCGCATTTTTCGTCTAATGGGCCTGTATCCGTTTTGTGTTTTGCATTACGGATCTTCACCACACCATCCGTCACAAACAAATGACCATTACGTGCGTTTCGGGTTGGCATCACGCAATCAAACATATCAATGCCACGGCGAACCGCTTCAACGATATCCTCCGGCTTACCCACCCCCATCAAGTAACGGGGTTTATTTTCTGGGCATTTATGCGCCGTATTATCCAGCACTCGAATCATGTCTTCTTTGGGCTCACCAACTGATAAACCGCCAATTGCATAGCCATCAAATCCGATTTTCTCTAATGCTTCGAGCGAGATATCACGTAAACCTTCATACATACCACCTTGAACAATACCAAACAATGCAGAGTCACTATCACCATGTTCGTCTTTACTACGCTGCGCCCAACGTAGAGATAGCTCCATCGAAATTCGGGCTTCTTGCTCCGTTGCCGGATAAGGCGTGCATTCATCAAAAATCATCACAATATCAGAGCCTAATTCACGCTGTACCTCGATTGATTTTTCCGGTGTTAAGAGAATTTTCTCGCCGTTAATCGGAGAGCGAAAGGTCACACCTTTCTCGTTGATTTTACTCATTGCACCCAAGCTAAATACTTGGAAACCACCCGAATCAGTCAGGATCGGTTTATCCCAATGCATAAAGTCATGCAAATCACCGTGTTGTTGAATAATTTCGGTACCTGGACGCAACATCAAATGAAAGGTATTGCCTAAACAAATATGTGCTCCAGTTTCAGTCAGTTCTTCAGGCGTCATGCCCTTGACCGTACCATAAGTCCCCACCGGCATAAATGCGGGTGTTTCGACTATGCCTCGTGGAAACACTAACTGTCCACGACGCGCTTTACCTTGGGTAGCAAGAAGTTTAAATTGCACGCAAATATCACCTACTTATCAATAATGGCGCGCATTATAGCAAACTAAAAACCGATACACACCTTATAAAATTTTCACTTAACATACGTGATTATGCCTTTTCAATGAACATAGAATCACCGTAACTAAAAAAGCGATATTCATGCTTTATCGCTTCTGCATAGGCATGCATTACATTGTCTTGCCCAGCTAATGCGCTGATCAGCATCATTAAGGTTGATTCAGGCAAATGAAAATTGGTAAACATTGCGTCAACCACTTTAAAGGTAAAGCCAGGATAAATAAATATGCTAGTGTCTTCGTAGAAAGGCACAATTAATTCATCCGTCTCATCGGCTTTTTTTGCTGCTGATTCAAGTGAACGCATCGATGTTGTGCCTACTGCAATCACGCGTTTCCCTGCTGCCTTGGTTGCCTTAATTGCTGCCACTACAGTTTCAGGTACCTCAGCATACTCAGCATGCATCACATGTTCTTCGACATTATCAACTTTGACGGGCTGAAATGTGCCCGCGCCAACATGCAAGGTAACAAACTCTGTCTGTACGCCTTTGGCTTTAAGTTTAGCCAGTATGGCATTATCAAAATGCAATCCAGCCGTTGGTGCGGCTACCGCGCCAGGTTTTTCGTTATAAACAGTTTGATAACGCTCTTTATCGCTATCCTCATCGGGTCGGTCGATATAGGGTGGCAATGGCATGTGCCCATGTGCTTCTAATAATTCCAGTACGGTTTGTTCACCTGCAAAAGACAATTCAAACAACGCATCATGACGGCCAAGCATAGTTGCTTCAATAGCATTTTCTAATAGTAGCGTCGCACCGGGTTTCGGTGATTTACTGGCTCTAACATGCGCAAGCACTCGATGATCATCCAGTATACGCTCAACAAGGACTTCCACTTTACCACCGGTGGATTTTTGACCAAGTAAACGAGCCGGGATGACACGAGTATTATTAAAAATTAATAGATCGCCAGCATCCACAAATTGCAGCATATCAGTAAATGCATGATGTCCTAATGCGCCAGTCACACCATCTAAATGTAATAAACGCGAGGCGGTGCGCTGCTCAGTAGGGTATTTAGCAATGAGTTGTTCGGGTAATTCAAAAGCAAAATCTGACGTTTTCATTTATTTATTATCAACATGAGTAAAAAGATAAAAGCATAGCGGTATTGTACCCAATCCACTTATCTCTTGCCAAATTCGATTTTTCGTTAGCATTCGTGCCCCATCATTTATTACATATGAAAAACCATACGCATGTATTGCTTGCGATACAGTGCAAAAATAAACAGCGTCTAATATTTAAAATGAAATATGTGTTTTCCTATGTATGTTTGGCCCACGCTGTAAGTGGGCTTTTTTTTGCCCGTTATTTAGCTTTGGTGGTTTTTTAACGTCATCAGTCAAATAAACCACTTGATTTTGTAGCACAGATCTCGGTTAATAGGCGTTCATATTGTAGAGGGATACGAATGCTGATTTGGCACAAACTCAAAAAAAAACTTGTACGGGTTTTCTCCGAAACTAGCTGGTACACCATTGTATTTGCATTATTATTTTATTCGGCATCGTCATGGTACTTTTTGCACCTTGCTGGAGAAACAGCACTAACTAATCATACTGACTTTATATATTGGCTGATTGTTACCGGCTCCACCGTCGGGTATGGTGATTTATCACCTAGTTCAAGTGCTGGTAAATTGGTAGTTGCCTTGTATATTATCCCGCTAGGGCTAAGTATTTTTGCGTTAATTGTAGGTCGTATCGCGACTTGGGTGTCATATCAATGGCACAAAGATAACAGAGGATTAAAAGATCATATGGCTGAGAATCACATTATTGTCATGGGCTGGAACGAAGAACGTACCATGCAACTACTCACTTTATTAATCAAAGAAAATGCCCAGAACGACGTCAAAGCAGATATTATTTTATGTGTTAAAAAAGACATTTCTAACCCCTTGCCAGGGCAAATTGATTTTGTCAAAGTGAGCTCATTTAATCGCGATGAAGACATGAATCGTGCATGCGTCAGCGATGCCAAGACCATCTTAATTGATAACCCTGATGATGACATCACCATGACTAGTGCGCTATATTGCTCTAAACGTAATCCTAATGCACATATTGTCGCGTACTTTAATGATGAAAGTTTGGTTGGGTTATTAAAAGACCACTGTCCAAACGTCGAATGTACGCCTAGTGTAGCGGTTGAAATGTTAGTCAAATCGGCATTTGACCCCGGCTCAAGCTTATTGCATCATGACCTATTAAGTGTTGATGCAGGCCAAGAGCAATACTCAACTATCGTACCAGATGATACGCCGGTAATGGCTGTTGAACATTTATTTTTCGGCTTAAAATCACATCGCAATGCTATCTTTGTTGGTTTTGCCAAAAGAGGGAATGAAAGTAATATTCATGTTAATCCTGATTTTAGTGAACAAGTCTGCGCTGGCGATCGTATTTTCTATATTGCCAACAAACGTATCAATCATTTTGATTGGACACTATTTCATTAATTCCAATCCACTAAATTAAAAGACACTAAAGGAAGCACCCCATGGACACATTCTTAGCATCACTCGCTGGATTAGGTAATTTTGCCTTATATTTTTTTAGTGCTATTGCGCTATTATTTATCTTTAAAATCATCTATGCACTGGTCACACCGCATGATGAATGGCACCTAATCAAAGAACAACAATCATCCGCAGCCGCGATTGCATTTGGTGGTGCATTAATCGGCTTTGCGATTGCATTATCGGGTGCGGCGACCAATGCCGTATCGTTTGGCGACTTTATTATCTGGGCAGTTGTCGCATTATTAGCACAATGCCTCGCATTTCTATTATTACGCTTTACTTTTATGCCCAAAATAGCCGAGCGTATCGAAAATAACGAAGTCTCAGCTGGGATTATGCTAGCGGCAGTATCGTTAGCCGTAGGTCTACTTAACGCCGCCTGCATGACTTATTAGGAGTGAAAAATTCTATGACTAAATCAATTAATGCCGCGAAGTCAGCGACAAAAAGAACAGCGCATATCTCCCTGCCCTCAATGCGCAAATGGTTTGCCTTTCGCCCATTAGCCGTGAGTATGAGTGTGGTGTTTTTAAGTGCGTGTGGCGAAGAGCCTGAAATCGCATCGATTTATACCAGTGTGGATGAATGTTCCAGTAACAATCCAAACTATATGCAAGAGTGCAAAGTCGCTTATCAAGAAGCCAAAGATGAAGCGCTGCGCACAGGCCCTAAATTTTTAGGACAAGCCGATTGTGAATTTGAATTTGGTCAAGATAATTGTGAGTATGTAGCGCGAACCGAAGAGCCTGTACCAGGTAACTCTAACGCAAACAATCAAAGCAGTTCAGGTAGCTTTTTTATGCCACTCATGGCGGGCTACATGATGGGTAATATGCTTGGTGGAAATTCACGAAATCGTCAATTTAGCCAACCCATGTACACGTCTAATTCGCGTAATTCTGCATTACGTGGTCGCTGGTTTGGCGCTACCGGTAAAGATTATGGTAGTCAACGTAATCGCAGTGCCAAAGTTTATAGTTCAGATTTTAAACCTAAGCCGACCGTGAATAACAACGTTAAACGTGGTGGATTTGGTAAAAGTGTCGCGCGGACTCAAGCAAGCTCACGCAGCTGGGGTGGCTAATTCATGTTACGCAGGGATATTGCAGCGCGCACTAATTGGCACGATACGGCTCAAGAATACGGATTTTCGTTTCATACTATTGATGGCCAAGCCTATTGGGATGAGAGCGCGTATTATCAGTTTACGCTAGAACAAATCGAAAACGACATCGAAGATCCTACTCAAGAACTGCATGAAATGTGTTTACATGTGGTGGATAAAGTCGTGCAATCGCAAGCACTATTAAACGATTTTTGTATTCCTGAAGCATTTCATGAAGCAGTGAGTGATTCATGGCAAGCCAAAGCGCCTTCGTTGTATTCGCGTTTAGATCTTGTCTACGATGGCACCGGTCCTGCCAAGTTATTAGAAAACAACGCCGATACCCCGACTAGCTTATACGAATCTGGATTTTGGCAATGGTTATGGCTAGAGCAACAAGTTGATAGCGGCGCCTTGCCTAACGCTAGTGACCAATTTAACTCTTTGCAAGAAAAGCTCATCATGCGCTTTCGTGATATTGCCAATCATTACCAACAAAAAAACATGCATTTTTCATGTTGTTTGGACAGTGATGAAGACCGTGGAACGGTGCAATACTTGCAAGATTGCGCAACCCAAGCGGGGTTAAGTACTCCATTTGTATTTATTGATGATATTGGTGTAACAGATACCCATCGCTTCTTGGATCTGGATAATAATCCGATGGATATGGCATTTAAACTCTATCCTTGGGAGTTTATGCTCAAAGAAGAATTTGGCGAAATCGCTGCCTACTCAGACACCAAATGGGTCGAGCCTATTTGGAAAAGTGTGCTATCTAATAAGGCCTTACTTCCCTTGTTATGGGAAATGTTCCCTAACCACCCGAACTTATTACCCAGTTATTTACATAGAGATTTAGACAAGGTGGATAAAGCGGGTAAATGGGTCAAAAAACCCATATTTTCGCGTGAAGGTGCCAATATCATGATCATTGATAACGGTGATGTCATCGCGCAAACGGGCGGTGAGTATGGCGATGAAGGAGTTATCTTCCAGCAGTTTACCCCCCTTCCAAAATTTGCCGATAACTACACCTTGATTGGTTCATGGCTAGTTAATGATATGCCTGCGGGGATCTCAGTGCGTGAAGATAATACTTTAATCACACAAGACACATCTCGGTTTGTACCGCATATTATTTTAGGCTAAACTGCACAATCTTTCGCCCAGTCACCTGCTGTATTACCGTTGTTTTTTCTCTCTAGTTTGCTGATTAATTAACTACTAGCTGAATTATATAGGATATTATTGTGCCACAATCACCAGAAACCAATTCACCAACTACACCACCTGCGAGCTCTCCAGGGAAACCTAAACCGCAGCAACAGAACATGTTGGCGAATCTAGCCTTCAATATCATTATTCCTGTAGTAATTATGTCCTACGCTAGCGCACCTGAATACCTAGGGCCGTTGTGGAGTATTGCTGTTGCTTTAGCATTTCCTGTAGGTTATGGCTTGTATGAATTACTGCAAACCAAAAAAGTGAATTTCTTCTCAGTATTAGGGATCATCAGTGTCTTATTGACGGGTGGCATCAGTTTGTTAAAGCTACCTGCGGAATATATCGCCATCAAAGAAGCTGCTATCCCTGGTTTAATTGGGATCGCGGTATTAGTGACTCGCTATATGAAAAAACCGTTGATTAAAATCCTCGTGCTCAATGATGTCATCATCAACTGGCCAAAACTTAATAAAGCCTTAGCTGATATCAATAAAACAGAGGAGTTTGAAAAGAAAATTGGTGTAAGTAATTACATTGTCGCGGCGTCGTTTTTTGTATCTTCAGCGCTTAACTATGGGCTGGCAAAATGGATTTTGGTATCCGAGCCAGGTTCGGTAGCTTATACAGAAGAATTAGGGCGTATGACGGCACTCAGCTATCCAGTTATTGTGATCCCGAGCATGTTAATGTTGATCACGGCGATCATGTACATTTTCATGCAAATGAAAAAAATAACCGGACAAGAAGTCGATACGTTTTTAAACCAGTAAAACGTATCGCTGCTTTTACTCCGTCTCAGACTGACGCTTAATCTAACAGTTCAAATATGCGCTTCGCGATATCCGTATTATCTTGATGTCCGGCAAAGCGCTCTGCACCTGGTCCGACTGCAAATACTTGCACATCAACGGCAGTATGACCCCAAGTTGTCCAACCGGTATTGGTTTTACGATCAATAATTCGTTTAATCACATCTTCTAATGAACGAGATTTGGCATTCATATCCATGGCAAGCACGGCATCTTGGTCGGCTTGCGTCAACTCAAAACCTAATTGAGCTTTAATGTACGATAAGCGTTTAGTCGGTTCGTCAGCACTGTTGACTAAATGTTTAATCATGGCAGGAACAGAAGTGGTTATCGCGTGTAATGATGCAGGCTCCCAACGGTATTCACCATTAGCGGCTAACGTCAATCCACCAGTACTGTGGTCAGCGGTCAACACAACCAATGTGTCAGGGTGCTGAGCTTGATATTCAACCAACCATTCCAGCATCAAATGCAAATCTTGCATTTCGGCCATCGCAGAATTGATATCACGACCGTGCCCAGCCCAATCGACTTGGCTGGCTTCTAGTAATAAAAAATACCCTTGATTGTTTTCTAATATACGCGTGGCTGTTTGAGCCATAGTGCGTAAGCGAGAGGGATCGATATCATCTAATGCCCAAGGTAAACCTACTGGAGCAAACAAACCTAGTGCACCAGCATCGTTAGTTAATGAGGATAGCTGCGCATAGCTATCAATATATTGATAACCTTGGTCAACGAACAATTGTCGAATATCACGGTCATCACGAATAAAATAATCCGTACCGCCACCGAGCATTACATCAACTTTGTGCTCACCATTAATTCGATCATCAAAAAAGCTATCGGCAATAGCATTGTAGTTTTGGCGTGATTCATTATGGGCAACATAGGCTGCAGGAGTCGCGTGGACAATTTGAGAAGTAACGGCTAAACCCGTTTTCATACCTTTCGCTTTGGCACGATGCAATACCGTTGTCACGGGTTGCTTGTTCACATCCATACCGATAGCACCATTATAGCTTTTTATACCGGAAGCTAACGCCGTAGCACTCGCGGCAGAGTCGGTCACCACACCTGAAATGGTCGCAGGATAAGTAGATGCATTCCCAACGTGCCATTGGTCAAAAATAGTGGCGTCTATTTCAGGTGTATTTGGATCATCAGCATAATAGCGGTATGCCGTGGTGTATGCTGGTCCCATGCCATCGGCGACGATCATAATAATGTTTTTTGGGGTCGACTCGCTTTTCGTAAAGATGTGCGTGTCGAGATCATGTTGTACATTTATATCCGGTGTGACGATCACACAAGCGCTTAATGTCAGTGCACTGATACTGAGCGTCAATAACTTTACTAATCGAGTTTGCATATCGTTGAAGTCCTAAATTGAGTTGAGTACGCTAATACGTCAACAAATACTGAAACAAATAGGACTTTATTGTAACCACTTACGCTGAACCAGCAAACTTATATTGCACATTTCATCGATAACAAAGTGGTGAATATTATTTTCGGATTGTGTAATTCACCCTGTGAAAAACAAAAATCATGAATGAATAACATAATCACCATTCACATAATCTATATCAAATAACACCAATCTAGTCCTATAGGATGAGTAGCTAGCGGATTATAAACCAACTCAAAACCCTAAAACGCAATAAAAACATAGATCAATTTAGATATTAATGTAATCACAACACGACGACAAGTCATTCATCAAGTAAATGAAGACAATGTAAATTATTAATTTCAATTATTTGGATTTACTCCCTAACATGAAATGGTCAGTTGCACAGTGAGTTATTTATACCAGCTTGCACCGCTTAATACATCGCCCTACAGAATATTAAAAGGATAACGACTATGTCTCAATATCAACAAGATCAAGCTGCATTTGCAAAATTAATTAAAGAGCAAGGGTCTGCTTGGAATGCAATCAGCCCAGAATTTGCGGCTCGTATGAAAACGCAAAATCGCTTTAAAACCGGTTTAGACATCGCTAAGTACACTGCTGGCATCATGCGCAAGGACATGGCAGATTATGATGCAGACTCAGCACAATATACGCAGTCTTTAGGTTGCTGGCATGGCTTTATCGGTCAACAAAAAATGTTAGCCGTGAAAAAGCATCAAGGTACAACAGATAAATCTTATTTGTATCTTTCAGGTTGGATGGTTGCAGCGCTTCGTTCAGAATTCGGTCCATTACCTGACCAATCAATGCATGAAAAAACTTCAGTGCCGGCACTTATCGAAGAGTTATATACATTTTTACGTCAAGCTGATGCACGTGAACTAGGTAATTTATTTAATCAACTAGATGCAGCGCAAGCCAATGGCGGTGATGTTGCAGCGATTCAAGCACAAATAGATAACTTTGAAACACACATCGTACCAATTATTGCTGATATCGATGCTGGATTTGGTAACGAAGAAGCTACGTATTTACTTGCTAAGAAAATGATTGAAGCGGGTGCATGTTGTATCCAAATCGAAAACCAAGTATCAGATGCAAAACAATGTGGTCACCAAGACGGTAAAGTAACCGTTCCACATGAAGATTTCCTTGCGAAAATTAATGCCGTACGGTACGCATTCTTAGAATTAGGAGTTGATGATGGTGTGATTGTCGCGCGTACCGATTCATTAGGTGCTGGCCTGACACAAAAGATCCCAGTATCAACCAATGATGGTGATTTAGCCGAGCAGTACAACGCCTTCTTAGAAGTAACGCCAGTTGCAGATCTAGCTGCGCTTAAAAATGGCGACACAATAATGAAACTGAATAACGAAATTGTTAAGCCTGTACGTTTGCCCAATGGTTTGTTCAAATTTAAAGATAATACTGGTTTTGACCGTGTTGTTTTAGATTGTGTCACGTCATTACAAAATGGTGCTGATTTGTTGTGGATTGAAACAGAAAAACCACACGTTGGACAAATTGCAGAAATGGTTAATGCGATCCGTAAGACCGTGCCAAATGCAAAATTAGTGTATAACAACTCGCCATCATTCAACTGGACGCTAAACTTCCGTCAGCAAATTTTTGATACGATGGTTGCAGAAGGCAAAGATGTGTCTGCCTATGACCGTGCAGCGTTAATGTCGATTGAGTATGATACGAGTGAATTAGCGCAAATCGCTGATGAAAAAATCCGTACATTCCAAGCTGATGCAGCACGTGAAGCAGGTATCTTCCATCACTTGATTACCTTACCGACTTATCACACTGCAGCGTTATCAACTGATAACTTAGCACAAGGCTACTTCGGCGACCAAGGTATGTTGGCTTATGTTAAAGGTGTACAACGTCAAGAATTACGTCAAGGCTTAGCGTGTGTTAAACACCAAGCAATGGCTGGTTCTGATATGGGTGATACGCATAAAGAATACTTCTCTGGTGACCAAGCACTTAAAGCATCTGGTGAAGATAATACGATGAATCAGTTTGATTAATTTATCACACTGAACTGAACGAATCGAGGCACGATACTTCGTGTCGCAAAACCCAGTCTAGGCTGGGTTTTTTTATGCATTAATAACACCATTCCTTATAAGTAGTATTCATTAGACTAATTGCTCAGTGAAATTTAATGTTTTTTGTTTATAATGGGTACATACATCTATTTAGGATTGCAAACTCATGAACATTGCCAAAATTGATTTAAATTTACTCGTCTATTTGGATGTCTTACTGCGAGAAGGCAGCGTAACCAAAGCAGCAAATCAATTGAGTATCACCCAACCGGCAATGAGTAATGGCTTGAAGCGATTACGCGATCTGTTCAAAGATCCCTTATTAGTCCGCACCAGCGAAGGGATGACGCCAACCAAGAGAGCCTTAGAACTACAACCCACAATTCGTGATGTATTGAGTAAACTTGAATCGTCAATTCAACCTGAAACAGAGTTTAGTCCTGAATCTTCAACGCGTACCTTTCGAATCATGACCTCAGATTACGCTGAGTCCACATTATTATTAGAGTTAATCGAAGAGCTCAACTTCAAAGCCCCCAACATTACACTAGATTTAATCACGCCATCTGATGTGACATTTCATGATGTTGAACAAGGTCGAGTTGATATGGCGATTAACCGCTTTGACGAATTACCGTTATCGTTTCATCAAAAAGTCATTTGGTATGATCAGTTTGCTTGCGTACTCAATAAACACAATCCACGATGTGAGAACTTTAACTTAGAAGCATATCTATCTGGCCAGCATATTTGGGTTAGTAAGACTGGCTTTGGTATAGGTGTGGGAATCGATCCTAATGAAGTACAAAAATTAGGATGGGTCGATGCGGAATTGACTAAGCTCGGCAAACAACGCCAAATCCGTGTCTTTACTCGTCATTATCATGCCGCGTTACAACTGGCTAAAACCCAAAATTTAATTGCTACGTTACCCAGTCGCGCAGCTAAAATTTTCAAAGACGACCCTGAAATCATGGTGCTGCCCCCCCCGTTTGACATCCCTCCTATTGCTTTAAAAATGGCATGGAGTGCTTTGTTACATCATGATGCTGGGCATATTTGGTTACGCCGATTAATTGGAGAAGTAGCGGATCGTATGACCCAATCATAATCACATAAATGGGAATTTACCCATAAATTACATGAATGCTAGTCATAGATACTATAATCTAAACATTATCGACTTTACAACATATACTGATTCTATCTTAAGCAAAAAATAGGATTACGATGATGGCTTATCATACTCACGGTCGACTACAAATTGACGCAACGCTGGCTGATTTTATCAATACCGCAGCACTGCCTATGACGAATATTAATAGTGTTGATTTTTGGGATGGCTTTGCGACACTTTTAGCCGAGTTTATTCCTCGTAATCATGTACTACTCGAAAAACGCGACCAATTACAAGCGCAAATCGATCAGTACCATCAAGAACACCCGAATGAACCCTTTGCAGATTACAAAGCATTTTTGCAAAAAATTGGGTATTTAGTTCCTGCTCCCACAGATTTCACCATCACGACTCAAGATGTCGACCCAGAATTAGCGACAATGGCAGGCCCGCAATTAGTTGTGCCAATTAATAACGCACGCTATGCACTAAATGCTGCCAATGCTCGCTGGGGTAGTTTATATGATGCGTTATATGGTACGGATGTGTTGTCGCAAGAAAATGGTGCAGAAAAGACATCATCTTATAACCCTATTCGGGGCAAAGCAGTTATCAGCCAAGCACGTCAGTATTTAAATGATATAGCGCCGCTGACACATGGCTCACACACCGACGCAGTTCGCTATACACTCACACCGAGCGGCCTACTCATTACTTTGCAAGATGCAACGCAGACAACATTGGCAGCTCCGGAGCAATGTGTCGGCTACCAAGGTGAACTCAACGCACCTACAGCTATTTTAATTAAACATAATGGCTTACACATCGAACTACAAATCGATGCTAACCATCCAATTGGCGGGGTTGATCCTGCCAATATCAAAGATATATTAGTTGAATCAGCACTTAGTACTATCATGGATTGTGAAGACTCTGTGGCAGCAGTCGATGCTGAAGATAAGACTCTGGTATATCAGAATTGGCTTGGATTAATGCAAGGTACCTTGTCTATCGCAATGGAAAAAAACGGTAAGAGTCTCATCCGTAGAATGAATGCTGATCGCGAATATCATGGCTTAAATAGTCAGCCAATCGTATTAAAAGGTCGCAGTTTGATGTTTGTCAGAAATGTCGGTCATTTAATGACAAACGATGCGATTTTATTTGATGGACAACCCATTTATGAAGGGATTATGGATGGCGTGATCACTTCACTCATTGCTCTACACGACCTTAATCGGAACAGCAAATTTGTCAATTCACGAACCGGCAGTATTTATATCGTAAAACCTAAAATGCATGGGCCTGAGGAAGTTAAATTTAGTGATGATTTGTTTAACGCGATTGAAGATCTGTTATCTCTCAAACGCTACACCATCAAAATCGGGATCATGGATGAGGAGCGCCGTACTTCAGTCAATTTAAAAGCCTGCATTGAACAAGCTAAAGCTCGTGTTGTATTTATCAACACAGGTTTTCTTGACCGAACCGGTGATGAAATTCATACGTCGATGCAAAAAGGAGTATTTGCACCAAAAGCAGAACTCAAACAACGCCCTTGGATCCATGCTTACGAGCAAGCCAATGTTATTACTGGATTACATGCAGGTATGTCAGGAAAAGCACAAATAGGCAAAGGCATGTGGCCAATCCCTGATCAGATGGCTAATATGATGAGTGCAAAAATAGGTCATCCACAATCTGGTGCGAATACAGCTTGGGTCCCATCTCCTACTGCTGCAACATTGCATGCCCTGCACTATCATCAAGTTGATGTATATGCAGTCCAAAAAACATTAAATAACAGTGATTTTGATGGCATTGATACCATCTTGGATATTCCATTACTTGAAGCAGATCGTACGTTGAGTTCGACAGAGATCCAAGCCGAGCTAGACAACAATATTCAAGGTATTTTAGGCTACGTCGTCCGCTGGGTACACCAAGGTATTGGTTGTTCTAAAGTACCCGACATTCATAATGTCGGCTTAATGGAAGACCGAGCAACATTGCGGATCTCAGCACAGCACATCGCTAATTGGTTAACCCATGGAGTAGTGACCATCGCGCAAATTGATGAAACCTTGGCACGGATGGCACAATTAGTTGATGAGCAAAACACAGATGATGCTGAGTACATTCCAATGTGTCCAAATTATAACGCCGCCATCGGTTTTCAAGCGGCGCGCGATTTAATCGTGCTCGGCACCACTCAACCGAGTGGGTATACAGAGCCCTTGTTACATGAACGTCGGCGCGAAATGAAAGCAACCTTAGCGTAAATTAATATAAGTTAATGTCAGTCATTCAGGTATCACTATGCACTCCCCCCACACTCATCAGTGAAAGGGGATTGCATCATTATAACTTGTCACTTTTACTTATCTGCGCATCCGTTTAAAGCGTTCGTTGTAGGTATTATCGAGGGTGATCTCAATTTTTGTTGGGATCTTATAGCTCGCTAGTTTATCTTTGCAAAATGTAAACGTTTTGGCTTTAAAGTCACGCTTAGACTCCTCTTCCACCAATTTAAACTTAGCACACACAATGCTTCCCGTGATGGGATGTGGTTCTTGAAACACCACCACATCCTCAACATTATCAATCTCCAGTAAAATACTTTCTACTTCGGCTGGATATACTTTTAAGCCACCGACATTAATGATTTCACTTTTTCTGCCAAGGATCCGGATCCACTCTCCATCTTGCTCAACAATATCTCCTGTATCAAGAAAACCTTCAGCATCAAAAGGCGTAGGTGCATTCAAATACCCCAACATGGCAGAATCCGATTTCACCCATAACGTATCGTTGACGATTTTAGTGATAAATTCACTCCCACCGACTTGCATCCATAATGATCCTGATGACCGTGATTTGGAACGTAAAATCCCAACTTCAGATAAGCCATACGTTTGTTGCAACGTACTATTCGGAAACAGACTATTGAGTCTCATCAAGGTACTTGTTTGCATCGGTTCGGTGCCATAAGTAATTAATTTCAACGAAGCTAAATCATAATGTTCATAGGCTTTGGATAAAAGCAACAAATTAAGAAACGTCGGTGATGTCGGGAGCACTTCTCCTTTATAGGCTTCGATTGCACGACACACGCTATCTGGAGTCCGGTTATCGGCAACAATGACCGTGCCTTGATTCGCCAAAGAATACAATAACGAATTCACGCCCCCAATATGATCAAGTTGCAGGAATATCAACATCCGTAACGCTTTTCTCTGGGTCGTAAATTTACTCATCAGCTTATTCAGATCTTGCACGATAGCCTTACTTTTACCAGTAGAGCCCGATGAAAATAAGACTAAGCCCGGTGTCTGTTGCGCCCGTAATTGCCCATAAATATCCCCTCCAGCTTGTCTACCCGTGCATGTCAAATGCGGTTCGTGGTGGTTGAGAGAAATGTCAAATTCAGTTTGTGCAATCTCTCTAAATTCAACAAAATGATGCTTGGAGTCATTGGATAAAGGCACCATAATATTATCATTGCTGGCCAGTGCCAAAAATAGTGCTAACGACTCAGGTGAATAATCGCCATCAAATGAAACAACAGCACCAGAAGGAATATTATGCTTATGCAGCCACTGCGTAAACTCATAGGTTAATAGTAGTAATTCGCCACACGTTAATGCGAATTTTGATGACAATAACGCTTCATTTTTTGGGTTTTCTTGCATTTTTTGCATAAAAAATTCAATCATCTCGCTATTCCTCCTAAATAGATAATTTGTCCAGTTATCATGCGGCTTTCAGGGCGTAGAAAAAACTCCACCAAATTGATGACATCAGCAGGTGTTGCCATTTTCTTAATTGACTGCGATTGCACTAACTTGTCAATTTTGTGTCCAGGAACGCCTGAGATTAAACTTGTCGCGATCGGTGATGGCCCAATCGCATTACAACGGATCCCTAAATTACCGTATTCTTTAGCAATGATTTGCGTTAATGTTTCGACTGCACTTTTGCTGGCTGCGTAAATCGATTCACCTTCTAACTTTAACGGGACTGCCACCGTGGTCATATTGATGATATTGGGCGCTGCTGAGCGTTTAAGCAGCCCTAGCGCTTTTTGACAAAATAAATACGTACCTTCAACATTGATCCCAAACAGTTTTCGAAAGGTTTCTGGCGGAGTTAAGGCAAAGGCATTCATACTTGCCACCCCCGCATTATTAATTAATACGTCAAGGTGTTTTATTTTTTTACGCAAGCTATAGAAATACTCACTGACTTGTTCAGCTGAGCTCACATCTAGTTGATAATGATGATAATTGGGATTGTCTATTGTGCCAGCAGAACGAGCGCAACCATACACCATCCAGCCTTGTTGTAAAAAATACTCAGCAATGTCTTTACCTACCCCTTTACTTGCTCCAGTAATAAGCATGTGTTTTTCTGTCATAGGTCGTTATTCCTGTAGGAGTTCAACGATATATTGGGTCAATGTTTCTACGGAACGAAACGGGCTTTTTGTTTGCGACATAGCACGGTCATCACTTAATGAAATTTTGATATCTTCATCTAAAAATAACTCTTCAACGTCAATCAAAAAAGCCACGAGTCCCATTGAATCTAAATAGCCATTTTTGCTGTACAATTCTGTTATCGGTGCTATCGGGATCTGGTTATTGTCCTCACGAGTATGATTAGTCATTGTCAATGCACTGAAAATAATTTCTTGGATTTGTGTGGTGTTCATATGTATCTCTTTGTCTATTTGTTTTATGTATTCATGAGCATTTTTAATCTAATGGCTAGCCAACGATATTCTCTTGTTAATGAGAAATTTGCTGATAAACGAAATAGGTCAAATAAAAAATGCTTAATCGTTGTGGTTAAAGTCAATTTAGGAGGCGCACCATGTTCAATGCGTTGATAGGGTACTGCCGACTGAGGGGGATGACTTCGAAACACTTGTTCAACACCGTCATTTTGCATTAAAATTGCAAGAACTCGGGTATATATTGCTTCACTTGATGTCGAGAGTCGTTGCGTAATATACTCATAATACGCTTTTGCTTGGTGCAAATACTGCGGGTTATGATCACTACAAAAATAGTAACAATAATAATAAATATTAGCCTTGCGGATCTCTTGAGCACACCAGGTATCATTGGGAAATTCAAGCTGTTGAGGCTTATCTAAGTAGTAACTTTCATTGTTGAGCATCCACCGGCCGAAATGTATCAATCCATCTCGGGCATACCAATAATCAGAATCAATCTCTTCGAGTGATTCTTTGAGTAATAAATAACGCACGACTGCTTGTAAAAATATGGTATAAAACCACGATTGCTCAACGTTTTTTAGATCTCTTAATCCAATATCTTCATTCGGGTGAAAGGTGTGCCTGATTATTGTCGCCATCTCTAACACTAATGCTGGTTCAGCGGTAAGATCATAATTGTCAATTAAGGCAATAATAAAGTTAGCCGTTCCACGATCCAGTGGGTATTTATAGCCCGGTGCTTTAAAACCAATATTAGTCAGCTGATTAGATTTGATATCAATCGTTAATAAACGAAATGTACGCTCCAATAGCGAACCACTGCCATTATAAAAATTTCGGAGCCAAGCACATAACTGAGCCACACTTTGTTTGGCAGATGGATCGCCAAAAAGCCAATATTGCAATGTTAATCCGCTCGTATAACAATGCTGTCCACCAGGGCCTCCGCCACCTAAAAACCCATCATAGGCATGTTCATGATATTTGGAATTAGAACGGTGTGTGCAGGTTTGCGCTGATAAATAATGATCAGTGTGCCACATTAGCCCACCATTATATTCGGCTTTATCTTTATCTGTATCGTAAATATCGATATCTTGAATATGCTGTTGCAACGGTCTAATTAACGCTAGCCAACGTAAGTCCCCACCCTGCAAAAACTGCAAAGTCATACCCAATAAAGGGTCATATTGATTGTTATAATGTGAAATAAATTCATCTGGAACGTCTGCATTGACCGCCTCATGGTCGGCATCAATCTCACCATAATGACGCCATCCAAACACATCTTTTCTTTCTCGTTTATTGAAAAAATTATCGTCATCATTGAGCCCACGCTCGATAATACTTGCGATGCTAGAAGGAGGACTCGCCAAGCTAACCCATGGTATGACATGGCACTGACTGAGATAATCAGCATTATATGTCAACGTGCTTGTAGCTAAGACGACATTTTTAGGAGCGGGCTCCTTTGCCTTGAGGTTTGCCTTGAAGTTGCATTTGAAGCGCCCGTTAAAACGCCACGTTTTACTTTCTCCACCTTGTAATTCAGTGTTCTGGGCAAACAATTGCCAGCGGCATCCATCTTTATGCCCGGATAATGAGGTAGGAAAGTTCTGCCAAAAATCCTCCATCTCTAACGTAAAGGATATATTTTTATTATTATGGATGTTTGCTTGAGGTATTGAACACAACGTTAATTGTGGTTGGGCGCGCATTCCTTGAAAAACCCTGTCATTTCCAACGCATAACTCAAAGCCTCGTTTGGTCACGCTAGATCGCCGGTTCTTATCCCAATGAATTGGACTTTGCCAATGTCTGCCACCACTTCCAAATTGAGTTAACTTAAATTCGCCTTGTGCATGACAATGGTTATTGTGTTGTGTAGTCGGTACATACTCATCCATAACATCGACACTGGCTTGAGTATGGTTAGCGCTAAAAACAATTGATAAATCATTAATATACAAACTATTAGGATCACCCAAATCCCACTTCCCACCTTGATGGGCAGCGGCATTAGGATTGTGCGCACGAAGTATGATGCTGATTTCATCGGTATAGTCACACACAATGACGGACAGTTGAATATTGAGTTGTTGGTCAGCAAACTCAAAATGTCCATCGCTAATGTATTGTTGAGTTAACGGGTTAGAGGAGATGTCATGCCTATGCAAAACAAATTTAAGTGGCGTTGTGATTCCTTTTAATTGCAAATCCACAGTGATACTCAAATCGTGCTTTGGATGAGAAAATAATTCAGTCGGTTTACTCGTATCGTCAACTTTATTGACAAGCGATGGGACCCGCGCACAGAGTAATCGTGTTCTGTTGCATAATTCGATCGCCCCACTTTGACAGACAATCGCTTGGCATTGGATCCAGCGAATACTTTTGTCATGCCAATACGCAACAGCGGTTAAATTGGTATCGAGTTCGATACCGTGTTGCCTCAATGATAATGTCTGAACATCCGTTAGCGTCCCTTTTGATAAAGGGAAGCCAAAACTCATTAAGTGCTCAGATCCGGTATGATGGATGACTCCAATAGTTGAAAGTAGTGGGTTTATCATAATATTCGCCCCATTACAGATCTTTCGATAGCCGTAAATGTGCCAGAACATTAGCGCTGATTTGCCACGATTTTTCTTGAATATACTTAATATTAATATAACGTTGAAGCAATTCAGAAACCAATGCACAGCCGACAAAAATAATCATGATCAAGGCAAACCTCCCCATCCATGCGTGCTCAAATTGTGCATAAACGACGCGCATTAATCCATATATCAACGGCATATGAATAATAAAAGTAATTAAACTGTTACGAGCAAAAAATTCAACCCATTGCAGTTTTGGTAGCCGTCTTAATAATTCAAATAACGCCCATGTATTAACCAAATAAACAATGGAAATCAACAATGAATATGCGGGGGTAAACCATACTGAAGAAGCTTCATCAGCCAATGTCAAACCTCGAAAAGGTAACGTTCCACTATTAAAAAACACATTCCATGGACTTGCCCAAATTGCCAATATGAGTACCCACAACACAATGATAGCTATCGCTTTAGGCTGCCATTGAGTGTCTTTTTTATCCCATAAATACCCCCCTAACAGGAATACTGTCAACCAATTAGGCAAAATCATATATGCGATAAAATCTTGATTCATCGCAAGCAATACCGCACGAGTGACACATTCAACAACAAACCCCTGCATGACTATTTTTTTAGTAATCGATTTGCCGCGTAAACAAAAAAACCAAAACAACAAAATGTGTAAATACGTACCTATATACCAGGTTGTTGGGTTTGCCGGGAAACTATTGAACAGTACATTGAGACCGAAGAAAAACGGGACATAATTACTTTCATTTATATCTCCTTTAGTGAAGATAAATATAAAACTCAGCACTAACGTAAACAACAAGCCATAAAAATAGATAGGAACAAGACGATTAAACACCACTCTAAAATCCGTCTGTCGTGTGTTCGCTAAATTCCATCCCATTATAAAAATAAACAAACAAACGCCTAACTGCTTAGTATAAATAGGTTGGCTGATTAAATTAAAAAGGTTATTCGGGTCGCCAACTATATGACCTATTACTATTAGCAACATCCCTAACGCTTTCATCCAATCGATAAATCCCTGTCTTTGCATAATCCCTTTCCTAAAAAATACCTTTATTTAATATTTTTTTACCAATTATCGGTGATATATATTATGAAGTAACGGCATGGCCGTCCCCTTTGGAATCAGACGAACCTTTAGATTCTGATGGGTTAGCTGGCGCTAAATGCTTAACAAATCGAGCTGGATTACCGGCAACCATAATATTAGGTTTAATCGGCGAACTCACGACAGAGCCAGAGCCAATCATGCAAGATTCGCCTATATCAGCAGACACAATCGCCCCTTCACCAATCCATACATTTTTAGCAATGGTCACTTTTTTGAGTAAGTCAGAGGAAAATGGAGTCCACATGCCATCTTCATCCAGTTCATGAAGCGCCTCGCCACTTAAAATACTCACTCGACTGCCAATTAGACAGTGCTCGCCCAGTTCTGCATTGCCAATTAACGCATAATTGCCTATGTACGCGTGTTTATGAATGATGGTGCAGCGATGAGAAATGATCGTGCCAAAGCCAATGTGACAATGAAGAGAGCACTTATCCAATGACAAAGTATAAAATGCACGACGTAAAAAGACGCCAGGTACCCCAGGAAACAGAGCGACAATATTGGTACACAAATTAAATAACACTTCGGTATTACGAGGGAGTAAATACTGCTCTAATCGAGTGAGAATAACAAAAGGTAAAACGATGAGTTGACTCAAACTGTTTAAAATAAATTTTACTGCGTGTCTCATATTGCTTGGTCCTTATTATCTGTAGCGAGTTTCAGCGATTAACCTTGTGGCAATTGGTACACCCACCAGAAATTTTACCGGCAAAATAATAACGAGGCGGTTCAATCGATGCCGCTACCCGGGCTTCATCAATCTTGCCAATAAATTCTTGCATATAGTCCTGCATAAACGGGTGATTAGTCCCAATGTCATTCGCATGTAAACTTGCAGCGATACGCCCCATATTCCGTAACGTGCTAAGCACTTGTTGCCGCTGAATTTCTTTCGCATTGTCAATATCGGTAGATGGTGCAACCAATGCTTGCTCTAGTATTACCATTTGCTTAGCTAATTGATCCATATCAGTACGTAAGTCAGCTTGCTTTGTATAAGTAAAATCAGGTGGGTAAGTGACTTTTCGCATGGACGCAGCCATCTGACTACTGCAGCCAATCATTACAATACAAACCGAAATGACAAACAACATCCAACTTATTGAATTACCAGGGTTTTTCATATTGAATCCAGTCCTATGATATATTGATTTAAATCCGTGCTTGACGAAAAATTTGAGCAGACTTTATACCGCTATTGCCTGTAATAACTTTTATACCAATCAACGAAGCGGCGAACGCCTTCAGCAACATCGATGGTTGGGCGATAACCCACATCTTTGACTAACGATTCCACATCGGCAAACGTATCCTGCACATCCCCAAGTTGCATTGGTAACAATTCTTTTTGTGCTACTTTGCCAATGGCTTGCTCTAATGTTTCTATAAAACTTAATAGATGAACAGGAGTTTGCGCGCCAATATTATAGACACGCCAAGGCGCTTTCGAAGTCGCTGGATCAGGCGCACTGCCCTGCCAATTTGGATTGGATTGTGCAGTATGATCAAGCGTATGTATGACACCCGAAACAATATCATCAATATAAGTAAAATCACGACGGTGATTACCATAATTAAACACCTGAATCGGTTCATCGGCCAGAATTGCTTTGGTAAATTTAATGGGTGCCATATCCGGTCTTCCCCAAGGTCCATAGACCGTAAAAAAACGTAATCCTGTGGTCGGTAACGCATATAAATGACTGTACGTATGTGCCATTAATTCATTGGCTTTTTTACTGGCGGCATACAATGACACAGGATGGTCGACATTATCATTAACTGAAAATGGCATCGCTTCATTCGCACCATAAACTGAACTGGAAGAGGCATATACTAAATGCTCGACTTGGTTATGGCGGCAGCCTTCTAGTACATTCATAAACCCGACTACATTCGAGCTAATATAGGCATGAGGATTTTCAATGGAATATCTAACCCCCGCTTGAGCGGCTAGATGAACCACTTTATCAAATTGCTCCTCAGCAAATAATGTTTGCATCCCTAATTGGTCTGCTACATCTAATTTGACGAAGCGAAAAGCCTGACTATTTGGATTTTCAGCAATCCAAGCAAGTCGCGCATACTTTAAAGCGACATCATAATAATCATTAATATTATCTACACCCACAACGGTATCACCTCGTTCTAATAACGATTGAACGACATGTGCACCAATAAATCCAGCGGCGCCAGTGACTAATACTTTCATGTTATGTTGCGTTCCTTTTTTTAAATAAAGACGTTCTGCATCACACCTACGGCATGACTCGATCGGTTCCTTTGTCCTGCTTTGTAAAAATATGCTTACCTAAAATACGCTCTACACAAAAACGATAGGCTTTCATACTCAAATGATAAAGTAACGTTTTGGCCGGCATTTTCAATACGTGACCACGTAACCATGCATAAGTCGTGTATATCCATTGTGATGGAGTGATAACAAACGGATGTTTTGAATACATTGCGTGACATAACCACCGAGCTTGGCGAGGGTTGGTATGTGCACTCACAAAATGACTTTGCGGGGCGGTCAATGAAATTTGAAACATCTCACTAGTACTATAGATTGCCAATGCCAGCTCTGTTGCAAATCCCGTTTGGGTTGCTAATGTATAAGCCGTTTGCCATTGATCACTCGTCATATCATCAAACATTAAATACAAATCAGTTAGATCTCTAAATGAAGCAGCAAAGTCATCATTAAAAAATAAATGGATCGCGCTGTGTAATGCCATCCCTGGTAACGCCAACACAGGGATCCCGGCATCAGTCATCACGATATGCTCAAACAACAAAGACATATCTGGCGCACGCCCAGAGACTGGGGGCACTAAGTTATGATGGAGATCCATCACAGTGCCACGATAGCCATGCTGTAATGCAGGAATTTCATGAGTCCATTGGCGATAATAAGCTTCATCGTAATCATCAATCTCTTGTGGCATCCAGCCACTCATAATCAATTGTCGTTCTACGATCGCCAAATGCGGTTTATCAACCAATATATCGATATCATTATAGACCCGCCCCATAGCCACTGAATAGCCTGAAGCAGTATATGCTGCGCCTTTTAAGACTAACCAAGTATCCGTTGTTGCATTCAAGGTGTCGCGCAATTGGCCTAACTCAAAATGAACTTGTTTTGCATGACGCTCAGCTAAGGTAATGGCACTGTTACAATGTCGCTGTACAAACTCAGGTAACCGAGAAAAACCAGCATCAGACTTAATTAACAATGCATATCTTGCGAGTAATTTTTCATGCCGCAATACCGTGAGCATTTCGGTCCACTGTGACAACGTTAAGGACTCAGCCAATTCAGGATGGACAAACAGCTGCGCTAATAACCGTCTATTAATCGTTGTATTCAACTGCGACCTCCAATACATTATGGTGCAGCACTTCTTGCTCTAGAAATTCCTGAACATCGCTAGCATGTGAATACGAAATCTGGAAACAGCGGGCTTTTTCAACCACCCCGATTAAGGTATTAAAACCACGCTCTCCTAATACCGAATAATTAAACGAATTATCCGCTAATTGATGCATCGCTTGAGATTGGTTTAATTCAATAATATCAATGTCTGTATCAGCTTGATATTGGGGGAACACAATCGCTTTTATCATCGCAGGTCGATGTAAATCGCTAGGTTGATGGATTGGTGGTGCTAAATGAATAACATCACCTTTGTGTGTATCTTTAGCTATAGAAGAAAATTGTGCATTGGCAAACCACTGTTTAGCTAATTCAATAGATTGATTTTTTAGACATATAGGACGAACGAAAGGAGTCACGGATTGGCTTAACGGTGTAATGAGTGCCATTTCATCCGACAGTAAACGCCAGCCATTAAATGCCAAGTGAGCAGTCATCGTACTTTTACCGGAACCAGGTGGAGCAGGAAATAGTACGGCATCATCACCCAATGCAAGGACTCCAGAATGAATCACAACATGCTCCATCTCATAACTTGCTACCGCCCAATTCATGCCCCATTCAAGCATCGCAAATGCTTGGGAGTGATTAAGCGGTTTAAATGGCTCATATTGATCACATTTAAAGCGAGCTTGAGGCCGGAAATAGCGGCGGATTCCGTTAGTATGAGTAATATGCAATATATAATCAATATACGGCAACACCCCAGATTGACCGGTTACATCATGGACTCTGTTGCCATACATCAAACGGAGATTATCCGCGACTAATGGCATATCAGTATAAATTTTAAAATGAAACGGGGCTAACGCTAATTCAAAGGTGTTAGACATGATAGCGAATGCTCATAGATAAATCCTTTATCTTCTAATGATTGTAACATTCTACGCTCCTCTCTAGAGCTTCGTGTTGACCCATCCAACAATCTTTCGATCTGTGCCGCTTGCATAAACAATGTCACCATTTCAGTAGTGTTATCATTGAATAAACATATACCACTTTGGTCATGAAAAGGGTGTAAATACACCCCTTTTTTTAAAATTGATTGTATCAGCATAAACATCCTTATTATGCAGTGGTACCCGTAACCTATTAAATTAAACTTTGATTCGGATTCGCAACTAACGCAGCGAGTTGACTCGCAGTAGTCAAGCGTCTAGCGGCGGCTTCGTTACCTAGATAATTCGCAAGATTTGAGATCGAATTAAATGGAAAGCTATTCGACATCTGTATTATTGGGTAAGTTATATTGCCATCTATCGGATCTAATAATGCATTCAAATAAACAACAACCATATTCAAATTAATATTATCAGGACCATATAAGTCTAAATCTTGTGTAACTGTATCGACCATTCCGGTTAAAATCTGAATCAACGTTGTGTTATCAGGATAAGTGCTAACACTGCCACCGCTAAATTTATATGCATTGATACCAAACACACTTTTAAATGTTTGGGTATTAACACTCGAATTCGTATTGTTGGCTAAATAGTTTGCACCTTGTAACTGTAGAGTGATCCCACCAAACGTATCCGAACCATGACCTGAAGCAGCCATTGAATTGCCAATTCCAGTAGCCCAAACAGACTTGGTTGGTAAGGTAGCCATGATGGTACCTGCAGCAATACCTGTTGATGTTTTAACTAAAAATTTGCGACGTGCAGTATCGGTTGATACTGTCGATTGCCCTGAAGGTTGCTCATGTTCGCTCATTTAACTACTCCATGTGTGTTCAATGCAGCCGGAATTCCCCTGACGTGCACTGCGCTTCTAAAATTTAACTGATAAAATGATTATTACTTAATATCAGCAATATTCTTGCCATATCATAAACCACTGAATTGAAATGGGTTTATTTTTCAAACTATGCATACATGTAAAATAAACCGACAATGAATTTATCATTGCCAAGCAATTTGATGTTTTTCTGCCAAACGCTTTAAATGCCTAATCGGAATCGCATACGTGATTCCACTTGGATTGGTCAATGCTGATTCCTTTCCTTCCTTCACAAAAACCTTATTGATAATTCCAATTACGATACCAGATTCCTGTAAATATAATGGACTACCACTATTACCTGGGTATGCCGTCGCATCTAATTGGTACACTAAAAATGCTTGACTTAAACGCTCAATAATTGTCTGTGTCAGCTGGTCAGAATTTCGGGCAGGAGTAGAATCAGGAGTTAATCCAGCAATAATCCCAGCATGCGTCGCAGGATATAATCCCAACACAGCCCCGATGGGAAACCCAGTAAACGCAATCTCCAACCCAGGCTCATAATATTCATCAATGGCGAGCTTTAAAGATGGTAGCGATTTAGTAATGTGTAAAATCGCAATATCATGCACCAGATCCGTTGCTATAATTTCCGCACGTAAAACATCTGGTCGCTTACCGGAACCATGTAACACCGCGTAATACTGGACAATGGTAGGATCTAGCACCTCTGAGACCACATGATAATTAGTTGCAACGTACTGACCATTACCGAACACAAATCCTGTGCCACGCAATTGTGCCGAACGGGCATTAATTGGAGTCATCAAGCCAATGCCGACAACACTTGGGCTGACCGCTTTAATCGTTTTGGTTAATTCTGTAAAGGCCAAAGCCGAAACAGAAGTAAAGGCAGCAATAACACACACGCTGAACCAAATACTCATGACTGAACTTTTAGAAAAACTAACTAGACGCATAACAATCCTTTGTTAACTGAAAAATCGTGGCAATATAATTTATCGACACATCGAGCCTTTAATGTACTATTTTAAGTGTAGTCTGCTTTTACTAATCATCCAGTCACTTTTTAACAAGGTTGTGCTATGCGTGAATTGATCCAAACTTTATGTTCCCCGATTACACAAGTGATTATCTTGATTTGTATGGCAGGCTTTTACGCCCGCTTCACTCATAAAAAAGGCCTGGCTAAGTCACTATTATTTATCGCTATAATATGGTTATCACTGTGTTCTCAGTATTTTTTTTCTAGTTTATTATTACAACCTATCGAGTATCGATACCCTGCTCAAGCGTTGCAAGCAAGGACGTTGTCTACCGCGACCCAAATTTATATTTTAGCGGGGTATTATCAAACTAGCACCACACTGCCCGAACATACTCGCTGGTCAGATGCCACATATCAACGAATTAGCAATGGCTTGTTCTTAAGTCAGTACTGGGATCTTCCCTTAATCATTAGCGGAGGAAATTTTTTGCGCGACACCGAGCAAAACTATACCGAAGCGGTAGCAAATTTTTATCTCAGGCGCGGGGTGACTGAAAATAATTTAATATTAGTTAAGACCGGTACCAATACCTATGAAGAATTGACGGCCGTTGCACCATTATTAACAGGTGAAACGACGATTATTATTAGTTCAGCCACACATATCCCAAGGATTGCGATGATACTCAACAAGATTGCGCCCAATGCCCAGGTCCGATTCTTTCCGGTTGATTATCTATCCAGCTCAACGTGGACATTCAGTCTAAACAACCCATCAGCCATAAGCATTGCACACGTTGAACGAGCAATTTATGAATACATCGCATTACTCTATTTGTATTTGCAGCAGAAATTCACATTAAAATGAGATTTTAAAGAGGAAGCTTTAGGACATTAACTAGCGGATTTGATGATCATTGCTACACTTTCTATATGTTTAGTTTTTAGCGTAAAGAATTGTGCAAACTCTTGTACTTCATCCACAGCATCAGTTATCGATACTCTCTGCGATCAAAAAAGGGTATATAAATTTTTTACAATTACGCGAAGCAAATCGAATTTCGACGCATTTTGCTGAATATTTTTTACCCATTATCGCCTCTGAATTATCACTACAACATGAGGCGTTTAATATCCGCCATCGCGTCTATTGCGAAGAATTACATTTTGAGCCCATTCAGGAAAATGCGCTTGAGCAAGATGAGTTTGATGCATATTCTATTCATTGTTTGCTCAAACATTTGTCGACACACGCTTTTGCTGGGACGGTTAGGATTGTGCGTCCTACAAAGGAGGCTGAACTATTACCCATTGAAAAATTTTGTAGTGACAGTATTACCCATGAAACACTGCATCCAAAACTATTCCCACGAGAGCAAATATGTGAACTCTCACGCCTTGCGGTACCCGCTGAGTACCGCCGTCGTCAAATTGATCAATTTAGTGGAGCGGCAACCGGTGTCATCAACCAAGAAGTTTATTCGGAAAAAGAATTACGTTGTTTTCCGTTCATTGCGGTGGGGTTATATTTAGCTGCGGCTTCAACTGTGTTAAACCATAACATTTCTCATACCTATGTAATGATGGAGCCTCGATTAGCTAGGAGTATGAGTTTTATTGGGATCAAATTTGAAAAGATTGGTCCGACAATTGATTATCATGGCAAACGCGCCCCTTATTACATTAATCCCCATTTGTTCTTCACTCATTTATCACCGGGGTTTAAATCTATGTTTAACAATATTATCAAGCAGTTAGAGAAAAAATAATGTTCAATTATGACAATGCCTTTTCACGTAATATTGGCTGGGTCACACCTGCAGAGCAAGCCATTATTAGTACTAAAAAAATCGCGATTGCAGGAATGGGAGGTGTGGGCGGAGAACATTTAACCACCTTAGCACGATTAGGCTTTCAGCATTTTCACATTGCTGATTTTGATGAATTTGAAGAACATAATTTTAACCGCCAGGCCGGCGCATTTACCGATACAATTAACCAGCCTAAAGCCGCAGTCATGGCTGATATAACAAGTAAAATTAATCCTCAAGCACACATTCACAATTTTGCCCAAGGCGTGACGGCCGAGAATGTTGACGATTTTTTATTAGGGGTGGATGTGTATGTCGATAGTCTCGATTTTTTTGCGATGGAAGCTCGGGAAATGATATTCCGTGCCTGTACGCAGAAATCGATTCCGATTGTTACTGCAGCCCCACTCGGAATGGGTTGTGCTTTATTAACCTTTTTACCCGGTAAAATGGATTTTGATGATTATTTTGGGTTTTCGAGTAGTCATCACAAATCCGATAAGTTACTTAAGTTTATGGTGGGCTTAGCACCCTCACTGCTGCAAACCAAATATCTAGTGATGCCCGAAAAAGCCGATTTCCATTCTGAAACAGGTCCTTCATTAGCGGTCGCAATCAAGTTATGTGCAGGTATCGCACAAAGTACGGTACTTAAAATAGTGCTTGAGCGGGGCGAGATCGTTTGTGCCCCCAAAGGCTTTCACGTTGATGCGTATTTGAATAAAGCCGTCACGACATATTGCCCGTTTGGTTATAAAGGCTGGTTACAACGTCTTAAGTTGATTATCGCTAAAAAAGTAGTACTTAAATAACTGTCTGATTTTTTTACACACAACTCATACAAACTACAATCAAAGCAAAATACATTATAATAAACAACAACTTAAAAAAGTGGCACGCCACCTGCAATATTTAATTTGAACTTTACAACACATGGATACGAGTAATGAAAACAAATAAATTAGCATTATCAATCTTCGCAGCGACTGCGATGGCAGCATCCGCTTCAGCATTAGCAACAGACATGTACATTGACCTAGGCTCTAATGTGTATGACGACACGGTCATTCTTCCAAATTCAACGCAGATTACTGGCGCCGCATTTGATGCAGATACTACCACTTCAATTTTTACCGAATTTGGTTTCAGTCAGTTACTAGCAACATCTGTATATGACGCAACGATGGGTCCGATTGGTTTAGGTACTACTTTTTATGATACGAATAAAACGAGTGATTTCGTTGCATTAGGCATTAATCCAACGATTTCAGGTACAGCGTTAGACACTATAACACCAGTCACCTTATCACAACCTTTACCAGGTCAAGTCGATGTGGATAACTTAAGTCCGCTAACAGACAGTGATGATGTTGAAGGTTTTGGTAATACTTGGCAATTAACTACTGAATATTTCTTAAACGGTGTTATCTCAGCTTCAGGTCCTATGTATACGTCAGGATCTTTTACAATCACTTTTGAGAGCTTAATCTCTGCGTCAACATTTGTAGCTTTAGAAGCATCATTAACCGGTTCTAATATCGCTGGTCCAAATTTAGATTTATTCTTTGAAATTACTTCAGCAGCTGATAACTTCTTGTATGTGAAAGCACCTGGCAGTGGTTTTGTTGATGTATTTGATATGTTAGCGAGTGGTGGCACACCAACAATCAGACTTGATACTAACGTCAACCCTCCGCTCCCACAAGATTATCAGTTATTAGCGTTAACGGATGCTAATGGTGATGTAGCGGTTCGTCAAACAACGTTAGATGGTACATTTGTTGTTAATGTTCCTGAGCCTTCATCAATTGCAATCTTCGGTGCAGGTTTGTTAGCACTAGCGGGTTTAAGACGCAAAGCAAAATAATTTACCGATTAATTGAAAAAGTCCGCGCAAGCGGGCTTTTTTTTGACTACAATTTGTGCAATATTATGTTTTATATCTAAAGGAGTAGATAATTCATGAAAAAAACAGCCATCGCTGTGTGCACAATTGCATTGTTATCAGGATGTACACAACAACTTACGACTGATCAAATTATTCAACAGGTATCTCAACCTGGCGCTCAAGACGTGCGAACGGCCATTTTGTTAATCAAAAATGGGTTAGCCGAAGATCCAACATCAACAAAATTACGCTTTTTACTAGCACTTCGCTATATGGAATTAGGCGATTACCGCAGTGCAGATAAAGAATGGAACAAATTATTTGCCGATAATTATCAATTAAACATCGTGATCCCTGGTTTAATGCAGGCCAAGTATTTAATGGCTGAATACTCTGGATTAATTTCGTTTGTGAATGACTTGGCTTCAGAGCATGTGCAACAAATTACCGAAGGTCAACTGGCTACTGCTTATATCTATCAAGCATTATCCTACTACAAACAAAATGATACCCAAGGTGCAATGTCGAGTGTTCAGTTAGCCAATGACATTACGACCGAAACCGTATTTAGCAATCTGGGAGCAGCGGTCAATGCTGCAACCCAAGCGGCAAATGAAGATGCCTTAGCATTGATTAATGAAGTACTCACTATTCAACCTAAGTTTACTGAAGCACAGCTACTCAAAGGTCAATTATTAACGTTATTACTGCGTTTCTCCGAAGCACAAGATGTGTTTGCGAAAATACATAGCACCTTACCCAACAACAATCGGTTTAAATTATTTTATGCCGCAGCTATGATTAAAAATGAAAATTACAATTTAGCTAAACCGTTGTTAGATGAATTGGTCGTTGACTTACCGCTAAATGGTTATGTACAACAACTCATCGCAGTCATTGCATATCATAATCAAGACTATGTCACCGCTAAACTGCACGCCGAAAAAGCCATTGATGGTCAACTCTATTCAGTTTCCAGTTATTCATTAGCGGCATTAAGTTCAATTAAAACTGGCGATTTTGAGCAAGCGAAACGTTATCTTGACGCGATTAACATTACCTTCCCTGATGATCATCCCATTACCAATGCGCGTCTATTAACCAATGCGAAACTAGGTTACAGCGATGATTCAGTTGCAGCATTATTATCCAAGGACTTTAATAAAATTGATCCGCAATTAATCACCTCCACGGCATACAAACTATCTGCAGATGGTCGATCGAAAGAGGCATCCAAACTTCTCCAGCGCTTAGACTCTGCTGGCGTTGAGTTATCCGAAGATATGAAAGCTAAATCAGCATTATTAAATATCGCATTAAATACCAATAATGCGATAGCACAACTTGAAAAAGCTGTCGAAAATGGTGAAAACGTAGCCGATAACCGACGTTTATTGTTACTCGGCTATTACAAAAATAAACAATACGCTGAAGCACTCACATTAGCTAAAGCAGTCATTGCTGATGGACAAGCTGTTATTGGGCTGACTTTTACAGCACTCATTAAACTTTCGACAAATGAATTTTCCGAAGGGAAAGATGCTTTTGCACAAGTGCTCGAAATTGATCCTCAGAATATCACTGCATTACAGTTTTTTAGTGATTTTCATATTACTGCCACCAACTATGATGAAGCAATCGGTTATATTCAAAAAGTACTAACCATAGACCCGTATAACTTAAGCAGCTTAAATCATCTGTACAATGCCAGTTTAGGGCTAAATACAACACGTTCATACTTAGGTCAGATTGAGAGTGCATTTAAGGTCTTTCCATCACGTATCGAATACCGTTTATTACTGGCGAGTGCGCGTTATGCAGTTCAAGATTTCGATGGGGTGATTACGTTATTGGGCAGTTATGTCACCAATCCCACCACTCCACCTTTGTTTTGGTCGTTACTTGCGAGTGCTAAAATAGCCAAAAATGACTTTATGGGCGCGCAACGAGAATACGAAAAATGGCGTAATACCCATCCAAAATCCGTTGAACCGTATATTGCAGAGCTGGGTATTTTAGAGCTTAATCGGGATTGGATAAGTAGCGAACGCTTAGTCAATCGAGCGATCAGTCAGCATCCACAAATTCCAATGTTCAAGATCATCAAAGCGAATATACTGATCGAACTAAAAAAATACAATGAAGCCAAGAATGCGATATTGATCCTCAATGAGGAGCAAGAAAAACATCCAAAAGCACAAACAGCATTAGCCCATATTGCTTTTTATACACAAGATTATGAAGAGGCTGTCGACCGTTATAAAGTCTTGTATGAGACTGACCCTTCCGATCCAATCGTACATAAATATAGCCAAAGTTTATATCATTTAGGACGCATCGATGATGCCATTTCGCTGTTAACAAAGCACACCAACACTCACAAAAATGATTTAACAGCCGCAGGCATGCTAGGATCCTTTTTAATCAAACATGACACGCCTAAAGCAGTACATGTGCTCTTGAATTTAAATTCTAGGGTACCTAAAAATGTATTTATTTTAAATAATCTGGCATACAGCTACTACCTACTTGAACAAAATGCAGATGCTGAAAACTATGCTAAGCAAGCGCTAGATGTCGATCCGAGTAATGAAAAGGTACTCGATACTTTGGGGATGATTAAATATAAACAAGACGATGTAACCAGTGCCCTTGCATTTTTAGAAATTGCTTATAGCACAGCCCCGTTTGATGTACCGATTGTGTTGAATTATGCCGAAGTATTAATTGCAGCCGGCAATCAAAAAGAAGCGAAGAAAATACTCGATAGTATTTCTTCCAATGAGCCTGAACTCATTTCTCGGTTAACCCAATTGCAAAATAAGATCAGCGGTTAAGTAATGTAATGACCGAAATATTGGTACAAAGGCAAGTGTTAAGCCTGCCTGAAATTGCCCAAATTTGGCAAGATATAGAACATGAGAGCACTTCGTTCTTTTTGTCATGGTCGTGGATTGGCACTTGGTTGTTGACGTTATCTCAGCCACTCCACGTATTTGTATTTTATCGGACAGGTAACCTGCAAAACCCGATTGGGATCTGTATTGCAGGTGAAATCTCCAAGTCTGGTTTTGGCATCGGCTATAAACAGCTTTATCTCAATCAAAGCGGTAAGCAACCTCTAGATCAAGCATGGATTGAATACAACGATATTTTAGCCAATGAGCAAGATATTCAAGCTTGTCGCAATGCATGGATCAACCATTGTTTTATCCATGACAAGATTGATTGCGTCATTATCAATACCAGTAAAATTGAAGCGCGTGATTGGTCAGATAATGGATTGTTTAATACCGAACAAGAAATCGTTCAAGGGTTTGCTAAACACCTCACTCCTGAATTTGCTGATTTACATTCATTATTAGGGAGTTTTTCAAAAAATCGACGCGCTCAAATTAAACGGGCTCTACGTTATATTGAAAGTGAATATGGAAACATTGTTATCACTCAACACACCGGTATAGATGCACTAGAACATCTACACCCACTTGGCGAGCTACATAAATCAAGATGGGGGGAAAGCGATTTTGGGAGCGGATTCGATAATCCTAAATTTGTTGAATTTCATCAACAACTGCTGTTACTCCAACACCCCAAACAAGATATTCACCTATTAGAATTTACTGCTGGCAAGATTAATTTGGGGTATTTGTATAATTTTAAGTCTAACGGTAAAGTCTATTTTTATTTATCTGGTGTTAATTACGTCAGTGCCGATAATAAATGTAAAGTTGGGTTGGTTATGCATTCGTTAGCCATGCAATATTATGCAAGATTAAACTGCAACAGCTATGATTTCTTAGGCGGAGAAAGCCCATATAAAACATCCTTAAGTGACCATCAGTATCGATTTTATTCGACTCATTTGTCGCGTAATTCGATGACTTACCAAATTAAGCGGTCACTCCATAAAGTGCAAACATTGCTAACTAAACCCGCATGACGCAATCGATCTCTATGCATGATTTCAGGACGAAAAATGATAAAGCTTAGCAATATATTTGCCATTAATAATCCCAGTGATATTGAGGTGCAACATTATGTGTTGCAGCAAGGACTCGCGTGTATACAGGGGCAATTAACGCTAAGTATGGATTTTGTGTTAGTGGATCATTTAGGTACGATTTACCCCGTCCACGTCGAACCCTTAGCCTTTTGGCCGGATCAGTCTATTCGTTGGCTACAGATCAACACAATCGTCGCCTTAGCGGCACAGTCGCAACATACATTTTCATTACACCAATCAATTAATGACGTCATACCGAGTCAACTTTTTTGCAATATCGATCAAGAAAATACGGTTAACGTCCACTGCGCCGAGCAAGTCATTAACATCAATCACAATGGCATTACCAATGAGCGGTGGTCACTAAACTTTATATTATTGCTTGAGGATGTTGAGCGAACTGATTTTACAATCATATCAATCAAAGAATATATCGCACAAGCAGCACTGTTTTGTGATGTGCAGTGTGCGTTACGTGTGTATTGCGGTACACAATGCGTTATCAACAATATCAAGATTCGAGTTATTTATGCGACTGGCGAGGTGTATATTGAATCCGTATTACATAATCCGGCCGCAGCACAACATCCTAATGGTACTTGGGACTTAGGTGATCCTAATAGTGTCATGATTGATCATTGGGGATGCCTGCTAAAATGTAACAGCAGCAAAACTATCACAACCCAATTACATGCAGATAGTGCCTATTCAAGTGCTTCAAAATTAAAAGTAGAACAACTCAGTAGCGGTGGCAAACATTGGGATAGTGATGCCCATATCGATCAATCGCTCACTTCCCCCATTACACATCCTTACACGTTAGTTGATGGTGAGCCATCATCATTTACGCGTGTCGAGCCAACAGTACATATTTCAGAACAACGCTTGTCTTGGTATTGTCAGTTAACCCATTTTTGGCAAAAATTCCCAAGCACTCTAGATATCAAGCAGTCACACACCGACTGGTGTATTACTTGGGGATTCCACTCAGCAGCTATCGCACCATTAAACGAACTGCAACCCGGTGAGCGTTGGCAGCGAACACTATTACTAACACATCTACCTTGTGCAGTAATCACTGCTATCACCGTCATTTTAGAGCCTCATTATTTAAGCACCACAGGTGCATTAGAGTTATTTCATCAGCAACAACTTAATAGCCCATTACAGCCTTTATTGCGCCAAGGCTTAACGGGTAAAAGCCATTATTATAATAAACGCGAAACGGCTGATATGTTCGGCTTTCGCAATTTTGGTGAAATTTATGCGGATCATGAAGCTGAACATCATACTGGTGACAAGGCCTTTATCAGCTTTTATAACAACCAATACGATCCTTTACTTGGTCTCATTAAACAAGGATTGTTAACTCAAGATCCACGATATATGACCTTGGCACAGGATTTAGCCGAACATATCGTGCATATTGATATTTATCACACCCAACTCGACAAGCCTGAATACAATGGCGGACTTTTCTGGCATACCGACCATTATTTGCCCGCATTATCAAGTACGCATCGAACCTACTCACAACACCACCAAGCGGATGCGTATGAAGACCATGCTGGAGGCGGTGGGCCTGGCGGACAACATTGTTACAGCACCGGCTTATTATATTACTATTTTTTGACCGGCGATCCTTATGCTAAAGAAGCCGTCATCAGTCTTTATCGTTGGATTGAGCAGGTTTACGATGGTGATCATTCGATGGTTGGTTTGATATTAGCAATAAAAAATCGCCATCGCGTCGATCTTAAAAACATCACCACGAACACTTACCCTCTTGACCGAGGTACCGCCAACTATATTAATGCGACATTAGATATGTATCTGTTATTACATGATCAATATTATTTGCATAAAGCATTTGATGTCATTTTACACACGGTAAACTTATCAGAGGATTTAACACTGCGACGGCTCGATGATGTCGAACACAATTGGTTTTACACCGTCTTTTTGCAAGCCGTCTGTCGATTTATGCGCTTGTGCCAAACATTTCCGATTACCACGCAAGAGCATCAACTCTGGCTGCACTGCCAGCAGCTTGTCATCAAATTTGCAGATTGGATGGTCGCATATGAATATCCTTATCTGACAAAACCTGAGGTGCTTGAATACCCGAATCAGACTTGGTCAGGGCAAGATTTACGTAAAGTAGATATTTTAAGTTTTGCTGCGTATATCAATCCAACCAAACAAAAGGTATATCAACAAAAAGCGACGGAACTGGAACAATATGTGTTAACAAAATTAAGTGCTAGTGAGGAAACGGGTTTTAGTCGGATCCAAGCGTTAATCATGCAAAATTATGGTGGTAACACGTTGTATACGGCATTAAATTCTGAGTCTCAGCTCAATATCAATGTCAATAAACATGATGAAGCGTGCACTGCGCACTATTTAGATATGCACAAAAAAACGCCAATTCATCAAATAGCGCTGCACAATTTACGTGATTGGTCGATAAAACATGAAATAAATCAATTAAAAAAACGCAGTCAACGCTTCAATAAATGGATACACTAAGCATGGAACGCTCTGAAAAAATATCATCGAGATCTACCAGTACCTTGCATACTGTATCTTTTGTGATCCCTCATAAAGGCCGCGAAACCATGTTGATTCAAACATTGGCATCTATCGCGGCTCAAGATCAAACCGGCTTTGCGGTTGATGTCATCGTTGTTACGAAGAATATTACGCCGTTGACTATACCCGATGAACTGCAAGAGAAATTGACACTTAGCATTCTTCAAGCTCCTGATACGGTAACCATTTCGGCACAACGAAATAGAGGTGTTGCCCTATCAAAAGCAACTTATTTAGCATTTATTGATGCCGATATCCAATTATCCAATAACTGGCTACAAATACTCTTTAGTGCATTACATAAAAATAACAGAGTATTAGTTAGCGCTCACCAACAAGCACCTCTTAATGCTCTAATTTTAGAACATATCCGTACTTCATTATCCAATGTTGAACTCGATACTAACGTGACATTTTTACCTGGACGTAATCTATTTCTCCGCCGAAGTCACTGCGATATTGTCGGTGGGTTTCCTGAGCATTTAGCGACGTGTGAAGACTATTATTTTACTCAATCACTGAGTCAAATTGGTCCTTGTTTTTATTCATCCGATACCGCTTATATTCACCTTGGTGAAGATAAAATATTACATGAGATGTATCGCAAAGAAATTTGGCGCGGGCAATCCAATATTGCGTCATTAAAAGGCCGTAAATTGCCTCTGAGAGAAGTGCCTAGTTTCATTATCCCACTGTATTTAGTTATTACTTTTAGCATCGCGACAGTGTGCCTTATGAGCTTTGCGATAACGACACTCACATTGCCCTTAATCATAGGCTGTAGTGCGTTAATCGGATTCATCATTCCCTTTTTGGCATATTGTATTCGCCTCATTCGATTAGTGCCCCAATGTGTCTCTTGGTGGGATGTAGTCAAGTTTTACAGTGTGTATTTCCCCGCTCGGGCAATTGGCACAATTCGCGGTTCATTTTATTCAATCACAACGGACAGTCACGTATGAAATCAACAGTAAATATCTTGCAATTTATCTGTCCGACTGGTTTTTATGGCGCAGAACGGTGGATATTGGCTCTTAGTAAGCACTTACCTTCATCTTACAACAGTGAACTAGCCGTAACATTAGAAAAAGGCTCTCATGATCTTAAATTAGTCGAGGAGTTTGCCGCACAGGGTCACCTTGCACATGAAATCCCTATGCGACATCCATTCGATATATCGGTCATCAATAAGCTTGTCGAGCTGATCAAAACACGCAATATCGACGTCATTCATACCCATGGATATAAATCAGATATTTTGGGCGTCATTGCCGCACATAAAGCAAATATCCCTGTCGTTGTCACGCCACATGGCTTTGAAAATGCGGCAGATATTAAGCTACGTACTTTTATTTGGTTAGGTTGTCAGGCAATGAAGTTTGCGACCAAAGTGGTGCCGTTATCTCCCCAACTTTGTGCCGATGTGCGCGCTTACCGCATTGTTGAGCCCCAATTAGAATATATTCAAAATGGGGTAGACTTGTCCGAGGTTGAAGCAGTGCGCGATGATCCAACGATCAGTACAAAGACGCCGAAAAAACGTATCGGTTTCGTTGGCCAGATGATATCACGTAAAAACATTCCTGCATTATTGCGCGTGTTTGAACAATATTACAAACAAGATCCAAACGTCGAACTCGTCTTCTTAGGTGATGGTGATGCACGTGAGACACTCGAAGCGCTCGCGAATACCTTAAGCTGCGCCGCTGTGATTTCGTTTTTAGGATTTCGAGATGATCGTTTAGCATTACTCAAAACCTTTGATTTGTTTGTCATGACATCGACTTTAGAAGGGATCCCTCGCTGTCTGATGGAAGCCTGTGCAATGGGTATTCCTGTTGCCGCATTTGATATTCCAGGTATTGATCAATTAATTAAACATCAACAAACGGGCTTACTCGCACCGCTACACGATGAAGCGCAATTATTAAGTCACTGGGAATGCTTATTAACCAATACCCAATATGCTCAACAACTCACTGATAACGGCGTGGCATATGTGAATGAACATTATTCTGCAGCACGCATGGCGCGTGAATATGCAGAATTGTTTACGCGCTTAACCGATCAACCAAGGGGTGGTTATGTTCAAGCGTGAGGTCATGTTTGTCCTAAGTATCGATACTGAAGAAGAATGGAATTGGGAAGCTGAATTTCCTGAACATAACTTTTCGGTGAATAACGTGCAGTTTTTGCCTGCATTTCAATCGTTCTGTGAATCCCTTGCGATTCGTCCCACGTACTTTATTGATTATCCCGTCGTTGATGACGCTCAAGCATTAAATCAGGTTAAAGCCACCATCAAATCCGGTAAATGTGAGGTAGGGGGACATCTACATCCTTGGTGTAACCCTCCCTACTTTGGTAAAACAACGGAATTTGAATCCCATGTTGTCAATTTACCCGTGGCACAAGTGGAAGCGAAACTTGACCGCCTAACGAATAAAATTCAGCGTACGCTAGGAGTCACTACTCGATCGTTTAGGACCGGACGCTGGGGCATCAATAGTGACATTATGCAGTTATTGAAATCCCGAGGATTTAAAGTGGATTCAAGTGTTTATCCTCTGTATCACAACAAGCATTTTTCGTGTATGGATGCCCCGCTTACACCCTATTGGCCGGATATTAATGCTCCTAATACCTTAGGGATCCAACGTGACATCATGGAGTTGCCGGTAACAGTTGGATTCAATCGTGAAAATTTTGATTTTTGGCGCTATATTTCTCGTCAGTTCGAGCAAGCTCCATTCACCTATTTACGAGCAACAGGCTTGCTATGGCAAACGAATATCATGCGTAAAATTTATTTAAGCCCAGAACTATCAAACGTTAGTGATATGCAGTCATTGGTAGATAAATGTATCGATCGCGGTGATCCCGTCATTCATATGTACTTACACAGTTCAAGTTTGCTTGATGGCGTGACCGGTTTCTATGCTCAAGAACAAGCCTTTAAGGCGATGTGTGATGCCATACAAGCCGTCGTACAACACATGCAAGTCAAGGTGGATGTGACATTCGCCACTATTTCTGAATGTGCAGCCATTTTAACGCAGCGCGATCATTTAGTTAAGACCGCGAAGCCGATCGCGCTTGGAGATCAGAAAATAGCATGAATATGAGTATTTCTTATTTAAACGACCGCACCGCGATCAAGCAGTGGCACAGCTATATTAGTGATCACCCTCAAGCAACGGCTTATCATAATATTGCATGGCTGCAAGCAGTGGAAACGACTTATCAGCAACAGCCTGTATTACTAATGGCATATGAAGACGGTCGCGTTGTCGGAGTCCTACCGCTAGTGATCATGAGGCGCCCATTGATGCATAACGCTATATGTGCATTACCCTATTGCGATATGGGACATGCGCTGGGTAAAGATCTCACGATCACTCAAGGGTTAGAAAGATTTGCCGGCGAGTATGCGAGCAAAAAAGGGTTTACCCAATTAGATTATCGAAACGGCAGCAGTATGGAGCCGATCCCTGCTGAGGCAATGGCCAAGTACAACGGGCAAAAAATCACAATGAAGATGCCATTAGCGACATCCAGTGACGCACAAATGGCGAGCTATAAATCTAAATTACGCAGCCAAATACGCAAAGCCGAAAAAAACGGACTAACGATAAAGCTCAGTCATAAAACCGATTTGCTATATGATTTTTATCGCGTGTTTTCACATAATATGCGCGATCTAGGATCACCCACTCACAGTAAATGTTGGTTTGCCAATATCATGACCTTTTATCAAGACAAAGCGTGCATGGCTGTGGTTTACCACGGTGACATTCCGATTGGTGCCGGTATTATTTTAATGCATGGCACTTTGTGTAGTATCCCTTGGGCATCAACCCTCGCTCAATATAATCGTCTTGCGCCCAATATGTTGCTCTACTCTCACTTGATTGGTGTTGCAGCAGATCATGGCATGCAATATTTTGATTTTGGACGGTCGACTTTAAATGAAGGGACGTATAAATTTAAAAAACAATGGGGAGCAGTCCCATATCCATTACTATGGGTTGATTTATGTAACCCTGTTTCAAGCAGTCCCCAAGGAACAGGCGATTCAGCAATTAAAGCAACCTTAATTCAAATATGGCGGAACTTACCGCTATCGGTCACCACTACCGTTGGTAGTCGCGTGCGCGGTTACATCAGCTTATAGGAAATTATTCATGTGCGGAATAGCAGGATTTATTCAAACGCCATCAATCGGATTGAGCCAAACTGATTTAGTTAACATGGGTGATGCGATTTTACATCGCGGCCCGGATGCCAGCGCGACTTATATGAATGAACAAGTTGGGTTAGTGCATCGGCGCTTAAGTATTATTGATTTATCCGATGCGGGTACTCAGCCCATGTACAGTGATGACAACAATTTGGTCATTGTCTTTAATGGCGAAATTTATAATTATTTGCCATTACGCAAAACCTTACAAGACAAAGGCTATCCCTTTCGTTCACATACCGATACGGAAGTCATTTTAGCGCTATATAAAGAATATGGTACAGATTGCCTTGCGCACCTAAACGGCATGTTTGCATTTGCAATTTGGGACAAAACTGAACAAAGTTTATTTATCGCACGCGACCGCATCGGCAAAAAACCCCTTTACTATTATCATGCTAATGGTTTATTTGCATTTGGCTCCGAACTCAAAGCGCTCTTAACCTTAGCGCAAATACCTCGAGTTATACGTGAAGATGCGGTCTATGATTTTTTCGCCTATCAATATATTCCCGATCCAAAAACCATTTTTACTGACATGCATAAACTGCCGCCAGGGCATTATATGATAATCAAAGACCAACACTGCGATATCCAACAATATTGGGATGTTAGCTTCGCGCAACAAAGTGATTTGGATGAAGCACAAGCGACCGTATATCTACGAGAACTACTGGCACAATGCACTCACTCTAGAATGTTAGCAGATGTCGATTTGGGTGCATTTTTAAGTGGTGGTGTTGATTCTGGTGGTGTGGTTGCTATGATGGCGCAAGCCTCAGAAACCCCTGTCAAAACCTGTACTATTGGCTTTGATGATGAACGTTTTAACGAAACTGAATTTGCCAAAATTGTTGCTCGTCAATACCACACTGAACATCATGAATTTTCAGTCCATCAAGACGTAGCGAAACACCTAGAGCATATTGTCAGTTATTTTGATGAGCCTTTTGGTGATCCTTCGTTAGTCCCCACCTTTTTTGTTAGTCAGTTGGCACGACAAGTCGTCAAAGTGGCTATCGCTGGTGACGGCGGTGACGAAGTCTTTGCTGGCTATGAAAAATATTCAATTGATGCGATCGAAAACTCATTACGGGAAAAATTTCCTAAAGGATTACGGCAGAATTTATTCCCTGCATTAGCTAAAATTTGCGCTAAAGGTCAACATACCTTTTTCCGCAAAGGTACCACCCTATTAAATAGCTTAGCGTTAGATCCCGCGATGGGCTTTTATCTCACGAATTCACAAATTACGGATTCCCAGTGGCAAGAATTGGTGAAGCCAGAATTTGCTGCACGCTTAGGCGATTATCATCCAGCTAAAATCACCTTAGATGCCTATGACAAAGCCGATGGACCCGATCATTTAGCAAAAATCTTGTATACCGATTTAAAAACGTATTTGCCTGGCGGTATTTTGGTAAAAGTCGACCGTATGTCAATGGCTAACTCGTTAGAAGTCCGTGCGCCAATACTCGATAAAACCGTTATTGAGTTTGCAGCGACTCTGCCTTCTAAGATGAAATATAACAATGGCGAGAAAAAATATATTCTAAAAGAGGCATTCAAACCACTATTACCGGATGATGTCTTATATCGCAAAAAAATGGGCTTTTCCGTTCCCCTCGCGACTTGGTTTAGAGAGCATATAAAACAGATCGCAGCGCATTACTTTTTTGCCCACACCACCGGCATTTATACTTATTTTAATGCCTCTACCATTCAACAATGGTGGGATGAACATCAAGCTAACACTCATGATCATAGCCACTTGCTATGGAGTTTATTGATGTTTCAAATGTGGTACGTTAAGTATATGCAGGATTGATCATGGAATACCGTAAAGATATTGATGGTCTGAGAGCGATAGCGATTATTGCTGTTATTTTATTTCATGGTGGATTTAATGTTGTGCCAGGTGGATTTATCGGCGTCGACATATTTTTTGCGATTAGTGGGTATTTAATTACGAGTATTATTTATCCTAAAATGCAGGCTAACACCTTTTCATTTGGTGATTTTTATCTCCGTCGTGCTCGCAGATTATTACCAGCAAGTATCTTCATGATAATCGTCACTGTATTTATTTTTGCCCTTTTTTACCCGCCTGAATTATTTCAACAAGTGATTCATTCGGCAATAGCTGCGCTGGTATTCGTTGCCAATATCTTTTTTTGGCAATCTTCCGGTTATTTTAGTTCAAGTATGGAATTACAACCCCTCTTGCACATGTGGTCATTAAGCGTAGAAGAGCAATTTTATTTCTTTATGCCCATCGCATTGATACTAGGATTGAAATATTGCAAACCGTTTATCTTTCCGGCTTTAGCACTCGGTTGTGCACTATCACTCGTATTGGCAGTGTACTTCGCGCCAGATATGTTGAGTTTCTTCAGCTTTTATTTATTGCCTACACGATTTTATGAAATGGGGTTAGGTGCGCTATTAGCGATTTACTTAGTGCGCCACCCGCAATGCTTTAATGAACAAAAATATTTCCGAAAGATTGGCATCGTATGTGTTTTACTCCCTTTGTTTATTTATCACAAAGGATTAAGTTTCCCTAGTTTTTACCCCTTACTGCCAATAATAGGTACATTACTCATTCTTGCGGATTCAAGTAAAGAAGGATTGATTCATCGTATTTTAGCTGCCAAACCACTGGTCACAATTGGCCTTTACTCATATTCATTGTATCTCTGGCACTGGCCGATTCATGTCTTGATGTTATGGTATTTATCTGAGTTATCAAGCCTATATTTTAACGTCATTTATCTTACCGTTACGCTGATAATCGGCTATTTGAGCTATACCTATATCGAAAATCCACTACGCAAACCTGATTTTTACCGCACACTTCGTGGCAAAATAGCAATGGTTTCAAGTGTATTCGTCACATGCATCTGCTTGGTGATATTGACGTTAAACGGCAATACTTCACTATTAAGCATGCCTAATTTGGTGCTAACGAAATATCAACACTCCCTACCTGAAGAACCCTTTCGTCAAACATGCACTGACTATAAAAGACTACATGGACAATATAAAATATGCACGGTAGCATCATCTCCTAATGCCGATTATTCTATCTTAGTGTGGGGTGATTCTCATGGTTCATCGTTATTATCTGCAGTCAGTCATTTATCTGATAACTATAACGTCAGTGCATTTAATACCTCGGGGTGCCCATCGTTATTAGAAATTGAACGAACCAATGCAACGGATTGTAACGCCCATAATACTTTTATGATGGAGTATTTATCCACTCATGCGCATGACTATGATTTAGTCATTAATGCTAGTGCTTGGCACAATTATATTGAATTAAATTTACTCTCTCATCCTAATGCCGTTGACACGCTCACAAGCCTGCAAGCAGGAATTGCTGCGACGACTGCTTTTTACAAACAACATGGTATTAATTATGTTTTCATCAATCAATTACCTAAGTTTGATGTCGATATCCCGTTATTTTATTTTCAGCATCATCAAGTGATCCCCACTTTACCCCTATCTATTTTTAAGCAAAAATCAGATACGTTTATGAATATAGCAGCGGATATCCCGATGTTTGATTTCAGTGATTTGATGTGTGACACAACATATTGCTATGCCGGCAATCAAGATATGTTATTTTTTCGCGATGGACATCATATCAGTAATCCGTTTGGTGAGTATTTAGCTACTTATATTGAAACTGCTATCTACCAACAAATTCAAAGGGGGCGTAGTTATGATTAATATTGCTCATTTAACGTTTGATATGCGCATTGGCGGGACCGAGCAAGTGATCATGAATATTGTAAATGGTGAGCGAAGTAATGATATCAGACATCGGATTTTATGTATTGAGACCCCGCTAGGGCCTTTTGGACAACGGTTAGTCAAACAAGGCATTACCATTGATTCGTGGAATCGCAAGAGCGGCTTCGACCGACAGTTAATTAAACAAATTCGAGCTTATCTACAAACACACCATATCGATATCATTCATTGTCATCAATATACCCCATGGAGTTATGGTGCGTTAGCTGCTATCGGCTTAAAGACCAAGGTGATTTTTACCGAACATGGTCGTTTTTATCCGGATAGCAGTAGTTGGAAACGTAAAATCATTAATCCTGTTTTGGCGTTTTTTACCGACCATATTACCGCTATTTCAAACGCAACTCGCAGCGCATTAACGAAATATGAATTCATCCGCGCAGACCAGATCGAGCTGGTTTACAACGGTATTGCACCATTAACGTTTTCAGCCGATGATGAGTTGCAAATAGCAACTTATAAACAATGCTATCAACTGCCAGACGATTGCCTAGTATTAGGCACAATCGCACGAATGGACCCAATTAAAAATCATGAACTCATGATTAAAGTTTGTGCTGCGATAAATCGTTCGGGTATTGATTGCCGCTTGGTGATTGTCGGTGATGGTGAGCAGCGGACTAAAATAGAACACACTATTCAAGAAGAAGCTGTCTGCTCGAAAGTGATCCTCACGGGTTACAAATCAGAGCCAAAATGCTTTTTTGGGTTGTTCGATATATTTTTATTAACGTCATTTAGTGAAGGCACCTCAATGACATTACTCGAAGCCATGTCTTTAGGAATACCGAGTATCGTATCCAATGTAGGTGGGAATCCTGAAGTCATTCAAGATCAACGCAGCGGATTGGTGATACCTTCAGATGATGTTGAAGCTTGCACTTCTGCGGTATTAAGTATTTACCATTCAGCACAGCAACAGCGCATGTTTGCAGACAATGCCCGAGCAGATTTCATGCAATATTTTCATGTCGATGTCATGAATCAATCGTTTAATCAAATCTACAAGAGTTGCCTATGAATGCTAATCAATCAATAACGGTAATCATGCCCGCATACAATGCTGAACAAACATTATTGCGATCGGCCTTATCTGTCATCAAGCAAACTACCGAAAATATTGAACTCATTATCATTAATGATGGAAGTTCGGATAACACTCAGACGATTATCGACGATCTACACGCTCAATTTCCCCAACAAATTACTGCGATCTCTGGTCCAAATAATGGGGTCTCTCATGCACGAAATTTAGGGATTAAACAAGCACGCTATTCTTGGATTGCTTTTTGCGATGCTGATGATACCTGGTATCCAGACAAATTAACGAAACAGTTGGCGTTAACTAAAGACCATAATTGGAGTTATACTGATTCATTTTATGTTGGCGCTGCATTTCCCACGCCCATAACACGTTCGGCACAATCAACATTACTCGATGGCTTTATTTATAATGAGTTATTGCAAGAGAATTTTTTGACCACTTCGAGCATACTCATCAAAAAAGAGCTATTAACAGCACAAGGCGGGTTTGATGAGCAACTGGCCGCGTTAGAAGATTGGGATCTATGGCTGTGTATAGCCGCACAACACCCCATTGCCTATATCGCGGAGCCCTTACTCGATTATTTAGTTTACCCTGGTTCAACTAGCCGCAAAGCGCGCGACATGTTACCACTGCATGAAGCTATCATTAATAAACATCATGCCTCAGTAGCGAGTGCTACATATCAAGAAGCACTGACTAAATCCTATTCAATATGCAGTTATATTGCAGAAGATTCACATGATTATTTCTATGCGCTAGTGTGCAGCGCCAAGGCATATAAAGTCCAGCCACTGAAAATTAAACTATTAAAAAGGCTCATTCGAACCTCATTATTAGTGCTGTCAAACGGCAGGGTTTAATGGCAGGCAGGCCTAAGTTAAAAGCGTTAGCAGCAAAATAAATGGCAGCGTTAATCAACAAGGAAATATATGAACATTCTGGATAAGTCTGTTGAATTTATGAAATATGACCATAATGACAAAAAATATGGTTTAGTGCTTTTGATTCAACTCATGATCAAAGCGTTAGCTATCTTAGGTTGTCACAACAAAGCGTTTCGCATTACTAGCATCTTGTTTAGAACGGGTTGGGCAGGCAGCGAGTCAGTCGGATTAGCTATCGCAAAAGACTACTTTATAATGCGACCTGAAATAGGACAAACGATAGCTCAGAAATTTATCAATGAGCAGGCACCACTCCCGCATACGGAGAAGTTTTTTACTGATCCCGCTGAAATGCTCGATGGGATCATTACCGTACTTAAAGCCCCCATTGCAGGAGAAAAAGGTGCACTGTTAATTAAATACAGTTATTACTTTCCCTTGTTTATAAAGTACTTTGACGTAGAAGCGGTCGCTGAACTTTACAATATTATTTTAGAGCCTAGCTGGGCCGGATTTTGTGAAGAAAACATCCTTATATTTACACAATATGATTTTCCAATTTACATACAGGTCTATGAAGTTAGAGATAAAACCTTCATTGACCAACTGCAATCAAATTTAACGCCCATGAATGTCGGTCCGAGCTGGTTTATTGATCACACCCGCTTTGTCACTAATGCGCCAAATGCAGTCCGCGACATTGATATCATTATTGTTGCCGCATGGGCAAAATACAAACGCCATGAAGCTTTTTTTCAAGCCCTCAGCAAACAGAATGCCACAACTCCCCTTAGAAAATTGAATATCGTTTGTGTCGGCTATCCTGGCGATTTAACTAAAGATGATATTATGGGGTTTGCTCATGAGGCGAACCTAAGAGATCAAGTTACCATTTATGAATGGATTACGCCCGAAGCAGTGTCGGCATTGCAACAACGCGCAAAAGTGAATTTACTATGGTCTAAATTTGAAGGGAATAATCGAGCCATCATTGAAGGCATGTTTTGTAATACTCCCGTTATTTTACGAGAGGGGCATAACTATGGTGAACAATATGATTTTATTAATTCACAAACAGGTCATTTTGCTAATGAAACCACACTGTACCCTACTCTCATAGCGATGCTTGATAATCCCGGCGATTATCATCCTAGACAATATGTTTTGGAACATCGAAACTGTATTCGCGCAACCGAAATAATGTCGCTATGTATTAAAGAGCGGGAATTACAACAACAACGTCCTTGGACAACAGGGTTAACCGTCAAAGTTAATAATTTACACGGGATGAGTTACATGGAGCCTGCGAGCAAAGAAATCATGGACTGTTATGATGAATTAGCACGTTATATTAAATCATAGGGCGTAGTTTTTGATATTGGGTACGGATGATTTCCGTCGCCCACAAATTAAATTTAGCCACATCAGAAAACACTTGGAATATCCTAAACATAAAGGGTAATGTGATTAAATAGACAATAAAATACACTGCACTACCCACCAAAAACTGCCCAAATGCTGATGCAATTGTGACATAACTACTTACATAAACCGCAACTAATAACGCGATGACTATAGGGATAATTCGAACCACTAATGCCGTCATTGAAATACCCAATATATACGTTAAAAAGCTACATAAAATAATGACTGAAATTACGGCTAATGACACTCTAGCGATCGTAAAGACCATTAACGACTCGGTAAACAATGAGAGTAAAATACTCACCGTCAACACAAACACGACCAAATCAAAGTAAAATTGAAATTTCACTTTTCCGACACTTGTGAGTGCCTCTTGTAACACAGCTATCAAAGTATAATTAATAATAAAAACAGAAAGATAACCCAATAGAGGCGCGTATTCGTACCATTGTTCATTAAACAAAACTTGCACAATGACCACATCAAACTTAATCAAATACACCGATATTGAAGCGGTCAATACGAGTAAAACAGTCAAAGAGTTAAGAATTTGCTCCTTAAAATTATCCTTATCATGATTAATATTAGAAAACGCCGCTAATAATGGTTCGGTCATCGGTCGGATCAGTTCCCTGCCAGGTATAGACGAAATGTTTTTCATCAAGTTATACCCGCCCAGCGCTGACAATCCAAAATACTTAGTAATAATCACCGTATCGAGCTCTGATTTCATATAACCGACCAGTGACTTTAACAATAACCATTGCGAAAACGTCCACTGCTCTTTAAGTTTACATAACGTAAAACTAGGTCGAAACGCATGGATCCAATATGAACCTACACATTTGACTAAATATGAGACAATCACTCCACATATCATTGCCCAGTAACTTTGCCAAATAAATGCCAACGTGATCGTTGTGGCCGTGCCGGTCAATTTTTCGATGGTGTCCAATTTGAAAATCGGCCCATATTTAAACTCGCGCCGTAATAAAATAACGCCCGGATTGGCTAGCGCGGATAGTGGCAATATTAACGCTATGGCTAACAACGGGTATTGCAATGTTGGTTCTTCAAAAAAATCCGCTAACAAAGATGAAAACCCCATTAAAATCATAGCTAATAAGCTTTTTAATAGAATATTAAGTGACCATGCAGTATTGAGATCGACATCATCAAGTTGTTTTTTTTGGATGATGTATTGCTGTGCACCCGATTCAGATAATGAATCACACAAAAATACAAGCATCGTTGCCAATGCCACCACACCAAAATCAGTAGGCGTTAACAATCGGGACAATATCAACAAACTAACAATACCGATACTGCGTTGTACTAAACGACTGCACATAATGACGATAGAGCTTTTAATGGTCTTTTGCGTGACTGACATTACGAAATGTGCTCATTAATTGCTTGTCCCACCGCTTGCGAGTTGGTTAATTGTGCTGTTGTAATTTGTTGCGTAGGCCCCTGCATTACCTTGTCCACAGCCATCGCTAAATTGTCCAATAGACCATCATTCGGTTGCACACACAGTAATTGGGTATGGGTCTGTATATATTGACTCAGCTTCTCATCACAGGCTATGCCTATACAAGGCCTGCCCGTAGCATAACTCATAATACAACCATGTAACCGACTACTCACTACCACCTGACTGCTCGCAACTTGGGCTATCGCGGTGCTAAAATCATTATGCATATTGTTTGATTCAACATAGGTTAAGCCATGCTTATGTGCCAAGGATTGTACGTGGTCTTTTAATGCGTCGATATCTACTTTTGCCAAGCGCAAATCCGCTTCATGCAGCATGTGCAGCAGTGCGGGCTTGACCTTGATTGTTACACGATTGATATACTCGACAACAAAATTGTGCGCTGGACAAGTATGCAAGCGTGCTTTGGATTGACACTCAGGCTGAACTAACTCAACGGTCATAGGATCTCGTAATCCTAATGCTGTCGCGTGTGTAAAAATCGCATGTAACAATTCAGGCGCTAACTCAGGTCGACCAGGCATTCGGTTTACCCCGACTCCCACCAACGAGTAAGACAATTTACTATCAACTAACGCTTGCCAAAAATCACTGAAGACGCCTTGTAGTAATCCCCCACCCCCAATCACAACATGACAAGACGGATTATGTTGCCGTAAATAACTCAGTTGATAGTGATAAAGTTTTTGCGCAACCGGCGTGCATAGCATCATAGGTCCTGGAATATTAACAATCTGCTGAACACCTTGGTGGGAAAGGTAATCGCCGACATTTCTTTTATTGGCAAACACATAAATGACGGTTGCCGAATGACGGTTCTTAAACCATGCTAGCCCAAACTGCACAAAATAGGACACACTGCCAAACAAATCGATGTACTCAGAAAGATACAATTCGTAACGCCAACGCAGCCCGCTGGTAATTTTATTCAGCATGACATAACACCTTATGCGCATAAATAGACGACAATTTAGTGATGGATGAATCCCATGTAAACGCATGGCTATGCTGATACATTTGTGCACTTTTTTGTATCCAATAGCCGGGTTCACTCAGTAATGTCTGTAATGCCGCTGCTAAACCTGCAACATCGTTGTGTGCTGCATGCTCACATGCACCTTGGGATAACTCTAGCAATACAGCTGCATTTGATAACACTGTAGGGGTGCCTGTTGCCATCGCTTGGATCAATGGAAAACCAAAGCCCTCCTCTACCGAGGCAAATAACAACGCAGTAGCATGGACAAAATAATCAACTAACGCCTCTTCATCGACCCAAGTCATTAACTGACACGTGTCGGTTATCGCTTGCTCGGTAATCCAACGAGTAAACCGATCCAGATGCACCGGATTAATCCCAACAATCACTAAAGGGTATTGCTCTCTCAGTGCTAATGGTAATGATGCATAAGCGAGGATCATATTGTGTGGATTTTTATGTGAGCTCTCCCCCCCTAACATCAGTACATGCTTTCTTGCCGCAAGTGGTAGCGGTTCAGATAGATTAGCAAACATCTCAGGTAAACCGTGATACACGTAAGAAATTTTATCCCTCGTAGCAGGAAAACTTGCCACAATATCTGCTTGGGAGTAGCCTGAAATCGTAACAATGTGCTTGAGTCTCTTCAAACCAACGGTGTACTGTAAATACACATATAGATATTTTCGAACGGAGTAAACCCAACCTCGCATCTTAGAAAGAGCAAATTTGGGGAACTGTAGCCCTTTCCATTCCATCGCATCATGCATCGTAGCGATTTGAGGCACACGCGTCGTTAAACAGATTCGATTTGCGGGCATATGTAATAAATCGATCCCCAAACGCTTGACTGCACGAGGCAGTAACCATTGCTCCCATAACATAAACCCATCCGATGGAATATCAACAATATGGATGTTTGCTAGTGCACGGAAACGAGATAAGCGCCGGTCATAATCGTTTTTGGGCTCATTATGCTCAAAGACGCTATTGATCAAAATATAAAATTGATCAGCTGGACGAGATAAAGCCAAAAACCAAATTAAATTATCACAATAGATCGGCATGCCACGTTGTTTTTGACAGATGGTCCTGCCATCGATAGCAATGTTCATGAATACAGCCTATTGGGATTGATATGCGAGTGACCCGCTAAAGGATGATTGGCTATTTTTCCGTCTTTACTTGGCGCATTGGCTAATTCGTTCGCCGCTTCTAGCTGTTGAGCTTCACGATAATAATTTAATGAAACGGTGATCCCAAACACAAAATAAAGCCATGGATACATCGAGTAATTCACAAACATACCGCCAGCACAGTACACTAATAATGAGACAATACATGCCCTGGCAAGTCCTTGAATATTGGGGTCTGCTGATTTTGCATTGCGCAGGTTCGAAAAAAATATATAGCACAGCATGCCTAAATAGAAGAACAGTCCGACATAGCCATTTTCGCCTAGCACTTCAAAAATAATATTGTGAAACGCTTTATATCCTACCGTATCAATGAGGACCTCATCGCCTTTTGCGTAGCTTTGCAACTGTCCAGAATTGGCCATATAGGAATAAAAACCGCCACCAAAGAAAGGGCGTTCAGATACGTAATCAATCGTCCAGCGCCAGACCATTACCCGACCCATTGCTGATTTTTCACTTTGAATACTATCAGTGCTTTGGATTGTACTCATCCGCTCAAACCACGCATCAGGTGCTAGAGGTAAAATGAGTAAAGGTAAAATCAAAATCCCAATACTGAAATGAACCTTATGCTTGCTATAAATCCAACCAGCAATAGACAAAATAGCTAAACATACTAACCCAGAACGCGCCTGTGTCCCGACTAATGTTAAGACACAGCACAATGCATATCCTAACGCCAATAACTTGATGAACACCGAACTTTGCGCAAATTCAGAGGATTTATAGAGATAAAAACACACAGGGATTAAACTAATCATTTGATTAGTCAAAATACTCCCTTCTGTCCACATACTCGAACCACTAATTAGGGCAATACCGTACCCCCCACCGCCAAGTAAGGATTTTACACCAGCAAACACAGCAAAAGTGGCGAGAGAAATAACGGCAGTCCAGACAAATAATTCGATTTGTTTTTTTGTGATTATCACAAATGGGATTAAGTAGGTGACGATCAATGTTTTAATCGCAGTATCATATTTGATAAATGCGACTTCAGGAAATTGCGCTAAATACGTTGAAATAGAGATTGTCAGCATTAACCCTAATGCTAAAAAGTGATACATGAACGAAGACGGCACTCTAATTTTTCGAAAATTAGTAAACAACACCACGAAAAAAAAGAGCGTCATGAACATAGAAAGTGGCTGACCGGACAAAAATCCAAACGAGGTTTCTTGTGGCTTATATGCGTTGATCCACACCAAACTGCACATCGCAATATCTGGCCGATTATATCCTTTGATAATAAACAGCAACAAAATGATAAGAGTAAGAATATCTGAAATCATATTACTCTCCAGAGTCACTTTTACTATAAAACAACACCACTAAAATCAGAGCTACTACCATGATTAATTTCCCTAACCCTTCAACGTCCATGTTTACCTCTAATTATTCGTATATAGAATTAATCTTTAGATCTAAAAGGATCTTATTCAATCCATTGATAACATCTTCTTTTTTGATTTGCTTAGTGCCTTTTTCGATGACGGTTGCACCATTAATTAGTTGTATTTTTTTATTAATGATATTGTCAGTAATTATGACGCCTGTGCTGAGGACATCACGAACCTCAATCGCATTAGGATAGTCATGTTCAAAGTAGATAATATTGTCTTTGACAACCGTATCCGGACTACCATGCAAACCAATACCTACATCCGCATGATTATCATTACTATCACTATGAAAAATTACATTACGTTGAATGAGCCCGCCTTGATTATAAAACTGTAAGTTTTGATTTTGGATCGCCGAAAAAATCATACCAAATCCAATCGCCCGATCATTATTCACAAATAAGTTTTCTACCACTTGATTGTCTTGCGCATTAGTCCAAAAATGTACTGCATATTGTGCCGTGGATTGAAAGGGGCTGGAAATATCTCTGAATACGTTGCGCTTTACCGTCCAATGTTTACAGGCTATGCAATCTAAGCCACCCGTATAATAATGTTCAGCAACGCCTTTGGTGTATTGAAAAATATTGTTCTCAAGCAGACCATAATCAGAGCTGTTTTCTGGATAACGAATGAGGTCGTAACTCACTTTTATCATCTGTTCATACGAATCT